>Ga0184615_10000849_pt1 | contig 16571 bp, 24 predicted proteins | sample PLM4_65_coex_FD_133134 | JGI IMG/M metagenome (GOLD analysis project Ga0184615, IMG submission 133134) | Groundwater sediment microbial communities from an aquifer in East River, Colorado, USA - PLM4_65_coex | ecosystem: Environmental > Terrestrial > Soil > Riparian zone | place: USA: East... | reverse complement strand
GGTCGCGGTGATGATGCTCGGCGGGTTTCTCGTGAAGGGAGGTCTCCGGTGAAGACGAAGAAGCGAGTCGAACGCGAGAGCCGAGAGGCGGCGCGCGCGGTACTCTCGAAGGGCGCGCCGATGGTGGGCCGCCGGAGGGCGGTGATCGAGTGGCTCAAGACGCGCCCCGCCGCGCTCGAGTTCGCGAGGGCGTACCTCGAGATGAAGGACGCGGGCGAGACGGAGTGGAGTTCGAAGATGGTCGTCGAACACCTCCGGCGCGAATTCGGCTACCCGTTCCAAGACGATACCCGGTTCCTCGACCGAATCAGAAAGGGACTCACGTCGTGAAGAAGTCTAAGCCGAGCGCCCGCGAGATCCTCGCGAAGAAGATCGTCACGGACGAGCAGGCCCTCGCCTCCGACCGCGCGCGGCACCGCTTGAAGACGAACGAGCGCGAGCGTCACAAGGTGGTGAAGGCGCTCGAGCGCGAACTCGCCACGGCGGCGACGCGCCAAGAGTACCTCGACGCGCTCGCGTCGGCGCCGGACCCGGAGCCGTTCAAGATCGAGAAGCGCCGGGGCCAGAAGCGCGGAAACGCGGCGACCTACGTCATGGGCGCGTCCGATTGGCACGTCGGCGAGCGCGTCCGGCCGGAGGCCGTCGGCTTCAAAAACGAGTACGACCCGGAGATCGCGGCCGAGCGCGCCGAGCAATTTTGGTACTCCCAACTTCTCATGCTCGGCGCCGCGCGCTCGGCGTGGGACATTCGGGACGGCGTCCTTTGGCTCGGCGGCGACCTCATGACGGGATACATCCACGAGGAGTACCTCGAGGAGAACTTCCTCTCGCCCGTCGAAGAGGCGCTCCTCATTCACAAGCTCGTCTCGTCGGGGATCAAGACGCTCCTCGCCTCGTCCGACCTCGAGCGAATCCTCGTCGTCACCTCGAACGGGAACCACGGCCGCACCGGCCAGAAAATGAAGATCGCCACTTCGGCGAAGAACTCTTTCGAGTGGCTCGCCTACCAGCATCTTCGAATGGCGTTCGCCGACGAGCCGCGGCTCACGTTCCAAATCGGGACCGGGTACTCGAACGTCGTCGACGTCTACGGGTACCGGGTGAACTTCCACCACGGCGACATGATCGGCTACGCGGGCGGCATCGGCGGGACCACGATCCCGGCGAACCGCCGAATCCAGCGCCGCGCGTCGGGCCTTCCGCCACGCTTCGAGGGGACGCCGCTCGGGCCGACTCACCTCGACGTCTTCGGACACTTTCATCAACTCCAATTCCCGAAGAGCTTCGTCCAGAACGGGAGCCTCATCGGGTGGAACTCGTTCGCCGAGGCGATCGGATGCTCGTACGAGGACCCGCAGCAAGTCTCGTTCGTGATCGACGAGCGGTATCGGGTGGTCTCGAACTTCAACCCGATTCTCGTCACGAAGCCGAAGAAGTGGGCGCGGAGCGGGGTCGCGTGATTCCGTTCGGAGCGGAAAATTTCGCGGCCGCAATTTGCGGTCCGAGGTGACGAGAAACGTCACTTTTCTGGGTCGAGGCTCGCGCTCGTCGCGCTAGAGCCCGGCACGCGGATTGCACTCTTCCCCGGTGAAGCAGCATCTCGCCGCGGGGGTGGTTCGTGAAGGTGAAGAACTCGACGGTCTACCGGACCGCCGCGCTCCGGCGCTTCCTGCGCGCCGGCATCGTGGCGAACGGGCTCGACCCGAAGGGCTACCGGGTCCACGTCGTCCCGTCTCGCCACGGGCAGCATTGGGGATGCGCCTACCTCAACTCGAGTTGGGTCAAGCTATCCGTTCCGAAGGGGAAGCTCGACCTCGCCCAACTGGCGCGCGTGTTCGACCACGAACTCGCGCACAACCGAGGGTTAAACCACGTCGACATGGACGTCGACACCTTATGGTGCAAGGGCCCGGCGCCGGAGTGGTCGACGAGCTTCTCGGTCGAGGAGTTCGAGCCGACCCCGGCCGAGCCCCCGATCCCGGTCGACCCGGCCGCGCGAGCGGCGGTCCTCGCGTTCAAGCGAGCGAAGATGGTCGAGCGCCGGGAGGCCCGGGCCCGGGAGGCCCTCGCCCGGTGGGAGCGGAAGAAGAAGAGCGCCGAGCGCCTCGTCGCGAAGTACCGGCGAGTCGTTCGGGGTTACGAGCAGCGCGCCGCGGCGCGCCCCAAGGTGGAGTCATGAGCGAGAAGGGAATCCGACGCCTTCAAGTGGCGACGGGCGCGACGGTCGCGCTCGTCCTCTTCCTAGCCGGCGCGACCGACCCGAACTTTCGGGGGTCCGTGGTGGCCGTCGCGGGGGCGGTCGTCTTCGTCGTCCTCGTGGGCGCCCCGGGCGCGATCGTGGCGGTCGCGCTGCGCCGGCTCTTCTTCGGTCGAGGTCCCCGGTAGGCCGGGGGGTCTTGACCTTTCTCTCGGGCCGGGCCATGATGCGCCCGCCCACGAAGGGGGTTCCGTGCCGAGGATCCGATACGTCGCGAAGTCCTTCTCCGCGGCCCACCTCGAGGCGATCGAGCGGGCGAACGCGATCATCGACGAGTACCGCGCGCAGGGGTTCACGCTCACGCTCCGGCAGTTGTACTACCAATTCGTCGCGCGCGACCTCATCGCGAACAAGCAAACCGAGTACAAGCGACTCGGCGGGATCGTCTCCGACGCGCGCCTCGCCGGGCTCCTCGACTGGAATTCTATCGAGGACCGGACCCGCGAACTCGTCGCGAACTCGCATTGGGACTCGCCCGCGAGCATCCTCGAGAGCGCGGCCGAGAGCTACGCCGAGGACAAGTGGGCCGGCCAGAAGTGGCGCCCGGAGGTTTGGATCGAGAAGGAGGCGCTCGTCGGCGTGGTCGAGCCGACGTGCCGAGAACTCGACGTCGCCTTCTTCGCCTGCCGCGGGTACAACTCGCAGTCGGAACAATGGGTCGCGGGCCGGCGCATGGGCGCGCGCTACCGAAACGCGGCGAACCCGCAACGGACGTTCGTCCTCCACTTCGGGGACCACGACCCGTCGGGCCTCGACATGACGAAGGACAACCGCGAGCGCCTCGAACTCTTCGCCGGCGCCGGCGCCTTCGAGCTTCGTCGGCTCGCCCTGAACCGGGACCAAGTCGACGAGTACGATCCCCCGCCGAACCCGGCGAAGACGACGGACTCCCGTTTCGAGGCGTACTCCGCGGAACACGGCGACGAGTCGTGGGAACTCGACGCGCTCGAGCCGGCCACGATCGCCGACCTCATCCGAACCGCCGTCCTAGAGGTCCGAGACGAGGACCTTTGGAACGAGGCGCTCGAGGCCGAAGAGACGGCGCGCGAGCGGCTCCGAGAACTCGCCGAGCAGGAGGCCTAACGTGGCCGGGGGCCTCGGAAACGGGCGGAGGAGTCGACCCCGGTCCAAGGTCGCGAACGCTTGGAAGGCGTCGCTCTCCTCGCAAGGCGCCGAGCGGATCGCGGTCACGCTCTACAAGCTCGAAGAACTAAACTCCTCGACGACTCTCAGGCTCGACGTGGTCGGCGCGCGTCGTTTGTCCCACGCGCTCGCCACCTTGGCCGAAGAGGCGGCGCGGCCGTGAAGCATCCCGGCGGCGTCGAGCGGAACTACACGGTCGAGTCTCACGACGAGGCCGGGCTTCTGACGATCCGCGTCGGCGCCGACCTCGTCGACACGCTCACGGACGCGCGCGAGTGGGTCGGGGACGCGGCGGCGATCCGGCCCGGCGGGCTCTTCGACCACTTCCGCCCGGCGGAGAAGGCGATCCTCCGCTCGAGCATCCGGGCGAGCCGGCCGCGCCGCCGGCGCGCCGCGCGCGTCCTCGGGTAGGCGCGTGCCCCGAGTCCGCCGAGTCCACCTCGACTTCGAAACCTTCTCCTTCCTCGACGTCCGAAAAGTCGGGGGGTGCCGCTACGCCGAGGACGACTCGACCGAGCTTCTCTGCGCGGCGTACGCGCTCGACGGCGGAAAGCCCCGGCTTTGGACGCCCGACCACGAGGAACCCCGCGAACTCTTCGAATGGATCGAGGACGGCGCCCTCGTCCACGCGTGGAACGTCGAGTTCGAGATTCCGGTTTGGCGGGAGGTTTGCGAGCGCCGGCTCGGCTGGCCGAGGGTTCCGTTCGCGCGCTGGCGCGACACGGCCGCGGTCTCCCTCGTCCACGCGCTCCCGGCCAAGCTCGAGGACGCCGGCCGCGCGCTCGGCCTCGAGGTCCAGAAGGACCCGCGCGGGAAGCATCTCGTGAACAAGCTTTGCAAACCTCGCCGCCCGAGCAAGGCGAACCCGGCGACGAGGTGGACCCCCGAGACCGCGCCGAAGGACTTCGAGGACCTCTACTCGTACAACCTCCGCGACGTGGAGGCGGAGCGCGCGGTCGGCGACGCGCTCCCGGTCGAGGACCTCTCGCCCCGCGAGTTGGAGGTCTGGCGCATGACGCTGCGCGCGAACCTCCGGGGATGGTCGATCGACCGCGCCGCCGTGGCGGGGATGCTCGACCTTCTCGCGCGCCACGAACGCGAGCGCCTCGCGGAACTCGCGAGGGTGACGCGCGGGGTGGTGACGACCGCGCGCCAAACCGACCGCGGGCGGAAGTGGCTCCGCGCGAAGGGGCTCGACCTCCCGAATATGCAAGCCGAGACGGTCAAGGAGGCGCTCGAGCGCCGCGACGTGCCGCCCGTGGCCCGGCGCTTCCTCGAGATACGCCGGGAACTCGCGCTCTCGAGCGTCGCGAAGTACAAGGCGATGGCGGCCCGGGTTTGCCGAGACGGGACCGTGAAGAACAACCTCCTCCACCACGGCGCGTCGACCGGGCGCGACGCGGGTCGAGGGATTCAGATTCAGAACTTCCCCCGGAAGTCGATCGCGAAGGACCAAGGCTCGGTCGAGCGGGCGGTCGCGATCCTCGAGCGCGACAATCCGGCGCGCGCGGCGCGGCTCGTTTGCGGGAGCGTGCCCCGCTACGCGTCCGAGATGCTCCGGCCGATGCTGCGCGCCCGGCCCGGGAAGTACCTCCTCGCCGCGGACTTCTCCTCGATCGAAAACCGGATAACGGTCTGGTACGCGGGGTGCCTCTACGGCTTGAACCTCTTCCGCCGCGGACTCGACGAGTATAAAATGTTCGCGACCCAATTCTACTTCGGCGACGTGATCGAGCCGGACTTCGTGGAGCCCCCGCCCCACTACGCGGACGTCGACGACGCGCAACGCCAGCACTCGAAACACGCCGTCCTCGGGTTTTGCTTCGGCATGGCGGAGAAGACGTTCGTCGCGCAGGCGGCGACCTTCGGCCAGAAGACGACCGAGGCCGAGGGCAAGAAGTTGAAGGACTTCTATCGCGACCTCTACGCGGAGGTCGTCCAACTTTGGCACGGGCTGAACCGCGCCGCGATGCGCGCGACCCGGGACGGCGGCCGCGTTTGGTTCAAGCGGCTCTCGTTCGAGAAGCGGGACGACTTCCTCTACATGCGCCTCACCTCGGGCCGCGAACTCGCCTACTACCTCCCGCGCGTGATGCTCGTCGACACGCCGTGGGGCGAGCCCCGGCCCGCCGTCACTCACATGGGCTACACGAAGAAGCGCCAATGGGCGCGGCTCAAGCAAACCCCCGGCCGCTGGACGGAGAACGCGGTTCAGGCGACCGCCCGCGACGTCCTCATGTCTTGCTCGCTCGACGCGCAGGAGGCCGGGTACGACCAAGTCGGCCGCGTCCACGACGAACTCGTGAGCGAGCGGGACCGCGGCGAGGGGAGCCTCGAGGAGTACGTGGGGTTGATGAAGAACCCCCATTGGATCCCCGCGTCCGGGAAGCTCGGGGTCCCGATCGTGGCGGAGGGGTGGGTCGGCGAGAGGTACCGAAAGTGATCGTTCCCCGGTCGTCTAACGGTAGGACCGGAGGCTTTGACCCTCCCGATGGTGGTTCGAATCCATCCCGGGGAACCACGCTCGACCCGTCGCCGATCGTTCTCGTCGGGGAGGCGCCGGCCCGGGACGAGTCCCGGTCCCACCTCGACGTGGTCCTCGCCCTGCGGTCCCTCGGGAAGTTTCCGCCCGGCGGCCGGGTCTCGCTCGTCCGGGACGCGACCTACCTCCACCGGCGCGCGCCGGCCCTGCTCGAGTTCGTGGCCCGGACGGTACACGTCAACCTCCTCGAGGAGTGGCCGGGGCCCGGCCGGAAGGGGTCCGGCTTCCCGACGGGCCCGGCGCGCGAGGCTGCCCGAGGAGCGGCGATCGCGTGGCGGTCGGGGGAAGCGGTCCTCCGAGGGGGCCTCCTCGTGGGGCGCCCGCGCCTCGCGTTGCTGGCGGGCCTCCGAGTGGCCGGGGCGTTCGGGATTCGGGGGGTCCCGTACTTCGAGCCCCTCGAGGCGGACTTCGGGAGGGTGGCCGTGGTCCCCCACCCGAGCGGGGTAAACTTGTGGCTCAACCGCCCCGCCAACCGCCGCGCCCTGCGCCGTTTCTTGGAGGACCTCGCGAAGTGACCCGCGCCCTCGCCTCGCTCGCCGTCCTGCTCGTCGCCTGCGCCGGAACCCCGCTCGGGGTCCGCCCGAGTCGGGTCTCGATCCATTACAACGCCACGGACGACCCCTTCAACGGCGCGGCCGTGGGGAACGGAGCGGGGGTCGAGGTCGAGTTCGAGTTCGTCTACCCGGACGAGCCCCCGAGCGAGGAGGACCCGGCGCCGCGCCGGGGTCCCCGGTGACCGGCGGGCTCGGCGACGCGATCCGATACCTCCTCGACCTCGCCCTCGAGTGGTGGCCCGTCCGGATCGTCCGAGAGTGGGAGCAGGGGATCCGGCTCACCTCCGGGACCATCGGGCCGGAGGTCTTGACCCACACGAACGGGCCCCTCCCCGGCCTCCGGGGCCTTCACTTCTTCTACCCGAAGCTCGGAGAGGTGATCGTCCACGAGTGCAATTGGGAGGTCGCCGAGACCACCCTTCAAACCCTCGTCACGAGGGACGGCCACGCCGTGACCGTGGGGTTCGCCGTTCAATTCAGGATCCACGACCTCCGCCTCTACTATCGGGGGGTCCACGACCACGAGGCGACCGTCCTCGAGGCCGTGCGGGGGGCGGCCGGGGCGACCGTCCCGACCTTCGAGCTTTCGTCGCTCTCGGGCGATTTGGCGGCCGCCATGCTGGCGGCGTCGAAGGCCTCCCTCCGGGGATGGGGGCTCGAGGTGAAGTACGTCGTCCCGACGACCCTCGTCGCGGCCCGAACCTTCCGGCTCATCCAAGACGGCCCCTCCTCGAGGGCCCCCGGGGCCGGTTCCGGGGCGGACTAAAGTTCCGCCTCCGGTCCACCGATGAAGAGGGGCAAGGGAGGACCGGAGACCATGAGCGAACGAACGATCGAGCGAGCGGCGAAGGACTTCAGGGCGCGGGCGCGAGAACTCGCGGCCGCGGCGTTGAGCCGGACGAACGGGGTCACGGCGGCCCTCGAGGTCGCGGAGTACGCGGCCCAACTCGAGGCGCGCGTCCTCGAGCTTCAACTCGCGGTCGGCGTCGACCACCTAACCCGAGTGAAGAGCCGGGCGGCGATCGAGGCCTTCCTCGACCTCGAGCTTCAGCGGACCGCGCGGACCGCGGCGCCGACCTCGGTCCTCGTGGTGGACGTCGACCACTTCAAGCGGGTGAACGACGAGCGCGGGCACGCGGCGGGCGACGAGGTCCTCCGCGCGATCGGCGCGGCCCTGAACTCGAGCCGGCGCGCGACCGACGCGGTCGGGCGGGTGGGCGGCGAGGAGTTCGTCCTCGTGCTCTCGAACTCTGACGAGCTTCAGGCCTACCACGCGGCCGAGAGGATCCGCCAGTCGATCGAGGCGCTCGAGTTCCCCGGCCTCCCGGGCCTCGAGGTGACGGCGAGCGTCGGCCTCGCGATCGCGCGCGGCGCGACGGACCGGGAGGCGTTCGTCGCGCGGGCCGACGTGGCCCTATACCACGCCAAGAGCGGCGGTCGGAACCGGGTCCACGTCGCGGCGTAGGCTAACCTCGGGGGATGGACGAGAAAGCCGAACGCCGCGCGAAGACTCTCGGGCTCCAAAAGCTCTTCGACGAGAACGGGAAGTTCCGCCTCGGGAAGTTCCTCCTCGACGGGACGGGTCACTTCTTCATCGCCTTCGGGGCCGCCCTGCTCGTGGCGCTCCCGGCCAAGCTCCGCGGGTGGAGCGCGGGCCGCTGCGCGTGGGTCGGCGCCCTCGTCGGGTTCGCCGCGATGCTGATTCGGGAGGTCGTCCAACTCGCGACGACCGGCTCGCTCCACGCGATCGACCGCCTCGTCGACCTCGCCCCGGCGGCGCCGGGCGGCGCCGTGGCCGGACTCGTGGTTTGGGGGGCGCTCCGGCTTTGGGACCGGCGCCGGAAGGCCTAATCCTCGGGCGGGGGCGGGGGCGCCTCGGGCTTCGGCTTGCGCCGGAAGACCCCGGCCACCTTGAGGGCGCCCTCTCGAACCTTCTTCGCCCCCATCAACGCGAACCAAACGGGGACGACCAAAAGGGGAAACGTCTTGCTCATCGCTCGGGGCTCCCCGCCTCGGGCGCGCACGAGGGGACCTCCTCGCCCCGAAGCTCCGCGACGTAGCAGTCGAACGCGTCGAGTTCGGAGAGGAAGTCGTGGAGGCCCCGGCGGGTCTCGCACCCGGCCTCGAGCGCCGACTCGCAAACCTCGACCACGATCCGGGTCGGGCGGCACGAGTCCCCGTCCCCGGGCTGGCAAACGAGGACGAACTCGTCGATCGCGGCGTCCCCCGGCATCGGGGGCCGGCGGACCCTAGTCGCGACGACGTCGGCGGCGCAGGCGAACGACGAGAGCGCCGCCAGTAGCGCGGCCGCCCTCGAGAACTTGCTCGGCCTCACGCTCCACCTCCTGCCCCTTGGCGACGACGTCGACCTTCGCGGCCGAGCTTCCCTCTCGCCGCGCCGACGCGACCGCGAGGCGGATCCCGTAGAGCGTCACGAGAACGAGGGCCGCGACGAGAAGGTACGGGACGGCGGCCGCCACGGGTCACTCGTGCTTCACGGCGGATTGATCCTCGGGGTGCTTCCCGCGGCCGGCGAGGAAGTCCACGAGCCGGCGGAGCAAGAGTTCGGCCGAGCCGAGGTACCCCTCGAACTCGTCGACCTTCTTCCCCGGGAGAAGAGCCGCGAGGCGCTTCGCCGCCTCGACCACGATGAGCAGGCCGAGGAGGTAGACCGCGTACCCGCCGAAGGGGTTCTCGCTCGGAACGGAGGGGTCGCCGGGAATCGAGGGAACGCTCGGGTCGGTGACCGGGACCGCCTGCGCGAGGGCGCTCGAGGGATTCACGAGTTCGACGATCGTTCCGACGCCGAGGACGGCGACGAGCGCGTACGCCAGCGCGGCCGCGAGGGCGAGCCGACGCGGGGACCCGCGCAGGGAACCGAAGACGACGAGGCCGAGCAGGCCGAGGCAACCGAGCAGAACGGCGGCGAGGATTGAGAGCACGGGGAGGACCTCCGAGTTCGCGTGGGCGGCCCGGGGGGCCGCGGTTCGGAGTCCAGTCTACCCCGTCGGCCGGGCGCCGGCTACCCGACGAGTTCGAAGTGTACGAGGTCGTTGAAGGTTTGGTCGTCGAAGAAGGTATCGCCGTCCCAATCTCCGCCCCATCGAATCCGGATCCCCAGGACCAGGGCGCGGCCCTTCACGAAGCCCGCGAAGTGGTAGAAGCGCGCGAGCGCCGCGCGGTCGGGTTTCTTGGTCCGCAGGTCCTCGCCCCAATTCACCCCGCCCGGAGCTCGAGGATCGAACGGCGCAGCGTCCACGGCCCGCGAGGGCTGGGCGTTGTGCTCACCGGTGGGCCAGCGCTTCTTCGAGGCGCCGCGCGCGAAGGCCGCGTCCTGCTCGACCTGGCCGCGGTGACCGCAGAGAATGACGCAGTCATACTCGCGGATCACGTCCGCGAACAGGACCTCGAGCGCGGGCGCGCAGGTCTGGAGCCGGGCAACGCTGCGGTCGCTGAACGTCGGCATCTACCGGCAGACCTCGAGGTGGCGCTCGAGCGCGGCGCCGAGCCGTTCGGTCGAGGCGGCGGCGCGCTCCGCCGCGTGGGCGGCCCGCTCGGAAGCCTTAGCCGCGTTGGCCGAGGTCTCCGCCACGTCGGCGATGACCCGCATCGTCTCGCCGTGGCGCTGGTCGTGGAGATTCTGCCGAAGGATCTCGGCCTGAAACACCTCCGCGTGACTCGAGTACCCGTTGCTTCCCCCGGTCTTCCCGTTCTGGGACCGGGCTCGGTTCCACACGTGGACACCTCCTCCGCCTGCGGAGACGGCGAGAACGACGGCCGCGATCAAGGTCCCGACGTCCTTGAGTTCCATCACCATCGCGGGCCTACGCTTTCTGGATGGCCGTGATGGCCATCCACGTGTAGTTGCCGTTGTTGACGGTCTTCGAGCCGCCGGCCTGGATGCCGATGCGGACGGAGAACACGTCTCCGGGGACGCACTCCGCGACGCACGGCAGGACGACTCGGGAGGGACCCTCGGTCCCGTCGAACGCGATCCGGTCCCCGCCCGCGAACGCGGCGCCGTTCTTGAAGATCTCGATGCGCTGGTCGCCGTTCGCCGAGGCGGTGGCGATTTCGCAGCTGGCAACGATCGAAACCTTGGTCACGCCGGCCGGGACGGTGAAGTCCCCGGACGTCGGCGCGAACCAGCCGCCGTCGTCGTAGATTTCCGAGTCGAACGTGATGGCGTCGGTGGTGCCGTTGCCGCCGCTCGTCTGGGTGCCTCCGGACTTCCGAGCCTTGGCGCCCGAGTGGATGATCGTCGAGCCGCTCGGGAGCGAGCTGTTCGCGAGAACGAAGCGGTCGTTCGCCAGGTCGTAGCGCGCGAGGGCGTCGCGCGTCGTCCCCAGGTCGTTCGCTGAGAGGGCGGACGCGTCCTCCCGAACGACGCTCTTGGCGCCGAGCGAGTTGACGTTGATCGTCGCGCCCGCGGTGTTGTTGACGCTCGGGCGCCACCGCACGCGCAAGCCGTCGAGCAGCACGGCGGGCGCCTGCTTGGTTCCGATCTTCGTGAGGGTCTGCGCGTTCGCGGCGCCGCCGCCGGTGTAGAAGTCGCCGCCCCCAACGTACCCGGCGATCGCCTTCCCGAGTTGGTTCAAGTCCCCATTCGAGAGCGCGAGGCCGAGTTGTTCGATGACGTTTTGAAGCTCCGAGGGGACTTGGTTCCACTCCGCCGCGGAGAGCGTCCCGCCCGTGATCTTGTCGTTCAAGTCTTCCACGTTTCGGGCTCCTCTATCTCTCGACGTACCCGGTCACGTAGACGACGTCGACGTGCGCCGGTTTCAAATGCCTGAAAAGGCATTGTACCAAGGCTTGGTCGTCGTTGCCGAACGTGAGGGGGAAGGTGTAGGTGAAGTCGTTGTCCGGGTCCGAGGGCATGTCGACGAGGATCGTGTGAAAAGCTGCCCTCGCGTTGGGGAAGAAGTGAAAGGGGAAGGTGAACGGGAAGATCCCGTGGCGGGATCCCGGGATGATGAAGGCCGTCACCCCGAACCGCTCCGCGAGGTCGCCGAAGTCGCCCCCCGTCTGAATCCCGAGGAAGGCGAGCTTCGCGAGCACGTTCCGGCGCCGGACGTCGGGGTCCGAGTCCACGTCGAAGCACTCGTCCGGGATTCCGACGGCGCTCTCCCACTCCTCGAGCATGAGAACGGTTTCGTCCGGGAGGATCTCCCGGCGGAACTCCTCGAGCGCGCCGTCGACGCGCAGGAGTTCGCCGGCGAGTCCCTCGAGCAGGGATCGAAGGACGGTCCCGGAGACGCGTCGGGCGGTGAAGGCCTTCCCGCTCCCGACGTACGCCGCGATCGCCTCGACTTCCTTCAGGAGGTTCGACGCCACGCTTCACCCCTACGGGAAGATTACGTTTCCGAGAACTCCGAGTTCGCCGGCCGCGATCGCGACCGTCCCGGTCGGAGTCGATAGCGTGAAGGAGTTCACCTCGTCCCCGGTCTCGACGTCGACCGTGTTGAAGATCGCCGAGCGGTAGGCGTCTTGCACGATCGGGACGCTCACGTCCACGCGCTCCGCGAAGAGTTGCCGAAGGTTCTCCACGATCGTGGTCTTCATCGACGCCGTGTTCGGGGACAAGGCCGTGAAGGTGAAGTCGACGAACACGGGAGACGGCGCCAAAACGATGAGGTCGTCCTCGTCCGAGTTCGCCGGGAGGATCGTCAAGAGAAGTTGGTAGACCGCGTCGACCTCGGCGCCGCTCGGGATCGGGTCGTCGTCGTTGTCCCGCGTGAAGTAGATCGTCACTTGGCCGACTTGGGGGGTGATCTCGAAGACGAAGACCCTCGTCACGCCCGGGATCGTCTTCGCGAGCGCCACGATCTCCGCCACGTTGAAGTGGGCGATCGGGTTTTGAATTCGCTCGAGCAGGCGCGCGCGGAGCGCCGCGTCCCCCTCGCGGTCGGCGCCGCCCCCGAGTTCGGCGAAGTCCACGCGGACCACGTCGTCGAATCCGACGATCGGGCTCTCGAACTTCAGCGCCGCGTCGAAGGGTTGATCTTGGTCGGACCCGGCCTCGACGCTCTCGAGCGAGAGAACCGCGTCCTCGAATTCGAGGGTGATGATCCCGGTCGCCGGCCACGAGGGGGCGCCCGACACGTTGTATTGAATCGTGTCCTCGTCCACGATGGCGAGGATCGGCGCGTCGACCACGTTGAACTCGACCTCGTTCGCTCCGAGGACCGTGATTCGGACGTTCGTCCCGAGGCCGTGGGGTCCGTCCGTGGTGAGGATCGCGACGTCGTCGACCCGCTCGATCAAGGTCACGCCGAGGACCTTGAGCGTCACCTCGGCGTCCGCTTGGACGGCGTATTGCTTCCCGTCGTTCGCCGCGACGATCGTCCCTCCCTGAACCACGGCGCCGAGGGTCCCGACCGCGACCGCGTTTCCGACCGAGGGGGCGCCGGCCGTCCGGGTGACGCCGAAGATCGCGGCCCATCGCTCGAGGTTGACGACGGCCGTGTCGGGGAGCGCCTCGAGCGCGGCGACGCCGATCGCGTAGTAGACGTCGAAGACCCGGTTCGCGAGCCCCACGATGAGGGCCCGGATGAAGGAGTTCTTCAGGCTCGGCTTTCCGCCGAAGGGCGCGAGCGCGAGTTCGACGTCGGAGATGATCCGGTCGGCGACCTCGGCGGCGTCCGCGGGAGACGTGAGCGGCATCCTAGACCCCCGTGTTCTGCCAAAGCTCGAAGTACCGGCGCTCGACCACGGAGGGGCTCCTCTCGATCGTGAGGTCGAGGGAGAGTCCCCCGACGCTCGTCGGAACCGCCCGAACCTCCACGATGGCGACCGCGAGGCCGTCGTCGACGAGCCATTGTAGCGCGGCGCGGGCCGCGTCCTCGATTTGGTTCATGGTCGTGCGGGTGAGCCGCGTTTGTTCGAAGAGCCACAACTTCGAACCCATCTCGACGCCCGGGGTCTGCTCGTTCCCGATCCACCCGCGCCGGCGCGAGGACTCCGCCACCTCCGACTCGTTCGCGCGACGATCCCCGAAGAGCGAGACGACGATCGCCGTGTCGAAGAAGTCCCGCGTCTCGAGGTCCCCGTCGAACCCGATCCGAAGGTCGAAGATCCCGCCCTCGAGCGGGTCGAGCGTGAGGTCGATCCCGATTCCCATGAGCGCGGCTCCCTAGCTCCCCTTCAGAATGACGGTCGTGTCCGTGTCGGCGACCATTTGCTGATTCGGGGGATCGGTGGTCGGGTTGCCGGGGACGTCGTGGTCGTGCGAGTTGTACGTCGCCATCGCTACCTCGTTCAATAGCTTGAGGGTAGCGCCGAGCGCGATTTGAATGTCCGGGGCGTCGATGCTGGCGAGCCCGCCGGCGGCGATGGCGGCGTTCGCCCCGGCCACGACGTCGACGTTCCCGACCGCCTCGACGCTCGCGTTCCCGGCCGCGGCGACGCTGGCGTCTCCGCCCGCCTCGACGTCCACGTTCCCGCCGGCGACGACGCTCACGTTCGCCGGGGCGTCGACCACGATCGAGCCGTCCGCCATGAGGTGGACCTTCGCCCCCGTGGCCGGGTGGTAGAGGACGACCTCCCCGACCGCGATCGGATGGGGCCGGCTCTTCGGGGAGCCGGGCAGGGCGACGCGCGAGGCTGGGTCCCCGCTCATGGCGAGGAGGACCGAGAGTTCCCCCGCCGGCGCGTTCGCGTGGAGGCCGTAGGGATACCACGCCACGGCGTCTCCCGGGCGCCCGAGGTAGAAGACTTGCGAGGTCGGGAAGTCCCCGGAGTCGACGCCGTCCCGGGTCGTGAGGGCCCATCGGACGACGTACTTCAGGGCGCGCGCGACGAGGTTCTTCCCCGTGCCGATCATGGCGCTACTCCTCCTCGCCGGCGACGCCCGAGTCGGCCTCTCCCGAGTCCTCGGAGACGAGCCCGAGCCCGAGTTCCTGATTCTTCGGGTCCGCGAGGTCCAAGGTGTACGCGTCCTTCTCCACGAGCGCGAGCGTCGCGACGCTCCCGCCCTCGGGAGTGAACTCGAACTTCACGCCGTTTACCATCATGTCGGCGTCGATCCCCGCGAACTCGTCGAGCACGCGGACGAGGACGTTCGGGGTCCAAAGCCGACCCTTGAAGTCCCGGAACCCGTCCACGCTGGCGGAGTACACGCGCGCGCGGGCGCGCCGGAAGCTCGCCTCCCACCTCGCCCGCTTGTCGCCCTCCGCCGCGGAGTAGGCGGACTCGGACGCCACCACCATTTGGCGGCCGCGCCGGACGCCTCGGTCCGTGACGACCCGGCCCTCCCCTTGGCTCACGATCGAGGCGAGGTCGACGCCGGCCGCGAAGAGCGTCGGGACGACGTTCAATTGCGAGAGCGATTGGTAGCGCCGGAAGCGCCCGGTCGAGTCGTAGGAGACCGACCACGAGAGGACGTTGTTCTCGTCGCTCTCGACCCGGTGGAGGAGGGTCGCGCCGCTTCGCCCCCCACTCGGCCGCGCGATTACGAGGTTCCCCTCCGCGTTCGAGTTGAGGAGGACTTGTCGCTTCCGCGCGAGCGCCTCGAGGAACTCGAACACCGGCTTCCCGGGCTCGGGCGCCGCCATGTCCTCGGCTTCGTTGAACCGCTCCGGGCTGGCGAGGTCGACCACCTTCACCCCCGAGTCGAGGTGGGAGAGGACCCGGCGCGCGATGGTGGCGAGGCCGATCGGCGCCCGAATGTCGGCGAGAACCCCGAGCGTGGAGTCGACGAGGTCGGCCACGAGGTCGCGGCCCTTGAGCGAGATTTCGTGGTCCGCGGAGTCGCCCGAGGCGTCCACGATTTCGAGCCACCCGGTCGCGTAGAGTTCCCCGTCCGCCAGCACGCGGCACGCCTCGCCGCCCTTGAAGGGGAAGGGCTTCCCCTCGCTCGAGGTCGCCTCGAAGGAGAAGCTCCGACAAGCGGCGTCCATCCGAGCCTCGACCGCGGCGGAGGTGAAGCCCGCGTATCGCACTCCGCCGACTTCGATTTCGAGGCTCACGCGGTGAGGACTCGGACGGGCCCCTCGTCGATCGTGGAGTCCGTGAGTTCGTTGAGCTTCGCGAGTTCCGCCCCGCGCTCCGAGGTCCCGTAGTATTGGAACGCGAGCAGGCGCGCGGAGGTTTGCTCCGTGCGGACCGTCACGATCCGGGGCTTGACGTCGCGCTGGGCGTCGAAGAAGGCGTTCGCGTCCACGCGGAGGAGATTGATTTCCTCCTGCGCCTCGTCCCCGAGCGCGCCCGAGGCGACGAGCTTTTGGTACTGCGCTTCGAGGGACTCGGAGGTCGCGTCGACCTCCTCCACGGTCTCGAAGTCGATTTGGGCGGCGGCCTCGTACGCGCGCGCGAGCGCGAGGGCTTGGGTCGAGGAGTTGAGGGCGTCCCGGTTTCGCTTCCGCTCGATCCGCCCGGCCGTGTTTTGCGGGATGGGAACGTCGTCGTCCCCGAAGGAGAAGAGCTTCGAGAGCGAGTCGAACGAGTTCCGGCTCGAGCCGTGGATCGAGGAGAGGCTCGTCACGAGGCCGACGAGGGAGTTCCCGAGGCGGGTCGGGTCAGACGCCAGCGGGACGGCCCCACCCTCGAAGCCGTCGAGGAGCCGGTTGAACGAGTCGACGTCCTCCTCCCCGGCCGCGAAGGTGGTCGAGGCGCCCCGCACGACGGAGGCGATCGCCGAGATTTTCGAGACCCCGTCCGAAAAATTTCCCGTGAAGGCCTCCGTGATGGAGAAGTTCTTCCCCACGTTCGCCCCGGCCGCGTCGGAGGCGGACTTCGCGCGCGCGAGGACCGACCCGAGGACGCTCTCGCTCGGCTCCGGGAGCCCGTCCGCGTTCGAGATGGCGAATTGAACCTCGAGCTTCGCGTCGCCGAGCGCGGTCAAGTCCTCCGCGAGGGAGTACGAAACCGCGACCACGTTCTCGAGCCGGCCGTAGAACGGGTGAACGAGAACGCCCGGGCCCTTCTTCTCGAGCGCCGCGAGCAGCGCGTCTCGAACTTCCTTGTAGGTCTGAAGGACCGCGCCGGAGGGGTTCCGCCGCGCCGCCACGACCCCCGAGATGGAGAAGTCCCGTTGTTTCTTCCCGAGGTCCTCCACGACTTGAAGGTCGGAGTTCGC
>Ga0184615_10000848_pt1 | contig 16576 bp, 12 predicted proteins | sample PLM4_65_coex_FD_133134 | JGI IMG/M metagenome (GOLD analysis project Ga0184615, IMG submission 133134) | Groundwater sediment microbial communities from an aquifer in East River, Colorado, USA - PLM4_65_coex | ecosystem: Environmental > Terrestrial > Soil > Riparian zone | place: USA: East... | reverse complement strand
GCCGCATTCAATTCGAGGCACCGCCCGGATTTCGCCCGTTCATCACGGCGGATGGCGTTACCGCGTTCGGGCCGCTCGGCGCGCGCATGGTGTTCGACTCCGCGCACGACGCGTGGGGCCTGTCGATGCCGCGCTACATCCCAGAGGAATGGGCGCGCGGCGTCGCCATCGGCAAGGTCGAGCCGCTCACCGTCAACGGGATGGCGGCCGCCACCGGTATCGCGCGCGGACGAACCGACGCGGGCGCGGCCGACGTGCGCCTCATCGCCATCCGCGCGGCGCCGGACCTGATCTACCGCTTCGCCTTCGCGACGCCGCCGACGCTGACCGCATCCTTATCCGCCGAGCTGCGCCGCACCGCCTACAGCTTCCGCCCGCTGACCGAGACGGATGCGCGTGCGTTCAAGCCGCTGCGCCTGCGCGTCCACACGGTCGGGCCGGGCGATACCGTGGACAGGCTCGCGGCGCGCCTGCCCTTCGACGACTACCGCCATGAGCGGTTCGAGATTCTCAATGGCCTCGGCCGGGGCGCGGGGCTCGCGCCCAGCTCGCGCGTGAAGATCGTCACCGAATGACGAGCAGCCGCGCCAGGAAGTCGTAAGCGTTGAAAGCAGCCCGGGTTACCCTGGTGTGCCGGCCGGAAACGACCTTCTCAACGGGCATTTCCCTTAGGTATCGGGCGGTTAATCGCGCAGCAAGGTCTTTGCTCTTAACTATGCGGCTATGCCGGACGGTGGCCGCCCCCTAACCAGAGCTCGCCCTTACGGGCTGCATGTGCGCCTGCGGGTGCCGCGCCGCCTGGCGCGATTCCGTTTCCGCATCTCCATCGTCACGGTTCTGGCGGTAGGCTTCGGCGCCTTGGTGCTGGCGGCGGTCGCGGGCGTGCTCGCGATCGGTCTCTGGAGCGCGTCGCGCAACACCATCGATCTCTTGCGCGACAAGGCCGAGTTCGCGACCGAGGTCATGGTCATGCGGACAAGCCGCCACCTCGAGCCGGCACAGGACCAGGCCGCCTTCCTCGCCAATCTCATCGCCACGGGCGAGCTCGACCCGGCGGACCGCGAGCGCATGTCGGATTATCTGATCGGTGCCATGGCCGCCACGCCGCAGGTACGCAGCATCGCCTTCATGAACACCCATTTCGACGTGCTGCGCGCCACGCGTTCGCCCGAAGGGCCCCTGATCGGCCTGGTGAACTGGTCGGACGATCTGCAGGTGCGCGAGCAAATGGAAGAGGCACGCGTGCGGACGCAGCCCTACTGGGCCGAGCTCGTGTGGTCGCAAGCAGCGCAATCGACGCTGATCAACCTGCGCGCACCCGTGCATCGGAACGGCCGCTTCCTCGGATTCATCGTTTCGATCGTCACGGTCAGCGATTTGTCGCGCTTCATCACGTCGATGGAGGGCCAGCGGCGGGCCAACAGCTTCATCCTGTACGGCGGCGATTACGTGCTGGCGCATCGTGCGCTGGCGCGGGGTGGATTTCCCCGCTCCCCCCGTCAACCTTTGCCGAGCCTCGACCAGGTCGACGATCCGGTGCTCGCCGCGATCTGGGACTTGGACGTTCGCAGCGAGTTGCCGCTCACGCTGACCGGCGAGACGCGCGGCCACATGGTCCGCATCGACGGAACCTCATACGTGTTCCTGTATCGCCAGCTCGAGAGCTTCGGCAACGTGCCGTGGCTGGTGGGCGCTTATTTTTCCGCCGACGCCGAGCTGCGGCGCGAGATGGGCCGGCTGATCTTCGCCGGCACCGGCGGGCTCATCATCCTTTGTCTGTCGCTGCTCGCCGCGGTCGTGCTGGGACGACGCATGAGCCAGCCGATCCGGGCGCTGGCCGCCGCGGCGCAGGGCGTGGGCTCGCTCGATCTCGCGCATGTGCGCGAGATCAACCGGTCACGGGTGCGCGAGCTCGACGATGCGGCGGCGGCGTTCAACACCATGCTGCGCGGGCTCCGCTTGTTCGAGACCTATGTGCCGCGATCGCTGGTGCGCCGGCTCATCCGCCGCGGCGGCACCACGCAGCTGCGCTCGCGCGAGCACGAGGTGACGGTGCTGTTCACCGACATCGCCGGCTTCACGGCGCTCGCCGAGCACAAAAGCGCGGCCGAGGCGGCGACGCTGCTCAACGAGCATTTCTCGCTGATCGCCGGCTGCGTCGAGGCGGAGGACGGCACCATCGACAAATATATCGGCGACTCCGTCATGGCGTTCTGGGGGGCGCCCACGACCGATGCGGATCACGTCGAGCGCGCCTGCCGCGCGGCGCTGGCGATCCGCCGTGCCGTCACATTCGACAACGAGGTACGGCGGCGGCGCGACGAGCCGCCGATCACCATGCGCGTCGGGATCCATACCGGGCGGGCGATCGCCGGCAATATCGGCGCGCCGGGGCGCATCAACTACACGCTGATCGGCGACACGGTGAACGTGGCCCAGCGGCTTTCCGAGCTGACCGCGTCGGCCGGCGGCAAGGCGGAAACCGTCGCCGTGCTGGTGAGCGAGGCTGTCGCGGCGGCGCTCGGACCTGATTTCACCCTGGTGCCCGAAGGCGAGCGCGAGATCCGTGGCCGCGACGGCGAAATCCGGGTCTTCCGCTTGATATAGTGGCGACCGTGACCGCTCGGCCTGCCAGCGCAGATACCGATACGCTCGATAGCATGGCGACGCCCCTGTCCAATCCGGCGCTGGAGCGCGCGGACGTGGTTGGGCCGAACTCAAAATGCAACGGCCCGGCATTGCCGGGCCGTTGCGACGTGCATCTCGATTGGTTCAGGCGGCCTTGAGCACGGCCTCGAGCTTCTGAGTTGCGGTCGCGATTTCGATCTTTTCGACCAGCGCCAGCTCGCGCGCGAGACGCTCGAGCGCCGCCTCGTACATCTGACGCTCGCTATACGACTGGTCGGGCTGATCGGACGCGCGGTGCAGGTCGCGCACGACCTCCGCGATCGACACCGGATCGCCCGAGTTGATCTTGGCGACGTATTCCTGCGCGCGGCGGCTCCACATGGTGCGCTTGGCGCGCGCGCGGCCCTTCAGCGTCGTGACCGCGGTTTCCATCTTGTTGCGGGTGGAAAGCTTGCGCAGACCGGAATCCTTCGCCTTATCGACCGGAACGCGCAGAATCATCTTTTCGGCCTCGAACGAGATCACGTAGACCTTGAGTTCGAAACCGGCGATCACCTGCTTCTCGATGCCGATAACCTTGCCGACGCCGTGGGTCGGATAGACAACATGATCGCCCTTGGCGTACATCAACTGCTTGTGCCCGTTTGATTTGCTCGTGCTTGCCATCTCTCGTCTCTCAACAACAACCGTCGACCCTGGACAAAACGGCGTTTTTTCGCGCCCTTGCCCACCTGGGAGGCCCTTCCGGCCTCGAGCCGACCCTGTTTGAAGCGTCTTTACGATCCTTAATCGGATCGCAGACGCCTGTGACCATTCCCGATTAATGTAACACAATCGTGGGGTTATGGACAGGCTTTATTGAAATAGAACGGGAAACGGCGAGAATCCAGGCCCCCGCCGCGTTTTACAGCACCAGAACTGGGATCGCCTCGACTCTTAATTAACGTGCAGCAGGATTAGGACTGAAGTCAGTTTCGAACTTGTTCGCCTTGTCCTTCCAATCGTCGGCGTCGGCCGGCGGCTCGCCCTTGCGGGTGATATTGGGCCACGCCTCGGCGTATTGCCGGTTGATCTCGAGGAATTTCACCGACACGTCGTCCGAATCCGGCCGGATCGCCTCGACGGGGCACTCCGGTTCGCAGACACCGCAATCGATGCATTCGTCGGGGTGGATGACGAGCATGTTCTCGCCCTCGTAGAAGCAGTCCACGGGACAGACCTCGACGCAATCCATGTACTTGCACTTGATGCAGGCTTCGTTGACGACGTAGGTCATGCCGGTTCCTCTTCGCTCACCCTTCCGCGGCGCGTTTTTCGCGGGGCGTTTCTGCGCGCGCTCCCGGTTCCGTTAGCATAGGGCCTGAGGGCGCGCAAGCGGACGTAACAGCGCCGTCCGGGAACAGATCTTCGTAGAGCGCGCGCGCCTCCGGCGCCGGTCCGCGACGCGACGGCAGCGCGAGCACCTTGACCACCCGGATCGCGCGTCCCTGCGGAAAGGTGAGCACGTCGCCCGGCCGCACCGGGTAGTGCGCCTTGGCGACAGGAACGCCGTCGACGCGCACGCGACCTTCCTCGCACAGCTTGCTTGCCAGCGCGCGGCTCTTCACGAAGCGTGCCTGGAACAAGAACTTGTCGAGCCGAAGAGTTTCGCTCACGCCCGTCCTCCGCTCCTGCCGGAGCTACGGAGGGCTCGTCCGCCGAAGCCTGGGCGTAGGCGGATCATGTCAGGCCAAGCTCACGCAGCTTGGAGAACGCGCCGTCCTTGCGCGCCCCTTTGTTCTTGGCGCGGCGCGGCGCGCGCCGCCGCATGCCGGCGATGAGCGCGGCCGCGTCGTCGGCGGAGAGGCCCGCGAGAGACATGATTTGCGGCACCGGCGGCGCCTCGTTGTTGCGCGAGGCGAGCCGTAGCAGACCGTCGATGCGCTCCAGCATGTCGGCGCGCACGGCGCGGCCCGCGATCACCGGATAGCCTACGGCCTCGTAGAAATTCTCATCGGCCCGTTCGGCCAGCTTCACCGTCACCAAGCCCGGCGCGGGCGGAGAGCGCGACGGCTCGCCCATCCACACCGACCAGAGGATCGCGCGCAGGCGCACCCCGGCGGGCTTCAAGAGCGCCGGCAAATAGAGCGTCGCGAAGCCGATGCGCACGCCGCACGCGCGCAAGGCGAGGCGATCGGCACGCGCGAGTTGCCCCGCCGCCTCGAGCGCGCGGCCGCGCGCGATGGTACCGAGCGCTTCCACAAGCTGATAGGCAAGGCCGCGCGCCGGACCCGACAGCGCCGCCCGCTCCAAATCGGTGAGCGCGCCCAGCGCTCGACCGAGCTGCGCGTCCATCCAGGCGGCGATCCGGCGCCGAATCGTTTCGCGATCGGCCGTCGACAGGAACGCGCTGTCGAGCACGTCGACCGCGGGGCTGAGCGCGCGCGGACCCCGCGTCAGCCGCGCCACGACGGAGCCGCGCCACGAGAGCTTCCCGTCTTCCGCCAACGTGAAATCGTCGTCGCCGGATTCGACCAGTGCGCGGACCCGCGTGGCGATCTCGCCCGTGAGCGCCCGGTTCGCCGCCGCGAGCAGCGTACGCTTGTCGTCGCCCGAGGCGGTGATGTCGGGCGCGAAGCGGAACCCGTCGAGCCGCCCGACATAGTGCCCTTCCACCTCCACCTCGCCGGTCGCGGCGACGTAGGTCTCCAGCCGCTCCTTGTCCCTGAGCCGCGTCAGCCCGGCGGTGCGGCGATCGACGAAGCGCTGGGTCAACCGGTCGTGCAGCGCGTCGGACAGCCGGTCCTCGATGGCGCGCGCACGTTCCTGCCAATGGCGCGCGTCGTCCATCCAGCCGGCGGAATGGGAGATGTAGGTCCAGGTGCGCACATGCGCGATGCGCGTGGTCAGCGTGTCGATGTCGCCCTCGACGCGGTCGAGCCGTGCCATCTGGTCCGCCGCCCAATCGGCGGGGATGCGCCCCTCCGGCCCGCGCAGATGGAGCCAGATGCGCTTCAACAGCCGCACATGCACGTCGGACATCGTTTTGCGGAAATCCGGAATTTGGCACACGTCCCATAAGAGGCGCACCGCCTCGGGCGAATCCGCGTGCACGGCGCAGTCCGGGTCGCCGACCATCTGGGCGAGCGCCATCTGGTCGTCGGCGTCGCGGGTCGGGATCAGACCCGACATCGGCGGCGGCGCATCGAGCGAGGCGAGCAGCGCGCGCGGCGAGGAAAAATCGAGATCGGCGCTGCGCCAGCGCAGCGCGCGCAGCGTATCGAACCGGTGCTCCTCCAATCGCGCGACCAGCTCGGGATCGAGCGGCTCCACGTCGCCGGTGACGCCGAACGTGCCGTGATTCATGTGGCGCCCGGCGCGGCCCGCGATCTGTGCCATCTCCGCCGGCGTCAGGCGGCGCGGTCCCTCGCCGTCGAACTTCACGAGTCCGGCGAAGGCGACGTGATCGATGTCCATGTTGAGGCCCATGCCGATCGCGTCGGTGGCCACCAGATAATCGACTTCGCCCGACTGGTAGAGCGCGACCTGGGCGTTGCGCGTGCGCGGGCTCAACGCGCCCATCACCACCGCGGTGCCGCCGCGCTGGCGGCGCAGCAGCTCCGCCGTTTCGTAGACCGCGTCGGCGGAGAAGGCGACAACGGCGGAGCGGCGCGGCAGCCGCGTGATCTTCTTCTGGCCGGTATAGGTGAGCTTGGAGAAGCGCGGACGGGTGACGATCTCCGCCTCCGGCACCAGGCGGCGCAGCAGCGGGCGGATCGTCTCGGCGCCGAGGAGCATGGTTTCGCCGATGCCGCGCGCACGCAGAAGCCGATCGGTGAAGACGTGGCCGCGGTCGCGGTCGGCGGCGAGCTGGATCTCGTCGACGGCGAGGAACTCGACCGGCCGGTCGAGCGGCATGGATTCGACGGTGCAGCAGAAATAGCGCGCCGTGGGCGGGACGATCTTCTCCTCGCCGGTGACCAAAGCCGCCTGGTGCACGCCCTTGAGGCGTACCACGCGGTCGTAGTTCTCGCGTGCGAGAAGCCGCAGCGGGAAGCCGATCATGCCCGAGGCATGGCCGAGCATGCGCTCGATGGCGAGGTAGGTCTTACCGGTGTTGGTGGGACCGAGGACGGCGCTGACGCGGGGGCCCGACGGGACCTGAGCCATGGCTTCTAATTAGCTCGCTTTTGGCCCGGAGACCACCGTTCAAGGTGTCGCGTATCGATGGTTCGCCGGACGCCGTCGTCGGCTGCACGGCCGCAGCTCTGGTCCCGGGCGTAATCCCGACCCGCCCATCGCGGCTGCGCCGAGTCGCGATCTCATGTAAAAGTCTTTTACATGAGCTGGTCCAGAGATCGCGGATCGCGCCACGAGCGCGGCTACCACCACGGCAATCTGCGCGAGGCGCTGATCCGCGCCGCGCTCGATTTGATCGCGGAGAAGGGGCCGGCCGGGTTCACCTTCGCCGACGCGGCCCGCTGGGCCGGTGTCAGCTCCGCCGCGCCCTATCGGCATTTCCGCGATCGCGACGAGCTGATGACCGACGTAGCGCGCCGCGGCTTCGAGCTGTTCGAGGCCGAGCTCGCCAAGGCGTGGAACGAGGGCGCGCCCGATCCGATCACGGCGTTCGAAAACGTCGGCAAGGCGTATCTGCAATTCGCGCGCAAGCAGCCCGCCTACTATGCGGCGATGTTCGAGGCCGGGCTTCCGCCCGACCGGGACACGGAGCTGCGCGGCGCCGCCGATCGCGCCTTCGCCGTGCTGCGCCAGGCGTGCGAAGCGGTATGCCTCGTCCTGCCCAAGGAGAAGCGGCCGCCGGCGCTGATGATGAGCCTGCACGTCTGGGCCCTGTCGCACGGCATCGCGTCGTTGTTCGGCCGCGGCGACGCCGCGCGGCGCAAGCTTCCCATGAGCGCGGAAGACCTGCTCGAGGCCGCAACCCTGATTTATCTGCGCGGCCTGGGGTATGGCGAGGACGATCCCCCCTCGCGCCACTGATTATTTTTCACGCCCGTATTGACAGAGCCGCGGGCCGAGTGCACAAATGTGAATGTAAGATACATTCACATCGAGGGTGGACATGGACGTGGTGGCAAAGCTGGACGACATCGGTAAGCCGGCGTGGATCGCGCTGATGGTGCTTTCCTTCATCGTGTGGTGGCCGCTCGGCTTGGCCACCCTCGCCTTCTTGATATGGAGCGGACGCATGGGTTGTCGGAGGAATGGCGGCTTCGGCCGCTGGCATCGTAACGAGTCGGATCGCGGATTCGGCGATTCGAGCTGGTGGCCGGGACGTCGTCAGCCGACGAGCGGCAACCGCGCGTTCGACGACTATCGTTCGGAAACGCTGCGTCGGCTCGAGGACGAGCAGAAGGAATTCATGGAATTCCTCGACCGGCTGCGCCATGCCAAGGACAAGGCGGAGTTCGACCAGTTCATGGCCGATCGTGGGCGCCGGCCTTCCGCGCCGGAGCCGCAACCCGAGGCGTAACGACTGGGTGCGCGGGCGGGTTCTCAAACCCGCTTCGCGCGCTCGCGCGAATTCACCCGCCTGGCTTCGACACCGGATCCGCAGCGCGCATCGATCCGGTGTCGGAAATTTTTACATCGACGGACCGAAACTGCTCAAATGTGTCGGAAAATTTTACATCCGGCCGATTTTACAACCGAGATTTAATCTTAAGCCATTGATATTGCTAAATAGAGGGAAGTTGGAACGAAACTTGCATGGTGTTCTGTCAGCGGCCGGTACCGAGCCGCGCGTTGTCAATCCGTACGGAGACACCGATGCAGCGTCTTAGCCACCTCGTCGTGCTCGCAATGGCGGCATTGGCCGTCTCTCAAACCCAAGCACTGGCCGCCCAGCCCCTCGGAACTGCCCTGGGTCAGCCCCTCGGTGCCGTCCTCGGCCAGCCCCTCGGCGTCATCCTCGGCATCACCGTAGGGACGCCACTGCCGTTCGCGGGTGTCGGCGTTCTCGGCATCGCGGCGGCGGCCATGGTCGCGGGAATTTACGTCAAGCGCCGCAAGCGCTGACCAGCGGCGCCACCGGCGCCGTCTGCATCCATGAGCGGCGTGTCGTGCCGCAACCGCGACCGTTTACAATGGTCGTGCCTCGGTCATGGTTGAGAATTTCAGCACGCTCTACGCAATCGTCTTCTACGGCGCCGTCATCGCGCTCGCCGGCTGCGAGCTGCTGCCGCGGCTGAATCGTCAGGTCGTTCACCTGGCGCGGCGCTGGCCCACGAATATCGGGCTGTTCGCGCTCGACCTCGTGATCGTCTGGATTTTCGTGCCGGTCTCGGCGGTCGGCGTGGCGCAGCATGCGGGCGGAGGCGCGCTCGCTTTGCTGCCGATCGACGACGGCGTCGCGATCGTTCTCGGCGTGCTCGCCCTCGATCTGTGGAAATACGCCGAGCATCGCCTGATGCACAATCTCGCACCTTTGTGGCGCTTCCACCTCGTGCACCACAGCGATACCGAAATCGATTTCACCACGACGGAGCGGCACCACCCGATCGAGACGCTGATCTCTATCGCGCTGCTCTTCGCACTGATCTACGTGCTCGCCATTCCGCCGCTCGCCGTCGTGATCTTCGTCCTGGCCGGCACGCTCGTCGCGCTCGTCGCGCACGCCAACCTGAACCTGCCGACGCCGATCGATCGCGTGCTGCGCTGGGCGATCGTCACCCCGTCCGTGCACGTGATTCACCACTCCGTGCGGCGCGAGGAGACCGACAGCAATTACGGTATCATCCTCACGGTTTGGGATCGGCTGTTCGGGACGTACCGCGAGCGCCGCCGCCAAGGTGACTCCCTGCCGCCGGCGTTGGGGCTCGACGTGTTCCGCGCGCCGAGGGACGGGCGCCTCGATCGCGTGCTGTGGCATCCGTTCGTGTATCGCGCCGCCCGCGCGCCTGCGGACCGCGGCGACGGCGAGGTCGCCCGGCGCGCGCGCGCCGCATGGATGGGCGCGTTGCTGGGCATCGGGTTGGGATTGGTCACGCTGGTGGTCGCCTTGCGGTCGACGGCGCTGGAGCTGATCTCGATTTGGGCCGGCTCCCCGACCTACGGCTATGCATGGCTCGTGGTCCCGGCCCTCGCCTATCTCCTGTGGCACCACCGACAACGGTTCTTTGCGCTGCGCCCGACATGGAGCCTCGCCGGGATCGCCGCCTGCTGCGCCTGCGGCGTCGCATGGCTCGCGTCCGACCTTGCCAATATCGGGTTGGGGCGCCAAGCCGCCTTCGTCGCCGCGATCCCGAGCCTTGCGCTCGCGGCCGTCGGCGGGCGCGCCTTTGCGCGGCTGGCGCCGTTCCTGTCGCTTCTGGTCCTGCTCGTGCCCAGCGGCGACCTGCTCCTGCCGCCGCTGAAGACGCTCACGGTGCACATCATCGCGGCCGGGGCGGCACTCGCCCGCATCCCCTATTCCTTCGACGGTCAGGTCATTTTTGTCGGGACCAACCGCTACGTGGTGATCGACGACTGCGCCGGGCTGCCCTACGTGCTGACGGCTCTTTTCCTGGGGCTGACTTTCGGGCTCCTGATATATCGGTCGGTATGGAAGATCGGGCTGTTCGCGCTGTTGGGCGGCGCGTGCGGGATCTTCGCGAACGGGGTGCGAGTGGTGTCCATCGTCGTGATCGACTGGCTGCAGGGCACGCAGATGGAGCTGTCGTCCCATGTCCTGTTCCAGTGGATCGCGTTCATCTTCGCCATCGCCCTCCTGATGTTCGTCCTGATACGGCTGAGACCCGAGGCGGAGCCGGCGGCGGAGCGCGTACAGACCGGGCGTGAGGCGCGCGCCGGTGCGCAAAGCTTTCTTGCCGCGCTGTGCGCCGCAGCGCTCGCCGTCGGCATTCCCCGCGTCGCGCTCGCGCACCTCGAGTCGGGCAATGGGCCCGCTGCGTCGTTGCAGGCCGGCGCGGACGATCTTCTCCCACAGCATTTCGCGGGTTGGACCAGAGACGCGGCGGCGACCTCATGGAGCCCGGCGCCGCGCACGCCGGTCCCATACGCCCTTGCCCGCTACAAACGGGGCGACCGGGACATCGAAGTTTTCGTTGCAGTGGCCGAGCGGCAGAGGGACAAGGTGACGGGATACGCGATCGACCTCGCCGGCCCGGGAAGTTGGCTCGAAGGAAAGCGTGGGCCACTATCGAATTGCCCGCCGGCGGACTGCGGCCAGATGCACGCGATCGAGCTCGATCGCCAGCTCAGCGACGACGTCCGGCACGTCTATTACGTCTACGCGCTGGGCGGGAAAATCATCGGGTCGGCACTGGAGCTGCAATTGCAGCGCGCATGGAACGGTTTCGTCGGGACGCCGCGCCGGGCCCGGATCCTCGCCGTGGCTAGCGAAGGCAAGGCCGAGCTGCGCGCGACGGAAATCGCCGAAGCGCTCAACGCACTCGCCTCCCGCGGGGCTCGCGACTAAAGCGGTTTAGACCTACGGGGCCGCACGAAGCGACACACTATCGTATGGTGCGCAGCCAGCGTGGCTGAAAAGGTGGCTTCGGCTAAGCGAAAAGAAGCAACGGGCCGAGCACCAAGGCCCAGGCGAACGCGGTCATGGCCGCAAGTAGGGCAGCCTGGCGCGGGGAAAACGAAGCCGCGCCTTCCGCCGGCTTCTTTTGGCGAACTTCGGACCGAAACGCCGGACAATTCAGCGGAACGATTGCTGCCACCGCAGCCTCCGAATTCAAAACTCAGGCCAAACTTGCCACTTTAAGGTTAATATTCACTAAACGAATCGTCACTGCTTATTTTCTCGCCCTACCTATTTCGGCAAATAGACGGACCCGCCCCGCTTCCTCTATCACCCCGCCTACGGCGTCTGTGGTTGCGTTTCGGGGAAGACGTCAATGGGAAGCATGATCCGCGGGGCAGCGCTTCCATTCGTTCTGGCTCTCTTGGCCGTGATCTACGGTCAGGCGATTTTGGGGCTCATTGGTTAGCGCGCATAAGGGTAATGGCCCTTGCTGTCACGGCTATGGGCTAGAGAGATTGCCCACAACATCCGGGACACCTTGAGCTCTGCCCGCCCCTGATCGGTGCGCGTAACCGCGCCGCGACAACTTGCTTGAACCATCGCTGTGATCGCACATGGCCCGACCTCCCCGTTCCGACGGAAAGCGGTAGGCCAGCGTGTTGCGCCAAGGCAAATGGGCTTTCGCCCAGAAGAATTCCGTTCTCCCCGTCCGACGAGAGGCCGATCAAGCAGTGCGGTCGGTCACGCACCGCCGCACCGCGGCGGGCGCCGGCCGCGCCGTGTGATCGAGAGAGATTTGCGGCGGATGTGCAGCCCGGGCTGACTACTAGGCATCGGATCACCGATTAGTCACTGAATCTAAAATTTGTCACCGGATTATCCTCCTGGTGACACAATAAAATACGTGATTATACGTACAATATCTGATGTGTAAGTGATATTCGAGCCTCGATAATCTGAAGTTGTCGGAATTTTTTACACGAATACTTGCCGTTTTTGCGATTTGACGTCGGTGCGCTTTACACTGCGCCTTTCTCATTGCATGAATTCCGCAGAATTCCGCCACTGGCACGATTTTTGCATGTTTTCCCATTGGTTGGTGGGCCCGTGGGAATTTCCGCTGTGGTTCCGAAAGCGAAAAAAAGGAGGCCTTTATGGTCACGAAATTTCTTTCCGCCGTTGCCGCGCTCGCAACGCTCGCCCTTTACACCGCGCCGGCAAAGGCCGACCCGATACGTGAGATCGCCCTGCTGATCGACAGCTCGGGCAGCATCGACTCGACCAATTTCGACCTGCAGAAGAACGGCTATATCGCGGCGCTGACCGATCTGTTGACGACCGGCGGGCAGAATGCGATCGGCGTGTGGCAATTCAGCACCAATGGCGGCATCACAACCTCGATCATCGAGACCGTGTTTCCGATGACGACGATCGCCAGCGGCACGGACAAGACGAACCTGCTGAATGCGATCGGTGGCATGTTGCAGATCGGCAACAACACCCCGATCGGCGACGCCATTGACGTGGGTGCCGCCGCGCTGCTCGCCTTCCTGGGCGACGGCGCATCCGGTGTGGTGAAGGAAATCATCGACGTCTCCACCGACGGGGCGAACAATTTCGGCGTCGATCCGGTCACCGCGGCGCTCAACGCGGTCGCCGGCGGCGTCGATCAGGTGAATTGCATCGGTGTCGGCGGGTCGGCCAATTGCGGCTTTATCGCGGGCACCGGCTCGTTCACGCTTTCGGCGGACAGTTTCGACGATTTCGAGGCTGCGATCCGGCTCAAGCTCGCTCAGGAACTGCAGCTGCCGGAGCCGGGCAGCATGGCATTGCTCGGGCTCGGCCTCGCGGCGCTGGGCTTCGCTCGGCGGCGGCATAGCTAGGCGGCTGATCACCTCATCCTTCTCCACCTCATGCGGGGCGGAGAGGCTGAGTGAGGTGGGGCTTAACACCTCTCCTCCACCCACCTCATCCGTTGCGCCTTTCGGAACCGCCTTCCGGTTCGAAAGGCGCAACCATTTTCCCGGCCGGATCGATCATTTCACGATGGTGCGCTTGCCGAGCGAGTGAACGGTACTGGCCTGCGGGCCGGCATCGCCGTCGTCGGGCGCGAGGGCGAAGCGCACCTCGTCACCGACCTCGAGCCGGTCGAATGAGCCGTCGGCAACGGCGTTCTTGTGGAAATACAGCTCGCCGTCGGCTGTCACGATGAACCCGTGGTCGGGGAACATCCGCGCAACGCGGCCATGCGGCGGGGCGTCATGCGCCTTCACCTCGCCGCGGCGCTTGCCGGCCATCGCCTTGAGGCGGCGCTCCAGCGCATCGAAGGAATTGCGGATGGCGACATACATGTCGTCCGCCGGTTTTTTTTCGCCGTGGTCGTGGCTTACCGCCAATTCACCGCCGGGCAGCGCCAGATCGATGTGGACCTGATATGCGGTCGCCTTCTGGCGCCTCTTGGCCGCCTCCACCACCACCCGGCACGAGATAATGCGCTGGTGGAACTGCTCGAGCTTCTTGACGCGCTCGCGGATCCGCGCGGCAACGGCCTCGGACGGCGGCATGTCGCGAAAGGTGATCTGGACGTCTGTTTGCATGCGCCCTTCCCCATCGTTACACCCCTAAAACGTGGGGACGCGCGGGGTCTCTGGCTAGGGTTGCGAAAACCCCCGCCCCTGCCCATATGACGGCCGCCGAAGAAGGGGCTCACGACACATGGCGGAACAAACGCTGAAGTTCGAGACCGAGGTTTCCCGTCTCCTCGATCTGGTCATCAACTCCCTCTATTCCCACAAGGAAATCTTCCTGCGCGAGCTGGTGTCGAACGCATCCGACGCCTGCGACAAGCTGCGCTACGAGGCGATCACGCGGCCCGAGCTGACCAAGGACGACCCGGAATTCCGCATCCGGCTGATCCCGGACAAGAATGCGGGCACGCTCGCCATCGAGGACAACGGGATCGGCATGGGGCGGGACGAGCTGATCTCCGAGCTCGGCACCATCGCGCGGTCGGGCACCGCATCGTTCCTCGATCGGTTGAAGACCGCCGACCCGGCGAAGGACGCGAGCGACCTGTCGCTGATCGGCCAGTTCGGTGTCGGGTTCTACTCGGCGTTCATGGTGGCGGACACGGTGGAGGTGACGAGCAAGCGCGCCGGCGAGGAGCAGGGCTGGACCTGGCGTTCCGACGGCAAGGGCGAATACACGGTGGCCGAGGCGACGCGCGACGGGCGCGGCACCACCGTGACGCTGCACATGAAGAAGGATGCGCTGCCGTTCCTGGAGACGGGCGAGATCACGCGCATCGTGCGCGAATATTCCGACCACATCGCGGTGCCGATCGTGCTCGACGGCGAGAAGATCAACCGCGCCGGCGCCTTGTGGGCACGCAGCAAGTCCGACATCAAGGACGAAGATTACAAAGAGTTCTATCACCATGTCGGCCACGCCTTCGACGATCCGTGGCTGACGCTGCATTTCAAGGCCGAGGGCAAGATCGAATATTCGGCGCTGCTGTTCGTGCCGACGACAAAGCCGTTCGACCTGTTCGATCCGGCGCGGCGCCACCGGGTAAAGCTCTACGTCAAGCGCGTGTTCATCACCGACAAGTGCGAGGGGCTGGTGCCGCCCTGGCTGCGCTTCCTGCGCGGCGTCGTCGATTCCGAGGACCTGCCGCTCAACGTGAGCCGCGAGACGCTGCAGGCCAATCCGGTGATCGCGCGCATCCGCCAGGGGCTGACGCGGCGCGTGCTCGGCGACCTGGCCCGGAAGGCGGAGAAGGAGCCCGAAGAGTACGCGAAGTTCTGGGACCAGTTCGGCGCGGTGATGAAGGAAGGGCTCTACGAGGACGGCGAGAACCGCGAGGAGCTGTACAAGATCGTGCGGTTCCGCTCGACCGCGTCCGACCCTTCGACAGGCTCAGGGCTCGTCGGGCTGGACGAGTACGTCGCACGCATGCGCCCGGGCCAGGACGCGATCTACACCATCAACGGCGACGAGCTGGAGGCGCTGAAGAAGAGCCCGCAGCTCGAAGGATTCGCCGCGCGCGGGGTGGAGGTGCTGTTGCTCACCGACCCGGTGGACGAGTTCTGGACCGCCAGCGCCGGCATCTACAAAGGCAAGCCGTGCAAGTCCGCCGCGCGGGCCGGCGCCGATCTGGGCAAGATTCCGCTGATCGAGGGTGGGAAGAAACCCGAGGACGCCGCCGCCGACGGCAAAACCGACGCGCTGGTGGCGCTGATCAAGCTGACGCTCGCCGACGCGGTGAAGGATGTACGCGCGTCGGAACGGCTGACCGAAAGCGCCGTGTGCCTGGTGGCCGACGAGAACGACGCCAGCATGCATCTGGAGCGCCTGCTGAAGCTGCACGGCCAGAAAAACGCCGGATCGAAGCACATCCTCGAGATCAACCCCGGCCACCCCTTGATCCGCGCGCTGGCCGAGCGCGTCGGGCAGGAGGGCGCGTCGGCGACACTCGACGACGCGGCGTGGCTGCTGCTGGACCAGGCGCGCATCCTCGAGGGCGAGGCCGTGCCGGACCCGACGGAATTCGCGCGACGGCTGGCGAGCGTGATGCGGAAGGGGTTGTCTTAAAGACTGTCATCCCGGGCGAGGCGCATGGTTTGAGACGCGGTCCCTTCCCCGCGGATCAAGTCCGCGGGTCAGGGCCCGTTCCTCACCATGAGGATGATGTCTTCGTTTAGCTATTACCCAACCCTTGCCCGCCGAAGACGCGGGGTTTCAGGCCGCCTTCAACATATTGCGCAGCACGTATTGCAGGATGCCGCCGTGGCGGTAGTACTCCACCTCGTCCAGCGTATCGATGCGGCAGCGCAAATTCACGGTCTCCGTGGAGCCGTTCATGCGCGTGATCTTGCACGGCACCGTCATGCGCGGCGTGATGCCGCCGGCGACGCCGGTGATGTCGAACTTCTCCGACCCGTCGAGGTTGAGCGTCTTGCGCGTTACGCCCTGCGGGAACTCGAGCGGAAGCACCCCCATGCCGATCAGGTTGGAGCGATGGATGCGCTCGAAGCTTTCCGCGATCGCGGCGCGCACGCCGAGCAGGCGCACGCCCTTCGCCGCCCAGTCGCGCGAGGAGCCGGTGCCGTATTCCTTGCCGGCGATGACGACGAGCGGCACGCCCTCGTCCTTGTACTTCATCGCCGCGTCGTAGACCGACATCTGCTGGCCCGACGGCATGTGCTTGGTCATGCCGCCCTCGACACCTGACAGCATCTCGTTGCGGATGCGGATATTGGCGAAGGTGCCCCGCATCATCACCTCGTGATTGCCGCGGCGCGAGCCGTAGGAGTTGAAATCCGGCGGGCGCACCTGGCGCTCCGTGAGGTAGGAGCCGGCCGGGCTGTCGCGCTTGATCGAGCCGGCAGGCGAGATGTGGTCGGTGGTGATCGAATCGGCGAGGATGAGCAGCGGCCGCGCCCCGACGATGTCCTCCAGCGCGCCCGGCTCCGG
>Ga0184615_10000845_pt1 | contig 16615 bp, 9 predicted proteins | sample PLM4_65_coex_FD_133134 | JGI IMG/M metagenome (GOLD analysis project Ga0184615, IMG submission 133134) | Groundwater sediment microbial communities from an aquifer in East River, Colorado, USA - PLM4_65_coex | ecosystem: Environmental > Terrestrial > Soil > Riparian zone | place: USA: East... | reverse complement strand
TATGGATGTCACATCTTCACCCACGATGACCCAACCGGTCCTGATCAGCAGTTGTTCCGCGGTTTTCAACGTAAAAAACTGCACGTGGGTCTTATCGAGGATTCCCCTGGTATGATAAGGAAACCGGCCGAACAAGAGATTGAGCCGAACATAGATATTGGCAACATTGGGCAGAGACACAACGAGCAGTCCGCCGGTCTTCACGTAGCTCTTAGCCTTCGATAACACGAATTCTGAATTCTTGAGGTGCTCGAGCACGTCCGCCATCACCACAACGTCGTATTGATCCTGCAGGTTGATCTTGTCCAGGTGCTCTAGATTCTCTTGGTAGACCGCTCGGCAATACGAGCTTGCCACCTCACCAGCTATAGGGTCCATCTCAATGGTATCAACGATTGCGCCCATCTCGAACATCCTTTTTGTCAGAGATGCGTCGCCAACACCCATCTCCAAGACCTTTTTTCCGCCAAGCCCTGCCTCGCGCAACCTGTTAAGTATTTTCGAGTGGCTTGAAAATGGATCATCGAATTTCTCAAGATACTTGCGTCCCCCTGGAGTGATATCAAGCGCTCGGCAATAGAAGATCTTCTTGCGGAACAGGTAGTATTTGAATGAGGTCGCTATGCAATTGAAACCATACAGGACGCCGTTCACCCGACAGATTTCATTTCCATAGTATGTTGGAATGGGGACCTCCTGAATTTTGCAACCATACTCTTTGGCCTGGAGAAGGACCTCTGTATCAAAATGCCAGCTATCTGTGTTTTCCCAAAAAGGGATATTCTTGAGGAGATTTATGCTGTAAGCCCTGTAGCCGGAATGAAACTCGGAAAGGCCCATCCCGCTCAATGCGTTCTGAATTCTCGTCAGAATAATATTTCCCATAAACTTGTATAGCGGCATGCCGCCGCGCAGCGCATCCCTCCTGTTCAACATCCGCGACCCAATCACGAGGTCCGCGTCGCCCCGCACGATCGGGGCCAACATCTGCCCCATGGACTCGGGCGCGTACTGCCCATCGGCATGCAGCATCACGACGACATCCAGATGATTGTCTATCGCGTACTGATATCCGAGCTTCTGGTTCCCGCCATACATCCGATTTTCCCGGTTTCGCAGGACGACCAGTTTGGCGTGGCGCTGTTGAAATGACAGCGCCTTCTCGACGGTTTCATCCGTGCTGCAATCGTCAATGACATACACCATCGTAATCGCGTCCCAGATCTCTTTCGGGATACGACCCAGCGTCTGTTCGATATGACTTTCGGCGTTGTAGGCTACGACGAAGATGCCTACCCGTTGAGAGCGATCACCATGTTCGACGCTGTCTGATTTCATGACGTGAACCTGTCGAGGTGCCATGAGTTGCCTTCCAGGCCGGCCAACCCTTCCGTTACCGGTTCCATCTATCGCCCCGTTCGAGGAGAATCACATGCACGCTACCACAAGAGATTCTCTCCCGCACGCGAAAGTTTCGGCTATCCGGATTGACTTGTTGAAATGGGTTGTAGGGAGCCCTCGTGAAATAGCCTCGAAATTGTAGAAATGTCCGCTCCAATCTGCTCGGTTCTCACGAGCCCCACGCCCATGAGATCCCGTCCCCATCCGTAATTCGGTATGGGGACTTGGAGGTGGCGTAGGGTGAGAGCCGCCCCACCGCTAGATGGGCTGTGCTATCGGGATGTCAGGAGAGGGCTACGAAGTGCATATTACGGGGCGTAATGTCCATGGGCTGCCGCACCACACCAGCGTCAGTACGAAAGCGATGTGCTCGTATCGGGCCGTCAAGTCGGGCGAAGGTCGGCAGGTTCGATTGGTACTCCCGACCTCCCAGAGGCCGCATGAGCTGAAGGTCGTCGTCCCAGGGCCGCTTTCTGGTTAATCTGCACTGGCGTATTTACCGCGATGATAAAAACCGTTGGGCGAAGCGGGAGCACGGAGAGATCGTGCCAACACATGCTATTGTCACAGAAGCTCACCGATGAAAGCTGCTCACACCCGACCACACTGCTCGGACTTTGACAGCCGCGCCCAAGCGGTGTTCTCCTCACATCAGAGGGGGAGGAACACGACTGTGCCGTCCTCGGCCCAATTCAACCGGTTTGGGAATACAACGGCTCTGACCAGCGCCCGCGGTCGTGCTTAGTTCGGAATACTCGAACGGTTCGCGCCGCCAGGCGCGATCCCGTCCCGTCGGGCTATTCATTGAGCCGAAAACCGAGGCCTCGAATGATCTCCACGCCGGGATCAGGCAAGACGAAAAACGTCCCCGCGATGACCTGTATCGTGGAGTGCGCGTGGCCGGCTCGGCGCAGCCCGACGGACAGAGGAACGGCGTCCTTCTTTGGGCCGACGAGCGCGGCCCGCTGGCCGCTATGCAGGGCGCGGTCCACCGCCACCGGATAAGCTGGCACACGGTCCGTCGGCGAGGTCCAACGGGCCAGGATCCGTTCGCGGCTAGCGTACATAATCGTCCACTGTAACTGCCGGTCGACGCTGTAGACGTGCCGGATGCCGGCCCTATCCAGCGCCGCCACCAGTTCTTCGACGGCGCGGGCGGCCGAGTAGCCTGGGCCAACGTCAATGCTGCACAGCGCGAAGCTGCGGAACTCGCCCAACGAAAGAGCGCACAAAATCAGCAGCGCGGCGAGGAATCCGCCCACGACAGTTCTTTCCGACTTCCATGGTGTACCGGGCACTGCGCGACGGAGGACGAAGCGCCAGTCGTGGTCACCGCTTTCCCTTGCTGGCGCTTCAAGTTTTGTTCGGTTGGCTTCGCCCAGCAGTCCTGCAGCGGCCAAGGCCGTGGCCAGCACGAGCGGCTGGGCCGCAGGCAAGAGATAACGGAACTGAAACCGGACATTGTCCAGCCAGAGCGCGACCGCCAGAACCGCCAGGAAGGACAGAAGGCAGGCTTCCAACGCCCCGAAGCGCGGTTTACGCCACGCCCGCATCACACAAACCGCCGCGCTACCGACCAAGCCTACCAGCCACAGGTTCGCCCCAATCTTAGTGAATGTCGCAGGTGTCTTCGGACACAATGAGTAGGCTCCGGTCAACATGACCCACACCCGCCGCGGCATGTCCAAAAGCGCAGCCGCCGGGTCGGCTTGGGCGAAGATGTCCGGTTGCCAGTAGCTCGAGTACTCGTCCCAGCTCAGGATGTAGATCACTACTAGCACGCTGGCCAATCCACAGGCGAGCGCTAGCGCGTCGGACCATCGCCGTCGACGATAGAATAGCAGGACCAAGAACGGTAGCACCGCTGGTATCCAAATCGGCTGTGAGAGGAAAATCAAGGCGATGACCACCCCACTGGCGACGAACGGCACCGCACGCTGCCGCGTGTCCTCCAGTAGCCGCGCCACCAGCCACAGCAACACGCTGGTAAACACAAACGCCGTCACATATCCGCCGCGGGCCTTCATCGACCAACTCGCCCACGCAGGGCACACAATGAGCGCCACCCCGGCGATGATGCCGGCGTTCTTGCCGCCGAACTTCCGCGCTGCCAGAACAAAGAACACCCACCCGATCGCCCAAAGCGCCAACAACGAGCTATTGAGCGCCTCGTCCGACATGCCGAACAGTCGGAACGCGATCGCCGCCGCCCCGGCCTCGAACACGGATAGACCGTAATTTTGTCCCCAAAAGAAGAGCGAAAACTCCCGCCCCTCGGCCATGTGCTTGGCCATCAAGCCAATGATGCACTCATCGCCGTCGGGAAACATCTGGCCACCAAGCAACTGCGGCAGCCGCGAGATAGCAATGAGGACCGGGCCCAGCGCGAGCAATCTCATCGGGGTGATTGGGTGGGTGAGCCGACAGAAATTAGCTTTCGGGTCGGCCGTGGCTAGAAGTTTTGGACGCCCTCTCGTTGCGGCCGCACCACATCATCTACTGTCCTATGTATGGCTGTGACGATATCATTAGGCGGTTCATCAAGGCGGTTCATCAGGTCGTGTCAAGGGAAAAGACAGCTTAAATGCCTGATAATATCGAGCCGAGCTGGTGAGGATGCGAGTGTAGATTTCAAGCACAAATTTGCACCAAGATCGCAACGCCTGGCGGATTTCAATCAGAACGGGTGGCGGATTTGATCGAAATACGCACCTCCGCCGTGGAGCGGGTAATAAAGGTGCAGGATGTGATCCTGCGCGCGATTGATGGACGGGTGAAGTGGTACCAAGCCGCCGAGAGCCTGGGGATTTCGGACGCCTGCGTAGCGTTCATTTGGCTGATTCCACAGATCAATCCGAAACGAGCACAGAGAGTACTCCACGTGTTTTCAACAAGTCAATCCGGATAGCCGAAATAAAAGAACGGCGACTGGCCTTGGATCCGAACGGCCCGCCGAGCGACCTCTCCCCAGCCCCCGCCGGCAATGACCCACCAGGTGCCGTACTCATCGTTGGTCAGGTCCAGTTTCGAGAAGTTGTAGATCCTGAGAAAAATCCCAAGCCCGATGAACCCGGCGACCAGCAAAGCCGGACTCTGGATCAGGGATCTCTCTTCAACCGGAAGAGCGACTCCCTCATTCGTTGCTTCGGGCATGCGCAACGGCGGCATTCTCCGCGCTGTAGTATCGAGCAGCGCATGAGCCCGGTTTGGACCTCGTAGGCCAAATGGTCATATCGTTCCCGGATTCAGAGAGGATGTGGTCAGGTGCGGCGTCCTCCTCCTCGATGTACTGATCACAGTGCGGGCCCTGCTTCATCGCCGCCTCAGCCCCAGGACGCTCAGGAAGAAACTCGACAGAACAATCTGGCACCCCAGGGTGAGCGCAGTGACCGCCGGGATGACGATCCGCAGCGTCCTGGGCGGATCCAGCGGACCGAAGGAATGTGCGCCCCAGGCGCCGAATGCGTACAGCGAGCCAGCCAGCCCGATCAGCAGAAGCGCCCCCCCCACGATCAATCCCACTTCCAGCGTGATATAACGAAACAGCCGGTTCAATCGGGGGTCCTCAGGAAGCAGGCCCTCGGTGATCGCGAAGATTTTGGTGAAGAAGGCGAAAGCGATCGTCTGAAATCCAATGACAACCGCCATCGCCGCGTACACGAGCGTATGCACATCGAGGGTCACATTCCCGATTGCCCTTGGACTGGGGAGCAACCAGAGTCCCATGCCGAGGCCGAGGAGCATGAGCGCTACACCTGGATACAGGAACAGCCAGCGCGGACTGTAGAGAAGCATGAATCTCAAGTGCCGCCAGCCATCCCTCCACCTGCGAAGATGGGGGGGGCCAGAGCGCCCATCCTTATAGAACGAGATGGGGACCTCGGCGATTCGCATGCCGCTAAACGCCGCCTTCATGACCATCTCACTGGCGAATTCCATTCCGGTGGTGACGAGGTTCATGCGGTGATACGCTTCCCTGGAAAAGGCCCGAAGACCACAGTGGAAATCCGAAACCGAAGATGAGAAGAAGAGCCGACCGATCCCCGTCAGCACAGGGTTCCCCAACCACCGGTTCAGCCAGGGCATCGCGCCAGTCATAATGGTCCCCTTCAAGCGGGTGCCCATGACAAGGTCATACCCCTCTCGAAGCTTCTCAATGAAGGGGTAGATCTCGGAAAAGTCGTAGCTGTCATCGGCATCCCCCATGATGATAAGCCTTCCACGGGCGGCCTCGATACCGCCCCTGAGCGCGTTCCCGTATCCGCGTTCGGGGACTGACACCACGCGGGCGCCACACCGCTCTGCAATTTCCGGTGACCCGTCGCTACTGCCGTTATCCGCGACGATAATCTCAGCCGCCAGCCCGTGCTGCTGGATCGCCCCTTGAGCCTTGCGAAGGCAGACCTCGATCGTTTCAGCCTCGTTGAGGCATGGCATGATCACCGAGACTTCTGGAACCTCATCGCCGATAGTCATGGAGGCAGCGCTCTGTGAGCCAGGTGAGTCCTGTCCGACAGTATCCCACAAATCGCTGTGCAATGGAACCCGCTCGGGCTGACTCGCCAGACAGACCCCTCTGGTGTTGAATGGCGAATGGGGTTCCCCGGCCTCCTCCTTGCGGGCTAGCGATCGAGAGGATTGGTCTGGCCAACCTGATCGGTGGCGGAGAAATCATCCTACTGGGGTGGTTTCGCCAAGGCTCGGCTGTAAATAATACCGAGTGATTCGAACTCCCCCTCGACAACGATGTGATGGTCCCCCTGCTCGAGGAAGAGCGGCATCCGGTATAACCGTCCATCGATGTAGACTTTCGGGGCGCCCCATCGGACGCGGACCGCATACTCCGCCGAGGCGATCAACGACACGGTCGCGCGCATCGATGGCAGATCGGCGCGATGAAGCACGCTCCCGGCCACCATGATCTCGTCTCCCGCCAGGAAGGCCGTAGACACATAGTGCGACCGAAGAAATCTCAACAGCTCCGGGGGGAGCAGCTTGGTCCGCTTTGAGAGGATGACCACCTTGCAGTGGGTCCTCCGAAGATCCTCCATGATATCGGCTGCGGGGATCATGCCGGATTGCAGCCAGGCGGTAACCCCCCGTCCGAGCCGATAATAGTAGGTCGCATGCGGCCGGAAGATGTACAGTCCATGCGCATCAAATACGCTGTCCTCCGGCGACGTGAGCGCGAGCACATAGCGGATCTCCTGGCGATGGTCAGCCCAGCCATCCTTGAGGGGTGGCATGCCGGCAAGGAGCGCCTGCACCGGCGGCACACAGGCCCCGATGAGCAGCAGCCCAGTGAGCCCGAACCAAGCCAGACGCGAAGGCGAGCGAAAGAACGGCGCCACCGGTTCGCCGGGAGTCGAGGCCCCTACTGGCAATGCCCGCGCGATCAGGCTCCGTAGCACCTCGGCCCCGTACATGGCCGCCAGGGGCAGGAAGGGCAAGGCGCTGTGGGCATTCGGGGCCGGCATCACGAAGAGGAAGACCGCCGCCGTCACCGACCCGGCCAGGAGGGGCGAGATCTGGACCTCGTCCACGACCCCTCCCTTGACCAGCCGGGTCACCGCCCGGACTACACCGACGAAGGCGAGCGCGAGAAACACATAGTGAGTCTCTGGCCGCAATTGGGCGAACGCGGAGAACCGGACGGGGTAGCGGAACGTGCGGATCACCCCCCATCGCAGGAAACTCGGCAGGGCCCCGGCCATCCCGAGCAGCAGTCCTCCGAAGACGACCGGGACAGCGAATCCGGCGAGGAAGAGGAACAGGCCAGTGAGGTTGTGGCGGAGCGCGGCGACGGAGCGTCGTAAAGCGATGGAGAGGACGAACACCAGGGTCAGGCCAACCAGGGGGAACAGGGTCTTGAGGAGCAGCCAGAAGGCCACGCCCAGGAGGGCGCCGGAGATAAGAAGGTCGCCGCGGCTGCGGTACTCCCAGCCCCGCATGAACCACCGAAGGCTCATGAGAACCACCAGGGTTTGGGGGATGTCCGGGCGAAACTCATAGACATGGCCCCACCAAAGCAGGAGGTAGCTCAGAAGAAGGGCCGCCAGCAGGCCTGTTAGGGCATCGAAGCATCCCTTCGCAATCCGGTAGAGTTCAAAGAGGATCAGGACGATGCACAGGAGCATGAGGCCCCGGGCCACGTAGATGATTCTGAGGTCCTCCCCCATGAGCGCAAAGGCCGGGGCAAAGAGGTAGTACAGGAGCGGCGGATGAATTTGCCAGAAATCCCGGTAGGGGACCTGACCGTGGGCGACCGCCCACGCCGCGTGGAGGTGCTCGGTCTCGTCCTGGAACAGCGGCGCATTGAAGAGCAACGGCACGCGGATCGCCAGGGCGAGCAGGATCAGAGCCAAGAGAGCCCAAGAGAGCCACCGCTCGCCGGCAGTCGATGGGGCAGCTTCGAGATCGCGCCCCTCCTTTAACAGCAGTCCACTGAGCTTACCGTTTCGAGTCATGTCAAGTTGCCGTAGTCCTCCCACCATCGCCCTGTAACGAATCCCGATTCATCGGTGCTGGGGCAATCGTGTCAGCGGAACTGGATCGCTGACGCGCGACTGTAGAAAATGGCGAGCGATCCGAACTCCCCCTCGACGACGATGTGATGGTCACCCTGCTCGAGGAATAACGGCGCTCGGTATAACCGTCCATCGATATGGACCTTCGGGGTGCCTCCTTGCACGCGTACCGCATACTCCGCCGAGGCGATCAACGACACGGATGCGCGGTTCCCTTCGAGATCAGGGGGTTGGATCACCTTCCCAGCCACCAGTACGACGCGGTCTTGCTCGTGAAACCCTGTAGATACGTAATGCGACTTGAGGAATCCCAACAGGCTCAGGGGCAGCTCGGCCAGATATCTCGAAAAGATCACCACCTTGCAATGGTTCCTGCGAAGGTCGTTCATGATGTCCTGTTGCCGGATCCACCCACTCCGCAGCCACATGACGTGAGCTGTTGTAACCACATAGTAGTAAGTGGCGTGCGGCCGAAAGATGTACAGTCCATAGGAGTCGAAGACGGGATCTCCGGGCGACGTGAGCGCAAGCACGTAGCGAATGATCTGGCGGCGGTCCGCCCATTGATCGGAAAGCGGAGGCATTTTTCTCAGCACGGCCCGTAGTGGTGGCACGCAGACTCCAATGACAAGGAGCGCTGCCAGGCCTGCCCAGGCCAGCCGTGCGGGCGAGCGGACGAGCGCGACCATTGCCTTGCCTGGAGCCGTTGGTCCCGGCGGCACGGCCCGAGCGATCACCCTTCGCACCACATCGGCTCCATACATGGCCGCGAGTGGCAGGAAGGGAAGCGCACTCTGACGCCATGGCGCCGGCATCAGGAACAGATAGACTGCTGCCGTCACGGACCCGGTCAGGAGCGGCGAAAGCTGGACCTCGTCCACGACGCTGGCTCTTACCATTCGCGTCACGGTATGGCCGACTCCCAAGAGGGCCAACACCCAGGACACAACGTGGGGCCTTTGGTCCACCAGGACAAAGGGGGAGAACCGTTCGGGCCAAAGAAACGCGCCAACCACCGCCCAACGGAGGAATGCCGGCCAAGCCCCTGCCACCCAGAGCAGGAATGCTCCCAGCACGACGGGGACGGCAAAGGCGCTCAGGAAGAGGAGCAGGCCGGTGAGGTTCTCCCGGATAACTGCAGCGGAGCGTCGCAGCAAGCTTGAAAGGGCAAACACCAGGATGAGGCCAGCGAGGGGGAACAGGGTCTTGAGGAGGAACCAGAACGCGACCCCGAGGAGAGCGCCGGAGAGGAAGAAATCAGTCCGGCGACGCCGCGCCCAGGCCCGCATGAACCACCGGAGGCTCATGAGGACCACCAGGGTCTGGGGGATGTCCGGCCGAAAATGGTAGGCCGGCGTCAACCAGAGCAGGAGGTAGCTCAGGAGGAGGACCGCCAGCAGCCCCGTCAGGGCGTCAAAGCACGTCCGGGCGATGCGGTACAGTTCGAGGAGGACCAGGAGGAGGCAGAGGAGCATGAGGCCCCGGGCCACATAGATGATCCGGAGGTCCTCCCCCATGAGCGCAAAGACCGGGGCAAGGAGGTAGTACAGGAGAGGCGGGTGGAGCTGCCAGAAATCTCGGTACGGGACCTGGCCGTGGGCGACTGCCCAAGCCGCGTGAAGGTGCTCGGTTTCGTCCTGGAACAGCGGGGCATTGACGAGGAGGGGCACCCGAATTGCCAGGGCGAGCAGGATCAGGGCTCGCACAATCCACGAGAGCCACCGCTCGACGTCGGCAGACGAGAGGGCTGCAGGGTTGTGGCCGGCGGCTGACAGGTCGCCTGCCGCGATACGCCCCTGCATCACGAACCCGATCCCACAGGGTATGGCGTCAACCTCGGCGGCCCTGCGTCGGCCTCCAGCAGCCAGGCGCGCCGGTCATTGAAATACGCGAGCAGCTCGCGGTTACGGGCCGCATCCATCTCCCGCGCCCAGACCACCTTGGCGCCGTCGATGTCGGCCGCATTGTAGACCCACTCAAAGTTCGGATTGTGCCGGGGCCCGTACCGGACGAGCACGAGATGACGATCCCTGTCTTTCTGAAGCGACGCGAGGAGCCGAACTCGGTGAAGGCTCCAGGCAGGCAGCTTCAAGCGCAATTGCGGCGCGGATAGCACGCAGAGCACAACGATGGCCCACACGAGGACCCGCCCGGCCGGACTCCCCCGCCAGCGCCACACCCGCAGGTAGCGCATCGACTGGAGCACGAGCGCGTAGAGGAGGGCGGTGATCGGGGCCGCGTAGTGCAGGTTCAACCAGGTCTCTGCGAGCAGGCCCGCCGCCAGCACGCCGCAGGTCAGCAACGCCAGGCGCATCCACCAGTCCTTCAGCGTCCAGGGAAGCATCACCAACGGGACCGTGAGCGCAAGTCCGAGGTAGAAGAGCCAAAACTCCCTCAACGCATTCACCCTATCCGCGAGGAAGCCAGACAACGAACGTTGATGCATGTACGGGAATGCACGGCGCCAATGGAAGTCAAGCAGCGCCTGGTGGCGATACCTGGGACTAGGCCTTGGGCGCTGCCAAAGGAAGACCGGTGCCATGCTGTACGTCGCCTCGTGGACCTGGTAGGGGAGGCGGAGCGGGTCGCCGGTCACGCGGTAGTTGTAGTAGGCCATCGCCCCGGCGGTGAGGGAGAGGACGAGGCCCAGCGGGAGTCCCACGCGCTTGAGCGCCACCCGGATGGGGGGGCCGGACTTGCCTAGGAGCCCGCGGCAGAGCACCGCGCCGGCCACCAGGCCGACGAGAAGACCCTCGTAGGGCCGACTGTTCGCCAGGAGGGCGAGGCCGAGGCCGAGCCACAGAGCGTCTCGGGTCTGGGGCCGTCGCACGAACCTTCGGAGCGCCCCGAAGAGGAGCGCCCCGCCCAGGGCCGCGACCGCCCCGCCCCAGTAGCTCTGCGCCCAGTAGCTGAAGAGGCCGAGGCGGAAAACCGCGAGCAGCCCCCCGAGCAGCGCCCAGGCCGGGGGGAGCCAGGCCTGGAGCATCCATGTGAGACCCGCACAGGCCAAGGCCACGCTGAGCCAGACCCCGACGGCTGGGGCGCCGGTCAGGACCTGCCCCAAGGCGAGGACCAGACCCTGTCCCGGGGGGTACTTGGAGGCGTAGGTTGGCTGCTGGAGGATATGCATGCTCTCAAAGTGGACCCACAGGGGATGGGGCGGGTTGGTCAGGCGCCCCGAGGCGAAGGTGTCGGCAGCGAGGAGGTAACTGAACTCGTCATGGCCGGAGGGTATGGGGAATCGCCAAAGAAAAGAGACCGCGGCGCTCCCCCCGAACGCCAGGAGGCCCACCAGGGCGATCGCCGCAGCCCTGTGCCGGGCGAGGCGACGGAACGCGCCCTCCGCTCGGCGGACCCACCTGGCGCCAAGGGGCGGCGTGGCCAGGGTGAGCGTCAGCATAAGGAGGGCTCACGCAGCCTCGACCACCGACACGGAGGTGAGCCAATCAAATGGGATGTCAATGACTCATTCCCAGGGTTCTCACGATCGGATTGCGCGCATCGAGAGGATCTCCGAATAGACCTCGCGCATCCTATCAGCGACGACCCGGTAGTCGTATCCCAGGGCCCGAGCCCGACCTGCCACACCCATCCGTGCTCTGCGGGACGGATCATCCAGCAACTGCAGCACCCCATTCGCAAGCGCTTCGGAGTCACGCGCCGGACAGAGAATACCAGCCTTGTCGCCAAGGTATTGCCGCACGCCTCCCACATCGGTCGCAACAATCGGGAGGCCAGACGCCATCGCCTCAAGCAGGGAATTGTTTGCGGTCGAATCCTGGAGTGAGAAAATGGCCACCCTCGATCGTTGGTAGGCTAGCCGTAGCTCTTCATCAGGCACGCCAGCCAGGATATCGAGACGCTTGTCCTTGAGATACTTGAAATGGGCGTCCTGAGGGTGAGCCGTCCCGACTGCGACAAAGCGCATAGTCGGCTTCACCTGCCAGATCCGATGGATCGCCAAGGCCAGCGTCTCGAAGTCGCGAAGGTAGGCCCCAACCGTGATGCAGACCTGCTCATCGCCCATCTCTTCGGGGGGGCGAAAAAAGTCGGTATCGACGCCATGGGAAACGACGAAGATTCGGTTCGGCGGAAGGAGTCCCTCGAAATGGGATCGTTGCGAGTCGGATACCAGAATCGCCGCCGCAAGGTCCTGGATTCTCCGTCTGTCTATCCCATACCGTATGAGGACCGACGGGGGTCTGTGAAAGGTGGCGACCAGACAACCTCCCACCATCCGGCTCACTCGGCCAAGCATCCAGAGCCCCGTATCGCCGTACAGCAGGTGATAGATGACGTGCCTGCGACGGAGCATGTGGAGCGCCGCTGCCGCTTCCGTCAGAAACGCGCCTAGCGAGTAGCCTGGATGGTGTGTCACAGACGTGACAACCGTATTGATGAGCCTGGCGAGCGACCCGGAGCCCCTGCGAAAATTCACCGGCGGTTTCAGGATGGTGCCGATATAACGACTAAAACCCTCATACCCGGAATGGCTCGCGAAATGTCGAGGGCGAATCCCAACCAGCGATACCATCTGAGAGGCCACGGGTTCGCTCGCGAGCCCTGTCGTCTGACTCGTATGCGCAAATGGGGACATCTCGTCACTCAGGCGCACTAGCTTTCCGCTTCAAAAAACCGAGGCCGAGCATCAGTTGGCCGCGCAACTAGCCCCGATCCGAAAATATTCAATGGGGTGAGTAGCGCGGCCAGCAGGTCCTGTCGCGGTGATCAGCCCCCGTCGTCCTCGCTCCACCCATCCCCCGGTGGGGCCCTTCCGCTGCGGGCGCCGGGGGCGCCCGCTCACCACGCCACCCGCTGGCTAGCCAGACATCGCACGCCCGTTAATTTCGGATCGGGGCTAGCTATCGTAATATCTTTTTGAATAAATGGAATGCCATCTTAGTCCGCCGCCGCATTGCCAGTCAAGAGAAAGCGGGACGAACTCGAGAACCCGCAACACTTGTTGACATCCTTAAAGTTCCCTGAATAGAATGGAGCACTCCTTGCGGCCCGATTCGGGCGGCACCGGCTTTACACGCAATAGAGCCTAACCGCACATCCTCGCCGGCTTCCCTGGTGGAGAAGAGAACTGGATTGGAGAAGTCCCAGCACGCCTGCATAGACGCGACACGCACGGTCCCAAAGCCGGAAGACTGCGAGCGACAAATAGATTGGATTCGGTTCCGAGCCGACATCTGGGCCGCTAGTGCCGTTCCAACTATCTACGCCGAAACAGTGAGGCTGCGGTGAATTACACCTATGTGCTGCTCAGCGAACGGGACGGGCGCTTCTATACGGGGTCCACGACCGATCTACGCGCGAGGGTTCACGATCACGGCGGGGGAGCGAGTTCGATCAACGGCCTCCCGAGCCCCGCTCGTCCTCATCTACTACGAGGCGTCCGTGAACCTTGACGATGCCCGCCGCCGCGAACGCTTTCTCAAAACCGGGAAGGGGAAGCGGTATTTGAACAAGTTGGAACGGCACTAGCGCATGCGACTCCCCTTCCGCAGGTCACTGACAAAGGAATGCGGGGCCCGCCGGTCACGACCGGGCGGAGGCCCAGATGCCGCGCCGATCCTGCCAGCCATTCGTGGCTCTTCCGAGCGATGGCTGGTGGTGGGCGTGGTCATCCTTATTCTGCTTGCCCTGGCGATTCGCGTCCCGCTCCTCGTCAACATCAAGCTTGAACCCGATGAGACCGAGCACCTCTATCCGGCCTGGGCGATCGCCCACGGCCAGGTCCCCTACAAGGACTTCTGGCAGCTTCACCCCCCGCTCTTTTACTACCTCATGGCCCCCCTCTTCACCCTCATGGGAGACGACCTCAGGATCATCTACGTGGCCCGAGGCCTCATGCTGCTCTGCCTCCTGCTGATCCTCCTTGAGTGCTACCGGATCGCGAAGGAGTGCTTCGACCCCCTGACGGGGCTCCTGGCAGTCCTCCTCCTGAGCTACCTCCTGCTCTGGTGGAGACCGGCTTACGAGGTTCGGCCGGATATCCCCCAGACGCTGCTGGTCCTCGTGAGCCTCCGATGGTTCATGCGGGCCTGGGCGCGGCGTCGCCGGATCGATTTCCTCCTTTCCGGCGCTCTCCTCGGGGTCGCCTTCTGGCTGCTCCTCAAGACCCTGTTCCCGTTCTTCGGCCTCACCTTGGTGTTCGGCCTCTCATCCATGCTGCGGCGCTCTGCCACGGCGATCCGGGAGAACCTCACCGGCCTGCTCCTCTTCCTTGGCGCCTTCGCCGTCCTGGTGGTGGTGGGAGGTCTCCTGCTCTGGGTGGCCGGCATGTGGCCGGGATTCGTGCAGTGGGTGGTGATCGGGGGACTCCGCTGGCCCGATCGGTTCTCGCCTTTCATCCTGATGCGCCCGAGAGTCCGCTTCGGGTTCTGGGCGCTGGCCCTCGTCGGGGTCGGCCTGACCCTGACCCGGATGCTCAGGGCCAGAGGCGCGGACGAGGTCCGGCTCTCGCCCCTGCTGGCCGGCTCAGTGACGGCGGTGATCTGGCTGTTCCTCATGCCGGCGCCATACCTTCAGAGCGCGCTTCCCATCCTGCCACTTGCAGCCATGTACGGAGCCGATGTGGTGAGAAGAGTGATCGCACGGGCAGTGCCGCCCGGAGGCGCGGCTTCAGCGAGCGAAGCGGCGCTCCCGGCCATCCGGACGCCCGCACGCCTGGCTTGGGCGGGGCTGGCGGTGCTTCTCGTCTCGGGAGCCTGCTTGCCTCCGCTGCTGGCGGTATTGATAAAGCTTTCGCCGTTCCGTGATCATTGGCCAGAGCGTCGCCAATTGATCCACGACGTGCTTGCGCTCACGTCGCCCGAAGATGCCGTCTTTGACCCCACTGGACTCTCGATCCTCCGGCCGCACGCCACCTACCACTACCGGATTATAGAACCCCAGCGCATTTGGCTGCAGACCGGGATGCTGCGGGAAGGGGATATCATTAATGATCTTCTGAAGAGCCAATGCAAAGTGGTCATCTTCTCAACCTTTTTGATCGGCGCGTTCCCGAACCTGTCGGAATTCCTCTTATCGCACTACGTCCCCACCAGATTGCACGACAGAGGACGTCGGGTCATGGTAGCCGGGAGGACGCTTCGTCGCGCCGATCTGCCACCGAACGGCGCGACGGTGTCGCTCGTCGCTTCGACAGAGTATGCGGTCCGCGCGGTCGGGGGCAGGCCGAGGGTCTATATCGACGGGCAGTTGTACCGGGCGCCGCGCTTCCTCGAGCAGGGTGACCATCACATCATCGTTGAGGGAGAGTTCGACTCGCTGACCATACTCTACAGCCGCGCGTTGGCAGTCTCCGCCCCAGCGACACGATCGAACCTAGGATACGGCCTTCTGAGCGACCGGCCGCATCACCGGGCCGAGTCCGAGGGGTAAGGTGTCAACCTCGGCGGCCCTGCGTCGGCCTCTACCAGCCATGCGCGCCGATCTTTGAAGTAGGCGAGCAGCTCGCGGTTGCGGGCCGCATCCATCTCCCGCGCCCAGACGACCTTGGCGCCGTCGATGTCCGCCCGGTTGTACACCCACTCATTGTATGGGTGATGCGAGGGCGAGTACCGGACGAGCACGAGATGACGAACTCGATCTCGCTCGAGCGACGCGAGGATGCGGGCCCGGTGCACGCTCCAGGTCATCGGTTTAGGCCACATCTGCGGCGCGAACGCGACGCAGAAGCCCAGGATAGCCCACACGAGGACCCGGCCGACCGGTCTCCCCCGCCAGCGCCACACCCGCAGGTGCCGCATCGACCGGAGGACGAGGACGTAGAGCACGGCGGTGATCGGGGCCGCGTAGTGCGGGTTTATCCAGGTCTCTGCGAGCAGCCCTACCCCCAGCACGCCACAGGTCAACAGCGCCAGGCGCATCCACCGGTCCTTCAGCATCCAGGGCAGCATCAGCAGCGGGACCGTGAGCAGGGGGCCGAGGTAGAAGCGCCACAGACGGCCAAACCTCTTCACCTTCTCCACGACCAGCCCGGTAAGCGAGCGCTGTCTGCTATACTTGAGGGCCATTTTTCTATGGTAGTTCGCAAGGACCGCGTGCCGATATACCGGCTCGGGCCGCGGCGGTTGCCAGAGGAAGTTCGGCTCTATGGCATAGGTCTCCTGATGCACCTGGTACGGCAGCCGGAGCGGGTCGCCGGTCACGCGGTAGTTGTAGTAGGCCATCGCCACGGCGGTGAGCGCGAGGACGAGTCCGACGGGGAGGACGACCCGGCTGAGGGCCACCCGGACGGGGGGGCCTGACTTGCCGAACATCCACAGGAGGAGCACCGCGGCCGCCGGAAGGCTCACGAGGAGCCCCTCGTAGGGGCGGCTGTTCGCGAGGAGGGCGAGGCCGAGGCCGAGCAGGAGGGCGTCACGGCGCCGGGGCCGGCGCACGAGCCTTCGGAGCGCCCCGAAGAGAAGCGCCCCGCCGAGGGCCGCGACCGCCCCGCCCCAGTAGCGCTGGGCCCAGTAGCTGAAGAGGCCGAGGCGGACGACCGCGAGCAGCCCCCCGAGCAGGGCCCAGGCCGGGGGGAGCCAGGCCTGGAGCATCCAGGTAAGCGCCGCGCAGGCGAGGGCTACGCTCAGCCAGACGCCCACGACCGGGTACCCGGCCAGGACCTGCCCCGCTGCGAGGAAGAGCCCCTGCCCGGGGGGGTACTTCGAGGCGTAGGTCGGCTGCTGGAG
>Ga0184615_10000843_pt1 | contig 16628 bp, 10 predicted proteins | sample PLM4_65_coex_FD_133134 | JGI IMG/M metagenome (GOLD analysis project Ga0184615, IMG submission 133134) | Groundwater sediment microbial communities from an aquifer in East River, Colorado, USA - PLM4_65_coex | ecosystem: Environmental > Terrestrial > Soil > Riparian zone | place: USA: East... | reverse complement strand
TTCCGGGGTTGTTGCTGCCGACCAGTGGTTCAGGTCATGAGCAATGTTGTGGCACATGCTGCATTTCGGGAACTTGGCCATCATGCCGGCAGGGTGGGGAATACCGTGACAATCCTGACACTTGGGAATCATCTTGTGCTTGGACTGGTGGCAGGTCACACAGAGGACCGTTTTATGTTTTGCGCTGCTTGCGGCAAGCAGGTCAAAGGCTTTCTTATGACAGGCGGCACACAGCTTTGACGGGGTCTCGGCGCCGTAAGTAACCACGAGCGGCATGTGGGCCTGGTGACACTTTTTGCATTCGGCCTGAACCATATCCTTGGCATGCGGCTTGTGGCACTGGGTGCAGTCGGGTATTTTGCCATGAACGTTGTGACAGAAGGAACAGGCGAGGGCGCTGTGCTTGCTCTTGTTCTGGCGCAGTTTCTCTATTTGCGGCGTGTGGCAGGTCAGGCAGGGATCGGTGACATTGTTGCCGAACTTGATGATTTTCGGGGTATGCGGGTTTGAGTGACAGCCGAGACACCCTTTCAGTGAAAAGTGGGGTTTGCCTTCGTGACACTGGCTGCAGGCAGGAATGATCTTTTTCGTAGTCGGGGGGTGGCCGACGTGGCAATCCTGACAGGTAACGTTGGTTTTGTGAGCCATGCCGTTGGCAGCGATATCGGCGGGAGCCTGGGAATGACACTTGATACAGTCAGCGCTGGTAAGAGCCGCCTTTGCCGGTTCCTGGGCGCATGCCACGCCTGCAACAAAGAAAATTGTAAACACCATGAGTACTGCCGACAACAACTTCCAAGATTTAACCACTTTCATTGCCTCCTCCTAGGTTTCATTTGAAATGAATAATCTGCATTTAATACACTGCCGACCGGTATCCTGTCAATAGTTGATTTGACGGCCCCGGTTTCGTTAGCGGGTGTTGATCTACTCCTGGAAATTCTTGCTGCGTTATTGCGGAGAAGGACGGGCCTCGCCCTGCCGACTGGACCATGCACATTGCACCCTGCCATGCGGCCGGAGAAGAGTACCTCTGCGGATTTGCCGAAGCAATATTTACCCGCCTTCAGTTTAGGTTTGCACCCTGCTCGCCAAGTGATGTATTATTTGTAGGATTTGATTTCCGTACGTTTGACATGTTTCCCAGAGACAGGTGCCAGATGAAGATACCATTCAGTTACGCAGTACTGCTCTTGTGTGTGTGGGTTCCGGCGGTTTGGGCCGATGGCGTTCCTCAGCCGCTTAATGATGCTGCCGGCCAGGCTGTTGAACGACCGGCAGCCACTGCTGAAGCTGCTCCTGTCCCGACTTCTGCGACCCTTGCCCCTGCAACTGTTCCTGATATCGACAAAGCCGTTATTCCCGCAACCGCGGTCGTCGGCGATGGGTTCTCTCCGTTGCTGGTCACGGTTGGCAAAAAACCGCCGGTCAGCGGGATCAACATCGGAGATCCGTACGTTATAGCCCTGGACGGAATTGTCTACGTGACGGCAACTTCCATCTTCAGCATCAAGGCGGTGGGTGGTGTCTCGGGAGTGGCAAAGAGCGAATACCGGCTCGACAGCGGCCAGTGGAAGGATTATGAGCCGTTCACTATTGCCGGGGAGGGCGCACACCTGATCGAATACCGCAGTATCGACAAGGCGGGGAACGTCGAGTCTATCAGGACTGTGCCGGTGGTAGTTGACCTGACACCGCCGGTAACGGCACTCTCGGTTGACGGGAAATACCGGGTTGCCGGCAGCCCGGTTTTCATCACCCGGAAGAGCACCATTATCCTGAGCGCCATTGATAACCATGTCGGTGGCGCGGTCACCGAGTACCGGCTCGACCGTGGCCCCTGGCGCGCCTATGCCCCCTTTACCGTTTCCGCCAGGGAGGGGCATACCATAGGTTTCAGAAGCAGGGATCTTCTCGGCAACCTGGAAGAGGAAAAAAGCGTCACGATCGGTTCGGACAAGTCGCCGCCGAAGACCGCCATAAGCGTCGGTGAACCCAAATACGCTGCGGCAATAGGGACCCTTTATGTCAGTGGCCGTACCCCCTTTACCCTGGCCGTCATCGAAAGCGTTTCCGGTGCTGCCAAGACCGAATACCGCATTGATGACGGGCCGTGGCACGGGTATTTACCGTTTACCATTGACCGGGAGGGAAAACAGCAGATCTCGTTCCGGAGCCATGATAAGGTGGGGAATATGGAGTCTGTGCAAAAACTTTCCGTAGTTGTCGATGCGACACCGCCGCAAACGGCCCTCTTCAGTGGATACGAGGAATTCATTGACGGCGGTTCCCTTGCAAGCAACAAGAAACTTAATTTAACCTTCCGTGCCGTAGATAAATTTTCCATGGTCAAGAGCACCGAGTACCGGGTCAACGAGGGCACCTGGACCGCCGCTGACTCATTCAGCCTTGTCGACGAGGGGAAATACCTGCTTGAGTACCGGAGTGTTGACCGGGTGGGAAATGTGGAAGCGAGCCGTTCCTTTACCGCCATCGTTGACAAGTCGCCGCCCATGTCGGAAATAGCCATAGGCCTGCCCAAGCGCGAAGCTGGCGACGTCACCTACATAAACAGTTCGACAAAGCTTGTGCCAAAGGGCGCGGACAACCTTTCGGGCGTTGCAAAAGTCGAATACTGGATTGCCGGCAAGGGGGACGGACGCGATTCGGTGCCGTTCAGTATACTGACCCAGGGGAAATACAGGATCGATTATCAGGGCACTGACAAGGCAGGTAACCGGGAATCCGTCAAATCGATCAACGTGGTTGTGGACAACACGCTGCCGGTGGTTAAGACGGCCGATGGCAAGCCGCTTGAGGAAGAGATTGGCGGGAGGAAACAAAAAATCAGAGCTGAGGAAAATGCTGCTGCTCTTAAGCCGGAGAAGGGCGAGGAATCCGCTGCTGCCGGCGCAAGCGGTCGAGCCGATTATTTTGGACGCTTCAAGGCCGCAGCCGGGACTCAGCCCGTCAGGGGAGCAGCAGCGGCAGTGGTCCCGGTCCCGGCACCTGTTGTCCCTGTGCCGGCTCCGGCCGCAGCCGTTGCCCAGCCAGCAAAGGAAGGAACTGCTGGAAAAACCCAGGCCAAACCGCAGCTGCCTGGTGGCAGCTCCATTGAAGGCGGCGCAGTTGATGAAGTGGTACTGAAAAAGGGTGAGGAAGCGGTTCCCTTTGACCGTACCCCAAGTGATCGTGTCAAGCTCGACAAGTTGCCCTCCGGGCAGAAGTCGGCGGTCGTCGCAACCGGGACGGTTGGTCTCGAAGAAACCAACCCCGCCGCAACGTCTCCGCGGTCGGCTGCTTCAGGCGAGGATAAAGAGAAGACCAGCTTTTTCGATTATTTTACCTTCGGCATCGTAAACATCGCCATTGTTATTGGGGTCATGCTCCTCTAGACCGATCCTCAGCAAACCCCGGTTGCCGCAGACCCGGCATCGGCTCAAGATTCCTCAAAAAGGTGGGAAAATGAATCGAACAGAGAGAGGGGCGGATGATGCGGCTGCCGGCAGAAATCAAAAGGCGATCGTTAGCAGAACCCTTTGGATATTCCCCCCCGGGTTGTGATCGATCTTGTCGGCGATGCTCTCGAAGATATCGGTTCCCCCCCCTCCTCCTCCTGAAGATGTTGGCGGCGTGGCGCTTGCAGGTTTATTGTCATGGGTTCCCAGCGGAACAAACTGACCAAAGGCATAGTTGACGGCGACGTTCTGCCAGCGATAGCCGAGCCCGAGGGAAAGAAACAGGAGCTTGACCCGGTCCGTATCTAGCTGGAGGGTATTGGCGCCTGCTCTGCCGATCCCGAACAGGACGCTCCGCCAGTAATCCAGTTGTGCCGCGGTCTTCAGGTAGATATACTGCACGCCCAGTCCCAGGGTGACGTTCTCTCCCTTGTAGACCATTCCCGCATGGTACTGGTCTATACTGAACGCCGCATCGTAGGTATGGTTGTAGTTTCCGACAACAAGCGACGGCCAGAAATCGACCACTGCCGAGGAAAAGGCGACCCCCCCCCCGCTTGAGTCGAGACCCCGGTGCCGGTAATTCAGCTCAACATTCCACTTATCCGTCGGATCGGCGCCAATGCCGCCCCGGTATTCGCGGAAGACAATATCCCCCCGCATGAACCCGCCCGGCTTCCCCTCGACGGAAAAATCCTGGGAGAAATTCAGATCCCTCTGCCGGTAGTTGCCGACGAGATACAGGGATAAGGGGAGCCTGACCTTTCCTTCGAACCGAAGGTTGCCGGTTTTTCCCAGTTCGTGGGCGTATTTGCCGTAAACGATTTCTTTATAGTCACCAACGATGTACAGTTCGTTCAGCTCTTCGCCGTAATGGACCGGAATGAGGCCGGACTTTCCCGACAGCTGCACGTTGAAATCGGCGGCGTCGTCGATGTAGGAGCGCTTGTAGCCAACCCTGAGGAAATCACAGGGTGCAATTTCCGCTTCGATAGGGACTTCAAGGCCGCTGCGGTAATCGGTGGCGATAACGGATACCCCCAGCCTCAACCGGTCGTAGGCGGAGAGATTGACGCCCCCTTTTTTCGCTTCGAAGTTTTCGTCACCCTTGAGGGTTATTCCCTCCGTGGCATTTTCGGCGCTGAAGTCGAACCAGCGGTACCCATAGCCGGCTGCGACCGTGCCGTTTATCTTTTTTCCCGTCAGGGAAAAGGGGGCGGCAACCGAAGTTTCAAGCTTTTCCGCATAGGCGTGGCTCCTCGCCCAGCGGCCGTTGAATATCCGTACAGTGCGCTGGTTTTCATAGCCGGCGTCGAGGCGGTATTTCCCCTTCGAGTCGAGGAAGAGCGGAGCTGTGAAGTCGAGCGCTTCCTGCTCTTCCGGCAGTTTTCGCACTCCCCCTCGCATCAGGGTCTCTACGCCGTAGTCGAGGAAAAAGTCGACAATTTCGGTGTAGGCAAGTGATTGGTGCGGCAGCAGAAGCAGGAGGACAAACGCAAGGGTGATCTGTCTCATAGTTAAAAAAAGGGCGGCCGGGAGGCCGCCCGTAACCTCATATCAGTTCAAGATTTAGAAGAACTTGCCGAGCAGGCTGGTGAGCTTGGCGGTGCCGCCTGCGGGGGTACCGGCGAACTTCACCAGCTTGGCGTTGTTTACACTGTAGAAATAACCCCCTACGGCAATGGTTTCTCCCCCTCCGGCCGTCACGTAGGAAGCCACGATGCTGCCGTCTGTGGCACTCCGCTTGACGAAGAAGCCTTGACCTGAGGTGTAGAGGAAACCGTTGCTGAAGGTCATGCTATTGACATAATCCTGGGTGGTGAAAATGGTCGCCTCGCTGGTCAGGGTGGACAGCTTATAAACGCTGGAGGTATCGGTAAAGGTCGTCTGGTCCCACGCATTGATGGCATAGTAGATATCCGTGCCGTTCACTGCCGCGCCGCTCACATACGGGTATGAGGAGCCGGCATTTTTCTGAAAGACGGGGGTGGTTGAGATTGACCACGGTGTTGCCGTGGTATCGACCTTATACAGCCCGAGCGAGTTGGTGCTGGTGCCGGTCGTTTGGTCATATGTGCTGTTCGACTGGAAGGCATATAAACTGCCGCCATACCAGACCAGGCGGTCTGCCCAACCCGCCATCGTCCCGAAATCCGAGACCGACCCGCTGGCCGGGTCGATTCTCTTGATGGTGGTGGCGGAGGAACTTCCCGAGTAAGCACCGGTTATCGCATAAATGTAGGTACCGTCGGTGGAGATGTTGTAGTAACTATCGGCCGTGGCCGTGGCCCCGGTCAGCAACTTGCCGTTCAGGACCGGGAGGATGCCGTTGAAGCCAGCCACGTTGTTGAACGCGCTGTTGTTGGGGAGGATGCCGTTCAGGGTGTAATCGGGTAGGTCGGACTTGGGCACGATGTCGCTGGAGATGGGTTGCACCACCGACTGGTAGATCGGTTGGTTTGTGTTGTAGTCCCACCCGACATACCACGGGACGGTTTGTTCCCCTGCCACCGGCTTGTTGTATGTGAGGGAGAGGGTCGCGTCGGGCTGGACGTCATACCCCAGGGTCGGCAGCTTGCTCCGGTCGAGCGGGTTGGTGAAGAACTTGGTGGCGTCGATGGTCACCGGTTTATTGCCGATGGTGACGGATGCCTGCCCGGCCAGGACGCTCTTGGCGGTGGCGAGAACATTTTCAAAATCGGTTCTTGTGACTGTGCTCCAACCGGTGATGTCGAAGGCACCCTGGCCCACTGCGCGCAGCTTGACCACGTTGTAGGCCGCTTCCGCCTTGTCCCGCGCAGCCTTGACGAATGTGAGCGCATCGGCCATCTTGGTCCTGCCGTCCGCTTTCAGAGTGAAGAAGGTAGTCCCATTGAGGGTCCCATTGAGGGTGGCTAGCGGGTCGCGGCTGATAGAGTTGTAATCGTTGTTCGCCACGTCGAAGTTGTAGGCGGTGGAAATTTTCAGGATGGTCAGGATGCCATTCAGGGCGGCATCGAGGGTGTAGAACTCGCCGTCGTCGAGAACGACATCAGTTCCGTAGGTGTTCCCCTGCATCGCCTTGGTGACGGTAAAGGTGTAGCCGGTACCTTCTACCTTGGCCAGTCGCTCGTTTATGGTTTTCACTGCGGGTATGATCACATTGTCGATAACCGTCTGCATCTCGGTGACGCTGGGGGCAGTGGCGGGTACAAGTCCGGTTATCTTGGCAGTAGTCTTGGTGGTCTGTTTCGGCTGGGGGAGCAACCCTTTCAAGCTATTCAAGGTAGAGAGGGACAGTTGCATGGAGTTGGTAGTCGCTGGCTTTGCCGAGGTCTTTGCCGTGGTCTTTGCCAGTGGGTTTGCTGGTACTGAGGTGGCGACCGAGGATATGTTGGTGAAGGGGTTGCCGACCGGGCTGGCGGCGGAGATGACCTGGTTGACCGTGGGCGCCACGACCCCCCATTTTTCGATGATTGCCTTTACGTCGGCATTTTCGATCAGCATGATTCCCTTGGTGATACCGCTACCGAAATTGGCATCCTTGTTGGCCGGATCGAGGGTGAGGGCGGCCTCGAAATTATAACTGGCATTGGCGATGTCCTGTTTTGCCAGGTACGCTTTGGCTGCGACAATATAAGTCGAGGCAAGCTCGCCGTTTGTGGGAGGGGTATAGTTTACAGTGGGGATGACGAGGTTGCCTGACGATACGTTCTGTGATGTGGTTACGGTGTCCGTCACCGTTATCTGAGGTACGGTCACCGTCGTGGGGAGCTGCGTAGGGTCGGCTACCACGCTTTCAGCGGTGATGCCGTTCGAAACGGCTGCTTGCACAATGCTGTATATGTTTATGATGTTGGCCTCGTCCTGGCTAGTGATCGTGCTGAGGTCATTTGCCGCATTATTGACGAGCCCGCTAATCTTGGTTTCCAGCAGTGCGGGTTGTACGCTCGCTGCGATACTGCTGGAGATCGTAGCCAACGATGTCCCCGTGGGGAGCGGGGCATCACCGAGGCTCGGAACATTCAGGATCTTTTCCGCAATAGCTACCGCAGTAGTTGTTGTGATGTCAAGATTCCCCTGCACCGTCGAGCCGGCTGCCACGTCCTTCTTCTCGACCAGTTTCTTGAGGACTTGGTTTCCCCTCGTCACCTTGACCACGTAATCGGCTCCCGGCGGGAGACCGGTGACCTTGTAGCTGTAAATATTTTTGGTGGGATCAGAATCCATCAGCAAATCAGAGGGAGCGACGGTGCCTGCTTCTTTTCCGTTAAGGTCGTACACCTTTACGGTAATACCGGTCGCTGGAATCATGTTGGCAACTACCTTGCTGGTTCCGCCAGCAGCAGCGGGAAACTGCGCTTGGCCGGAAAGGGTGGCGGTGGGAGCAGGTGAACTTCCCCCACCCCCGCAACCGGCTATGGCCATCAGCAGGATGATGGCAACAGGGAGTGCGGTCAATCTGAGAAATCGTGGTACCTTTAACATAAATCCTCCTTTTGCTGCGAATGTAATGACAGCGCCCCCTGGGGAATGTGGCGCTGTCAAAATGTATGGGAAATAAACGGAAAATGCCCGTTTTCGGGCCGAAAACGGGCATTTATCCTCAAAAATCCAAAAGGCTTAACACCCTCTCTTCGGCGGTCCGGCCATCCGTAACTTACGGACCCGTGACTCTGCGTCCCCGGATTGCTCCGAGTTTGCTCTTATCGGTGAGAGTTTTTTTATTCAATTTTTATGTATACAGTATGCAGTGCACGCTACCATATAAACTGTGTCTTTTGCAATAAAAATATTTAAAAAATTTAAGATTTAGGAGAAATCGGCGGAAACGCATCATCACTAAAGCTCACGCCCTGCCGGATAGGGTACTACGATAACAAAAGGGGTGGCAACCGTACGGTTGCCACCCCTTTTGCTGTCTGAAGCGAGTTTTATCCCTGCCTTTATCACATCTTGTTTAACAGCGGCACGATGAGGAGCGAGACGATGTTGATGATCTTGATCATCGGGTTGATGGCCGGACCGGCGGTGTCCTTGTACGGGTCGCCGACGGTGTCTCCGGTTACTGCCGCCTTGTGGGCTTCGCCCCCTTTGCCGCCGTGATGGCCGTCTTCTATGTACTTCTTGGCGTTATCCCAGGCACCGCCGCCGGTGGTCATGGAAATAGCGACGAAGATGCCGGTGACGATGCAGCCGACGATCACGCCGCCCAGGGCCTTGGGGCCGAGGGTAAAGCCGACGATAACCGGTGCAAGGATCGGGATCAGGCCGGGAATGACCATTTCCTTGAGGGCGGTTTTGGTGACGATATCTACGCAGGCAGCATAATCCGGTTTGCCGGTCCCTTCCATGATCCCCTTGATCTCGCGGAACTGACGACGTACTTCCACGACAACCGCACCACCCGCCTTGCCGACCGCTTCCATGCACTGGGCGGCAAAGTAGTAGGGGAGGAGGCCGCCTATAAAGAGACCAACGATGATGTACGGGTCGGAGAGGTCAAATTTTATGATCTCTTTACCGGCAAGTAACAGTCCGTGATTCAATTCGTCAACGTACGAGGTGAAGAGTATCACGGCAGCCAGACCGGCGGAACCGATGGCATAACCCTTGGTAACGGCCTTGGTAGTGTTACCGACGGCGTCAAGTGGATCGGTTACGGCGCGGACCGAGTCGTCCAGTTCAGCCATCTCGGCAATGCCACCGGCGTTGTCGGTGATCGGGCCGTAGGCGTCCATTGCTACAACGATACCGGTCAGTGAGAGCATGGAAACCGCGGCAATGGCGATGCCATAGACCCCGGCGCTGTTAAATGCGACGAGAATGCCGGCGGCGATGACGATGACCGGCAGAGCAGTGGACTTCATGGAGACGCCGAGGCCGGCGATGATGTTGGTGCCGTGGCCGGTGGTGGAGGCCTGGGCAATGTGCTGGACCGGACCGTACTCGGTAGCGGTATAGTACTCTGTGATCCAGAAGATGGCGCCGGTTACGATCAGGCCGACTATGGCAGAGATGAAGATGCTCATGGCGCTGAAGCTTTGACCGGCGGCGTTGGTAAGCCCGGCCGGGAACATCTGGACGGTGACGAAATAGAAGGCTATGCAGGCCAGGATGCCTGAGACGATCAAGCCCTTGTAGAGGGCGTTCATAATCTTCTGGCTGGAACCGAGCTTGACAAAGAAGGTACCGATGATGGAGGCGATGATGGAGATGCCGCCCAGGATCAACGGATAGCTGACCGAGGCAGGATTGCTGGTGAAAGTAATGGCGCCCAGCAGCATGGCGGCGATCAGGGTCACGGCATAGGTTTCAAACAGGTCGGCGGCCATGCCGGCGCAGTCCCCAACGTTGTCCCCCACGTTGTCGGCAATAACAGCCGGGTTGCGCGGGTCGTCCTCGGGAATGCCTGCTTCCACTTTGCCGACCAGGTCGGCGCCGACGTCGGCACCCTTGGTGAAGATACCGCCGCCAAGACGGGCGAATATGGAGATCAGCGAACCGCCGAATCCGAGGCCGACCAGTTGGCTGACCACATCTTTGATCGGAGCTTCGGGCATCAGTTTCTGCAGGATGAGGTAGTAACCGGCAACGCCGAGGAGGCCGAGGCCGACCACCAGCATTCCGGTGATGGCGCCGCCGCGGAAGGCGACGTTCAGTGCCTTGACGATCCCCGACTTGGCCGCTTCAGTGGTCCTGACGTTGGCCCGCACGGAAACGAACATGCCGATGAAGCCGGTGAGTCCGGAAAAAAGGGCGCCTATGGCGAAGCCAATGGCGGTCTTGGCGCCGAGCGTGGCAAAGAGCGCGACGAACATGACGGCGCCGACCACGGCAATAATGGTGTACTGGCGCTTCATGTAGGCACCCGCACCTTCCTGAATGGCTGCGGCGATCTGTTTCATCCGCTCATTCCCCTGGGGGAGTCCCAGAATCCACTTGGCCGAGACGAGGCCGTAAATCACTGCCGCCGCGGCGCAGGCCAGGGCGAATACAATTGCATACTGTTCCATTGAAAATCCTCCTATGTAATTTGCCTTAATTAGGCTGTGTTTCGAGGGAATGACGTTGGTTTGCAAAGCATAAGAAAAACGGAAAATTGTTATAGGAAACGCAGTAGTTTGTCAATCTTTTTTATGTTTATCTGACACCTTTATGTTTCTGAAATGCTGAGATAGTGCGACATCATCTGAGAAATCAGGCAGCAACGCAAACACGAATCACTATTTTGCACATGGAGAAACCGGTCGACTAGACATCCTTCGATGTTAATTCGAGCAGTGAATAGAATGGATCACGACGACCTGTATCGCCGCAATACTCACTGATAGGCTCAAGTGAAGGGTAGGTGCCCCGCTGCAAATATGTTGTATTTAGCTGATTTTGTGCTATTTTTACAGATAGTTGGTATGTAAGAGCTTGAACAAGGCTGCATCGGGTGGTGTATGGAAAAGCTTCTCGTTGAAAAGATTATTGCCAGCGCAATCCTACGGATCTGGAAGTAGTTAAACCGAAACAGATAATCCTTTTCGGCTCTGCGGCAAGGGGTGAAATGGGGGAGAACAGTGACATCGATCTGCTCATCGTCGTTCCTTCAGGCATGCATCGCCGCAAAACCGCCCAGACTATTTACAGGAACATGATTGGTTTAGGTTTTGCCGCTGACATTATTGTCGTTACCGAAGATGATCTTGAACTTTACAAAGACCATAAGGGAATGGTAATTAATCCCGCACTTTCGGAAGGAAGGATGCTGTATGCCGCCTAGCCCTGGAGTCTCAGGAACGCCGGAAGAATGGCTGAACAGGGCCAAAACCGAGGATGAATTCAAAGAGTCCTACACGGGCAGGTGAATGTCATATTTGCCGATAGATGCACCGAATTATACAGATAGAGAGCCGTTCTTGTCAGGTTGGTGCTGATGGGGCGGCTTTTTTAACGGCGGAAGGCCGCTGTATTTGCCTTTTGCAGACCCCATTTCGCGCCAAGGGTATTGTATCGGGCAGTGTGACACGGTTGAAAATTGCGTATGGATGACCCCGGAATTCGACCTGGGGGCCTTTAATAGGACTGCGGAATATCTTCCTTTAGATTCACATTGACGACGTCTTGCTTCGGATGATATGTTTCCAATCTAACTGCACGGCGATTTATGAGATTCTCCCGGAGTTGGACATGCAGTATAATTTTGAATGGGATCATCAGAAAGCCAGCACAAATGTCCGCAAGCATGGCGTTACTTTTGACCGTGCGGCTACCGTTTTTCTTGATCCGCGGATACTATCCATCTTTGATCATGAGAATAGCGATGTTGAAGAACGCTGGATCAGTATTGGGATAGATAGTAATGGTGTGCTGCTGTCGGTTTGTCATACATATCGCCAGGAACTGAAAACGTCATTTATCATCAGGATATTTTCCGCCCGCAAGTCAACTGCACACGAAATTGAACAGTACAAGGAGTGACGGCGATGAAAAGAGAATATGATTTTTCAAAGGGTGAGCGAGGAAAGTTCTTTCAGGCGAATGTGACACTCAATATACCGGTATATCTTGAGCCGGAAAACCTGGCTTTTGTAGAACAGATAGCTAAAAAGAAAAAACTGGATATTTCAAGGGTAGTCAATGAGTTAATTAAAAGTGATATTCAGTTGGCAAAGGTTTTGGGGTGATTGTTTCACACGAGTGAAGGAAATTGCACCTTAAGTTATTGACTTTCTGTCGAAAGAGTCGTAACAAAAGTATAAATTTTTAATTTGTTGCGGTTATGGTTTTCTTAGGGGGCAGGTGAATGTCGTTTTTGCCGATAGATTCACCGAATGATGCAGATAGAGAGCCGTTCTTGTCAGTTTAATGCTGATGGGTGCGGCTTTTTTGTGTTTTTGGTGTATTGAGAATAGTGGGAAACAGGAGTGCGGGGGGGATTGAAAGCTGCTTTTCCAACCCCGTGTCGGCTTTGATAGAAAGGGCTTAACTATGCGAAGAGGTCGATATTATTTGGGGCGAGTCATTAAGCTGGGCAGTCTGGACCAAGTCAGACTCATGGACGCCATTGCCGGTGCAGAGACAATAACGGTTGGCAAGGCAAGATGGACAATAACGAACGTCATTGATCAAAGGAATAGCGGACTACCTTTCATCTTTGCAAAGCTGGCCAAGTTTTCACAGGAAGGTCACGTAACCGTAGTGGATACATCAACGAAATCAGAAGTTGATGCGATTGCTACCAATCTGCTCATAGCCAGCACACCGTTCGTCTACTTGCCTGATTACTCTGGTATCGCCTATATGCACTTATGGAATGGTGTTGAAAATGATGTGTTTATCAGGAGATTCAAAGAAATAATTGAGGCTACATATAACCATTTTTTTGTCAATTGTTCGGTAGAGCCGGTTGAGAACTGTATAATTGAGCATGCCAAAGGTGACTTCTACTCTAATTCCCCAAGAGACGGGATTATCTGGATTAATGATGCGTCGCCCACCATAACCGGCTGCACAATAAGTAACAGCAGTGCTCTGATCGGAATCAGGGTTGAAAGTGGCACCCCAACTATAAGCAACAGCACCATCAGCGGGATGACGGATAAAGGGATATATGTAGCGAGCGGCTCCCCAACGATAACCGGCAACACCGTAGCTGGGAATAGTAGTTATGGTCTTTATTTTTCAGGATCCCCCCCCCTCACCGCTACCAACAATAACTGGGGCGACCCATCCGGCCCGCTGGACGATTCCGACGACCGGGCAACCGGCGGCCTTTACAACCCGAACGGCAAAGGAAACAAAGTCAGCAACAACGTTATCTACTACCCCTGGACCGGTCAAACATCAACCAGACAGCCGCTTCTACCGGCCTTTCTGCAACGCCAGGCAACGCCACGGTCAACCTCAAGTGGAATTTAAACAACAGCCCGGACCTTGGCGGATACAAGGTCTATTACGGTACCACCTCAGGCAACTACGCTACTCCGGTGATTGTTGGTAACATCACCTTATACAAACTGACCGGACTATCCAACGGCACCACTTACTACCTTGCCATCAGTGCCATGAACAGCGTTGGTGTCGAAAGCGCCAAGAGTACAGAAATCAGTGTCAAGCCAGTCTATGACGTCGCCGTACCTACTATCACCACCTTCACGGCAACGGCCAGTCCCGGCCTACTTACCGTGGCCATCTCGCTTACAGCTACGGACAACACCGGCGGCACCGGCGTTGCCGATTACTGTATCCAGGAAACCAACTCATACGCCGGTTGTACTTGGAGCGGCACGATTCCTACCCAATACACATTCTCCACAATCGGAAACAAAAACCTCTATGCCTGGGCCAGGGACGGGGCTGAGAATGTCTCTCCAGTAGTTTCAGCCGCAACCATTATTACTCTTGCGGATACCATCGCGCCGGTCATTACCGCCTTCACCATGCCGACCACTGCAAGCAGCCTCACCGTCTCAGTCTCTACACTTACCGCCACGGACGATGTCGCCGTCACCGGCTACCTGCTGACCGAGACGGCAAGCCAGCCACAGGCTGATAACCCGGCCTGGACAGCATCCATTCCGGTCTCGTATACGTTTGCCACGCAAGGCGTCAAGACCCTGTATGCGTTTGCCAAGGACGCTGCTGGAAACATTTCCGTTCCTCTCTCTGCGTCCGTGACAATCGTGCTGCCTGACACAACCGCCCCGACCGTTACCGCCTTTACTCTTCCGGTTACAGCCACAAACCTCACGGTTCCGGTCTCCACGCTGACCGCCAGCGACGCTGTCGGCGTTAGCGGCTATCTGTTCAGCGAGACAGCCAGCCAGCCGCAGGCCAATGATCCAGCCTGGTCAGCAACAGAGCCGACTTCACACACATTTGCCACGCAAGGTGCCAAGACGCTGTACGCCTTTGCCAAAGATGCCGCGGGGAATGTCTCCGCGCCACTTTCAGCAAGCGTGACAATCTCTTTACCAGATACCACCGCACCGGCGGTCACTGCCTTCACCATTCCGGCAACATCAACCAGCCTCACGGTGCCGGTATCCTCCTTTACTGCAACGGATACTGTCGGCGTTACCGGCTATCTGCTTAACGAAATCGTAACTATCCCGTCAGTAACGGATATTCATTGGACAACAACCCCGACCAGCTCCTACACCTTTGCCAATGCAGACGCAAAGACCCTCTACGCCTGGGCAAAGGACGCCGCCGGTAATGTTTCCGCTGCTGTTCCCGCCGCCGTGACCATTACTCTGCCGGATACGGCAGCCCCGACAGTAAACCTGTTTACCTTGCCAACAACCGCTACCAGCCTGACAATAGCAGTTACCGCGCTTACCGCAACGGATGATGTCGCCGTGACAGGGTTTATGTTGAGCGAAAGTGTTACCACGCCACAAGCCGATAATCCGGCCTGGACGTCAACACCTCAAACCTCGTACACCCTTGCTGCGCAGGGCATCAGAACGGCTTATGCCTTCGCCAAGGATGCTGCGGGGAATGTTTCTTCGCCACTATCGGCAACCGTCACCGTAACGCTGCCGGACACCACCGCTCCTACGGTTACTGCTTTCGCACAGCCGACTGCCGCAACCAGCTGGACGGTTCCGGTTTCAGTCTTTTCCGCCACTGACAATGTTGCGATAACCGGCTACTTCCTGAGTGAGTCGATCACCACGCCTTCGGCTGTCGATCCTGGCTGGACTTCGACACCACCGACTGTGCATACTTTCAGCACAGTTAGCAGCAAAACCCTCTACGCCTTTGCTAAGGATGCGGCCGGGAACATCTCCCCACCGGCCAATGCTTCGGTAACCATAACACTTCCAGATACCACCGCCCCGGTCATCAGCGCCTTTACCCTGCCGACTGCTTCAGCCATCCTGATTATTCCGGTCAGCACCCTCGTCGGCAGCGATAATGTCGGAATCATCGGCTGGTGCCTGGCAGAAACCAACAGCGCCACAAGTTGTACTTGGAGTGCAACAAAGCCGACCGCCCATACATTCAACGGCGGCAGCGGCCAGCGCACTTTGTACGCCTTTGCCAAGGATGCCGCCGGCAATGCCTCAATCGCTGTCAGCGCTGGAATCAACATCGCCCTTGGAGACATCGGCGGGGGAGCCGCACAGAACGGTGGTCTGCCAAGCATTGTTGATGCGCTGGATGCACTGAGGATTTCAGTCGGCGCCAAGATACCCACCGCCGCCGAACTGGCCCGTGCCGATGTGGCGCCGATCATCAATGGCATACCGCAGCCGGACGGCAAGGTGGACATTCACGATGTCATCGTCATCCTCAGACGGGTGGTTGGCCTGCCGCTGTAATATAATATCAAAGGAGATCCAGCACCATGAACCATATACGAAAAACACTCACTCTTTTGGCTCTCACTCTCACCCTGGCCGCTTGCGGTGGCGGCGGGACTTCTTCAAGCCAAAACAGCAATCCGCCGCAATCCACCAGCAAGACCGCCACTATCTCCTTCAACGTCATCAGTACTGCGCGGCTGACAGCGCCGGTGCAAGGTGTGCAGATCTCTGCCCTTTTGCCTGCTGGCGTAACCGTTGCCACCGACGCCGGCAGTACAACCCTGAGCAGCGCGGCCCTTGCCACCGGCAACGGCATTACCAGTGCTAACCGGCAAGTGTACGGCACCTATTCAGCAGCTATTCGCAAGGTAAAGATCACCGTTGTCACAACCGAGGATACCTTCCGCGGTGGTGAGTTCGCCAAACTGACGGTGAGCTATCCAGCGACAACCACCCTGACCACTACTGACTTCACTAGCGCTAACGCGCCGTTATTTCCGTTTTTCGAGGCCGGTGGCTATGTTTTAGGTTCTGGCAGTGTTGACCTGACAGGCAAACTGCGGGCATCGTTGGGGGTGGTGTTTAACTGAGAGAGGGCAGAGGTGGATTTGGTGGCAGCAGACGAAAAAGGGAGCCCTGGTGGCTCCCTTTTCTGTAGCATCATATGACAAAAAGCAGAGAGTCTTGGCAAAAGGTCTGAACAGCTACTTGGGACTTTGACGTATCCCTGTTCCAGCCTGCTTAAGGGTTGCGCTTTGGCCGCTGAAAATGTATCATGACAGGGTTATGGAACTTAACTACGGTGACATATCCTTTCCCCTCCACCTCCCTCCGGAGCATCTCCTTGCCGTGATCCGTCCGGTTATTCCTCCCCCTGCTGAAACTG
>Ga0184615_10000840_pt1 | contig 16636 bp, 11 predicted proteins | sample PLM4_65_coex_FD_133134 | JGI IMG/M metagenome (GOLD analysis project Ga0184615, IMG submission 133134) | Groundwater sediment microbial communities from an aquifer in East River, Colorado, USA - PLM4_65_coex | ecosystem: Environmental > Terrestrial > Soil > Riparian zone | place: USA: East... | reverse complement strand
GCGCTGACTCCTCGCAACGCGCTCATCACTCTGACTCCTGGATCGCCGGCCGAAGTGATCCGGGAGCTGATCGACGCGATAGACTTTCCCGAGCCGGTCGACCGGGCAGCCCTGGTGGCACGAATCCAGGAGCGAGAGGACACCTCCTCGACCAGTACGGCGCAGGGCGTCGCGTTCCTTCATACCGCTCGCTGGGAAGCGCGTGTCCTGCAGACCTCGAACCTCTTCGCGATCGGCCGCCTTCCCGCCCCGAGAGACTTCGGGTCGTCCGACGGGGACCCGGCCGACTTGTTTTTCCTCCTGCTTGCCTCCGACCATCGCGATCACCTGGCGCTGTTGGCCGGTGCGGCACGACTGAGCCGGGTACCTGTGGCACTTGCGGCAATCCGTGCGGCCCGCAGCGGAGCCGAAGTGGTCAATATCGTCCGCCGCGCCGAGGCCACGCTGATGCTCGAAAAGGAGAGCTAGGCGTCATGCAGCTGACCGTCCGGCAAGCTGCCCACTACTTCGGGGTGGGTGAGGACCAGGTTCGCCGATGGATCGCGAATCGCGGCCTCCCGGTGCACCGTGCCAATGAACGGATGCACCTCAACGCAATCGAGGTCTGGGAGTGGGCGGTCGAACGGGGGATTCCGGTGTCCCGGAGTCTGCTGGTCGAGGCTCGCCGCGCTCCGGAGGATGTCCCGCCGCTGCTGGGCCTGCTGGCCGAGGGCGGGATCCATCGGGATGTCGAAGGGAGCGACAAAGGCGCCGTGCTCGCTTCGATCGTCGCCCGCCTTCCGCTGCCGCCCGACGTCGATCGCGAGCACCTCCTCGCGGTGCTCGAGGCGAGGGAGGAAATGGGCTCCACCGGCATAGGGCAGGGCATCGCGATTCCTCACGTGCGCAATCCCATCCTGCTCCACGTCGATCGGCCGCTCGTGGCGCTGTTCCTGCTCCGTCATCCCGTGGACTTCGAGTCCATCGATTCCCAACCGGTGCACGCGGTCTTCCTGGTCGTCAGCTCGAGCATACCGGTGCACCTGCGGATACTCGCCGAGCTGGGATTCGCCTTGCGGGATCCGGGATTGCGTGAGCTGCTCCGCGGCCGGGCGTCATCGGAGCAGATCCTCGGACGGATCGACGAGCTCGCCACGGCGACGACCGCCCAGCATCGCGCCCAGACTCGGCGTTGAAAGCGAATCTGTAGTGGCTTTGCTCGGAGCCGGGGTACTCCTGATCCTGGTGGGCGCGATCGTGGCCCTCATCCTGGGCAGGCACCCTCGCCTGGCCGATGGCATGTTCCGATCGCTGGTGCTCGCCGGCTGTGTGACCGCCGCCGTGCCGGCGGTTCGGGTGCTTCTCGGCAGGCGGCTGCCGGTCATGTCGTTTCGCACCACGCTTCCCGGCGGGCCGTGGCTCGCCGGGCTGGATGAGTTGTCGGCGTGGTTCGTCCTTCTGCTCTGCATCGTGGCAACGGCCACGGTCAGCTACGGGGTCACCTATCTCGCACGAGAGCGTGCCCACCGCAACATCGGGCCCCCCCATGCGCTCTTCGCCCTGCTGGTCGCCGCGATGCTGGGGGTCTTTGCGGCCCGGGCTGTGGTTCCGTTTCTTCTGGCCTGGGAAACGATGGCGGTTAGCGCCTACTTCCTCATCGTCTTCGACCATGAGCGCCCGGGTGTTCGCGGGGCCGGCATGGTGTATCTGGTCCTCACCCATGCGGGAACACTCGCCCTCCTGGGAATGTTCCTCGCATGGGGGCGTTCGAGCCCGGATCTCTCCTTCGTGCACCTGACGCCCGGGGCCGCGCACGCGGTTGGGGGAGGCGCCCCAATCCTCCTGCTGGCCATCTTCGGGTTTGGTGTGAAGGCCGGGGTTTTCCCGTTTCATTTCTGGCTGCCAGGCGCCCACGCGGCCGCGCCTTCGCACGTTTCCGCCCTGCTTTCCGGTGTGATGATCAAGACCGGTGTGTACGGGCTCTTCCGCGTGCTCTCGCTGCTCGGCGCCCCTCCGCCCTGGTGGGCCTGGACCGTCTTGCTGCTCGGTCTGGCGTCGGCGCTCCTGGGCGTGCTGTGGGCGCTGACCCAGCACGACCTCAAACGCGCCCTCGCCTACAGCAGCGTGGACAACGTCGGCATCATCCTCCTCGGACTGGGGCTCGGCGCACTCGGGAACGCCTACCACAAGCCGGTCCTCGCGATCCTGGGGTTCGGCGGCGCGTTGCTGCACACGCTGAACCACGCGCTCTTCAAGAGCCTGCTGTTCCTCGGGGCCGGGGCGGTGGTCCGCGCCACCGGCACCGGTGAGATCGACCGGCTGGGTGGACTGGCCCGGCTGATGCCGCGCACCGCGTGGGCTTTCCTCATCGGCTCCATCGCGATCGTTGGACTGCCCGCGCTCAACGGCTTCATCGGTGAATGGACCCTGGTCCGCGGATTCCTGGCGGCGGGGGGAAGTACCGGCCCCCTCCGCCTGGCCGGGCTGGGGGCGGCCGCCATCGGATTGCTCGGCGCCCTCACCCTGGCCTGCTTTGTCCGCCTCGGGACCGCGGTTTTTCTCGGGAAGCCACGCTCCGCCGGCGCTCAACCGACCGATGACGCGCCCGGGGGAATCGGGGCGGGGCTCGCCCTTCTTGGCGTCGCCTGCTTTGCGATCGGACTGCTGCCGATGATCGTGGTGAGGCCCGCACTGCGGGTGGCGGCCGTGCTCTCGGCCTCTCCGGCCGCCCTCGCCATGGGCCCGATCGAAGGCTCCGCGACCCGGGCTGTGACCGCACTTGTCGCGGGGCTCCTGCTACTCTGCGCGTTGGTCTGGTCCGTCCGCCTGTGGGCCGGTCGAGCGGGACTCGTTCGGCTGGATGTCACCTGGGGGTGCGCGTACCCACAGCCGACCGTCCGCATGCAGTACACCGCGGCGTCTTTCAGCGCTCCGCTGGCGCGCGCGTTCTCCTCCGGGGCGCTCCCACTCGTGGAGGAGAGCGCGGCGGGCGTTGCCACCGGTGGGGAAGATCGCGTGCTCCGCGCCATCGCCGCGCCGTTCTGGCGGCGGATCAGACGGCTCGCGGCTGAGCTGCGGCCGCTGCAGCAGGGGAGGGTCACCACCTACTTGCAGTACATCATCGCCACCGTGGTGTTGTTGCTGGGCTACCTCTTTTTCGCGGCGAAGAGCGCCACCCCATGACGCTGCTCGCCGTGGGACTCTCACTGGTGTTGGTCGCCGGAGTGCTGGCGCGACTGCTGGAACAGCGACCCGGCGCGGCCGACCGGATTTTCCGATGGGGAACGCTGGCCGGTTGCCTCACCGGGATGGCGGGCACGATATCGTTTTTCGGATTGCCGGAAGCGGCCTCTTCCGCTGCCGGGCTCGGAGCGGCGTATGGCCTCGATCCCCTCTCCGCATGGTTCACCGCGGTGTTCCTTGGCGTAGGTGGCACCATCGCCGTGTACGGCACCCATTACATGGCGCGGGAGCGCCCGGAACGCCGGGTGGGGAGCGCCCACTTGCTCCTGGCCGTCCTCCTCATTGCGCTGACCGGAGTGGTCACCGCCCGGACCATCGTGGCGTTTCTGGCGGCGTGGGAGGTCATGGCGATCGCTGCCTGGTTGCTGGTGATCTTCGACCGGGAGCACGCCGATGTCCGACGGGCCGGTCTGGTGTACCTGATCCTGACCCACCTCAGCACCATTGCCCTCTTCGGCATGTTCGCCGCTTGGGGTGGGGGAACTGGCGCAGGGACGTTTGCGGAATTGGCGGCCGCCTCGGCCCAGGATCGTATCCCGGTCGCACTGGTGGCGATGCTGGGCCTGATCGGGTTTGGGATCAAGGCGGGCGTGGTGCCGGGTCACATCTGGTTGCCTGGGGCCCACGCGGCCGCGCCCTCACACATCTCCGCCTTGCTTTCCGGGGTAATGCTCAAGGTCGGCATCTACGGCCTGCTGCGAATGGTCACCCTGCTCGGCCCTCTCCCCGTCTGGTGGGGCTGGTTGGTCTTGCTCCTCGGTCTCCTCACGGCGGTGATGGGTGTGCTGTGGGCGCTCGCCCAGCACGATCTCAAGCGGCTACTCGCCTATCACAGCGTGGAGAACATCGGAATCATTCTCCTCGGTCTCGGCCTCGGCGTGCTCGGGAGCGCCTACCACCAGCCGGCCGTCGCCCTCCTCGGCATGACCGGAGCACTGCTGCACACGGTAAATCATTCCCTGTTCAAGAGCCTGCTGTTTTTCGGCGCGGGCGCCGTACAGCGGGTCGCGGGGACCAGGGAAATCGACCGGTTGGGAGGCCTTGCCCGGATGATGCCGCGCACCGCGGGGGCTTTTCTCATCGCCTCCCTCGCGATCGTCGGCCTGCCGCCGCTCAACGGCTTCATCAGTGAATGGTTGATCTTCCGTGGCCTGCTGGAAGCCGGCGGGACCACCGGCGCGCTGCGGATGGCGAGTGTGGCGGCGGCGGGTCTGGCCCTGGCCGGCGCCCTGGCGCTGGCCTGTTTCACCAAGCTTCATGGCGTCCTCTTTCTCGGATCCCCCCGAGCTGTTCCCGCCCTGGGCGGTGGTGCTGAGCGCGGACTGGTCGCTCCGCAACTCGTCCTCGCCGCCGTGTGCATCGCGATCGGCGGGTTGCCGTTTCTCGTGTTGCCCGCTGCCGTGCGGGTGGCGTCCGGAGTGCTGCACGGGGTCGGCGCTGCCGCCGATGTGACGGCCGTCGCCGGGGCGGCCACCACCATCTCGCTCGCTGTTCTCGCGCTGCTCGTTCTGGGACTGATCGTGTGGCGGCTGCGGGCGGTCAGCCGTGCAGCCGAGATGGTGCGAGCTGAGGTCACCTGGAGCGGCGCGTTTCCCACCACGACCAGTCGTGTCCAGTACACCGCCTCGAGCTACGCGGCGAGTCTCCTTAGCGTGTTTGGGCCGCTGTCGGGAAGCCAGCAGGTGATTGGCCCCATGGGGCTGCAGGTGCATGTCGCCGACCCGGTGCTCGATCGGATCGCCCAACCCACGTGGAGCCGGGTCCGCGAGGCGGCCCTCAAGCTCCGGCGGATCCAGACCGGCCGGATCGTCTGGTACCTGGTGTACGTAATTTCCGCGCTGCTCGGGCTCCTGCTCTACCTGTGGCTGGGCTCGGTGTGATGAGCCAAGTCCCGGTTTTCCCCATCCTCGCGCTGCTGACTGTCCTGATCGTCGCGCCGGCGCTGCCGGGCATCGCCAACCGCACCAAGTCCGCGCTGACCGGACGTCGTGGAGCGCCGGTCCTGCAGCTCTACTGGGACCTGGCCAAGCTCTGGCGGAAGGGCGTCGTGTACAGCAGGACCACCACATTCATCTTTCGTCTCGGGCCCATCGTGCTCCTCGCGGCGACGCTCCTCGCCGCCGCGCTGTTGCCCCTCGACGGCCGCCGTGCGCTGCTCTCCTTTCCGGGGGACCTGGTGGCGTTTGCCGGGCTGCTCGGACTCGGGCGATTCGTCATGGCGCTCGCGGCGATGGATACCGGCTCGAGTTTCGAGGGAATGGGGGCCAGCCGGGAGGTGACGGTGGCGTCCTTTGCCGAGCCCGCGCTCTTCCTGTGCTTCACCGTGCTGGTCCTCGCCACCGGTCAGGTGGACCTCGCCGGGATGTATGGGCTTCCGCTGAGCGCCGCCTGGCCCCTGGCCGCTCCATCGCTCGTACTGGCGGCGGGGAGCCTCTTCATCGTGACCCTGGCTGAGACCTGCCGGGTTCCGGTCGACGACCCGCTGACCCACCTCGAGCTCACCATGATCCACGAGGTCATGGTGCTGGATCACAGCGGTCCCGATCTCGCGCTGATTCTTTACGCCGGCGCCCTCAAGATGACGCTCTTCGCGGCGCTGGTGGCCGGCGTGCTGCTGCCGCGGGCCAGCCAGCCCCCGGGTCTGGCGATGGCGGCACTGCTGCTCGGTCTGGCGGTCGTCGCCGTCGCGATCGGAGTCGTCGAGTCGGTGATGTCTCGATTGCGCCTGAACCGGGTGCCCCAGCTCCTGATCGCGGCGTCCGCGTTGGCGGGCTTTGCCCTCATCCTCCTGCTCCGCTGAGCGGTCCATGCAACCGATTCACGATGTCCTGCTGCTTCTCGTCGTGCTGACGAACTTCTGGGTGCTGGGGACGACGCGTCTCAGCGCGACGATTCGCGCCACGGCGGCGCAGGGCGTGCTGCTCGCGGGGCTTCCCATCGCACTATATCCGGGCTTCGAACCGCACATCCTCGGGCTCGCGATCGGCACGTTCGCGGTGAAGGCGCTGCTCCTGCCGTATCTGTTGTCGCGCGCGATCCGGGAGGCGGCGGTGCGCCGGGAGATCGAGCCGCTCATCGGATTCGCGCCCTCCCTCCTGCTCGGCGCGGTCGCGGTGGCACTCGCGTTCAGCATCGCCCCCCGTCTCCCGCTGCCCGGCCTGCAGACCCAGATGCTGGTGCCGGTCTCGCTCTCGACGGTGGTGATCGGACTGCTCGTGCTCACCACCCGGAAGAAGGCGCTCACCCAGGTGGTGGGCTACCTCATTCTCGAAAACGGCATCTTCGTGTTCGGCCTGAGCCAGGTGCAGCGGGTTCCCTTTCTGGTGGAAGTCGGCGTGCTGCTCGACATCTTCGTCGGGGTGTTCATCATGGGCATCGTCGTCTTCCACATCAATCGGGAGTTCGACTCGCTCGACTCGGCCCGGCTGACGGAGCTGCGGGACTGATGCTGCTCCCCGGACTGATCCTGCTGCCGGCGCTCACGGGCCTGGCCGCCTATCTGTCGCGAACGTCCCGGGTTCGGAATCTCCTCTTGCTGGGCACCGGCGCGGTGCACACCGCCGGCGTCGCCTGGCTCTGGCGGCACTCCGACCTCGCGGCCTTCGGAGGCTGGCTGGCCGTGGACGCACTCGGCCTGCTGGTGCTCACCATCGTGAGCATCCTCTTTCTCGCCATATGCACCTATGCCGTGGGATTCCTGGGACTCGACCGGCCCCGCGGCGGGCGTGTCTTCATCACCTGCCTGCTGGCGTTTCTCGCGGCCGCATCGCTGGTCAGCCTGGCCCACCATCTGGCGCTGGTCTGGATCGGCATGGAGGCGACCACGTTGTCCCTGGCGCCGCTGGTCTTCCATCGCCACGACCGGCGGTCCCTCGAGGCGGTGTGGAAATACCTGGTGCTCTCGTCGGTCGGGATCGGTCTCGCGCTTCTGGGAACTTTCTTCCTCGCGTCGGCACAGTCACTCGGCCGGCCGCTCGTTCTCGAAGATCTGATCCGGCACGCGGACACGCTGCAACCGGGGCTGTTGCGGGGCGCGTTCGTCTTCCTGCTGGTGGGTTACGGCACCAAGATGGGACTGGCGCCCATGCACGCCTGGAAACCGGATACATATGGAGAGGCGCCCAGTCTGGTCGCAGGCCTCATGGCGGGCGCGCTCACCAGCTGCGCATTTCTCGGGCTGGCGCGGGTGGTCGAAATCATGGCCGCGGCGGGGCAGTCGTCGTTCATGCGGCCTCCACTGCTGGCGCTGGGAATCACCTCTCTCGTCGTCAGCGCGGCCTTCATCATCGGCCAGACCGATTTGAAGCGGCTGCTCGCCTACTCCAGCGTGGAGCACATGGGGCTTCTCGTCCTTGCGCTCGCGATCGGCGGGGTCGGGAGTTATGGGGCCATGCTTCACCTCGTCAGCAACGGCCTGAGCAAGGGCCTGACCTTCCTGGCGGTAGGGAACGTGGTGCTGTTCTATCGCACCTCCGAGGCCGCCGCGGTGCGCGGCGTGCTGCAGCGGGCGCCGTGGACGGGCGTGCTTCTCATCGTGGGGCTGTTCGCCGTCACCGGCTCGCCTCCCTTCGGGTTGTTCGTGAGCGAGCTGACCATTCTTGCCGCGGCCATTCAGGGGGGCTTCGTGTGGCTCGCGGTCGTCGTGATGTTTCTGCTGGCGGTCATTTTCGTCGGCATGGCCAAGATGATCCTGGATGTCGCCTACGGAACCCCGATCGAGAACGCCGAGCCGGCGAAAGAAACGCTGGCGCTCGTCGCGGGACCGCTGGTGCTGGCGATGCTCGTCCTGATGCTCGGCCTCTACCTTCCCGCACCGCTTCGCGCCGTCCTGGACCAGGCGGCGAAGGCGCTGGGGGGAGTGGCCCCATGAGCGGCTTCGACACCCTCGGCTTGCGGAATCGACGCGCGATCCCGCTCGCGCAGGTCCCCGATGAGGCGGTTGGCGCATTCCGCCATTCCGTGATCGACGCCGTCCGGCGCGACTGGCGCATCGTAGCCTTGTTCGGGGTGCCGGAGGATCATGGAGCGGTCCGCCTCTTCACCATTCTTGCCGATGACCGACGCGGCGAGCTGGGCGCCACCAGCACTCGCGTGACAGGACAGTACCCCGCGCTGACACCGGATTGTTCCCAGGCCGAGTATTTCGAGCGCGAGGTGGCGGAGCAGTGCGGAGTGACGCCGGTGGGGCATCCGGACTTGAAGCCGGTTCGCCGGCATCCCCCGGACCATGCGCCGGGACCGGCGCATATCGGTGACTTTGACCGTGAACGCTACCGCTTCCCCCGCATGGACAGCGTGCACGTGCACGAGGTCGCGGTCGGACCGGTGCACGCGGGGATCATCGAGCCGGGCCATTTCCGCTTCCAGGCCCACGGCGAAGAGGTCCTCACTCTGGAGATCATGCTCGGGTACCAGCACCGGGGCGCGGAGCGGCTGCTCGAGTCGCTCGACCGCGACCGCGCGGTACTGGTTGCCGAGTCCATCGCCGGAGACTCCGTCATTGGACATGGTGGCGCGTGGTGCAGCGCGATCGAGGCGCTGGCCCGCGCGAGGAAGACGCCTCGCGCCCAGGCGATTCGCGGGATCGCCCTGGAGCTGGAACGGCTGGCCAATCACCTCGGCGACCTCGGCGCCATCGCGGGCGACATCGCGTATCAGCCTGCCGCCGCCTGGTTCGGTCGGATGCGGGGCGACTGTCTCAACGCCCTGATGACGGTGAGCGGGAACCGCTATGGCCGCGGGCTGATCCGTCCCGGTGGCACGCTCTTCGACATTCCGCCCGCCATGGCCGCGGAGCTCACCGACCGGCTGGAGCGGCTCAGAGCCGAAGTGGTCCCGGTGGCCGATCTCATGCTGGGGAATGCCTCGGTGCAGGCGCGGCTGGAGGGAGTCGGACGACTGTCGCCACAATTGGGACTCGAGCTCGGAGTGGTCGGACCGGTGGCGCGGGCTTGCGACATCCCCCGCGACGTTCGCCACGATCATCCTTACGGATTGTTCCGATTCGCCCACGCCCCGGTGGCCACGGCATGGGCCGGAGACGTGCTGGCACGGACGATGGTCCGCTGGCTCGAGGTGCAGCGGTCGCTGGATTTCGTGATCGAGCAGATCGCCGGTCTGCCGAGAGGGGCGATCCGAGTGGAATGCGGAGCCCTGCGACCTTCGGAGCTTGCCGTCGCGATGAGCGAAGGGTGGCGGGGAGAAATCGTCCACGTGGCGCTGACCGATGGCCAGGGCAGGATCCGGCGGCACAAGGTGGTGGACCCGTCCTTTCACAACTGGCGCGCGCTCGCGGCGGTGATGCCTGGCAACCAGATCTCGGACTTTCCGCTCTGCAACAAGAGTTTCAATCTCTCCTACGCCGGACACGATCTCTGATGCTGAGATTCATCCGCACCCGCCTCGCGCAGGGCACCCGGACCGCATCGTTTCCAGACGGGCCGGTGGAGTTTCCCGAGCGCTTCCGTGGCCGACCATCGCTGGACGCCAAGCGGTGCCAGGATGGTTGCCGCGCGTGCGAGGCAGCCGTTCCGTCCTCGCTGCTGGTTCGGGGAGATGAGGGAAGGCCGAGCCTGGATCTGGGGGCGTGTCTGTTTGCCCCCGAGGAAGCTCTTGCCTGTCCCCATGGCGCAATTGAGTTCACGCGGGATCATCGGCTCGCTGCCACCCAACGGGAAGGGCTGGTGTCGCCCGACGGCACCGTCCCGATGGTGGCAGCGCTCGAACGCCAAACCCGTCGGCTCTTCGGTCGGTCGCTTCGGCTCCGATCAGTCTCGGCGGGCAGCTGCAATGGGTGCGAAGCCGAACTGGTCGCGCTCGGAAACGTGGTGTTCGATCTCTCCCGATTCGGCGTTCAGTTCGTTGCGAGTCCGCGCCACGCGGACGGCATCGTCCTCACCGGGGCCGTCAGCAAGAACATGCGCGACGCGGTGTATCGTACTTACGAGGCTGTCCCGGAACCACGGCTGGTAATCGCGGTCGGCGCATGTGCCATCAACGGAGGCCCGTTTCGCGGGAGCCCCGAAACCGGAGACGGTATCCCAGCGGACCTCCCCGTCGACCTCTGGGTTCCCGGTTGCCCACCACACCCGCTCACCCTGCTGGACGGACTGCTGCGGCTGGTGGGCCGGCTCAAAGACAATGGTGGGAGGGTCGGAGAGTAAGCTCGGCCGCGGTCAGCCTCCATCCCGGGCCGCAGCCACGTCAGGATACGTCTGCGCCAGCGGATAGTCGCTCGCTTTCATCTCTCTGGCGGCCCAGGCGAGGATACGCTGCCGCACCTCGTCCGGCACGTCCTTGTGCCGGTCCGCGGTGCCGCGCACGAACAGCTCGGCGCTGGTCTGGAGCACGTGCGGTGGATGCATCTCGAAGTTGTCCTGGTGTTTCTGCATGTATGCGAAGCCGCACTTGTCGACCACGCGGGCCAGCTCGGCGTCGCTGAGCGGCGCCATGCCGAGGAACTCAGCCACCCGGCGTACCATCGACGGGAGATCGCGCTTCATCTCCTCGAAGTGCACGAACAACACGTTGCCGTCGCGCCGGCTTCGGTCCCACCAGCCCTCGACGTGGTCGGGCCAGGTCCCCCACCACATGAGGTCGGGCGAACAGAACCATTCCTCGTACACCGCCATGGCGGGCGCCATGGCCCCCACATTGGTCGCGACGAAGTCGATGCAGCTGGCGAAGCACGACACCGGGTGACGGGCCACGTAGATGTAGCGGGCTTGCGGGTTCGCCGGACAGAGCTGCGCGGGCAGGTGGGTCTTGATGATGCGGGACGGCCGCTCGGTGCCGAGCGTCTTCGCCTGGTCGACCGGCACGCTCTTGCGTCCCTCCAGCCAGGGCGCGATCGCATAGAGCGCCGTGCCCGTCTCGACCAGGTTCCCGGCGCCCCGGTGCAGCACCTCGTACACCACGTGCTCCATCCACGTGGTCCCGCACTTCATCTGGGTGGCGACGAAGATGTCTTCCGGGCGGGCCTGATAGCTCTCGGCGTGCGCCGTGCTTTGGGCATCGCAGCTCCCGGACGGGAACGACACGTTCTTGTGCTGCACCCGCACCCGCCGGAAGTCCACCTTGGAGAGGCGCGAGTTGAGGCCGAGCACCGGAGCGAGCAGGCGCCCGTGGAGCCGCAGCCGGCGCTTGAAGCGGTCCCGTCCGGCCGGATCGAGCCCGTAGTACGCGAGCCCGACGGTGCGTTCATCCTCCCAGCGCAGCACGACGGCGAGGTAGGCGGTATAGACCACATACAGTCCGGCGATTGCGCCGAGGCTCCACCACACGACATGCATCAGATCACCACGACATGCGTCGTTGCAGCTCCGCCAGCCAATTCTCTACCCGCACGAGCGCGGCGCTCGATTCGAACTTTCCTTCGACGAAGAGAAACCGGCCGTCCGGCGCGACGGCGTAGGTCTGGTGAAACACCTCGGAGTGGAGCCGCTGGGCGCGGAACAGCGTCCGCTGCGACTCGACCTGGAAGGCCGGCCCGGCGGTGATCATGGCGGCGATGAGATCGCCTGCGCTGCTCCGGTAGTACAGCTCCCGGCCGTTCCGTGCCCAAACGGGCTCCAGCCCGCCGGCCGACGAAACCTGCCATCGTGCCCCGGCCGTCTCCGGAAACGGGCGCACGTAGACCTCGGGGCGCTGCGACTCGTCAGACACATAGGCAATCCAGCGACCATCCTGGGATACCGCGGGCGAGAACTCCTCGAAGGCCGTGACGACCAGTGGGACTGGCGTGGAGCTCCCCGGACGGAAACCGATGATGTCTCGCCGTACCCCGACTCCGCTCCGGACGATCAGCCAGCGCCCGTCGGGCGACCACCCTCCTTCGTCGACGCCGGTCGCCGGGGCGGCCAGCACGCTGGGTTCGCCGCTCCCGTCGGCCGGGACGGAAAAGAGCTTCTGAATCCCGCCGTGGTTGGACACGAACGTGACGGACCTTCCGTCGGAGCTCCAGGCGGGGCGATAGGTCTGGCTGCCCCAGTGGGTCAGCCGGGTGAGCGGGCCGCGATCGAGCGCTTTGACCCAGATGTCCGTGCCACCGCGATCACCCAGGGCCACCGCCAGCCGCTTGCCGTCCGGTGAGAGTGCGACGCTGCTGATCCGGGCGTTCCAGGTGGTATCCACGTACGCCAGGCGCCCGTCGCGGGTTGCCCAGGCCGGCCGCTGGCGTGTTGCCTCTTCACCCTCGGCGTAGAGCAGGGTGCCGTCCCGGGCGAGTGTGAACAGGGCGGTTCCGTCCGGCGCCGGCGCCACGCGGAGATCGAGTCCCCGCGCCGCCCCGCGCAGGCCGGGCTGCCGGGCGTCGAAGGGGGCCGCGAGCAGGTTGTATTCCCGGTCCACGAAGATCAACTGCCCCGGAGCATCCAGGTGCCCGTTCATTCCCGAGGTCAGCACCCGCACCTCGCCGGCGGGCAACCGAACCGCGGCCACACTGGGTTCCCGTCCCGACCCGCTCGGCACCGTCGGCCAGGTGGTGAAGACCACGACGCTCCCATCGTCCGCGACGTCCGGGTGCGTGAACCATCGCTGGCCTCGCGCCGTATCGGGACGCGCGATCACTTCGGGAGTGCTTCCTCCACTCCCGGTGCTTCCCCCTCTCGCCCGCACCCGCACCAGCGCGCCGGTCACGTCGGTGTAATACAGAAACCCATCCGACCCCCAGAAGACGTGCACCACCATCACGCCGTCGTTGACCAGAGTCACCGGCGACCCGCCGGTCAGCGACACGACCTTGAGAGCGCCGGGATCGCCGGTCACGAAGGCCAGCGACTGTCCATCCGGTGAGAACGCCGGCGCATAAACATTCTCGCCTCCCAGGACGGGCGTCGCGCGCAGCTGATCGCGACTCCGGACCAGGAGCCGCCATCCGGTGCTGGTGTTCGCGATGTACGCCACCCGCGAGCCGTCGCGCGAGAGAGTAAAAGAGGTTCCGTAGAACTGGAGACCCGGCTCTTCCCCCGGGGCGAACGACATCACGAAGCGGGCAACCGTGGCAGGACGGGCGGAGCCGGGACGTACCACCAGCCAGGCCGCCACGGCGAGCACGGCGATCAAAAGCCCGACCAGCGTCGGTGCCCAGCGCCGCCAGTGCCCCGTGGCAATGGGTATCGGCTGCGGCGTGATGGCCGGCATCCGCTCGGTGACGGCGGGATCATCGAGCGCGCTGGAGAACTCCGCGATGCTTCCGTACCGGTCGGCCGGGAGCTTGGCCAGCGCTCGAAGCAGCACGCTTTCCAGTGCCACAGGAACGGACTTTCGGACCGAAGTGACCGGGCGCGGCTCCTCGTACATCAGGCGGGCGACGATGGCCGGGGTGGTCGGTCCGGTGATCGGCGGCTCGCCGGCCAGCATCTCGTAGAGAACGCAGCCCAGGGCGTATACATCGGTGCGGGCATCGATGGCCCGTCCTCCGCTGGCCTGCTCCGGACTCATGTATTGCGGAGTGCCCAGCGAAAAGCCGGTTCCGGTGAGACGGTCGCCACCGGCCGCCTCCACCGCGAGCGCGATCCCGAAATCGGTGACCTGGGCATGGCCGTCCTGCAACAGGATGTTGCCGGGCTTGATGTCCCGATGGATCACGCCGCGCCGGTGGGCGTACTCCAGCGCCCCGGCCACCTCCCGGGTGATCCGGACCGCCTCGTCGATGCGCAGATGCTTCTCGCGCTCCAGGTAGTCGCGCAGCGAGGGGCCTTCGACCAGCGGCATCACATAGTAGAGGAGCTCACCGGCGATGCCGGTGTTCAGCAGGGGAACGATGTGGGGATGCTGGAGAGACGCGGCGACCAGGATTTCGCGGCGAAAGCGCTCGGTGTTGACGCCTCCCGCCAGCTCAGGACGAACCACTTTGATCGCGACACGACGACTCAGCGCACGCTCGGTGGCGGCGAACACCAGGCTCATGCCACCCCGGCCCAATTCGCGCTCGATGTCGTAGGTGTCCCCGATCGCCTCGCGCAGCTCCTCGAGGAGATCATCCCCCACCGGCGGCCTCCATGAAGTATCCGAGTGACAAAGTATAAGACCCGCTCCTGTGGGGAGCCACCTGCCCGTGTTGCCGAGTGTTCCGGCGAGCCGTACGTTCGGGTTCCTCCCGGAGCCATCTCATGAGCCTGATCCAGGACGTCGAACGTCTTTGCCGCCGCCTCGCCCCGCTCGGATGGGGCGAATTATTCGCCGCCCACGGCCTCGATATCACTTCCGGCACCCTCGCCCGTGAGCTGACGCGCCCGCTCCGGCGGATCGACCGGAAGCTCCCCGGGTTCGAGGATTTCTGCGGCGAAGGGACACGTGGCATCGAGCCGGGTGTTCCGGCCAGGAGCCTGCTCTACCACGGATTGGCGTCGTCGGGCGTCGTGGCGGGACCGAAGCGAGCGCTGCGCGGATTCCCGACGATGGCGGAATTGGATCTGGTGGAGAGCTACATCTTCGCCGCGCGGAGAGCCACCCTGGAGGCGATCCGCGAGTTGGCGGGCGATGCTCCTCTCGCCGTCGCCGTCTTCGCCTGCGAGTACCGGACCGCGCCGCGGACCGCCCACAAGCGCTACGCGGACCTGACGTTTTCCCGCACCGGCCTTTGCCGCATCGGCACCGCGCCGGTCCGCTACGAACCGCGGCTGCGCGGCTTTTCGCCGCTCGTGGCGGGCCGGGCTGATCGGATCCGCGTGTCTCCGGCGAGATTCGCCGCGTACCTGGCCGTCCGGCTGCCTGGCGTCAAAGGCATCGGCCGCCCGATGCGCTACCAATTGCCCTTCGCGCACACGCATACGGTGGGCGACAACCGCCGCGACTTCTGGGTGCCGCTCCACAAGCTCTTCAGCGGAGCCGAGTGCCTGACCGACGTGCCCGAGCTCGCCGTGGAGCTCACCGCGCGCCATATCAACGAAAAAATCCGCCGCATCCATACCGCACTCGCCAAGCGCACCGTCCTCGGCAAGCTGTTCAAGACCGGCTGGGCGGAGCCGGACATCTCGCGCCCGCCCTTCCGCTTCTTGGAGGGCATCGCCGAGTGGAGCACACGCGACACGGATCCTCCCGGGCTGATGGTTCCGATTCCTCACCAGAGCCTGGTGGAGCCCGCGAGGTATCGCGGCCAGCCGCTCGGCTTCAACGTCCCCTCGCGCGATGGCTTCCTGGCGAGCCTCGACCTGACCGTCGAACACAACGACGAGGGCGAGGAGATCCGGCCCGCGCCAGCTTATGTGCACGCGCGCACCAGGATGACCCCGACCGGAGAGGTGGACCTCAACCAGTTCAGCAACGTCGCCGATCTGGTCACTGAAGGCGGCTACCAGGCTCGGCACTATGTGGACCACACCGGCGACGGCTGGGTGAAAGCGAAGCTCGGGTGGGGCAAGGCAAAGCCGGCTCGCGGGCTCGCGAAGTCATTGCCTGCTTTTTCCCTGGTCACGGCGCCCGACTACCTGTTTGCCTGCGACCAGGCCGAGCTGAGCGAGTGGAGCGAATCTCTGCCCAAGGAGGTCCGCAATCGGATCTGGTACATGCCCCCTACGCCGCTCTGCGACGAGCGACTGCCGGCCAACCTCCAGATGCCCGCCACACCTTTCACGCCGGACGACGACACCATCACCGCCGTCGTTGGACTGGGGGTGGCACCCGCGAAAGGCCAGCCGGTGACGGCACTCGCCGCCGCTCACCCGGTCCACACCTCGCTCCCGGACGATGCCGCCGGCGTGATGGCGCCGGGATGGGATGTCTCCCGCGACTGGCTGCCTGATCACCGGCAGCACCTGGCCACCTACGGGCTCGGCAGTCCGTACCCCGAGGACACCAAGCTCTGCGCCGCGCTGAGCTCCTTCTGGCCCGCCGTATCGCCCGACGCGACGCGCGAGTTCTCCTGGCCCGACACGCAGGGCTACAAGAGTGTCACCCCCCTGACCGATGAAGAGATCGGCCTCGGCGCGACCGCCTCGTGGGATGCGGTCCACCCGCCCCGGCTGGTGACGAAGCACGGCGCGCAGCACGTGGTGTATTCCAGCTTTCAGCACACGGACTATGCCCTGAGCGCGGTGGCCAACAAGCTCACGCTCGCGGGCACCGGACGGATCAGCCAGCAGGACTATGCCGATCGCACGCTGGCGATGGGTACCGCCTACCGGGCCCTGGGCAGCGGACATTTCCGCTGGGCGGTCCTCTCCTACAGGCAGGTCGGCCCTGAAGACCGGGAGCGTCGCCGTGCCGAGAAGGCCACGGGACACGCCTTACAGGGAATGGTGCATCGCTTTGCCATGTTCCTTCCCGGCGACTTGAGCTCTTCGCCGAAGCCGCCGTTCCGCCAGCAGCTTCAGGTGCGGCGCCGGGCGACTCTCCTGGTGGTGCCCGGCTCCGACGACATACTGGTCGAGCGGCTGGGCAGGTGGGTGCGCAAGCGGGTGAGCTGGAAGTGAAG
>Ga0184615_10000839_pt1 | contig 16641 bp, 12 predicted proteins | sample PLM4_65_coex_FD_133134 | JGI IMG/M metagenome (GOLD analysis project Ga0184615, IMG submission 133134) | Groundwater sediment microbial communities from an aquifer in East River, Colorado, USA - PLM4_65_coex | ecosystem: Environmental > Terrestrial > Soil > Riparian zone | place: USA: East... | reverse complement strand
TGAGCGCTTCTACAGTAGCCTCGCACAGGGTAAGACGATCGATGAGGCAGTGGCGGAGGGTCGCAAGGCCATGCTGCGCGCAAGACCTGATGGACGGGATTTCGGCGTGCCTGTTCTGTATCTGCGCTGTAACGAGCCGTCCGACGCTGTACTGTTTCCGCTCTCCCCTAAAGTGCTGGTCAGTGCGCCGACACCGGTCGATGACAGAGCCGAGCGTGACCTCGACTCAGTGCTGCACCGGATCGCGCAATTGGGGGACTATAAGCGTCTGCACGATGCCCTGCACAACACCCGCGATGGTGGCCTCGATGTCATGCTCGCGAAGATCGACAGCTTTCCTGCGAATGCGCGTACGGTTGCGGAGTTTCGTGCCTACCTCGCAAAGTTCAAGGCCCAGCTTACCGCGGTTCAGCAGGTCTTCGAACGAGACCTATGCGAGCGCACTCTCGTTACGGCTCTGCGCGACGGATTTGCGGCTACCCTTGCTGAGGTCGAGGCTGCGGTGTCCGCGAAGGATGCACAGGGCTCTCAGAGCGCCATGACAAACCTGGAATCGCACATAGTGTTCTACTCCAGCATTGTGAATCAGAATCTCGTTGCTGCGGCGGCAAACCTGGATTTGGAACCCCTGCTTCATGTTCTGCGCGCCACAGTCGGTGGCGCGCCGGCCGCTGCCACAACGCTTCCGGAACTTGACGAGCTGTCGAGCCTTTCGGACACACTGAAGAGCAAGGTAGGCCTGCATAGTAGATATCAACTCATGGATAACGCGCTGTCCATTTTGAAGAGTCAGCCAGACGCGGACCTGATCAAGAACTGGAAGAACCACAAGAGCCGAATTCTCCTGTTGCAACCAATGGGGTCAGGCGATGCGTCAAAGGATTTCGTGCAAATCATTGGTGAGGCCGTCGATAGAGGCGACAAGGATGCGGTGCTTGGCGCGTTTGTGGAGTTCTGCAGCGCCGTACAGACGGACTTCTCGAGCGTCGACACCGACCTGCTGCGCCTCTGTGATGAAGTGAAGGACAAAACGGCGAAATCCCTCGTCAGCGTGCGACGGGTCCACTAAATCATGGACAGCGCATTTGAGCCGTTCCAGACTGCAGCCGACTTTGATGAGGCCCATGGCCGGCTACTGGCCACACTCGACCCGCACAGCCCGAAGATAAGCGAGAGTTTGCGTCCGGAAGTGGAGATCTTCGCGTCGCGCGGCTCGGCGGGGGGCGCCTACCTTTTCGATCCGACCGAAAGGCGTGCTTGCCAGGCAATGCTGGATTTCTGGGCAACGCAGTGCTACAGCGCAGGATTCGACATCGGGCGACCACGTCTCGCGCAGCCAGACCGGAAGGTCCTGCCCCAACTCGACGAAAGCAAGTGCCCCTACGTCGGTCTGCGAGCCTTTGGTGAAAGAGACCGCGATCGATACTTCGGGCGAGGAGCGGAATGCAAGGAGCTAGTTGCGAAGGTTTCCAGGGAACGACTTGTAGTGGTCACCGGCGCCTCCGGCAGCGGCAAGTCATCTCTGGTTATCGCCGGCTTGCTGCCAAGGCTCAAGGAGGGTGCTCTCTCTGGCAGTGCGGACTGGCGCTACCCGGTGCCGCTAGTGCCGGGGCACGACCCGCTGCGGCACCTTGCGTCCGCGGTTTTGCCGACGGACGCCGGCGCGGCCGCACTCGATCGTGCCATAGTGGAGTTCCGGAAGGGCGCCGGTTACCTCACACGCCTACTTGACGAGTATGCGCAGCCGACGGTCCTCATAGTGGACCAGTTCGAGGAGGTGTTCACGCTGCCCGATCCCAATAGCAGCGCAGATTACGCGGCCTTCGTCGCGAATCTGCTCGGCGCAGCCCTGACTCAGACTCGTCAGCATCGGGTCATCCTCACGATGCGCAAGGACGTGGAGAGTAAGCTCGGCACGTACGACGAGCTCCACAGACACTATTCTTCAGCAGCCTTTCCCGTCTACGAAATGGCGCAGGTCGGGCTGAGGGAAGCTATCGAGGGGCCGGCCGCGGCGGTAGGCCTCAAGTTTCAGCGTGGCGTAGTCGACACCATCGTCAAGAGCATGGTAGGGGAGGAGAACAATCCCCCGTTACTTCAGTTCGCGTTGAGCGAGCTTTGGAAGCATCGTGTCGGCAACCTCATTACCGAGGAAGCGCTGCGCAACCTGGGCAACGTCAAACAGGCGATTCCGCGTGCCGCTGAGAGTCTGTTCGCAGGCTTCTCACTGGAGCAACAAACCGCCACCGAGCGCATATTCCGCAAGCTCTCCCGGGTTGGTGACGACGGCGTAATTTACAGAAATAGAGTTACCCGTGCTGAGCTCCTGGGGTTCCCGCAACCCGAGAACATTGCGCACGTCCTGAATGTTTTCACGGCGGCGAATCTGCTTTGCGTTACGCGCAGCGATCTTTCGCAGCCAGAGCTCGACATGATCGAGGTGGTGCACGAGTCGCTGCTCAGGAATTGGCAGTGGCTAGAGCAGTTGGTCGCGGCTGACGCTGCGGAGCGTGAGCGGCGTGCATTCCTGCGGCGGCTTGCCGAGGAGTGGCGTGACAAGCAGTTCGACGCCGGATCGCTGCTGGGCGGGCTCGCGCTCAAAGAGGCGCAAGAGAAATTCGGCAAACGCAAGGACTTGATCGAACTTGAGCGCCAGTTTCTTATTGAAAGCGCAGGAGCCGAAGTGGCGGCGGCTCAGCAAAGGGAAGCGCGGACAAAGGCTAAACTACGCGCATACCTTCTCGCGACGTCGCTTGCAATGATCAGTGTTGCAGGCATTGTTTCGCTTTATCTTGACCTGCAGAAGGAAAATGACAGATTCGAGTCCAGGGAACTTGCCGCAAGTGCGGTGAAGATCGGACAGCGCGACCCGATCCTGGCTCTTCATATTGCCGATGCGGCGTACAAGACGAGTCCGACTGCCCAGGCTCTGGGGGCCTTGTACAGCCTCGCGCGGCGATCGAAAGTGCGACCGCGTTTCACCATACCGCGCGACCGCGAAGGTGAGGCGGGCGCTCGGGCGCGGGGCCCGGGTGAATCGCGCTCGGCAAAGGTGGACGAGAACGGTATTCGCAAGTGGGCGCAAACAGGTGGCGTAAGCGCTCTTACGCTTAGCCGCGATGGATCGCGCATTACGACGGTGGATCGCGGCAGAGTCCGGCAGTGGTTACTTGGCGACCAAGCGCGAGTTGCGTTGACGCTAGGCGGGGTCGAAGGTGAAGCATATCAAGTTGCTAGTACGTCCAATGGTAATAGGACGGCCGTGGTCGCTCGCGACGGAAAGAACTTCTTCATCTACTACTGGGACATCGCGATTGAATCACTGGACGGAAAACCCACGGCGCGCTTTGACTTTGGGCAACGGCGCGTTGTGCAAGTCGCGTTCAGTCGAGATGGAACTCGGCTCGCCGCCATTTCGGCCATCACTCTCGGAACTGTAGAAGACTCGGGCCGTGAAGTAGTAAGAGACGGCCAGCTCGCCGTGTGGTCGTTGACACCACTGGTGCCAATGCCGCAAACATTGAGTACGCCTCACCCACCGGTTGCTGTCAGATTTGGGTCGCGTAGTGAGCGCTTGACAGTCTTGCTCGACAATGGGGAAGCGCGGCGAACGAACATATCCGCCAGCAACCGCCTCGGCGCATTGGCGCCGTATGGTCAACGCTGCACGCCCAGGCCGCGGTCACAGTTTGCGCTTGCTAGTGGCTTGTTTCTCACAATCACACCGACGTCACTTTGCGCTTTCGAATTTCGTGACAACAAAACGTCGGAGATGCAGGACCCGCTAGGCGCCTTCGGCCAGGGCGTGCTGCTCAGCGACGATGGCGACTACGTCGCACTCCTAAGATATGAGTCACGCTCAGTCGTTGTGATGGGCATCGAAAGGAATTTCGAGCGAAGTATCCCTGGTGCTTTTGACGTAGCGGCAGCACAGCCTCAGGAACCGATTGAATTGAAGTACGGAGGGATGGGTTACGAAAACATCATTCAGGTAAGTGGTGGCGGCCCCCGTCTAGCGGCGAGACGCCTTGACGGGTCCGTGAGCGTATACGACCTGAGTCAAGCGGCGCCGTGGCCGTCGATCAACCCCGGCGATCAGTTCTCGCCGGACGGACTTGTCTACGCCGCCGCCACTACAGCTGAGGCGCGTGGCGCAAAGCAGGACAATATACGGTATGGCGTGGTCCGCGAATGGGCAACCGGCAAGATTCTGGCGAAGGTCGGCGTCGGCGCCGATCTATATATCAATGGGTTCAGCGGCAATAATCGATATGTTGTGGCAAGCGTCTCGGGATTTGATAAGGACAACAAATTCGAGGCAGTTGTCGTCGACCTCAAGAGCAGAGACAAAGCAGAGCTTAAGATACGCGTTTCGGACATCCGTACAACACAGGACGACGTGCTGTTGCTCCACCGCGGCAATGGACAAAGTATGACTATGGAGCTGGTGAGTTCGCGTGCGACTCGCCGGTTCGCGCAATTGGGCTTGGCACCGAACGCCGATTGGGTCGCGGATATTGGCATTGGCGCTGATTCTGTCGCCGTCACGATAGTTCGCATCGGGCAAGGGGCATTCACGGAGGTTGGAAGAGTCACGCTACCGGAGCGTGCCCTAGCGAAGGATGTTCGCGTGAACTTCGATTCGTCCGGACATTTCATGCTGCTCACAACGACTGTCCAGGGTCGATCGAAGACGTCCGTGTGGACACTGAATTCGGTGACGGATAAGAGACCGACGAAGCCGATGAATTTCGAAGGCAGATTTGTGAGTGCAGTCGCACACCCCAACGGGAAGTGGATCGTCGCAGCGCGAACAGATTTGCCTGAAGGAATGTCCGACGCGGCCAAGTCGAAGCAGCTTGTTCCTTCCTTTCGGCGCGCCGTCACGATACTCAAGTTGGAGACTGGTACACAAATGGAAGTTGCCGGCGCGTCCGCAATCAGCGCGGGTGGCAAGTACGCAGTAAGGAATCTAGGCGGTTCTGAAGGCGTCGAGATTGTCGAGGCCGAGACACAGAAGCGCACACTGGCGCTTCCAGGGGCTTCCGACATTGCGTTCAGTCCGGATGATTCGAGATTGGCAGCAGTCTATCGGGATGGGGCGTCACTGACGCTTTACAGTCTGACCCCCAATCCGACCGTCATGGCGGAGTTTCCGGTGGAAAAGATCACTAGGGCTTCGTTCGACAGCAGTGGCGCAAATTTGGAGGTGGAGGCCGAGTCAGGGATAGAGCTTGTGCCGATATCCGTCAAAGCGCTGCGCGAAATCGTGCGGCGCTTGACGGCGGAGCGGCCGTTGTCGGACAAGGAACGCTGCGACTACTTGCGCGACCCAAAGGCATGCGCCAAAGGAGAGGCTAAGGAGAAGTCCTAGTGGTTCAGAGCTTGCGCGAACTCGGACGCCCGTACACCTTATAGGCTAGCCATGTCGCATCACCTTTAGCCTTGGCTGCCTCACGACCAGCGGTTGCTGCGTTGGCAAGCGTCTGTCCGTCTATAAGCGAGCCATAGAAGGATTCGCAGAACGCCCTCGCAGGGACATCGCGTACGGGCCAGGACGTCCCGATGAATGCGCCTGCGCCCGCGTCCCAGAAGGTGCGCGGCCAGCCGCCCCACGCCGTCAAGCTGCGGCCAAATCGCGCGCTTTCGCAGGCGTTGAGGAACACCAGGGGGTGTCGCGCTTCCAGACGTGCCTCGCTGCGCACGGTGGCTGGATCTATCACCAGCGCCTCCACAACACCACCACGCTTGCGATCGCCAATGATGAGCACTGCTTGCTCGATATTCTCGTGCTCAGCTTTGCCATGGCAGCAGATGTGCAAGACGTCGAAGTCAGGCTCATTAAGGGCATCGTAGATTGCATCTGGCGAGGCGCTAAGTTCGGTTGCCGCGATACCTCGCCCCTGCAACACGTCGGTGAATACAGCTTTCTCGGCGGTCAGCGGCGCCGCCAGTTTGTTTGGGTAGGCCGCGGCGAGGTAGCGCCAGCTTCCCAGCGCGAGTTGCCGCGGTCGGCTGCGTCCATTGAGGGAGCGTACTAGGCCATACTCGGCGAGGTAGCGTTCGTCGACCAGCCGTGTATCGGGATGCTCCAGTCGCAGCACTTCCCAGGGGATATATGGCTCCCAAGACTTCAACTCAACGGATCGAAACTCGTTGCGCTTGTCCCACAGCAACCGGACGAGGTCGCTCGGAAAGAGCTGACGCGACAGGTCAGTGCCCATGCCCTTCAATTCGCGCGCAAAGAGGTTCGCATCGTCCATGTTGCGCACCACCCGCTGAGTCATGCGCTGGTAGAGCGACTCGACGAAGCGATGGGCACTTGCAGGGCCGCCAGACTCGTCGAGTAGCTGCGGCGACATGAACTCGAGGTAGTCCCACCCGAGGCTCTCAGAGACAAGTCGGTAGCGGTAGCATGCGCCGCCAGCGAGGGGGGCATCGTCGACGAGCAAAAGGACCAGGTCCTTGTCTGCCGCATCGGCTGGCGCCGCCGTCACTCGTGATTCAACTTTCTTTCTGCTTGGGGCTGACACCACGACCCGGACCCGGAAGGTGAGGGTGCCTAGCTCGGAGCCAGCGTGCCGGAAGACAAGGCCGATCTGCGCGGTACCCTCGCGCTGCGCGCGTATTTGGAGCGCGCTTGAGGACTCGGGCTTTTCGGCACTCGGCACTGGCAGGCGAGCCACTGAGGTATCGACGGCTTCCAACGCATCTCCGCGGATAGTCAGGAGGGCGACGATGTCTGCCTTCTTGGACGGATCCAGCGAAGTACGCACTACATGTGCCAAGCTGGGCGCGGTCCCGGCAATCGCGGCCTGCAGCTGAATGACCCCGTCCGAACCCAATGCTAGCTCAGCCGGCGCCTGTGCAGAGAGTTCGACTTCGAGCGGAGCTGCCGACGCGCCCGGTCCGCCACCGGCAGCTGCCGCGCCGACCTCGCGAGCCGAGCGTTCGACTCCCAATTGGATGTCTGCAGACGCCATGAGGCTGCCGACAGACCTGCGCTCAGATGCCCCCGCGCTTCTCTCCGCAGGAGCATCTTGGGCCATTCGTGGCTGGGCGATTCGTGGCTCGGCGCGAACTCCGACTGCAAGGGGCTCGCCCTCATCATCCATATGCACGTACCGCTCCGCTGCGGCACCACCGCCTTGCGGCGCGCCGACAGCGTCTCGCGGCTGCTCGCCTCGTGATTCTGCGCTTGCCCCCGTTTCGTGTAGATCAAGTGCCTCATCCGCCATCCGATCCAACTCCCGCGGATGCGCCTTGGCCCACACTTGGATTTCGCTTAGACGGAAGACATAGTGGAAAGGCACCGGGGCAAAATCCACCGCCCGCCGCAGCACAATCCACCTTGCGCCTGTGGCGCGCACCAGTTCGAGAATGCGGCGTATCGTCCGGGTGGCAGGAACGACAATGAAGCCGACCTTTGTCCAGGTGATTTGCATGTCGATCGCTATTTCGACGAAATGATCTCGAAGGTGTCGGCAGCGGGCGTGACTTTCGGCTTCTGACCCACGATCGTCACGCGGTACGCCCCGGCAGTTTTTGACGGAAACTCAGCCAACTGCCAGCCCTCGCGTCCGGGGCGCATGATGACGTCCTTCTGCGGCGCCCCGGAGTCGATCGATTCGAACTTTGCGACAAGCTCAACGCCGGGTACCGTGGGCCGCGCGCCAATCTCGATCTTGTCGCCGACCCGATAGAGGTCGGCAAGTTGAAGGGAGACTTCGGTTGGCGGTGTCCGCTCCATGGGCTTTCTGAAGGCGCCAAGATCGAGATCCAATCCGGTGATGACGCCGAGCAAATGGGATAGTACGGCTTCGTCGTTCTGCAGCGACCCGTGCTTTGTCGCGGCGAACATTCCGAGCGCGGCGTCTGTCTGCTCACGCGGCACCGCGGAAGGGCGTGGCACGGTGCCGTCACCCATAAAGTCCTCGCCTCGAATCTCCTTGAGGATTTTGACGCCGGCGCCTTCGAGCCTAGCACTTTGGTTTGTCGGTTGACGGTGGCCGATGATCGGATAGATACGATATCCCGAGCTGCGATAGACCGGATCCTCTTGGTGCTTATCAACTGCAATGCGGATCTCTTCGTGGAAATCGTGGGCAGCCTTGATCCGCGGAAGTTCGGCGTTCGGCAGACCAGTCTCTGTGACCTTCTTCAGTGGCCCTTCGCCTGTATCGATGCAATCGTAGACAGGAAGGAGTTGGTGCAGGGAATTGAGGCGTCTCGCAAGCTTTGTTAGATCAAAGATCCCCATCTCCTTGATGCCATTTGCGATCCCGTCGATTGCGTTTACCGAACCACGGTAAGGAGTGCCGAAGGTGATCAGGGCTTTTGTGTCGCGCCACCCCTCAAGCAATTCGAGAAAGTAGCGTGACACAAGCCCACCCATCGAGTGGGCGACCAGGATTAGCTTCGCTCCTTTTCGCTCAGGCTTGCTACTGCGCCACTTTGCAAGCCACTCGTCAGTGCGTCGCTTCAGGGTGCGTGCCGACGACCTATTGTCTCTGCGCCAGTCGTAGGGGAATGGAAAGAAATTCTGACCTTCGACGACTTCGAAGGAGCTCTTGATCGATTCGGACACGGCGCTGTAACCGTCAATCTTCCAGATCCCCGGCAGGACGTGCAGATCGGGAAGCAGGCGTGATGCGGTCACGCCATCGTCGAGAGTTTCCGCGGTCGGTGAGTCCTCCTTCACCCATAGTTTGTCGACAAAGTCCCCGCCCGCTGAAAAGATATTTCGGACCAAAGCTCGCCCTGACCATCCCCAAACGACTTTGCCATCCTTGACGAGTTCGCTTCCCGTGATGCCTGGCAGCAGCACGATAATGTCTTTCATTTTCTCGGCCATCTCGTGCCTCCCCGTAAAAATACGCGCTGCAATTACTTCTATTGGTCCCTAACGAAGGGGTTCCTGTTGCCTTGCGCCGCTTCAATACGTCGGTCCCGTAGCCGCTCCGAGCGGTCCACCGGGTCGGCCTGTGACCACGACTCAAACATCTTGCGCTGCGTATCGCTCACGCTGATGGAGTAGGTTTCAGACATGTAAAGCCAGATACGAGCAGCATCGCCGCGCACTTCCTCGCCGGGTTCAGCCCGTTTCGGTTGACCGCCAATTTCAAAGTTGCACGCTCCGTAGAGGCGCGGCTCTCCGTCCACGATCCCGTATGGTAGGTTCGATCTGTCGCCATTGAGCTCACCCACGGCGGGCACCAAGTTATGCAGGTCGGCTTCAATCCTTCGAAACGCGCGATCCACTCTTGCGCAGCAGTCTCGGCCCTTATATTTCTGGCCGGTCTTCGTCACGCAATTGGTATGTCCCGTCTTCCAGCACGAGCGATGCTTGCCCAAAAGGCTGCCGGTACCACGTGCTCCCATTCGAGCGTTCTTCCCCGGGCGGCGTTCTTGCGTGCTTTGTATTGGCACGATGCAGCCTCTATGCGCCCACTTGTTCCGGTCTTATTTGGAGTCCATGCGCAATTGCAGTAGAAATCCGTGTGGTGCTCTGAGTAGATGCCATCCCGAGCTACTTTTTTCGCCTTTGCGAAAGTTGCAAATGGTCGGCTCGGCGGATCTGCATAGCTGGCGACGGGGAGCATCGCCAGTCCGAACAAGAAGAAAAGCACCAATCTCACTGCCAGTGCCCGCAGAGCGTGTCATGTGTTCTGTGTTTAGGTCCCGCGTGGTTGGTCGCTCCGGGTTCGAGGCCGCGGTTGTGCGATAACGCCGAGGCGGGAATCGCCATGAACTCGGCGACAGGCAATAGAGGAAGCGCAGCCATGTCGTCCCCTTGCAAACAAGCCGCTGCTACTGGACGGCGAGATAACATGCCCAAGCGCCGTGCGGTTCACGCTACGCCGCCTCCGACTCGCGGTCAACGAAGGCGCATTCGCTTCACAATTCGAGATATCTTGTTCGGGCAGTTAGCGCCGCTGCAACGCCTCTGTGGGCCCGGATTGCGGGGCCCGTCGGCGACGGTTCGAGCTAGACCAGCGCGACGACGCGCGCGATTACCCTGAGGAAGCTGGTGAGTGCCGAGAGCACCTTGGCGACGGATTGGAGGCGATCGAGGGCCGCCTGCAATTTCTGCGTCGACTGGGCAAGTGCAGCCTCATTGGCCACCAGTTGCTCGCGAAACGATGTGAGCGCCTCCCTCTCAAGTTTCAGTAGTGCGAGCTGCACTTTCAAGAGGTCTTTGGCGGCCTTATCCTGCTTCTTCTCTGGTGCGGCCTCAATCATCATTAGCCACGCGGGCGACGTGAGTTTGTTTCGCGTTGCTCGAAGTTGGCTGATCAGTTGGTCGCGAGTTTCCGCTGGCGTGGCCATGTGGTGCTCCCTAACAATGACGTGCGTTTATGGGCGGCGCTTCACCTTCTCGAGAATGTCGACGAGATTGCTCAGATCAGTGACGAGCAGCTGCAACTGACCAGGCGCGAGGTTGTCTTCGGTCGCCGCGGCGAGGGCCAGGCGTAGTTTCCGGGCGGCATCCTGGGCTGCTCCGACCGATGCTAAATCGGCGCTGTACCGCAAGAACGTCGCACGTGTGGCTGCCCAGTCTGCCGGCAGCGGCCCTTGGTCAACGTATGGAGCAAAGACGGCTTTAGCTTCCCTCACGTTCTGAACAGTACGGCCATCGTCGCGAATCTTCGTCGCCAAGAAGGCCATGAGACCTTCCGAGACGAGAAGTTCCCTGTTCATCGTGGCGCCGTTTGTTCGCAGCTCCTGCTCCAGAGCTCGCGCGCGTAGATTTGCGACGATGAGGGGTGTTGCTTTTGCGGCGAAGTCCGCCAACGGTAGCTCCCCAACCTTCACTCCACCGAATTTCTTGTTGAGCTCACCAAGCGCCGCAATGGTGCCGCTCGTAGCAGCGCCAATTGCGGAGTCAGCGTCTCCAGCGTTCGCTAGAGCGCCCAGCGAGACGAAATACTCTTTCACCAGGCCTTGGTGCCGACGGATATCGGAGAATATGTCCAGCTGCTTTGCTAGCTCATCAGACTGGTTTGTCAGGCCTTTGATTCGCAGGTCACGGTTCAGCCGTTCGCGACTCAAGACGAGCGTGGTGGTATCGGCAGCGATACTCCCGTCCGCTGCTTGGGCGATCACTGCATTCGCGGCGTCTACATAGGCAATGCCGGCCTTGCTCAGTTCGGCAAAGGAATTCAACTTTGCCGTTGTCGAGCAACCCGTAATCGTTCCGTAGAGCAGCCCCAGGAGTAAAGTGAACGCTAGTGCACGTGTGCTTTGAAGGAACCGGCGGGTCGAGCGATTGTCTTGAGTCATGGTTTGATGCTCCAATGGAAAGAGCAGCCCATCAGGTAGTGCGATGTCGAAGCAATCGGCGCTGGATCGTAAGGATCGATTGCCGGCGCGATTCGAGGGCTCCGTCTAGCCAATTCCCTGACCCGAGTGCGGCGCCTCGCTTAGTAGCGAGCCCTTTTTCGATCACAGCCCTTTGCAGGCTCTCCGGACTTGTTCTCGGTGGGCTCACTTCCATGAGCAAGCCATGGAACGGTCCAGGAGAGAGAAGCAATGCCGTCCGCAATTCGGAGGTGAGGGCATTGTCAAGGGGATTGCCGCTCAGCTTTGGGTAGCTGGCGACATCAAAAACGCGGATTGCAACTTCGCGATATGCGAGGCGAACGTCATGTTCTCTCCTCGATTCCTTTGCGCAACTCTTGGCGCTCGAAATACTGTTCGCCTATTCAGGGACGATGTCAATGGGAGCTAACGGCAAAGTCTTGTCTTCTTGTCCGAAACGTGTTCCGGGGTTGGGGCGGGGCCAATTGGCATAGGACAAACCGCCATTGCACTAGAACGCTCGCGGTAGACCGTCTACCTACCAGCCTCGCGTCATTCCACTTTTCACAATACGAAGCAGACAGCAGCAGAAGCGGATCAAGTCGTTGTGGAGTGTCAGTGTCTGTAGCCGCGTGTCGGCTATTGCTGAAATGTGCGCCCGACTGTCCCAAGAGTGTCCCGCGTACTGACAATTCCCAGTTAGGGAGATCCCGTCGATAGTGCCGCCGCGCTGACTGCCATTGGCCAGGCCAGGCCTGATGCCAGATCGGGATGGCGCGGCTCGTCGACCGGGTACGAGCCCTCCAGTCTCGAGTCCATCTCCAGCAGCACCCGTCTCGCCCATTCCTTCGATGATTCACTGCCCCAATGTGCTGTGTGCAAGAGCAGCTTACGGACATTTGTCAGAGCTTGGGGCGCACTGTAGTCGGGGAAGTTACTTTGATCTGGATGCGGGCGCCAGCGTGCGTTATGGATGGCGGCCTCCGCTAACGAGCGTAGTGTGGGATCGGCGAGAGCCGCTTCCACCATTGTCATGGTCGATTTTGGATCGCCCATCGCGACAATTGCATGGCGAGCGAGATTGCGGATTGGTAGCGCGGTTTCTGCGTGCGCCGCAGATGTAATGGTCTGACGCAGCGACTCGTCTTCCTTGACTATGGACGCTAGCGATCCCACTAGACTGCGATCCCGGACCGCATGTTGAGTGGCGCCATCGGTCCATTTCTTATTCGTCAGCAGCGCTCGTACAACGTCTCTTTGGTCCGATGCCGGCAAGAGACTGAGCGCATGAACCCACTCATACCAGTATGTGTCGTTGCCTGAACTTGGCAATAGGTCGAGGAGCAATTCCGTGCGGTTTGGAAGTGCACTCGCAGCAAGTGGAACCAAGACGTCACGAATCTCCCAATCTGGTTGAAGTCGAGGCTTCAGGGCGCGAAACCGCTCGGCGGCAAGCTTCAGGTCGTCGGAATACATGAGGACAATAAGAAAGCCCTTGATCAATGACACTTCCTCACCGGGCCTGTGCCAGGCTCTGTCTAGTTGCGCGAGCCCAGTTGCCAAGGCTGCGTCCGCGACGGCGCGCGTGTCCGCGGTGCGCGAGCTCCTCGATCGTGCATGGGGCTGGCCCGTGCAGGAGCTGGAAGTCCAAGGCTCGATACTGAACGTCGATGCGAGCATGCCTAGGAAGGGGATCGGCCAGATGGACCGGGCGGAGCAGCTCGATTTCGCCAAGCGATTGGCTTTCATACTGAGCATTGGCGTCAAGGCGCGCGAAGAGCGCGCGCAGTGAGCTACTTATCGAGCGTGCCGGGTTGGCGGTAGATCCTGCTGGCGCTGTTCTTCGTCGCTTCGGGCGTAGTCTGAGCGCGTTGCCGCGGCATAGCTGTGGTCTCACCAGGGGGAGGGCCCTTGAACGCGAGTAGGACCGCGAAGCTCCTGGCAGCTGGAAAGCGGGCGGCCGCGCGGCGCCGGCAGCAGCAGGCGCCCGCCCGACGGATCAACCATCCTCAGGTCGGCGGACGGTATTCACCATGACGTACTTCGTATGCGAGGGGCCGGCAGGCGGCTTCCGTTGCAGTAACGTTGCTACTCGGCCTTTTCGCCCGTCACGTAGTCCGGAATCTTTCCGGTCAGCAGCCTCTTCTCCAGGATTCTCGCCTTCCGGAGCAGGTGCTCGTCGCCGTGCTTCTCGGCGATCGGGATAACGGCCCTGACCAATTCCTTCGCCTCCTCGACCTCGCCAAGGAATCGGATCTGGTTCGCGAGGTTCATCTGCGCGTTCGCGATCTCGTTCTCGTCGCCGAGCTGCGCATAGATGTCCTTCGCGGCCAGCAGCGCCCTCTTGCACGTATCGCGCTCGTGCTCGAAAGCGGCCTTGGGTCCTGTCTGCTTCAGCACAATAGCTCGCTGCCCAGCGGCATTCCCGAGGGAGATGAGCACGGCGGCCATCGCGGGGCCGGACCGCGACTCCTGCGCAAGCTCGAGCGCGCCCTTAAAGGCTTCCACGTAGGCCTTAGACAGCACCTCGAGCCGCTTCTGCCTCTGCGCGACGCGCGTCGGGTCTTCGAAGGAGAGGCCGATAGCCTGCTCGGCCATCATGTTCGAGTAGCGTTCGATCACGAGACGGCCGAACTCGAAGGACTGGTAGTAGCCCATCTGGGAGAGGAGGTGCGCCTCGGCCGATTTCGAGTCAATGCGCTTCGCCAAGCCGCGGGCGGCGTCGCACATGCTCGCGAGGTCCGCCAGGTCATCCGCTATTGGGTCGAAGAAATCCATGAGCCCGGCGACGGCGTTGATCTGCGCGAGCGGATTCGTGGAGCGGTAGTAGAGAGCGCGCAGGCCGCGCTTTGCGGCGGCGGGGTCCGACGACTCGCGCAGCGCGATGACCTCCCTCAGCGTCTCGTCCGTCACCATCGCCTTCTTTATCTCGAGCCAGCTGAAGATGCCGTGCTCCGGGGCTCGCGACGGCTTTGGTTCTTTCACTTCTGGACTGTCGAGCGCCAACTTCACCAGCTCCTCGAGCTGGGAGACGTGATACTCGGGGAAGTCCTTCACGAGGTGCGCGTGCTTGAGCAGCAGGCCGCTCAGGTACGTCGCCTCGACGTGGTTGGCCTCGATGCCGAAGTCATCGCCGCGCTTCCGGATCGCCACGATCACCTCGTTACTGAGCTTCCGGGGCGTGACGAAGGTCCAGCGCCGGACGGGAAAGCGCCCGTTGTCCCGGAGGAGGAGCGCCTTCTCGAGGTCGTCGTACGCCTTTTTCCGGTAATCGGCGTCGGTCTTGCGCTCCGGCTTGAGCGGACAGTAGATCGCGAAGACCCGGCTCTCAGATTCGAGCCAGCCATCGTTCCCCTCGTCGCCGCGCGTGCCGTCGATGACCTGGTAGGCGTGGCCGTGTGCGGCCGTGAAGAGGCTGTTGCAGAGCCGCGTGAACAAGGTCGGATCTACGGTCTGGGCGATTTGTTCTTCGAGCGACATACCCGTCTAGTCGGTGGTGCGCCGGGCGAGGGCGAGGATGCGCTCGTCAAGCATCGGGCGAGGCGGATGCGTCCTGCGGTTTCTCGGGTGGCAGCGGCTCGACGGCCTCGAGGCAGTGCGGGCACTTGCGCGCCACGGCCTTTATCTGCTCGCCGCACACCGGACAGGGCCGCACGCGCGGCATGAAAGGGTGCCGACGCTTGACGCGCTCGGCGGCGCGGCGGATCGCGTCAGCGATTATTTCGTGCGGCTGGCGGTGGCTAGGCTCGAGCAGCATGGAGTCGAAGGCAGCAAACTCGATCGAGTACTCGCGGTGGATCTCCCGGCCGCGATCGTCCTGGTAGCGAACATCGAAAGCAACAGCCCCGTCGGTCTCGAAGGTTCTCTTCCAGTCGATCATGCGGACCATGTAGCCCATGGTGCGACCGGGCGGCAGGAAGGAAACGCCCGTCTTCACCGGTGGGAGTTCCTCGATTCTGCGATCGTGCTTACTGTCCGCCCAGGCGACGTTCTTGTCGGTGACCTTGATGCGCACGTTGTAGGCCCCGGTGGGTCCGCGGTTGGAGATGACGAACCTGGGCATGGTGTCCTCGAATTGCAGGTCTACCACCACTTCTGGCGCTCGAGCAGCTCGGGTCTCCTCCACTAGGCTGCTCGTAAGGCGCACGTACTTTGACGTGAGCCGAGCGAGCACCACGGTTGCTGCCCCAGCGGCCACAGCGCCGACCGCCGACGCGATCGCTGCCAGTAGTGTGATCTGTGCGTCTGTCACGAGACCCCTTCACCGCGTGCTGTCCAAGTCAATCTACATGAAAGACGGTCAGCGGCGAAGCGATGTGCAGAGGAGCGAGGAGGGCGGGAAGGCGCGCGGCGCGGGCGCTCGTGACGCCTGCTGCACGCAACGACTCGAGGACGAGCACCAACTCCACCGCAGCGGGCGCGCTGTGCGCGATCCTGGCGCACCCGGGGGCTTTTTCGCGTGCCTTGGGGCAGCTTTGTAAAACGCCACTTGGTTTTGCGAACACCGACAGATGGTTTTGCGAATTTACTACGCAACTGCATACAAGGTATGCAACTTAGCGCCAATTTAAGGGGGTCTTGAGGGCGGCTTGAAATGGCGCGGCGCGCCCCTCGGCCGCTCGCCCGGGGCTGACTCCGAGCTGCGGGCTTTAGGGCGCGCCGCACACATGCGGTCTCACGTGCGCGGCGGGTTGTCGCGCGCCTTCTAGCGGCGGCGCAGATCGACCGCGCGCTGAACCGCGTCGATCAGGTTGAGCCTGCGTCCAGCGCGGTGCTCGGAGGCAATGAGGCGCTGAGCATCGTCTGCGATCGATTGGCCTTCAGCAAATGCAGCTGCCGATTCATTCCGCGCTAGCAACGCCCGGTCGCGCGCCAGCTCCAACTCGATTCGGTGTATATCTTCCTCCGACCACCACCCCCCAATTTCTGGGTCGGGATGTTTTCTCCAACGTTTTCCGTCCGCGCCGATGTGGATGGAGATCATTGCACCCCTTACAGCACGTCGGCGGCGGGCGCGCTCTCGGCGGTGTCGACGAAGAACTCGACGCCGCGGAACGAGGCCTTGCGGAGCTGGTCGCGCCAGCTCATGGCGCCCCGAACATCATGCCAGCATCGACGTCGAAGTCCACGTCCGGGTTGTTGCTCTTCAGCTCGCGCGCGCGCACGCGGCCGTCCTGGTCGATTTCGAGCCGGATGGTTCCGCCCACGTCGGTCTTCCCACCGGCGGCGAGCGCCGAGGGTGCGGCGGCCGGGCGCACCGCGCCGGCCGCGGCCGAGAGCGCCATGCCGGGCAGCGTGAAGCGCTTCACCCAATCCGGCGTGATCGCGTCGAGCTTCAGG
>Ga0184615_10000838_pt1 | contig 16642 bp, 19 predicted proteins | sample PLM4_65_coex_FD_133134 | JGI IMG/M metagenome (GOLD analysis project Ga0184615, IMG submission 133134) | Groundwater sediment microbial communities from an aquifer in East River, Colorado, USA - PLM4_65_coex | ecosystem: Environmental > Terrestrial > Soil > Riparian zone | place: USA: East... | reverse complement strand
GTGTCATTCTGCCGCTGCACAGCGACCGAGAAGGTCACTGGGGCTTCGTCGCGCCGGGTCTCGATGTCGTGGCGTACCGCAACGGCGACAAGATCCTCGACGTCGAAAAAGGATCAGCGGGCGGCGCATTCGGCGTCACGCCGGATCCTGCCCGCTATCGGCTCGAAGCCACGGGCGAGCAGACCATGTTCGGTCTGTCCTCGCGTGTGAACGTCGCGTGGACGTTCGACTCCGAGTACACGGACGAGGAGGTTCGCCTGCCTTTGATGACCGCTCGATTCAGGCCGACCTTGACCGCGCAGGGCCAAGCTTACCGCGGCGGGTCGCTCGTCATACCCATCACTATCGAGCAGGCGGGTTCGAAAGAGCCCGTGATAGCCGCCGATCTGAGCGTAGAGGTCTCGTTCAACGATGGTGCCAGCTGGAGCCGCGTGCCCGTGAGATGTGTCGGCAACCAGTGGCTCGCCGTGGTACGTCATCCCTGGAAAGCGGACTACGTATCTCTCAAGGCAACGAGCCGCGACGGCGCAGGCAACGAAGTCGAGCAGACGGTGATCCGCGCGTACAGTCTGACGGACAAGCCGCACGTGGCGAATCACTGAAATGCACCGGTGCACCGGTGCACAGGCGCACGGATGCGCCTTGCACCGGCGCCGGGTTCGCTCACGTCCCGCTGTGATCGTCAAGACGATACCCGAGCGGGCACACCACGAGTTCAGAAATGAGAATCTCGACAATCCCGGCGGAGGAGACAGACCCTAGGCTGCTGCGTCGTCGGCAACCACTCTTTCGGACGTAAGCATGTCGAACGCGTACATTCCGATTGTGATTGTGGCGCTTTGTCTCGGCGCCTGTTCCGCCCCCGGCCGCCTTACGGTCAAGGAACTACCAGGCGCAAACCGGTGAGCGCGTGATGGCCGGTCAGTCGCAGCCGAATTCCGAGTACGAATGTAGGCAGATCATGGAAGAGAGGCGGGATTGGGGGTTCAAAGGAAACGTTAATCGCGTCGCGGCCACAGAACGGGTCACTTCCGCCGCCGTCGAGTCTGCACCGGGCACGGACGCCAACTGTGCGCATGTCATCACACCCAGCGAATTTGGACCCGGCGGCGATTCGGTCATCGTCAATGTCAATGCCTTCCGCGCTGCCAAGGTGGTGTATTACAAATGCGCTAACCTGCCAGCGCCGAAGTCGTAGCCCCCTTTGTCGTCTCCGAGCCGATGCCAATAGCCTACGAAGACGCGATGGCGGAAACGTTCTTCGCCACCTTCGAGCGCAACCTGCTCGGCGCACGAGCAACAGGTGCTTCGACGAAATCCTTCCTCGCGGCGCTCCTATTGGCGGCTAGCCCGGCCTTAGTGACAGTTAGGTGGCTGCCCTAGCGAGCGCTCCATGGCTACTCAGGCCGGGGGATCTCCGAGTATCGATCCAGAATCGGCCTGCGCGGCGGCCCCCCGCGCGTTTCGGTCGCAGAGCCGGCCGTGAGCGCTTCGCGCGAAAAATGATGAGGGACGCACGAAGCGCAGGCGAATTGTTTGTCGAGTGATCGCAGTCGCGGCGCAGCGACTTGCGCCGTAATGCGCGACGAATGTGTCCACCGCAGAGTTACTGAGGGTCATTGTTCCGCCGCCGTGCCCTCACGACACGACTGACGCGGTACTCGCGCCGCATGGCTTGCCTTCAGTCGCTTTGGTATTTCCCGTCGCCGTGGAGGACCGGGCATCTTGGTACGCAGTTCACGCGCGTCGCGTCATCACCAAAGAGCTCTCGGGGGATCCCTTACTCGATCACGCCTTGCCGCGGGAGACCACCGATCTATTTTCGCACGAGCAAGATTTTTCTTGTGTAATACAGAATCTCGCTGGTAGTGTCCGGCGCGGTTCGTAAAAAAACAAGGACAGTTGATCGAGCGTCTCGACAAGGCAGAGGGAGCGGATCATGGATGATGGCGTGAATGTTCGAGATGCGATCGCGCGAGGGCACTTAGCCTGGTTGATTGGAAGCCTGTGTAATCTGCACCGCGTGCCGTTTGATGTACGGCTTCTCGAGCAAGAGTTTCCGCCGCCGCATACCCACCTGTCGTTGCTGAACGCACTGGAAGCATTCGGCATGAAGTGCGGTGAGCTGCCGTGGCGCGGCGCATCGCCAAAGTCTCTGATATTCCCGTGTATTGCCTTCGTTCGGGATGTGCCCGTTGAAGGGCCGTCCCCGAATCCAGAAGCGATACCTCGGCTGGTCAGGTCCGAATCGGTCGCGGTAAGGAGAGGCGGCAGGGCTCATACCGGCGCTGATTCTCAAGATCGATGCAGATCGCATCCTGTTCCTGACGCCGAACGCTCAAGAGCCAACGATTGCCGCTCTAGCTGATGCCAGCAATATCTTCGCGCCAAGGCTGATACTGGTTACTGCCAAGGGGACCGCGGAACAAGAGGCTGGAGCCCACGCCGGCATCCCCGAGCTCGCAGCGAAATTCGGATTTCGCTGGTTTATCCCCGAGCTGCTAAGGCACAAGAACATCTGGCGTGACGTGGTGCTCGCCTCCCTGGCGATCCAGTTGGTGGCACTGGCCACGCCCCTCTTTACGCAAGTGGTGATCGACAAAGTCGTCGTTCATCAGACGCGTAGCACGCTTGTCACGATCGCAGTGGCCATGGCTCTCTTCGTGCTCTTCAGCAGTGCGATGACCTGGATGCGCCAATACCTGATTATCCATACGGGGAACCGGGTGGACGCGATTCTGGGAGCCAAGGTTTTTCGTCATCTGTTTCGCCTGCCGATTGCTTTCTTTGAGAATCGCCCGACCGGAACCTTGGTCGCGCGACTGCAGGGCATCGAGGATATTCGGCAATTCGTGGCCGGCGCGGCGGTGAGCTTGGTACTCGATGTGCCCTTCCTGGTCGTGTTTGTTGCCGTGATGTTCTGGTACAGCGTGCAGCTCACTTGGATTGCACTTGCCCTGCTCACGGCTCTCGTTATCCTGAGCGCCCTGGTGACCCCGCGATTTTGAGCGCGGCTCAATCGCCAGTTCATGCTGGGTGCGCGAAATCAGGCGTTCGTGACCGAGTACCTCGGCGGCATGAGTACCGTCAAATCACTGCAAATGGAACCCGTGCTCGAGCGGCGGTACGGGGACTACCTGGCGAGCTATCTCATGGCCGGCTTCGAGACACGCCGCCTCGGGAACTCCTACAACGTGGCCGCCAACGGACTCGAACAGGCAATGACGCTGGCTATTCTCGCGTGCGGCGCCCTGCTGGTCATGAACAACGACGGTTTCACCATCGGCATGCTCGTCGCCTTTCAGATGTTCGCGAGCCGCATGAGTCAGCCGCTGATGAGGCTAGTCGGCCTGTGGCAGGAGTTCCAGCAGGCCAGCATTGCGGTAAGGCGATTGGGCGACATCCTGGATATGCCAACGGAGCCCTACGCGCTCAAGCCGCAGCGCGCGCCTTGCGCAAGCCCCGGCCGGATTGAGCTTCAGGGTGTCAGCTTTCGTTACTCGGAACGTCATCCGTTCCTTTACCGCAACCTGAATGTGACATTCAAACCCGGCCAGCTCACTGTGCTCTTGGGACCCAGTGGCTGCGGCAAGAGCACATTGGCGAAGTTGGTCCAGGCGTTCTATCTGCCGACGGACGGCGTAATCAAGCTCGATGGTTCCGACATCCAACACCTGAGCGCGAATGAGCTGCGAGCAACGTTTGGCGTTGTACCGCAAGAAACGGTGCTGTTCTCGGGCACCGTGTACGACAACCTGCTGATGGCGAATCCGCACGCGAGCTTCGATGAGATCGTTCTAGCTACGAAGCAGGCAGAGATTCACGCGTTCATTGAGCAACTTCCGCAGGGCTATCAGACACCGCTTGGTGAACATGGCGTTGGCCTCTCAGGTGGGCAGCGCCAGCGCGTGGCCATCGCCCGTGCGTTGCTCAAGAAGCCGAAGGTACTGATCTTCGATGAGGCCACGAGCGGGCTAGATCATCAGACCGCCGAGGCGTTCGCGCGAACCATCAATGCACTCAAGGGGAAGGTGACCATGCTGTTCATTGCGCACATTTTGCCGCGAGGCCTGCAGGTCGACGGAGTGTTCAGCTTTGGACCTAGGGTACAGAGTATCCCTGCACCAACGGGCGGAATGGCTGTAGGCGAGGGGAGCGAAAGAGCGAGCCTTGGCTTCAATCGCGAACATGAACGAGCAAAGGTGACGGCATGAGTGCGATAGCGGCGAGTCGAAAGCTGGCGGCGCTATGGACGTTAGCACTCTTGAATTGTGTAGTTTCAGCGGAAGAGGGGCGCGCACCGGTTTCGATGGAGGATGGCAATGCAAAGGCAGTTTCTCCCCCCGAGCGCAGCTGGCGCGTGACGGCCGGCCACGGTTACTCCGTATGCGAAGGCTTCGTCAGGAATCTTAACGCGTTCTCGTTACGTGAGAACGAGGTGCCCAGAGCGTGCGAGCTGAAGATTCATCCGAAGTTCACGGCGTTCGCGAAACCGGAGTGGGAGGAGCTCGACCTCAAGAGCAACCTGCGCCTGGTTCACGCCGCGGAACTTCTGCTAAAGGATTGGCTTGTGCCAAGACACAATCCGTCCCCAGTGTTCGAGGAATGGGCCCCAGACTACGAACGCAAAGTGGAGAACGGAGAGTTTCAGCCGCGACTGCGACGCACACGTCTCGCTCTCAATCAGAAGGGGCCGGAGACTCTAGTGTGGTATGAACCAGATACGCGAGACTGCGAACGCTACCCGGATACCGCCGGCATTGGCGGGCACATCTTCGTCCTACGGGACAATCCGCAGCAGCCGCTCAAGGAAATCTACGGGAGCACCGGATCACATTCCGAGACGGACGTCATCGCGTACCGGGGGAAGGCATTTTTCCTTTCAGGCAGTTCGTTTGGGCCGAGGCGAGTGCAGCTCACAATCAGCGCTGTCTTCTCGGGAAAGCAACCACCGAATAGCCCGTACTTAGACAGGTACGTCCTCACCACTCGTTGCGAAATCGAATTCGGCAAGTAGGGGGGAATTCACCATGGCACTGCAGACCCTGCATCCGTTGAACCCGCTGACGACGGCACAGTATGAGGCGCTCCGCTTCAGTGTATTGAGGCAACTTGAGGGATATAGTCCAGCTCCCTATTCTAGGAGATGGCGATGTCCACATTTCGCGGCCGAATTCATCGAAGCGCACACCAGTCGGGTATCCGGATCGAGGACGTCGCGCGCTGCGGAGCGGGCCAACAGCGACTTTGCCTGGTTCGATGCGTGTCTGCACGATGACTGATGCGGCGTGAGGCCGGGGTGAGCCGCTGTCACTTTCAGCGCCAGTTCAAGAAGTCCACCGGGTCGCGCGCCCAGGTTCGCTCGGGCGATCTTTCTGGACGCCACGCTCGTCCGACGTACGTGGTTGCCGCACCCGCATCAGTGCAAGACACGATGGCGACTCGCAGTTCGCCGGTCAACATGGATGACAGTTATCGATTCAATTCGATCCATGCATTGCCGGTGCAGGTCCTCCACCGAGGCGGGCCTCATGAATCTCAGGACATTGCGTTATCTCATCGCGCTCGCGGAGTATCTCAACTTCTCGCGTGCCGCCGACTGCTGCGCGGTCAGTCAATCTACCTTGAGCATCCAACTGCGTAAGCTCGAAGACTATCTGGGCGTAGCGCTGTTCGAACGCGACCGCGCGCACGTCACCATGACGGCGGAGGGTCGTGAGGTGTTGCGACTGGCGCGCGTCATCGTCGGAGCGGTCGATGAAATCGTCGTCTTCGGCCGCAGCCAGGCGCGAAGGGAAGTCTGCGAGTGCGAGTCCACGAAAGGCGCCCCGGTGCTTATTGACAGTATCAATTACCGGCGTTGCCGCAGTCACTAGACTAATTCCAAAAGTGAGGCCGAGGACGCGGCACGCTCGCAGTGCACTCGCGGCCCGCTCTGACCAGCGGTTCGTTACAGGGGAGAACCCGATGATGCCATCGCAAGACACACCGCGTTTCGCGCGCAAGTTGACTGGCGTCGTCCTTGGTGCGTGCGCCGGCCTCGTCGCCGGCCATGCGGATGCGGAGCAACCAACGAGTTACGCGCCCGTTGCCGTCAAGGAGGAGCTCGCCGCCACGATGCAACGAATGCAAGCTGCCAAGGCTGGAGTGGAGAAGCGTCAGCAGACGCTCCTCGAAGAGCGCTATGACCTGAGTGACCGTCCCGCCAAAGGCGTGACGATGACCGGAGGCAAGGCCATCCAGGAAGGTGTGCGCGCCAGGCTGCCCGAAGGTATCACGTGGACCAGTCTGGCCGGCATGAGTGCCGACCAGGTCCGCGCCAAGGGTGCGTTCCCTGCCGGCTTCTTGCCGCTGCCCCACCCCAATCACCCTGAAGGCGGCATGCTGTTTCCGCAGTTTCACGTTGACGAGATCAAGAAGCAGGAAGGCCGCGATCTCACGCGCTTCGATCTGGACTTCGATCTGCCCGATCACTTCCTGCCTCCGTTTCCGGCCCCGGTCTTCCTGACGACTCGTCCCGATCTCGGCGACGTGTCCAAGGGCAAGCTCGTGACGATCGACAACTTCTTCGAGCTGTTCAACGGCGTTCTGAATCCGAAGCAGATCGACGGCCTGCGCCTGTTGGTAACACCGTTTCCGCAGCAGCAATTCAATCAAACCGAGGACAGGCGCTCCGAGCGTCCGAGCCGAGGCGTGGCCTGCTTCGACTGCCACGCCAACGGTCACACGAACGCGTCGACTCACCTCGCCGGCGATATTCGCCCGCAGGAGTTCCGTCATCGCATCGACACGCCGAGCCTGCGCGGAGTGAACATCCAGCGTCTGTTCGGCTCACAGCGTGCGCTCAAGAGCGTTGAGGACTTCACCGAGTTCGAGCAACGCGCCGCGTACTTCGACGGCGATCCTGTCATCGCCACCAAGAAGGGCGTGAACATCCTCGAGCGCGGCAGCCAGGTGCACTTCATGGCGGAATTCCAGGAACTGCTGGATTTTCCGCCGGCCCCGAAACTGGATGTGTTCGGCAGGCTCGATCCCGCCAAGGCGACTCAGGCGGAGCTGCGCGGAGAACGCGTGTTCTTCGGCAAGGGCAGGTGTTCGACGTGCCACGCGGCGCCGTACTACACGGACAACCTGATGCACAATCTCAGGACGGAGCGCTTCTTCGAGCCGCGCATGATCAATGGCCGCATGGCCTCGGCAGATGGTCCGATCAAGACCTTCCCGCTGCGCGGCATCAAGGACTCACCGCCGTACCTGCATGACGGCCGGCTCCTGACGCTCGACGACACAGTCGAGTTTTTCAACCTGGTCCTCGAGCTCAAATTGAGCTCACAGGAGAAAACGGGCCTCGTCGAATTCATGCGCGCACTTTGATCCGGAAAGTCAATCCCGGTCGGCGAATCCAGTCGCAGCGCGACGCCGCGCACCGCGCGCTCGCCTTCGATTCACCCTTTCGCCGAGCACGTGGAGCAGCTCACCGAGCTGGTTATCGACGCATCCACATCCTGCTGCGCCGGGAAGGTTGGCCGATCAATCGCAAGCGCACGTATCGGCTGTATCGCGAGGCGGCCTGGCGGTGCGGCGGCGCAAGCGCAAACGCATCGGGCTAGTCGAGCGCAGGCCGCTACCCAAGCCGGCGGGACCCAAACCACAGTTGGTCGATGGACTTCGTGGCGGATTGCCTGGCGAGCGGACGGAAGCTCCGCTGCCTGACGATCGTGGATGACTTCAGTCGCGAGTGCCCGGCGATCGAGGTCGACACATCGATCACCGGCCGACGTGTTGTGGCGGTCCTTGAGCGGCTCGCCGATCTGCGCGGTCTGCCGCGATCGATCACGGTGGATCACGGTCCGGAAGTTGAAGGCCAGGTGCTCGATGCTTGGGCCTACGAGCGCGGCGTGCAGCTGGCGTTCATCCGCCCCGGCAAGCCGGTGGAGAACGCGTACATCGAGTCCTTCAATGGCAAGTTCCGCGACGAGTGCCTGAACCAGCACTGGTATTTCACGATGGCGCATGCGCGCCGCGCCATCGAGGCCTGGCGCATCGAGTACAACAGCGAGCGCCGCACAGCTCGCTCGCCGACTGCACACCGGAGGAGTTCGCACGAAGAAGTGTGGCAACGAGGGAAGATCGAGTATCGTCATGCTCGCGAGATCAAAACGCACCTATTGTCGGAAAATACGAGAGTGGCTCATCGAAAGTGGCTCGGATTTGAGGGCCATCCACGAGAGTCCCGAAAGCAGAGTCGCCGAGTTCGGCGCGAGCGTCAGTCCATCGACGTCCCCAGACGTCCCGTCGCAGCCACAGTCTTTGGGGGTCACATTGGGTCGCGCCAGGACAAGCCTGGGAAAGGAGGACGTAAGGAAGACATAAACCTTTCGATGGAATCCAGAGGGTTGGAGCAGCCGACAAGGCTGCAGTTCTGCGGGTGTAAGTCCCGCCGCGCCAGTTGCTCGTGTTGGGCGCGAAGCGATGCCACGGCCTGGGGTAGGTAACCAACCGGGGAGATGATCGAACGCGTGGCCGAGATTCCGCTCGCTTACGAGCCGGGAACGGTCGTGCACTACGCGATCGGCTTCGACGTCATGGGCTTGGTGATCGAACGCGTGACCGGCAAGCGTTACGACGTCTTTCTTCACGAACGACTGTTCGAGCCGCTGGACATGCGGTCGACCGGCTTTCGGGTGGAGGCGAAAGATATGAAGCGGCTGACGACTAATTACGACGCCACGCCACAGGGAGTGAATTCAGCACCATCGATGGCCAACCACGACGCGACGCCGCACGGCATGAGAGTGGCTGATGCCGGTGCAACGAGTGACTGGCTCAAACAACCGACGCTGCTCGCGGGCGGCGCCGGCTTGGTTTCGACTGCACGCGACTTCTTCCGCTACAGCGGCATGCTGCTGGGCGAGGGCACTCTTGGCCGCGCGCGAGTCATGAAGCCAGAGACGGCGCGGCTCGCGCTCTCGGACCTGCGTCCTCCCGGCGCTGCGGACCCGAGCGAAGGCGTAGGTGCGGGGAGTCGCGCGATACTACTGAATCCCACGGCGCCCGCCGGAACGTTCAGCTCTGCCGGCGCCGCCAGCACTCTCTTCTGGATCGACGCAGCGCGTGGCGGCAACGTGGTCTTCATGGCGCAGGCGATGTGGGGTGGCCCTGCCAACGTCCCTTATCCGCGCCGCCTCATTGCGGCGATCGAACAAGAGGCTCGGCGTGTTCGCCGATCCGGTCGGGATCGCGGCGCTTTCGGAAAAGCTGGGATGGCCCTTTCGCGACCCCGCCGTGTTCATCCCCCTCTACTTCGTGCTGATGGCGACGACGCAGATGATCACGAGTGTCGCTCACGCATTGGGAGAAGAGATTGGATGGCGCGGCTTTCTCGCGCCGCAATGGTTGCGCGCTTTGGATTCACCGGAGGCTCCCTCGTCACGGGTGCCATCTGGGCCGCGTGGCACATGCCGCTCCTGTTTTTCGCTGACTACAACGGCGGCACCCAGTGGTGGTTCTCCATGCCGTGCTTCTTCCTGATGGTCATCGGCCTCAGCATCATCCTTACGTGGCTGCGTCTTGCCTCGGACAGTGTCTGGCCGTGCGCCATCCTGCACGCGAGCCACAACTTATTCATCCAAGGTGTTTTCACACCGCTGACGGGATCGAGCGGCTCCGTGACGAGCTACGTGGTGGGGGAGTTTGGCGTGGCCGTGCCGGCGATGGTTCTGCTGTTCGCCGCGGCTTTCTGGCGGCTACGTCCAGCGCCCACGATGGCGCGCGGGGTATGACGATGACCAAGACAAAGCGGCTGGCCCTCGGTGCGCGTCGATGAGGCATGCAAGGTCGCCGCTCTCGATGCCGGCGCGAACGATTACATCAACAAGCCTTTCGGAACCGCGGAACTCCTCGCGCGTATGCGTGCCGCGCTTCGCTCGGCCGGCAATCGCACCGACCAGCCCGTCATCGAAGTCGGACCGCTGCGCATCGACGTGCCGCGCCATGAAGTCTCGGTGAACGGCGCGCCCGTCAAACTTTCGCCCAAGGAATTTGCCCTGTTGTTGGCGCTTGCGCGGCACCCGGGCCGGGTACTGACTCACGATCAGCTTCTGAAGGAGGTGTGGGGCCCGGATTCTCAGGGCGCAGTAGGATGTTTTCCACATCTCACAACGCGGCGTCCATCCGTTGCTTTAACGAGCCAATCGGCGCAGCATGTGGGCCGTGGAAGTCACGGGCTACTCAATGTGGTATCCCAAGACACCGCACAGAAGGGTCGTTCAAGACGGCCCTTTCTAATTTCCCTCACCGCGGCGCAATTCATAGCTTATACCCACCGCGCCCCGCGCTATCGTCGCTCGGCCAACCGATCGCCGAGCGCATCAGCCAGTGATTCAATAGCCACATGCAGTTCCTTCGTCGTCGCCTTCGCTTCCTGCACGAAGGCTGCAAGCCACTCAAAACGGCGTGAGGCGAAAACTCTGCGCCCCGCTCGCAATGGTCTCGCTACGAGCAGCGCGACTGGAACGTGGACTCCATCCTTGGCTGGCATGAATTCAACGCGCGAGTGCGCAATATCGTTGCGAGGATTGGTGAGGCTCTCCGCGCGCGTGATCGAAGCGAGCACGCGATCACGCACATCAGGCGGAACGGCGTGCGCCCAATGCTTCACGGCCTTGCGCAGGAGCTGGGCGATCTTCTTCATCTCGTCCTTGTGATGCTTCGCCAGCAGCTTGGGGTCACCTCGAAGTAGAGCGGCCCAATCGAGCATTAGGCGCTCGAGGACACCGAAAAACACGATGGCGCGGCCAAGCTCCATCATCCACCGCTTTGTGCCTGGATCCGTGGATACGATGAGTTGGAATTGCGGCTTGCTCACGGCGATCATCCTCAAGAGCCCCGGCATCTAGCGATGCCGGGGCATCTGATCAACGGCCACTCGATGCACTCCGGCTTGTCGAGCCCGAGCCCGCACAAGTGGGCGTCCTCGCGCTTGCGGTAGTATCTTCTCTCAAAACGTAGATGTGCAGATCCTTCGCTGGGAGAATGGTGCCATGTCGAGGTTCGTGCAAGTCGCAAAGAAGTCGCAGATTCCCCAAAACAGCGCAATCGGTGTTGAGGTGGAGGGCAAGTCCCTCGCCCTCGTGAATCTCAACGGCGATATCTACGCGCTTGACGACAGCTGTCCTCACGAAGGCGGGGCCCTGTCCGATGGTGAGATTGACGGCCAGGAAATCACGTGTCCTTGGCACCATTCGCGCTTCAACATCCGAACCGGACGCGTGACGATGGACCCAGCAGACGAAGACGTTGCAACGTACCGGGTGCGCCTGGTTGGCGATGCCGTGGAAGTCGAAATCCAAGGAACGTCCGGCGGTGAAAGACGTTCGATTGATCTTCTCTTTGTCGCCGGACGTAGGCCCGATCGGTGCTGTCGATCGGCGCTCGTACCAACTCGTCATAGAACTCGACGTCAAACTTCGGATTGGCGGCCGGCAGCCGAGGCCCGTTGACCTGCGGTCGATCCTCGGAGCGGAAGCTCAAAAACACACGCTTCATTGTTGTTACTCTTCCGTGATCGCGGTGAGGCTAACAGCAGAGCGCGACACGCGCATGCAGCGGCGTTATGTCAGCCCGCGGAGCTCCACTGCGTGCGCCCTCTCACGCTTCGCCCGCACCTCTCGCAATACCCTTTGCGCTGGCAGTGCAACGAAAGGTCTTGGGGGAAATGGCGGTTCGGATCATGTCGTTGACGCAGCCGCCGGTTGAGCATTCGGATCTGGCGTCAGCTGTGCGCGCGCTGCAAGAAACCCTCGACGAAGAGAAGAAGCAGGGAATGAGCGTGCATCCCGATCGAGTCAGCGAAGAGATCGGGGCCGTCTACAAGGTACGCGGCCAAGCCGGCGTCGAACGATACTGGCTGTCCGCGGATCCGCCGCCAGAGTGAGAATCCGATCGCCAAGTCGGCAGTGAGGAGTAACCCTTGGGCTTCCGTGGTAGCTGCGCTGTTGCCCTGCAGGACTTCGTGCAGCACTTCGAGCAGCGCGTCCCATCCGAATTTCTTGGCCAGGGGCGCAGGCGTCGTTTCGCGTCTGTAGCAACAAGTGAGGCAAATTTCCGAAGGATCCAGCCACCATGAGGCCGCGCAGCCGTCTACGCGCGTCCACGCCGATCCACGCGCAGCCACACTGGTTTGGGGTCATTTGACGCTATACGCAATCTGCGTATACCATGATCCATGCAAGCGGTATTCATCGAGTTGCCGGCCTTTGGATGGCATCGCGACGACTACTTTGATGATGAGAGCTTCAACCGATTGCAGATCGCGCTGATGGTCAATCCGGCGGCTGGCGATCTGATCGAGGGTACCGGCGGTCTTCGCAAACTCAGATTCGCGGACTCTCGTCGCAGCAAGGGCAAGCGCGGCGGCCTGCGCGTGATTTTCTACTACTGGACCGCTGGTCCTGAATTCCGGCTGTTTACTGTGTACGACAAGGATGAAATGAGCGACTTGACGGCCAAGCAGAGAACGGCGCTGAAAGAGCTCGTAAAGACCGAATTGAAGATGAGGAGAAAGTCATGAGGAGGAAGCGGGATCTGTTTGTGGAGCTGACGGAGGGTTTCGACGCTCTGGCCGATCAGCGTGCAGGCAAGCGAACGCTGCGTACCCATGTTGTCAAGGTGAAGGCTGCACCGAAGATCACCCCCCGGGAGCTTGCGAAGGTTCGCAAGCAGATGAATCTCTCGCGTGGTCTGTTTGCGGGGTACCTGCGCACCAATGTGCGGACGCTCGAGAACTGGGAGCAGGGACGAGCCAAGCCCAATGCCCAGGCTGCGCTGCTGATTCGCATGGTGCAGCGATTCCCCGACACCGTGCGACGACTCGCCCAGATCTGAGAAGGCCAAGCCTGCCGGAGGCAACGGCGTTCTACGAGCGGGTGGGCATGGCGCGCCCGCCACTTTCTGTCGGCGCGACCAATGGCCGTCCGCATTGCGAGGATCAGCGCGCAGTCACGCTCAGCCGAGGGACGACACGCAGCGCGAGGCGGGCTCAGTTGCATCATCACGATCCATCACAAGATCGCCATCGACTTGCCACAGCAGTCTTCGAAGATTCATGGCCAGACCTGTGCGCTGCCGCCAAGAGGTGCATGATGAAGAAGCGAGCGAAAACCGGACACGGGCCGCGTAACGTAACTCCCGCAGGGCGCAGTGTTTTCCGTGATCTGTTTCCCGAAGCAGAGGCCGAGGAGTTGGAGATCCGAGCGGAACTGCTGCGCGGGCTCAACCGGTGGCTTTCCGATGCGGACATGACACAGGTGGAGGCAGCCAAAGAGCTGGGAGTTACGCAGGCGCGCATTTCCGATATCAAGCGGGGCAAGATCAACCAATTCAGCATGGACCTGCTTGTGCGCCTGGCTGCACGAGCGGGCCTGCATCCAAAGTTGAAACTCGTGGCCTGATCGTCTACTTCGCGGACTTGCGGCTGCTTTCGACCCAAACCTGCCAGTCAGTTTTGCGCACCGCTGCCTCTTTTCGCAGTGGTGCGAGGCTTAGAATCCAGTCCAACTCTATGAACAGCCGAATTGCAATCCCTCTCGTCCTCGCTGTCGCCGCAGCGGCGATGCGGCCTGTTTCGGCAGACGAAATAGCGTTGGTGGCAGCATACGCTTGCGATGAAGGTCGGGGCCGGTTCGCCCTAATGGCAGACGTGGATGCCGCAGCCGCGAACGCCGGCGTATACGGGAGCGATGACGAGCGCGTCGTTAACAGAGTCTCGACGGGATCCCAGCAACTGCAATGCAAATGGGCGGGCGGAGAAGTCGCAGTCGGTGTTGGTGTCCGGGGTGCAGATAACGGCATGTGTGAAGGCGCAGGTGGTGCGGGGTTTGGCCCCTTGATAATAAATGGTCGGGAATACTCGGCGGTTGATCATCAGTTTCACGGATATCCCGACTGCTTTGGCGATTTCGCGCTGATAAAAATCGTGGTGCAACAGACGTCGGCAGGAGTCGTAGTTACGACTTGCACGGGGCCGCCGTGGGATTGGAACGATGGGTGGCACGATGTCAAATGTACCGATGAACCTGCTGGCGGCTTCAAGGTAGCTCGACAAGAAGTACGGGCTCTTCTCAATGGGCTGTGCTCAGACCTTGCTTATTGTCTCTCAAGCGTTGATCGCATCCGACTACAGCACGAGCCTCCTCTGAACGTAGGTACATTTACTGATGCTGTATTTCGGGCAGCTGGGCTAGCAGGGCTGGGTGGTACCGACTACCGGCAGGCTCGAGACTACGTAGCGCAAGCGTTTTGGGATGCAATGGCAGGTAATTCCAAAAATGCGTCCACTTCACGCATGGACTTCGCAAGCGTGCGCGCGTATGAGGGGGAATGGTCCTTGATTCCCGAGCTTTCGTTCATTGAAGAAGGAGAGGAGAGGAGTGCTCAGACCGTCTCCATCTCCGTGCAAGACCAGAACGTGACGATTAGGACGAATTCGATAATGCCGGGCGGTGAGTTGCGTTCAGTGGAAATCGGCGGACCACTTGACGGAAACTGGCACCCAACGGCGCCACTCACCGCCGAAAAGTCCTTTACCCACATCAGCTCGTCCGCCCTCGAGTATGCGTTATTCTTGAATGATGAGAACCTGAGTTATCTCCGTTGGCAGGTATCTGCGGATGGCACGCTCCTCACTCTTCTTCGTACCGGTAAACGTCCAGGCGGGCGGTCGGACTACAGTGCTCAGGTTTACCGCAAGGTGAACTGACCGCTTGTGGCCCGATAATGGTCTCCTCGCGTCATGCGGAGAGGATCCAGTAGTTACGCGCTCAGTTCGATTCCGCCCCTAGCTCGCCGCTATGCCGGCGTCCCCCCGCAGCCGCACTAGTTTGGGGAGTGCTTCTGGAGGTAACTCGCATCAATATCGCTCACCCCCATACGCAGGTGTGAGCGGCGCAGCCGTGCGACTGGGGAGATGCGCGGCGTTGTGGGCGATCCGTCGGACGTATCTGGGGAAGTCCAAGCCGAATCGCCGCTTGAGATCGACCGCAGCGCCGTTGAGGCGCTCCCAGCTGATCTCGGGACCGCGTTCCTTGAACGCGAACACGATGACATTGCCCTGCGGTCTCACCCGCAACGTCACGACGCCCTCTCCGAATACATCTCGAATCTTCGCCAGGTGCGCGGCCCGGCTGTGCGATTCGCCGCACAGGTTGGCAACAAACACGCCCTCCGCCGACAGGCAACGCCGGGCATTGCGGTAGAACTCGAGCGCGTCGAGTTGCGGCGCGATGCCTGCGCGATCACAGGCGTCTGCGAGGATCACGCCCTTGTGATGCTGCAGGCAAGCGACATAGGCTGCCCCGTCCGCGCGAATCACCCGAAAGCGCTCATCGTCCGTCGGGATGCAGAATTCCCCGCGGAGTGCGATTACATCCCGATTGACTTCGACGGCGGTGACGGCGGCCGAGGGCAGACGGCGGTGGCAGAATTTCGCAAGCGAACCCCCGCCGAGCCCGAGCAGCAGAATGCGTTGAGGGGCCCTGTTGAAAAGCAGGAACGCCATCATCTTGCGCGTGTAGGCGAGGCTCAGTTTGTACGGATCCCGCAGATGCATCGCACTCTGCACGCAGTCGAGATCGAAATGCAGAAAGCGCCTGAGGCCGCTGTCAACGATGAACGGCTTGTCGTAGGACCCATCGAAGATCCGCTCCCAGAGCGAGTCCTGGCAACTCTCCGGCGCCTCCAAGACGCGCAGCGTGCTGTGTTCCTCCGGGAACGGACTTTCGATTGAGAGGAGTCCCGGCATGCGCCCGCTCATGTACGTCCACCTGAACATCCGCGAGCAGTCCCGCCCCTCATGGCTTCGGCCTCCAGGCGGAAGAGGGGGTACTATCCGGCGATGTCGGCGAACGCAAGAGGGCCGCGAGGATGCCTTCGAGGATTCGGGTCGGGCTCGGCGGACAACCGGGAACGGCGACGTCGACCGGAATGACATTCGAGACACGACCACAACTGGCGTAGCTTTCGCCGAAGATGCCGCCGGCGCAGCCACAGTCACCGATGGCCACGACGAGCTTCGGATCGGGCGTCGCCTCATAGGTCTGCCGCAATGCGACCTCCATGTGCTTCGACACCGGGCCCGTGACCAGGAGCAGATCGGCGTGGCGGGGACTGGCGACGAAGCGAATCCCGAGCCCCTCGATGTTATAGAGCGGGTTGTTCAGGGCGTGAATCTCGAGCTCGCAGCCATTGCAGGAGCCCGCATCGACATGACGGATACACAACGCGCGGCCGAGAATGGAGAGAACGCGCTGCTGCAAGCTGTCGCGAACGCGCAAGCTCTGATCGGCATGTGGTGTCGGCTCGGTGGCGATACCGATCGCAACGATTTGACGGAGTGTCTTCAGCATGAGTGCGCGCTACAGGTCGTGGCCGCTGTAGGAGAGGTTGAAGGACTTGTTGATGAGCGGGAAGTCCGGAACGATGTTGTCGATGATCGCGTGCTCGAGCACCGGCCAGTTCTGCCACGACGGATCGTGCGGATGGCAGCGCTCGATCAGTTCGCGCGAGCCCGCGCGCACCGCCACCATGACCGGGCCGCGCCAGCCTTCGACGAGCCCGATGCCGAGCTCGCCAGCCGCCGCCGTTC
>Ga0184615_10000836_pt1 | contig 16678 bp, 29 predicted proteins | sample PLM4_65_coex_FD_133134 | JGI IMG/M metagenome (GOLD analysis project Ga0184615, IMG submission 133134) | Groundwater sediment microbial communities from an aquifer in East River, Colorado, USA - PLM4_65_coex | ecosystem: Environmental > Terrestrial > Soil > Riparian zone | place: USA: East... | reverse complement strand
TGTACCAAGCTGCCATATTTTTCGGCGGTTGGGTTGCCGCTGAATGTCATGTGAAATATTATTTTGGTTACAGCAAAATTTTGTGTTGCAGATGGTTGTAAGTAAAAAATTCCGGGGGATACTAACGAGTAATTTCCGTTGTTTTCTTTTGTACCAGTACCATTTCCATTGGTATCTAAGTATCTTATAAACGGTCTGTTTCCAATACCGAACAACATATTTTAGTTACTCTTTAAAATAAACCCGACAAATGCGGAGAAGGGTACATCTGCCGGGTTTACCAATCACACACCATAGCGCAGGAGATTTACGCTAGTCACACAGGAAAGGGACGGGAACCTGTTGACAATTCAGCGTAAAACAAAAGCCCCCGCAAGTCAAGGTTTGACTAACGGGGGCCGGGGGCGTAGAGTCTGGCTCTACTTCGTCGCGGAAGTAATACTCGCACAGGGGCCAGAGACTTGTCAACTAAAAATATCCGCCGTAAAAAATCAAAGCGTATTCCACGCAAGTCTTTTTTTATCTATGGTTTTCGTTCAGGCCGCTGGATAGCTATTGATTTTCTTTTAGCAAAAAATATTCCTGTCAATGAGTTGTCACATTATAAGGATGATTTTGAATACTTAACAATTTCTGATTCTCGCGGTAAAATTTTATATAAAACTGTAGGTTTTTATTTACCGCCAATTAAGAAAAAACCTGTCAAGAAAAAACCTGTAAAGAAAAAGATCGTTGAAAAAATACAGGAAGAAATTGAGGAAGAAATACCGGAAAAAATACCAGAAAGGAAACCCCCCACTATTAAACCTGTTAAAGATGTAATAAACCAATTCACTGTTGAGGACGTAGAAGATTATAGTGATAACGAAATAGCCGCTATGATTTGGGATGAAATGGAAGCTGGTGCAACTATTTTTAGATTTTGGTATCAAGTACCGTTATCTCCTGAATATCCACAAGGGGCCGGAAGTACAGGTTTTAGAGATTTACCACGTTTAAATATTACTTCATTGAAAAGATTACAGCAATATATCAGATTTAATATTCCCGGCAAAATATTACAATGGTTTTATTTTGTTGGAAAACTGTAATATGTTTCCCGATATAAAACAACAAAAACTAATTGCCTACGATTTTGAAACAACCAGAATTGCAGACGGTACGCCAGAACTTTTATATATAACTGCTTATGGTGATAACGGTTTTAATTTAAGTCAAAAAATAACTGGTACAGATAAATATGAAACTCTTTTTAGTATTCTTGAAAATTTCTTGCTCATTCCAGAAAATGATAGGGCGCAATTTGTAGCATGGAACGGCAATAAATTTGATGCTTATTTTCTAGCAAAGGCGATATTAAAATCTGGAAAATGGCTCATTCAACCGTATCTAACTGCTAGTAAAAGTTTGCGCGGCATGATGGTAAAAACTCGCCGTGAATATGCAGGTCAAAAGATATATCAGTATCAATTTTTAGACGGTATATCTATGACTGGTATAGTAGGTAAGAAGCTAAAAGATTTTGTATCAACATTCGCCCCCGATTTTCCTAAGCTAGAATTGGATTTTGAAAACACGGAATTTGATTACAATAACCGGCAACATATAGAATATGCTGAACGTGATAGCGAAGCGTTATATCACGCCATGAAAAAGGTACAACAAATTGTATTTGATCTTACGGGTCAGCCATTAAAACCGACTATAGGCAATTTAGCAATAAATTATTTCATGGCAAATGTTCCAGCCGGTGTAGAATTAAAACGCCCCGGTGAAAAAATATTGGCTTTATTGCATGGACAAATTAAACGCGGCGGTTATTGTTGGGCGGCGCAACAATATAATGGGCCGGTTTGGAAGTATGATTTGAACCAAGCGTATGCAGCAGCTTTGCGAGATGCTGATTTACCAAGCGGTAATTGCGTTGAAACCGACATATTTAATGAAACAATGCCCGGCATTTACAAGGTAGAAATTTCTCGCAATAAAAAAACTAATGTACCTTTTTATTATAAAGATGAGGACGGTGTTGGTCTTTTCAATGACGGTACACAGGTTGCTGAAACATGGATTACAAGTATTGAAGTTAAACATTTATTAAGTGACGGTTGGAATGTAAAGATATATCAAGGTTATTTTTTCACACAACATTTTTGTATGAAGCAATTTGTAGATAACTTAGAACATTTACGTTCTACCGATAAAGATGGCCCCTCCGGGCCGCTTGGTACGATGGTAAAAGCAATAGGCAATAATGCCTATGGAAAAACATTAGAACAGCTATTTGGTATGGAGTTTATTTTTTCTCATACTCAACCAGATGGTTACATTAAATTTGACCCCTTTGAACCAGAAGCCGATAATATTTATGCCAGATCAAAATTAGCTTTCAATAAAAAATACCATTTACCGCAAATTGGTGTTTTTGTTACAGCATATATTCGCTGTCTAATTCGCCATGATGCTATACAGGAAGAAAAACATTTTCTTTATGCCGATACAGATTGTTTAGTATTTTCAAAGCCGGTGAACCATTTACAACTACATAAAAGCAAATATGGCGCATGGAAACAAGAAAACGCTGGCGAGAAATATATTATAATAGCTAAAAAAGTTTATCACGATATAGACGAAGGAAAATCTAAGGCAAAGGGGCTAATTGTAAAAAATCTTGATTATCAAACTTATGCTGATTGGCTTGATGGCAAAATACCTTTTCAGTTACAGATGCAACGGCAAAATATCTTGAAATTTTTGGGGGGCCGTGATATGTTTCATTCGCTGGAAAGGAAAGGAACCAATATTGCTCAGAGTAAAACGGTAAAATGCGTAAACGGATATTTCATACCAATGTGAATTACATTATTCTGGTTGCCTGTCGCGCTTGCGGTCAGGTACATACGCTTTCATTTAAAGACAAAAGAAGTTTCACTAATTCTGTTTGCCGTGATACCGGCTATCCTATTTTTAAATCCCCCGCCTCATATAGAAAAGTTTATTCTGAATTTCGCCACGATATTGCGGCCTGATACTTTTTTGAAAAGTCAAGAAATTTATTTTTTAAAATCCGATAAAAGGTAATTTTCTTTTTGGCGTCAGTCTGCTAAAAGAAATCATTGTTTTTGAGGAACTAAAAAATGCAAATTATTTATACAACTATTGATAATCATTCAGTTTCAGTAACTCGCTTAAACAAGTTTGAGATGGTTATGAGGTTTAAATATCCATATTTTGGTTTAACTTTCCCTACCACATTTCAAGTATATGTCAGGCATGATCTACCAAAAATTGTTATTAAATCTGTTTTGGCCCATGAATATCAACATATTAAAGATCGTGATCGTCATTTATATTTATGGACACTTGAAGCTCGCGCATGGTACGCGGGTTTTATGGCTCAACCGTTTGGATTTTTGTTAGGGATTTTAATGAGTTTAACTCCCGAACGTATTAAACTTTATTATAATAGAATCAGAAAAGGGTTTTAAATATGATGACCGATAACGATAAAGCGGTATTAAATTGTAGTGATAGATGCGAAATTGAAAACTATCCTCATTTAGTTTGCATTATTTCCTCATGGTGGTGTAGTACTGCATGCTCACATAGGGAATACTGGCAAAAATGGGATTACCTTCACGGTTTAAGTTTAGGGCTGGCGGTTCTTGGCCGTTTTGAAATGAGCGACGAAATAGATTTTCTCAAAAAAGTGCTTGAGAAAAAAATTAGTTTAAATTATATTAATGAACGCGGCTTAAAACACTTTGAAAGGTAAAGCTAATGATACTTAAACAACAAAAATCGTTCATTCAAAAATCAAGCTCAGATTCGCTACGCGGTTTTCAGCTTGTAGAACAAAAACCGCGTACAACACCAATGCGCCCCGGTAAAACTAAGCGTGACCGGCAAAATAAAATTAAAAGATTACAAAATCAGGATACCTAATTATGGTTAAGGAACTACAAAAAAATAAACTTTACCAATGGACGGCACCACAATATGCTTCCGGTTTAGTTTTTCGTGTAATCAGGATAACGCCAAGGTCTTTTATTATTCGCTATGTCAATTCGCCTTACAGGGATTTTGTAGATACGTTGGAACTTTCAAATAGTTTTGTAACTTTTAATTTATATAACTTGAAACAGATAGGCTAATTATACAGCTAACAATTTTAAATAAGTTACTTTTAAACGGGTTTGTTTGCTGCCCGTAATCAGCAAACAATAGTAATCAGGAGAATATTAAAATGGGCACAAAAATTGCTTTAGTAGGTAAAATTTCAGTCAAGTCTATGCTTGGCGGAAAACCGAAAGCCCCGGAAACTGATAAGCCGGAATACTTAGTGCAAATGGTTGGCATAGCAACCAGCATTAAAACCGGAACGTCAAATTTTGGCGACTGGACGGCGTTACTAGGCAGTTTTCAAGCAACCAACATGGAAACTGGCGAAACTGTGCGCTCAGGAATGTTGTTTATGCCAGACGTTGCGCTGAATCTTATTATTCCTTCATTGAATAATAAAGATAACAAAGGTGTTGAATTTGGTTTTAATATCGGTGTTAAAAAAGATGCGGCTTCCAGTGTCGGTTACATTTACGTTGCTGAACCGATTTTTGATGCTGCTGAAAATGACCCGTTGGAAATGATAACCAAAAAGTTGCCTAAGCTGGATAACGTGAAGCAGATCGGCAAAGATAAAAAGGCCGGTTAATTTTTAAACAGTTTTTTCCGAAAGCGGCGCGTTACCGGGAAGCTAATACCGTGAATGTAACGAAAAATGTCAGTCATAAGCAAACTGATTCGCCGCCGTAGGAAAATTTGAGGATATAAACCCATGTTTGAAAAATCCTATGAAACCCGCCTTAAAGCGGTAATCCGCATAGCTTCATTGGTACGCGCAAATGTAGAGGCTAATGGCGGTCAGTATAGTGGAACAATGGTTCCAAATATCCAATCTATTATTGATATATGTACTGTTCCTGATGAGTTTATCCCAAAAGATTTGGATATACAGCTAACGGAACTGGAACAACGTAAGCAAAATTCAAATTTACAGAAATTACACGGGGGATAATTCAATGACCCACGATAGAAAAGTACAGATAGTATTTTTATCTCATAGTAGGGACATATTTATATGGCCTTGTATGACATTTTCGTATGAGGAGTGCGGATTTAATCACACACATTATTATTTTAAAATTTCGTTTTTTACTTTTAGTATAGCGATAGGGTATTAGTAATATAAAACCGTGTTTTGGAGAAATAACTATGTCAAACTCAAACTGTCCTTCCTGCAAACACTGTAACCGTAGTACCGCCGTTGCTCAAGATAAAACAATACAAACAAATTTCTTATGTGTGCGTTACCCACCTGTTGTTGTAGTTGTCATGCACCAAACAGCGTTAGGGGTGCAACAAATGATAACCCCGGTTTATCCCGCCGTTAATGAACAATCTATTCCCTGTAGTGAATATAACGAGCGTGTAACAGCGCGCATTGTTGATACAACGCTACAACAAAAATAAATTGTCCTGCAACACAAAGTATGATACAAGGGGCTATCTAGCCCCTTTTTACTGTCCGGGCTAGTGTGTTTGTACTATATTTTACCTACTCTTTCTAATTTCACTTATTCTTTTTATAGCTAACCGGAGAAAACATCATGGCAAAATCTTTATCAAAGCAACTTGAAGAAGCCGAAAACGCGGAATTTATCAATGTAGAATCGGATGACGTTACAGAATTACAGGGTGACATTGATGATACGCTTTCAGGTATCAAAGCTGAATTTGATGCAGATGAAAATGACGTAGTGTTTTTTATTAAAGTATATCGTGTAGAACCAAAAACCGGAAAATCGTCATGGCTCTTTAATTGTCAGCCGGAAGAACTACCAATCATGGAAAAGTTGCGCGATTCTTACGGAACTGGAATTTATCAGGTAAGGGTATATAAAAATCAAAAACTCAACCGCCGTTTTAATTATCAGATAGAAGCCCCAAAAATGGTTGATCGTCCACAAAATAATCAAACCGATATTGCGGGGGTTTTAAAAGTTATCGCAGAAAATAATCAAAAACAATTTGACCAAATGCGCCAGATGATGCTTGAGATAGCAACACAGAAAAATCAAAATTCTATTATCCCACAACCGGCATTTAACCCTATGGATATGATGACAGGTATGGTTGCCCTCATGGTAAACATGAAACAATTAATGCCCCCTCCTGCGGATACCGGAAACAACATGGATTTTCTTTTGAAAGGCATGGAATTTATGAAAGATTTTCAAGGCGGTGGTTCAGAAACATCAATGCTGGATATTGTGCGCGATTTAATTAAATCGCCAATGCTTGAAAAGGTTATTGAAGCTACAACTACAATGCCGACAATACGCGAAAATCCCTCAACACCTAAAATTCCGGCTCAGATTACTTCGCCGCAAAATAATCCTACAACTCAACCAAATACAGGTACAGAAAAAATGAATCCCATTATAGAAGGTTATATCAATACTCTGGTTAAAAAAGCTGCCGGAGGAAGTGACCCGGAACTGTATGCAGAATTTATTTTAGATAACGTTCCCGAAAAAATGATACGGGAAAATATTGTGCGTGACGATCTAATGGAATTTATTACTAAAATAAATCCAGAAGCCGCACAATATTCAGACTGGTTTATGAAACTCAAAAACTGTATCCAACAATTTTTAGATGACGATAGCGAAGAAAACTTGACGGAAGCCCCTGATACGGCTAATACTTCTGTCAATGAACATGAACCCGACAACAACGCTACTAGCAATTCCAAACGGTAAGGAAGGAACAAAACAAACATTAAATATAATGCGTGATCTAGTACGCCGGGGGAAAAAATCCCCGGCTATTAGACAGTTCGCTGTCATGCTAACTAATGGTTTGATGCAAAAAGATTATTTTGGTGAGGTTGAAACAATCCACAATTTCATTAAAGATCATATACGTTATGTGCGTGACGTTAGAAATGTTGAAACAATCCAGACACCAGAGCGCACATTAGAAAATAAAGCCGGTGACTGTGACGATAAATCTACACTTGCTGCAACACTATTAGAAGCTATTGGGCATCCTACTCGCTTTGTAGCAATAGGTTTACACAACCAGCCATATTCACACGTTTTCCCTGAAACACGCGTTGGCAATAAGTGGGTATCCGTTGAAACTACGGAACCAGTACCGCTTGGCTGGCGTCCCGGCAACATAACGTCAGCTATGGTTGTAACTAACTAATTATTTATCTATATAGAGGTACTTGTATGCACGTTCAATATTCGCCGTCTGAATTAAACGCATTAAATCCTTCTCGCCGCACGTTGCCTAACCCCCCGCCGGGTTATGTATGGGTCTATGAAGCTGATGGTTTAAGCGGTCTAGGCAAGTTTTCACTCAAAAAAGTAGTTAGGGCTGTTACTGCGCCTATTAGAAAAGTTGCGGAAGTAGCAAAAAAGGTTGTTAAATCTAAAGTATTTAAAGTAGCTGCTATTGCTACAGCGGCCTTTTTTGCTGCCCCGTGGGCTATTACTCTTATTAAATCAGTAGGTACTATTGCTGCACAAAAAATATTCGCCGCACGTTCTGCCGGTGGCGTGCCGGGGGACGTTTTAGAACAAGAAACAGCCACAAATGCTGTTCCAGAATGGGCCGCTAGTGCCGCAAATGTATATATACAGAATGAGAAAGCTAAACAGGCCGGTGAAGCTGCTCTAGCTGCACAACGGAATCAGGTAGAGATTGATAACCGCAACGCACAACTTGCCACCGAACGTGCTAAACAGGAACAACTTGAATATCAGGCTATGCAGCGTGCAGCGCAACAACAATCAATACGCGACGAAGCTGGTGCAGGATATGTTGAAACAGTCGATGCAAATGGTCGTCCTATTTCAACTGCCAAGGATAAAACCCCAACCTGGGTGTTACCTGCTGCTATAGGTGGCGCGGCTTTGCTTTTAATCACTAGTCAATAACTGTTTATCCTTATATATGTATTTAAATTCTTTAAATGAAACCCCGGAAGAAGCGGCCTTAATACGCGAGCAACAAGCGGCTGTTTATTACGCCAATCTTGCAAAGCAAAACGCGCAACAAACTGTTATTGATGCAGAAAAAATTAAACAAAATAATGCCGAATATGCACTAAAAATGGGCAAAGCTGATTATGCTACACAACTAGCCAAGCCAAAATTTAATATTCCGGCAAGTTTTATTATTGGCGGTACTCTAATTTTACTGGCTATTTTAGCTAAACGTCTTTAACTGGCAACATTATTTTTAACTAGCAACACTAATAGGAATTTTAAACCATGAAACATTTAACGGATAGTTCTGAATACTGGAATAATGAAGGAACCTATTATATGTCAGGTTTAGGCGTCGATGTAACTGCCGCTAGTGAAACAAAAGCCGCTGAAAAACCTTGGTATGAAAAACTTATTAGTGTTTATGGCGCGGTTAAATCTCAGCAAACTGCACAGAAATATCAAGATATGCTCATGCAGGAAAATCTCAACCGCCAGAAAAGCGGTCAGCCAGCTATTTCTATGCAAGATTTTCAAGCCGCTAATCCGTCTGCCCGTGTTGATGTTGGCATTTCTCCTGATACAAGAAATTTATTGATCGCTGGCGGTGTAGGTTTATTGGGTCTAATAGCTTTTCTGTCAATGCGGAAAAAACGGTAAGCATAGATAGTATTAGTTATAGTTATAGTTATAGTTATAATTATAATTATATTTATAGGAATAATTATTTATGGCTGATTTAAATCCGACACAAGAAGTTAGTTTGATAAATGTATTGACTGATTTTCCAAATTATTTTAATAATTTTCAAACTAATTTTCAGGCGTTGTTGGCACAAAGTAGCTATATATATGCTAAACATCCTGAATTGAAAATTGAATATGATGCGCTGGTAACTCGCGCCTCAGAAAATTACAATAAACTTGTTGGTATTAAAGATGTTGTCAGCAAAATAAATAATGCCGGTCAAACTGTTGGGAATTGGGTAAAAGGAATGTTTGGTTTGTCGGGCCTAGGAATTGCCCCGCTTATTTGGGGCGCGGTATCTGCCGCCTCTGCCTATGCTGTTATTGCTTCAACGGTATCATGGTTAAAAGACGCAAAAACTTTTGCCTCCCGGCTTGAATATATAAAAGATCAAGAAGGAAAAGGAAAGTCTGCACAGCAAGCGGCTGCTGATGCTAACGCTATTTTTGGTGCGCCCGATACGGAAGCGAAATTTTTGGGCATACCTATTAAATTTGTGGTTGTGGGCGCGGTGCTGATATTTTTGGGACCGCCTTTGATAGCAGCATTTAGCGGGAGGAAAAAGTAATGGTTAAGGATTATTCGGCTTATAATGATGAACACTTTATTTCTATTGTCGATGAAATTGGCAGAACTTCCTGCATCGAAATAGTCAATGAGGATGTTTTAGTAGTTGTCGGCGTATTAAAACACAACACTGAATTTGCACCAAAAACTGTTGAGGATGCAGAAAAACTAATTGATTGGCTTGAAACTTTTATAGAGAATTTTGGCTCTGATGAAGAAGCGTAAGAAAATTAATTTTAAAACTGGTTTAACAATGGCTTTTAAATTCATTGTTACCGTGGTGCAGATGAGCGCGGTTTTGAAAGCTATAGGAAAATAAATATGAGTGATTTAAAAATTGTTTATAACAAATTACTTGGTGGCTGGTATATTGTGCGTGGGCCTCATCAGTCACCTATAAATGGTCGCTTTGACACAAAAGAAGCGGCTAAGGCGTGGTTGAATAAAATTAAACACAAACGGGCGGGGAAAACGGTTAATAAAAATCCTGCTAAAGAAATTCACATTGATATTGATTCGCATAACATGAGGGAATTTCCCGTGAAGAAAATTAAACATAATCCCGTTTCCGTTGGCGATAATCATGCAGCTACTGAATTATTCAATTACATAAAAAACAGCCGGGAACTTTATGATCGTCAATATATTCCTATCATTAAAAATCTGTTAAGAAAAATAAAAAAAGGAACTTATGACGCTGAAAAGTCGGTTAAGTTGTGGAAGTATATTGTTGATAATGGCGCGAAACTCTATGCAAAAGAATTTGCGGCTGCCGCTGATTGGAACCGGATATTTAATATAGGAACCCGGAACGCGGTTGCGCGGTCGTTATCCATAGATGCTTATGCTGATATGAAGAATAATGTTTATGGCGAGATTTTGTGTGGAGTGAAAAGAAATCCTGGAAGAAAAAGATCGTCTGTAATGAAGAAATTGCCGAAGACAAAAAATAAACACTTATTAGATTTACATGTACAAATATCAAAAAATAATAAATGGAAAACCGTGGCATATTTCGTCGAAGGACAAATTCACGATGCTAAAGAATATGCTTCGGCTTATGCTAGAAGACACAATAAAAAAGTTAGAATTTGGCAACCGTGAAAACCCAGTCAATCAGACTTATAGATGTTTTTCTGATTGGCCCCTTATTGATCGCTGCCGGTCTGTCTGAAAAACAGGAACCGATTTTGAATAAAAGTTTGATAGCTATTGGTATTTTAACAATTCTTTATAACGCAAAAAATTATTTGTCCTATGAAAAAGAAAAAACATCACACAAAAATTAAAGCGGCAATTTCATTATTCAAAAAATTCAGCGGCCATGAACCTGAATTTATTGACAAGATACAGTTTCCGGTTGACACTGTAGTAATGGCAATCGGACATTGTGATGCGGTTATGTACACAACAGTTAGGGATGGTGAAATAGAAAAGTATATTCACAAATTTAAAAAAGGTTCCCGGCCTGTCTTGGCTTGTAGTAGTGACGGGAAACAGCTTTATATGCTCGCGGGTGCATATAAATTCACAGATCGCGGTATAGTTGACAAATAGGAAGGTATAAAATGACTGAATTGATGCTGATTAATCCCCGTAAGCGGCGTAAAAAGAAAACTGTTGTGAGGCGTAAACGTAGACACGTTGCACGCAGACGTATCAAGCGTAATTCCCCGCTGGCCGTTCTGCGTAATCCGCGCAAACGGCGCGGTATGCGTAAACGTTTCAGTGGCGCAACCAAGGGTTTTAAACCGATGCAGTTTGTACAAAGTACCTTAATGCCGTCAGCTATTGGTGCGGCTGGTGCGCTTGGTCTTGACATTCTGCTAGGCTTTGCGCCTCTCCCTGCCGCTTTGAAAACCGGGCCGATGCGTCCTGTTATCCGTATTGTGGGTGCGGTAGGTATTGGCTTGTTGGCTGGTATGGTTACAAATAAGCGTATTGGCGAACAGGTTGGCGCGGGTGCGCTTACTGTAGTGTTGTATGATACCTTGAAAGGTTTTGTGCAAACCAATATGCCTACATTGAAATTGGGTGAGTATGACGAAGAATATCCCTCTTTGGAATATTTAACGCCCGGAAGTGTTGTGTCCGATAGCGATTCTATGGGCGAATATATTACGCCTATGGACGGTATTGGTGAAACAGGCGAGTATATTTATAATCAGTAATGATTGTTGATAACTCTTTTTATCTCTAAATCGTAACCGTGAGGATTTATTAACATGGCACGTATTCCAAATAGAAATCAGTTTGCAGTAACACGTCCCGGTTGGGAAGCTATCCGCCAGACTTTGTATGATTTTGTGCCGTATGTTGCGGCGGGTCATACTACACTTTCATTTTTTGCTGTTCCTCAGGGTCAGGGTACATCCTGGGCAGGTGGTGGTACAAAAAGTCTATCTGATACCAATATGACACTTGCTGGTCAGTTGCCACAGGGACAGGAATTTTTGGTTCAGAGTATTGAAATTATTGCTATGGCCTCTGTGACTAATCCGTCAACTGCTGCCGCTGTTGCGACCTTAGCAACTATTGTGAATGATCAATTTATTATTAGACGCGGCGGCAACTTGACATTCACTGTACTTAATAAGGTGTATTGTCAGGAAGCCCCGTTGTTACGTTTTCCGCCAAAAACCAATTTTACCATTGAGGGGGGTGCCACTTCACAGGCTGCGGTAGCTGATAACGTGTTGCGTTTTTTAAATGCAAACGCGGTCGGTCGCCCATATCTCATGGAACCGCCTGTTAAATTGGCGTCTGGTATGAACTTTAATATTACCTTGAACTGGCCGGAAGGTGTGCAAGCTGTTACTAATGTGCATCGTATCGGTATTGTTCTGGACGGTATTTTGTATCGCCAGAGTCAGTAATCAGTAATTTGTTATATCCCTTGCCGTTAGTATTGTACTAGCGGCAAGGTTTACAAACTTCCTGCGGCCAGATGGGGAAAATCATGGAACCTAATGTGAAAGAAAAGTACCGTTTTGAACCTTATACCTATGAATTAGCTTTTGCTGCTATCGCCGCTGCTGGCGGGCAACAATCAAATAGCTTTCAAGTTGAAGCTAATTCAGATTTTATTCTGCACAAATTGAGCTATATGGCAGACGTTGCCGTTGCTGCACAAACAGATTCTACCAGAATTGTTCCACTTGCAACGGTACTGCTCACTAATAGCGGTACTGCTCGCCAGATGATGAATGCTGCTGTTCCTATTCCGTCTTTATTTGGTACAGGACAACTTCCGTTTATTCTGCCAGCTTCGTTTCTATTGAAAGGCAACACTACATTTACCGCGCAAGTTACCAGCTATGTTGTTGCCGGCACTGTATATAATATTCGCCTTAGCTTTCATGGGGTGAAGCGTTACGCTCTTTAATCTCTTTTATTTCTAACAGGTGAAATTATGAGTAACTATTCCCGTAGAAATAAAAAGATAGTAGATTTTCAGGCGGCTAGGCGTGAATCTTTATCCAATAAAATGCTTGAAAAGCAATTTATGGATAAAGTCGCGTCTGAAACTTCTAAGCGTGTGTTGGCAGCGTTACAGCGTACCAGTATAGAAAAAATTGCTGCTGTTGAATATCCGGTTATGCCGTATATAATCGGTATTGTATCCACAATGGTTGTACCTGCTAATCCTAACCGGCAATATCTATTGATACAAAACAATAGTGCAAGCAATATTTATTTTGCTATCAATAAACATGCTACTGCCTCAGACTTATTTCTATATTCTGGCGGAGGTTTTTATGAACCGTTGCGTCCACCTAAGGGCGCAATTTATTTGTTAGGTGCGGCTACAGGCTTAAACTGTGTTATTTGTGAAGGATAGAAAATGCCTCCACTTGGAAACTTGCGGTCTAATGTTTTTAGAACACTGTACCTAGATAATACAACATATCAAACTAATTCGGTTGTTGAAGAATATTTGATAGGTTTTTTAATACCCGCTAATACTTTAGGAGCTAATGGAATTTTGCATGTTGATAGTTCTTGGAATAAAACTGGTGTTTCCGCGATAGGCGATCCAAGAATACGCTTAAGTTACGATGACGATATTACAGGAACAATTTTGCAGCGTGTAACTTGGTCAGCAACTTCATTAGTCGGTAGTTTTCTTTTAAGAATCAGAAATAAAAATGTTACAAATAGTCAACACACGGGGGCCGCTCTATTATCTGGTGGCTACGGTACTTCCACGGGAGTTGAAATCGTAACGGCTTTTGATACTACGTTAGACACTTATATAGTGTTTTCAGGTTCTACAAATACTTTAGATACTCTTATATTAGATCATGTATCTATATCTCTAATGAAGGCCGCTTAAATGCCCCTTTATAAACCTTCTGCAACTCAATATATCCCCTATACTTGCACGTTAGAATTATCAGCTAATCAACTATTATCTTCAACATCCGGCCCTGGATATACAACACTTTTGTTTGACAGATTATCGGAAGGTGTATATATAAACAATTATTGGGATGGTTTAGACCCATTATCATTAGGAAAAATTTATTTGCCTGTGGGTGCTGTTATGGCAAGGGCTTTTTTGCACGTTAATTTTGAATATTCAGCTACAGTTATAGGGCTAACAGCGGCCTGTGAATATTTTGGCGGGGCTTTTGTTCCGGGTGGCGATGATTCTTTTGCACCTAACGCTAGTCCATTGGGTGCAAAACGCGGTACAAAACATGGCGCTTTTACAGGTTGGTTTTCTGTATTAGGTAATGGCAACGATTATTTTCAGGCATATGTTGGTCAAGATAGTGGGGGCGCTGGTGGTGCTACTTTAAATGTGATCGCTAATACTTTTACTTGGTTTCAAGTAGAAATAGCGTTTTAATAGTTATTTAAAATATGTCATTAAAACAAAATATTCCACTTACTGATGCTTTTACAGATCAATATATCAATGTGCCGGGAAATTGGTTGTGTTTAGAAACAACTTCTGATGGTTATATTGAGGTCAAATTTGATGATACAAGTTACGGTATAACTAAATTAAACCCCGGTGATACTTACAATATTCCTTTTCAAAGGTTTTGGATAACTAATCAGGGTCAAGCTGGTAGAGAAGCTAATATAATTATTGGTATGGGCGATGATAAACCTCCGTTAAGTTCTGGAAGTGTACAGCAAGGGGTATTTCCACAAATAGGTACCGGATATTTTAGGTCTGAGGGGTTGCAGGGAGCTGGTTCAATATTGTTGCCTATATTTACTGCTGCACAAAATCAGTATGGTTGTGTTATACATTCTTACACACTAACCCTATATAATAATACAATAAATTCGGTGTCAGTTAAAATTTTAGATGATTCAGCTTTTAATGGTTTATTTTTATTAGGCTCTTTATCTATCGGCAATAATTTTCAGCATATACAGAACGAAGCGATAAAACCCGGTGTTAAACTAGATTTTTATATTTCGGTTCTTGCTGGTGGTGCCTGTACTTATACAGCTACAATGCGTTATACCCTGTTATGAATAAAAATAATTTAATAATTATTGGTCTATTAAGTTTAATAGCTTTTTTAACTGGAACAAAAACAGGTAAGAGAATTATTATGAAAACGTATCAAACAATTAGCAATTTGGGTATTGATTTAATTAAACGCTTAGAAAATTTTGAAGCTACGGTTTACTTAGATCAAGCTGGAAAATGGACAATCGGATATGGACATTTAATCAGACCTGGAGAAAAATTTTATCCTTATGGTGAAGTAAAGAAAATATCGCATGATGAAGGGTTAGCGTTACTTAAAACTGATACCGAGTTTGCCCAAAACACAATAAATTCTTATGTTAAAGTACCGTTGTCTGAAACACAATTTAACGCTTTAGTTTCTTTTGTATTCAACGTGGGGGGTACAGCTTTTGCTAATTCTACACTATTGAAGAAATTAAATGCTGGCGATTATGTTGCTGCTGCTAATGAATTAGATAGATGGAACATTGTAACAAAAGATGGTCAAAAAATTGTTTCAAACGGGTTAATTGCAAGACGAGAAATGGAAAAAAGTTTGTTTAATGCCTAACTTTATAGAGGTGTAAAATGTCAATGATACTTAAATTGTTAAAGAAATTGATACCGGGAGCTAGTGCTGTTAGTAATCTTACATCGTTGGGGGCTATAAGTGCAGCATTGTTGTGGTTTGGTGAACATAAAACCGACACAATTATTTTTACCTATGAACAACTTGGAATTTTTGCTGGCGTGTTATATGTTATCATGGAGATAAACCGTAAAACACCTACAACACAGGGGAATTTGTATGACAACTATAACTAGTAACGACATATTGATATATCTACAAATTGTTATAACACTTGTAGCATTTTTTGGTTTGCTTTTAAAAATAACAACCGATAGTACAAAAACAAGAAACGAATTGTCTAGCAAACTAAACGAAATTGATACCAAATTTACACGCCATATTGCTACTGCCGAAACAAACATTGAACATATAATGAATAAACTTGGTATGGCTGTAAGGGGACATGTGAGAGAATGTGAAAGAAAAATAGATAGTTAATTAAAGAATTATACCGGCTTTTTTTCTTAAATCTCGAATTGCCCCCGGAGATAAATCTTTACTGCCATTGGCACATATAACTATAACTGTTCCCGGTTTTTGACAATTTTTAAATATCATGTGCTTATTATTTCGCTGTTCTATCCAGCCTAGTCGCTTTAGTTCATTTATAACTCGCTGTTTGGCTTGGTGCGCCATTGATTTTGTCCTTAAATGAAAAGTAGAAAAATAATCAGATAAATAATCAAACTAACAGGAATACCTACCAATAAACCTTTCCAGAAAGCAAAATTATCAATCTCATAACCGTAACTGTCCCGATAATTGTTCCTGCTGTCGTGTTTGTTATAAATATGACACATAAAATTTCTCCTGTAAAATAACCCCCTATTTTTATCTAGCCGGGGGCATGGCTATTACTCTCTCAAATTTAGGTTTTACTTTATAGAGTAATTCCTACCTTTTCAGTCTTTTGCTTTGCAGCAAACTTCACTTCGCAGTCATTTACCGCTTCACGAAGCGCGGTAAAAATTACTTTAACCTGCTCAGGTGTGCGACTGTAATTGCTTCCGGCAAGGTTGCTGATTACGTCGATGGACTTGATCGCCTTGTTAAGCCGCCTCGTACCAATCTCAGCAAACTTTTTTGCCTTTTGCTCAGGTGTGCGGGGAACCGTTTTAAGGGGTATCTTCTTTGCAATCTTGATAGGAACCGGCTTGTTGGATATTGGATTACTCATGTTATGTTGCTCCTGTT
>Ga0184615_10000833_pt1 | contig 16710 bp, 12 predicted proteins | sample PLM4_65_coex_FD_133134 | JGI IMG/M metagenome (GOLD analysis project Ga0184615, IMG submission 133134) | Groundwater sediment microbial communities from an aquifer in East River, Colorado, USA - PLM4_65_coex | ecosystem: Environmental > Terrestrial > Soil > Riparian zone | place: USA: East... | reverse complement strand
TGCTGGTTGGCGATTTCCTCGAGCCGCGACGTGCGAATCGACGCCTCGCGCGCCAACCGGTCGTGGGCGCTCATGCGCTCGGCCAGCCGCGCGCGTGCCTCGCCGAGCTCGATGCGCTTGGCGTCGGCCGCCTCGCGAACTTGGCTCTCGTCGCGCAGCACAGCGAGATCGGCATGCGCAGACGCGGTTTCGGTGTCGGTCTCGGCGCGCTCGTTTTCGATCCGACCCGCCTCGTCTTGCAGCGCTGCCCGCCGCGACGCGGCCGCTGCGGCGCGCTCGGCCAGCTTGGTTTCCTCGTCGCGGGCCTGCTGGAACGCCAGCTCCGCGGCGCGCGATGCGGCGCGCGCCCGGGTTTCGGCTTCCGTCGCCTGACGGGAGGCGTCCTGCGCCGCATCCAGCGCCTGGCGCGCGGCCTCGGCGTTACGGTCGCGCAGCGCGCGCTCGCGCCGCACGTCTTGCAGCCGGTTGCGCTGGGCGAGCCGCGCGGCGGCCGGCGTCTCGGCGCCGACGGTGACAGTGAAACCGTCCCACCGCCAGAGCCCGCCATCGCGGGTGACGAGACGCTGACCCTGGGCCAGGCGATCTTTGATGGCGTCTCCGGTCGCTTGGTCGGGGACGAGCCCGATCTGCGACAGGCGGCGCTGCAACGCGATCGGCGCGCGGACGAATTCGGACAGCGGACGGGCGCCTTCGGGCAGGCGCGGCGCGTCGGGTAGCGCCTCGAGGGTGCGCCAATGGACGGGAGCTGCCTCGTCGGCCGGAGCCGTCAGATCGTCGCCCAGCGCCGCACCGAGCGCAACCTCGAGTCCTGCATCGACCTGTATGGCGTCGACGAGTGGCGGCCACAGATCCGGATCGGCGGCGCCGAGCAGCTCCGCGATGGCTTTTTCCTCCGCGCTGAACCGCGCAGCTTCGGCATCTGCCTTGCGCCAGGACTCGCGCGCGGCGGCGAGTGTCGTTTCCGTATCGGTACGGTTGCGCTCGGCCGCCTCGTGATCGGTCCGCGCCGTATCGAGCGCGGCGCGCGCGCCCGCCGCCTGGGCACGGGCGATCTCCAGGGCCGCGGCGTCGCCGGATTCGCGTTCGGCCTCGTCCATGGTGGCGCGTATCGCGGCGAGCCGATCGTCGAGCCGCTTGCGGCGCCCGTCGAGGTCGGCGACGCGCCGTTCGACCGCGGCCTCGCGCGCCTCGTACTGAGCGGCCTTGGCGGCCAGAACCGCGAGCTCTTCCTCGATGCGGTCGGCCTCGGCCTTGGTCGAGGCGAGCGCTTCGCTGGCGCGTACAATCTCTTCTTCTTCCCCTGCCTGTTGAGCGCGCAGCCGCGCCTGCTCCTCTTCGAGCCGGTGCAAAGTGGCGTCGGCTTCGGCCGCGAGTGCATGCTCGCGTTCTGCGTCGTGGCCGATCTGGCCGAGCCGTGCCTCGATCGCGGCGCGCGCCTCGGCAAGCCGAGCTTCCTCGGCGTCGAGCTGATCGCGCGCGAGCAGAAGGCGCTGCAGCGCCGCCGCCTCGCTCGCCTCCTTTTGGCGCAGCCCCGGCAAGTCGGCCGCGAGCTCGGCCTGTCGCGTGGAGACGGAAGCCGCCGCGCCAGTCAGCTCGACCGTAAGCGCCTGGGCTTCGGCGAGCCTGGTGGCCGCCGTTTCGCGTTCCACGGTCGCCGCCTTCCAGCGCCAGTGGAACAGGATTGCCTCGGCGCGTCGGATGTGATCGGACAGGTTGCGGTACCGCGTCGCCTGCCTTGCCTGCTTCTTCAAGTTTTTGAGCTGCTCGTCGAGCTGGCGGACGACATCCTCGAGCCGCGTCAGGTTGGTCTCGGCGGCGGACAGCCGCAGCTCGGCCTCGTGACGGCGGGAATGCAGCCCGGTGATGCCGGCGGCCTCTTCCAGCAAATGCCGCCGGTCGGTGGGCTTGGCCTGGACGATCGCGCCGATGCGGCCCTGACTGACCAGCGCGGTCGACTTGGAGCCGGATGCCGCATCCGCGAACAGCAGCTGCACGTCGCGGGCACGCACCTCGTGACCGTTGACGCGGAACGTGGAGCCGGCGCCACGCTCGATCTGGCGCACCACCTCGATCTCGTCGCCATCGTTGAACATTGCGGGCGCGCTGCGCTCCGCGTTGTCGAGGGTGAGAACTACCTCGGCCAGGTTGCGCGCCGGGCGATCGGAGGTGCCGCCGAAGATCATGTCGTCCATCTCGCCGCCGCGCATCTGCTTGGCGGATGTCTCCCCCATCACCCAGCGCAGCCCTTCCACCAGGTTCGACTTGCCGCAGCCGTTCGGCCCGACAATGCCGGTCAGGCCGGGTTGGATCAGAAGTTCGGTGGGCTCGACGAAGGATTTGAAACCGGAAAGACGAAGGACGTTGAAATGCACGCTACCCCCTCAACCCTTTGAAAGATGCGCGTCTAGGACGGCTTTGAACTGTTCATAACTCATTCCGCCTGGGAATCGGTCGCCGTTGACGATCAACGTGGGCGTGGAGTTGATCTGGAACGTCTTCTCGCCGTCCATGCGTTGCTGCAGCACCTTGTTGGTCAGCTCTTCGTCCTTGCGACACGCTTCGAACTTCTCCGGCGGCACGCCGCCCAGGCGCCCGACCTGCTCCAGCGCGCGCACCGGATCGGTGGCGCGCGCCCAATTCGCCTGGCCCGAGAACAGCACGTCGATGAACCCGAAATAGCGATCCGGCCCGGCGCAGCGCGCCAAGAGGGAGGCGGTCATCGCGAGCTGATCGAGCGGGAAATCGCGATAGACGAAACGGGCCTTGCCAGTGTCGACATAGTCCTTCTTGAACTGCGGCATCACCTCGTTGTTGAGCGCAGCGCAGTGCGGACAAGTGAGCGAGGCGTATTCGATGACCGTCACCGGCGCGTCGGGTTTGCCAAGCACGTGGTCGTCGGCCGTCAGCTCGACCTTGCCGAAACGGACATCGGGCCGCGGCGCGGTGACCGCCGACGTGCTCGCAGACTGCGCCGGCGGCGTCTGCGGCACGCGTGACGGCGTGCGGGTACTGGTCGCCTCGTAGACGGTGACAGCCGCCCCCGCCAGGACCACGGCCCCTACGACGTATCCCCAGGATATACGCATGAACTGACCTCCGACCTACAAGATATAGCGGAACCCGCGCCGATCCGTCTAGCTTCTCCGGTTCGTCAAAACCGACCGTCCCAGGCGCTGCAGCGCGGCGCGAAGAGCCTCGTCCTCGATGTCCGCCAGCGTGTCGGTGAGGCGCGTTGCGTCTTCGGCGGTCATGGCGGGAAGCGCCGGCGTTTTCGGCCGGCGCTCGGCCGCGGCCGGCGGCGCCTGCACGAAAGCCAAGCGGGCGACCGCAGGATAGCCGAAATAGCGGTTGATGCGATCGATGACCAGCGGTTCGAGGTGTTGCAGCTCGAGCGCGAGTGGGCCGGAGGCGCGAATGCGCAGCGTCCCACCCGACTCGGCGCCATGTGGAAAACTCAGGCGTTCCGGCATGGTCTGGCGTGCTAGCTCGGCACCGATGATTTCGCCCCAATCGGTGACCACCTTCGCCTCGGTAAAGCCGCGACGGCGCAACGCCGTGCCGGCGACGCGCGGGAGCATCGCGGCCAGCGCGCGCATCCCGCTTCGTCTGTTGCCGCCCGATGTGACCATGGAGCATGGTAAGGTCGCAGTGAATGGCGAGGCAAGCATCTCGACCCGGCAACGCCGGACCAAGCGCTAAACGCCTGCTCGCTTGGTATGCGAAACATCGGCGCGATCTGCCGTGGCGCGCCAAGCCGGGCGAGCGGCCGGATCCTTATCGTGTCTGGCTCAGCGAAATCATGCTGCAGCAGACCACCATAGCCGCCGTAGATGGCTATTTTCGACGCTTCGTCGCGCGTTGGCCCACCGTGCAAGACCTCGCGCGCGCCGAGCTCGACCAGGTACTGCACGCCTGGCAGGGACTTGGCTACTACGCCCGCGCGCGCAACTTGCATCGCTGTGCCCGTACCGTGAGCGGTGAGTTCGGCGGCAAATTCCCCGACAACGAAGACGATCTGCGCGCACTACCGGGAATCGGGCCCTACACCGCGGCAGCCATCACGGCGATCGCGTTCGGTAAGCGCGCCGTGGCGGTGGACGGCAATATCGAGCGGGTCATGGCGCGGCTTTACGCCGTCGAAATGCCGTTACCGCAAGCGAAGCCCGCTCTGTACGAATTTGCCGCGGCGCTCACGCCCGACCGGCACGCCGGCGACTATGTGCAGGCGGTGATGGAGCTGGGCCAGACGGTATGTGTGCCCAAAAATCCGTCCTGCCTCATCTGCCCCTGGCACGTTGGGTGCCGCGCGCGCGCCAAAGGCATCGAGCATTCGCTGCCGCGCCGTGCGCCCAAGGCGGAACGGCCGTTGCGACATGCGCTCGCTTATTGGGTGGAGCGCGAAGACGGCGCGGTGCTGCTGCGGCGCCGGCCAGAGAATGGACTCCTAGGAGGTATGATGGAATTCCCATCCGAGCCTCCATTGAAGGCGCGCTGGCGTCGGCTGCCCGGCCGCGTCGAGCATGGCTTCACGCATTTCCAGCTCGAGATCGAGGTGTTGGTGGCGCGGATCGCGAACGGCACCGCGTGCGAGGGTATCTGGTGCCCCGTCGATCGGTTGCACGAGCACGCTTTGCCGACCGTGATGAAGAAAGTGGCGCGTCATGCGTTCATGAGTCTGAACCGACAGCAAGCGGCCTTAAAAAAAGGCGTCAGATTCATTCCTTAGGTCACTCTTAACTCGACTCGAGGATACTGCGCTTAGGTCGTTTTTCTCCGATGCCGACGCGGCGGTTGCCGGGCATCCAACCTATGGTCGCAGCAACTTGCCCTTCGAACCGAAGAGCGAAGCCGCTGCTCGACGGCGATAAACCCAAATTCGATTCCGCGGCCTGACGCTCAGGCGTCGGCGCCGATCTCCGCGCGCACGCGCTGGCGCAGGATGTCGATCGGCACGGCTTTGCCTTCGGCGTCGAAGTGCCAGAAGGTCCAGCCATTGCACGCCGGCACGCCCTGAACCTCCGCGCCCACGCGATGGATCGACCCCCGCACCGGTCCCGCGATGATCGATCCGTCGGCCTGCACCCGCGCGCTGAATCGGCGCCGCGCATCGAATAGGGCGGTGCCGGGCGCCAAAAGGCCGCGCTCCACGACCGTGCCGAACGGAATGCGCGGCTCCTCGCGCTTGGAAGGCGTTGCGAGCACGGCGGCATCGGCTGCCGGCTGCACGCGGCGCAAGCGTTCCTTGGCCACTTCGATATAGCTGTCTTCGCGCTCTATGCCGATGAAGTCGCGGCCAAGCCGCTTGGCGACGACGCCTGTCGTGCCGGAGCCGAAGAAGGGATCGAGCACGATCTCGCCCGGCTTGGTGGCGGCGAGGATCACCCGGTACAGCAGCGCCTCGGGCTTCTGCGTCGGGTGCGCCTTCTTGCCGTCGCGCTTGACGCGCTCCTGGCCCGTGCATAGCGGCAGCAGCCAATCCGAACGCATCTGCAGCTCGTCGTTCAGCGCCTTCATGGCGTCGTAGTTGAAGGTGTAGCGTGAGTCGGCCGTCTTGGCGCACCAGATCAGCGTTTCATGCGCGTTGGTGAAGCGCCGCCCGCGGAAGTTGGGCATCGGATTCGTCTTGCGCCAGATCACGTCGTTGAGAAGCCAGAAACCGAGCGACTGGAGCGCCGCGCCGACGCGAAAGATGTTGTGGTAGCTGCCGATCACCCACAGCGTGCCGTCGTCCTTCAGCGCGCGGCGCGCGGCGGCCAGCCAGTTATGGGTGAAACGATCATAAGCGGCGAGCCCGCCGAACTTGTCCCAGCTCTCCTCGACGCCGTCGACGCGGGTGTTGTTGGGGCGATGCAGCTCGCCACCGAGCTGCAAATTATACGGGGGATCGGCGAACACCATGTCCACCGACCGTTCTGGCAGCGCGCGCATCAACTCGAGGCAATCGCCTTTGAGGATGCGGTTGCGCGGAATGTCCCCCCTCTCACGCATCCGTCCACAATGATTCGTGACGGAGTTCGTGTCAAGAATCCTCGTGGATTCAGGGGCTTACAACTCGTTATTCACCTAATGTTCGCGTTTGAGCCACAAGCTGTGGATTGAATTCTCCACAGTTCTCTAGATGTTGAATCACGGGTTCGAAGCTACGGCGGTGATGCGGAGTGACTCCGAATCGCGCCAGCGCGCCGAAATGCTCGCGCGTCGAATAGCCGGCATTGTGTTCCCAACCGAAGCCCGGGTAGCGCTGGGCGAGGCGCGTCATCAAAAGATCGCGCGTGACCTTGGCGATGATGGAAGCGGCAGCGATGGAAAGCGAGATGCCGTCGCCGCCCACTACGGTGCGCACGGGGCAGGGCAAAGTGGGCGGCACGTTGCCGTCGACGAGGGCGAGGTCGGGCCTGACGCCCAGCGCGGTCACCGCTCGCGCCATGGCGAGAAGAGTCGCGCGCAGGATGTTGATTCGGTCGATCTCGATGGTGGACGCCGCGCCGACGCCGACCATGGCGCAGGCGCGGATCTCAGGGTAGAGCGCCTCGCGCTCCCCGCGTGTGAGCTCCTTGGAATCGTCGATGGCCCGGGCGAGCCTACGCTTGAGCTTGGTCGTGTCGATGATCACCGCAGCGGCGACGACCGGGCCGGCCAGCGGCCCGCGGCCCGCCTCGTCGATGCCGCATACTATTCCGCCCGCCTCGGTCTCCAGTCGCAACGTCGGCATGGCGCGAGGTTAGCAGAGGGTCTCGGCGAATCAGAACAGCGCCAACTGATCTCCTGCGCGAGGGGGCAAGCGGAATTTAGTCGTATCGAGGGGCTTGCGATCGTTGCCGAGGCCGAGCCGCTCCACGGCGAGGCGGAATCGGCGGTTGATCAGCTCTGCGTAGGCACCTTCGCCACGCTGGCGGATGCCCCAGCGCGAGTCGTAGTCCTTGCCGCCGCGCGTGTCGTGGACCAACGCCATGACATGCTTCGCCTTCATCGGCGCGTGCACGGCGAGCCATTCGCGGAACAGGTCCTTGATCTCGAGCGGCAGGCGCAGCATGACGTAGCCCGCCGCGCTCGCGCCCGCCGCCGCCGCGGTCTCCAGTATGGTTTCGAGCTCGGGATCGGTCAGCACCGGGATCACCGGCGCCGTCATCACGGCGGTCGGGATGCCGGCGGCGGCGAGGCCGCGGATGGTTTCGATGCGCCGGGCCGGCGTGGTGGCGCGCGGTTCCATCCGTCGGGCGAGCGTCGAGTCCAGCGTGGTCACCGACACAGCGGCCTTGGCGAGGCCTTCCTTCGCCATCGGCGCCAGGATGTCGAGATCGCGCAGGATCAGCGACGACTTGGTGACGATGGAAACGGGATGCCGGTGCGCGGCCAGCACTTCCAGGATCGAGCGCGTGATCTCGAGGCGCCGCTCCACCGGCTGGTACGGATCGGTATTGGTGCCCATGGCGATGGTGCGGCACTCGTATTTCGGATTGCGCAGCTCCTCGGCGAGCAGCTTGGCGGCGTCCGGCTTGTAGAAAAGCTTGGTCTCGAAATCGAGCCCCGGCGACATGCCGAGGAAGGCATGGGTCGGCCGCGCGAAGCAGTAGACGCAGCCGTGCTCGCAGCCGCGATAGGGGTTGATGGACCGGTCGAACCCGATATCGGGGGAGTTGTTGCGGGTGATGACGACCTTCGTCGTGTCCTTGGTGAGCGTCGTGCGCCGCGCCGAATCGACTTCCCATTCCTCGGCCGCCCAGGCGGTGCCCCACCCATCGTCGACGGCGTGGCGCTGCTCGCGCTCGAAGCGCCCCGTGGCATTGGAGACGGCACCGCGCCCCTTGCGCGGCTGATTGGGAACGAAGGGGTCCATGCCCCCAACTATGGGGGGCAGTTCAGAACAAATCAAGAACGAATAAGAATGTCTCGATTCGGCTGGATCAGCCGCCGCCGCGGCCCTTCATGCCAGGGACGTGTTCCAGAAGCCGCGGCATCAGCTCGACGAAGTTGCAGGGGCGGAACCGGTAGTCGAGCTGGTGCACCAATATGTCATCCCAGGCATCGCGGCAGGCGCCGGGTGATCCGGGCACGGCAAACAGATAAGTCCCTCCGGCGACGCCCGCCGTCGCGCGCGACTGGATGGTCGAAGTGCCGATCTTCTGGAACGAGAGGTAGCGGAACAGCTCGCCGAAGCCCGAGATGTCCTTCTCGTAGACCGACTGGAACGCCTCGGGCGTGACGTCGCGCCCGGTGACGCCGGTCCCGCCCGTGGCGATCACCACGTCAACGTTCGGATCGGCGATCCATTTCCGGAGCTGGGCGACGATCTCGGACGCGTCGTCTTTGACGATGGTCCGTGCCGCGAGCTTATGACCGGCTTTGGTGAGGCGCTCGACCAGGGTATCGCCGGAACGGTCGGTTTCCGGCGTTCGCGTGTCCGATACGGTCAGGACCGCGATGTTGACCGGGAGGAACGGGCGGGTCTCGTCAATTCCGGCCATTCTTGGCCAGCTTGGCCGCCTTCGCGTCGAGATCCTCGTACGTCGGCCGCTCGCCCGCCGCGATGGCGTCGAGCGACGGCGAATCCTGGCCGAGACGGAGGCGGTAAATCCAGAGATTGGCCAGCACGCGCTCGATGAAGTTGCGGGTCTCGTGCACCGGCAGCGATTCGATGAACATCAGCGAGTCGTTCAGGTCGGCCTGCCGCCGACCCCACTTGGCGAGGTTGCCGGGGCCGCCGTTATAGGCGGCGGCGAGGCGGAACAGGTCACCCTGTACCGTTTCGTGCTCGAGCAGATGCGCGAGGTATTTCTGGCCGAGCGCGATATTGAGCTCCGGATCGTAGAGCCCGGCGGCCTTGTCGCCCTTGAGCCGTTGCTGCGCCATCATGCTCGCGGTGGCGGGCATAAGCTGCATGAGGCCGCGCGCGCCGGCGACGCTCGTGGCGCGCACGTTGAATGCCGATTCCTGGCGCATGAAGGCGTAGATCAGCGCCCGGTCGACCTTGAAGCCACCCTGGGGCTTCCATGTCGGGATCGGGTACATGGCGCCGGGGAAACGACTTTCCCCCGTCTCAGGGTTCCGATCGGACATTGCGACGCGGAGCGCGAGCGAGGGCATGCCGCTGCGCTCGGCCACGCCGATCAGCGCCTCGTTGAGGCTGGTATCGCCGCGGTAGAGCAGCGCGCGCAGCTCGATTTCGGCGCGGCGCGTTTCCTTCATCTGCAGCAGCGCGAAGGCGCGCCGGGCCGCTTGCTCGCGCATCAGGATGGTGAGGTGCTTGGTGCTCAGCCGCTGCTGGCTGAAGCGGTAATCGGGCTTGGTGCCGAGCAGCCGATGGGCGAGCAATCCGTAGAAGGTGTTGGGGAAGCGAGTCGCCTCCTCCAAGAAATGGTGGACCCGTTCGGGCCGTTGTCCGACGAGGTTGGAGCGCGCGGCCCAGAACGCGGCTGCGGCGGCGGTCCACTCGCCCTGGCGCGGTGTGCCGTACAGCGCCTCGAAATATTCCGCCGCCTCGACGTACTTGCCGAGGCGATAGGCGGCGAGGCCGGCCGTCCATAGCGAGGTCGGCGACTTGGAGCGCTTGGCGGCAGGCGCGGCGAGCGCGTGCGCCTCGGAGACGGCGCCGGAATAGAAGTAGCGCGAAGCGACGTAACCGCGCGCTGCGTCGAGTTCTTCCGGGCCGAGGAGCTGCGCAGCCTCAGGCCCATCGAGCATGCGCTGGGCGAGGTCGGGGCGGCCGTTGAGCGCCTCGAGCTTGGCGCGCGAGATCAGGTCCTGGCCCTTCCGCGAGATCGTCCGCGCGGAGCGCATCTCGGCGGAATCCGACGGTGGGGCCTTGTCGACGTAGCTGGGAACGCGCGGCGCTCCGGCGCGGATTGGCTTGCGCGACAGCGCCATCTTGTAAATGTAGATCGCGTCCGGGTGATCGGCGTAACGGTCGAGCCACGCCTTCAGCTCGTCGTAGCTCGCCTTGTATTTCGGGTGCAAATAGCGGTCGGCGAGCAGGTAACCGACGAGGATGGGATCGGTGAGATGCTTGATCTCGCGGTCGGCGTCCGCCCAGCGTCCCTCGTCGTTCGCGTCGCCGATGCGATGATAGCGGGCGATATCGGTGTCGGTGAGGATGCGCGGCAACGCAGCCTCGTTCTCGATCATATCGAAGGGAGAAAGCGCCGCAGTTTCCGGCGAGATTTGCTGGGCGCGCGCGCCCGGCGTGACATCGCCGCATAAAGCCAGGAATGCGAGACCCACCAATAAAGGCGCGCCGCGCATGAAGACGCCGTGAGCCGCCACCGTTACCCCCTGCACCTATTTATTAAATAGTGAGGTAAATGGGCCGTTAACCGACCTTGTTAATCGCCTATTAACCCGAAGGAGGGGGGGAGGGCAAGCCGAAGCGGCAAGTACGGCGAATCGGGCAGAAAGGCTGACTTATCAACTCGTGGCGTTCAGCCGCTTCTTGATCTCGATTAGATCGCGCCAGGCCTCGCGTTTTGCCGCCTGGGTCCGCAGCAGATAGGCCGGATGGAAAATGGCGCGCGTCGGGATCGGGCGCGCCAAGTTGGGGGTCTGATAGGTGAACCAGCGGCCGCGCAGCCGCATGATCCCTTCCGTCACGTTGAGCAGGGCCTTGGCTGAAACGCCGCCCGCGAGCACCAGCACCTTCGGCTGCACGAGCTCGATGTGGCGCTCCAGGAATGGCAGGCACGCGACGATCTCGGCGCTCGTCGGGTTGCGGTTGCCGGGCGGGCGCCAGTAGACGATGTTGGTGATGTAGGCCGTAGTGCGGTCGAGACCGATGGACGCCAGCATACGGTCGAGAAGCCGCCCCGCCGGCCCTACGAAGGGCAGGCCTTGCCGGTCCTCTTCGCCACCCGGCGCTTCGCCTACGATCATCAGTCGAGCCTCCGGATTACCGTCGGCGAACACGGTCTTGTTGGCGGTGAGCTTGAGGTCGCAGCCTTCGAACCCCGCCACCGCCTCGCGCAAAGCGGCGATCGTCGCGGCGGCGGCAGCTAGAGCACGCGCCGTTTCGCCAGCGGCGCGGGCGGAGACTAGAGCGGCCGACGGCGGTGCCGGCGGCGAAGATGGCGTTGCCGCACGGGGCGGCGGGGGCGGCTCCGGCGGCTCGAACAGCGGGGCAGGCTCGCGCGGCGGCGGTGCGGCCTCGGCGGCGAGGATGGCGACGGGGCGGGTAAGCGCCTGGGACGTGGCGTAGCGGTCGACCGGAGCGTCGCCGATCGATTCGTCGGCGCCGCATTCGACCTGCCAACGCAACCATTCGCCGAGAAGCGGGTCGCTTGCCATGGCGTCAGAGTACCATGCGCGCGTGAGGCGGACATGGATTTCGGCTGTGCTATACAACGCCGCGCGGCGCGGAGGGACGGGGTGGCATGGCGGACGACCGCGAACGGATGAGCTACGACGTCGTGATCGTTGGCGCGGGGCCGGCTGGCCTCTCGGCCGCGATCCGATTGAAGCAACGCGCCATTGAAGCGGGCCGCGAAATTTCCGTATGCATCGTCGAGAAGGGGTCCGAGGTAGGGGCTCACATTCTGTCCGGCGCCGTGCTGGAGCCGCGTGCCCTCGATGAGCTGTTGCCCGATTGGCGCGACCGCGGCGCGCCGCTCAACACGCCGGCCACCGACGACCGGTTTCTGTTTTTGACGCGCCGGCGTGCGCTGCGCCTGCCGACCCCGCCGCAAATGCACAATGCCGGGAACTACATCGTCAGCCTCGGCAATGTCTGCCGCTGGCTCGGAACCGTGGCGGCCGAGCTGGGCGTGGAGATCTATCCCGGCTTTGCCGCCGCGGAGGTGCTGTACGACGACAAGGGCGCGGTGCGCGGCGTCGCGACCGGCGACGTAGGCGTCGGCAAGGATGGGCAGAGGACTTCCGCCTATCAACGCGGTGTCGAGCTCACGGCGCGCATCACCCTCTTTGCCGAAGGCTGCCGCGGCTCGCTCGCGCGCGGCCTGTTCGACCGGTTCGGCCTCGGCGCGCAATCGAACCCGCAAACCTACGGCATCGGCCTCAAGGAGCTGTGGGAGGTTTCACCGGCCCAGCATCACCCTGGGCGCGTGGTCCACACCATTGGCTGGCCGCTCGACCAATTCACCTATGGCGGCTCGTTTTTGTATCACCTCGAAAACAATCAGGTGGCAGTCGGCTTCGTGGTCGGGCTCGACTATCGGAATCCGTATCTGAGCCCTTACGAAGAGTTTCAGTGCTTCAAGACGCACCCGGCGATCGCGCCAACCTTCGAAGGCGCGCGTCGCATCTCCTACGGCGCGCGCGCCCTGAATGAGGGCGGCTTCCAATCGATTCCGGCGCTCACATTTCCGGGCGGTGCGCTGATCGGCGCCTCGGCCGGATTCATGAACGTGCCCAAGATCAAGGAAACGCATCTCGCCATGAAATCGGCGATGCTGGCGGCGGAGGCGGCTTGCGAAGCGATCGTCACCGGTGATGCGGCGCGACTCGAACGCTACCCCGAGCGGTTGCGTGAAAGCTGGGTGTGCGATGAGTTGCGGGTCGTGCGTAACGTGAGGCCCGCATTCCGCTTCGGATTGTGGATCGGCCTCGTCCATGCCGCGCTCGAAACCTACGTTCTGCGCGGTCGCGCGCCCTGGACGTTGCAGCATCGTCCGGATCACGAGCGTCTCGAACGCGCGAGCGTCGCGGACCGCATCGAATATCCCAAGCCGGACGGAAAGCTCACCTTCGACCGGCTGTCCTCCGTGTTCGTCTCCAATACCAATCACGAGGAAAACCAGCCGCCGCATTTGAAGCTGAAGAACCCCGCCACGGCGATTGCAGTTAATTTCGCGCAGTACGCGGCGCCGGAACAGCGCTACTGCCCGGCGGGCGTGTACGAAATCGTCTACGAGGGCCGGGGCGGCGAGCCGCGGCTGCAGATCAACGCGCAGAACTGCCTGCACTGCAAGACCTGCGACATCAAGGACCCGACGCAGAATATCGTCTTCACCGTGCCGGAGGGCGGCGGCGGCCCGAATTATCCCAACATGTAAGCGGAAAATTCATTCACCCAGCCCAGACTCCACAATATATATTAGCTGCTTGACCCCTCAATTGCGGATATCGGCCCGAATGCTCCTGAAGCGCGGCCTCCTGGCCGGCTCGACGCTGGCGCTGATGCTGACCGCTTGCGATCCCGCTGTGGGTCTACGCGAGCTGGCCGCCGCTGACGACAGTCCGGGTTCGTCGGCCGTCATCGGCCGCTCGTCGGTGACGGTTGGTGGTTCGTCCGCCGGCAACTATCTCGCCGGCCGCCATGCCCAGACCCGGCGCGACTTCGATGCCGCGGCCGGCTACATGGCAAGGGCCCTCAAGGAGGACCCGAACAATCTGACGCTCATGCGTCAGGCGTACCGCCTGAAGCTGGCCAATGGCGACATCGCGGGCGCGACCGAGCTCGGCCGGCGCATCCTCAAGCTCGAACCGAACGCGGCTCTCGCCAATCTCGGCCTCATTGCCGAGGACGTGAAAGCCGGCCGATACGACGACGCGCACAAGCGGGCGCAAACCCTGCCCGGCCAGGGCCTCAACACGTTTCTTTCGCCGTTGGTCAAGGCGTGGACGCTGGTCGGACTCGGCAAGCCCGATGATGCGATCGCCGCGCTCGCGCCGTTGAAGTCGCTCACCGGCTTCGCGGTGCTCTATGACCTGCATGTCGGCCTGATCCAGGATGTGGCCGGGCGGCAGGATGCCGCGATCGGGAGTCTCCGGGCGGCCGAAAGCGCCAACGGCGAATCCGCGCTTCGCATCGTCGAGGTCCTCGGCTCCCTCTACGAGCGCGCCGGACGCAAGGACGAGGCGCGCGCTCTCTACCGCAAATACATCAGCGAAAACCCCGACACGGTCGTGCTCGAGCCCGCGCTGGCGCGGCTCGACAGCGGCGCGAAGGCGCCGCCGATCGTCGGCGACGCGCGCCAAGGCCTCGCCGAAGCGTTGCTTAACCTGGGCGGGACCTTATCGGGTGACAACACGGCCGAAGTCGCAATGGTGTGCGGGCGTCTGGCGATCTACCTGCGGCCCGATCTCGATCTGGCGCGCATGTTGGTGGCGGGCATCCTCGAATCCCAGGGCGGTGAGGTCGAGGCGAACAAGCTCTATGACGAGGTGAAGCCGGGATCGGCGCTCAAATGGCTGGCGCGGCTTCGCCACGCCGGCAACCTGGACACCACCGGCAGCAGCGACAAGGCCATCGACGAGCTGCGCGCGATGTCGGACGAGAACGCGACCCGCGTCGACGCGCTCGTCAACCTCGGAGACCTGCTGCGCGCGCACAAGCGCTTCGGCGAGTCCGTCGAGGCTTACGATAAGGCCGTCGCGCGTATCGGCGATCTCGGACAACGGCATTGGAGTCTGTTGTATTCACGCGGCATCTCGCTCGAGCGCGCCGGGCAGTGGGAGCGCGCCGAGGCCGACCTGCAGAAGGCGCTCAAGCTCAATCCCGACCAGCCCTACGTGCTCAACTACCTGGGCTATTCCTGGGTCGACAAGGGCCAGAATCTCGATCGCGCGCGGCGCATGATCGAGCGTGCCGTCGATCTGCGGCCGACTGATGGTTACATCGTCGACAGCCTGGGCTGGCTGTTCTTCCGCATCGGTAAGTTCAAGGATGCGGTCGACAGCCTGGAGCGGGCGGTGGAGCTCAAGCCGCAGGACCCGGTCATCAACGATCACCTGGGCGATGCCTATTGGCGCGTCGGACGAACCGCGGAAGCGCGTTTCCAATGGCGCCGTGCGCTCGCTCTCGATCCCGAGCCCGATCTGATCACGGCGATCCGGGCCAAGCTCGATCGCGGCCTGGCCGCGGCTCCCCGGAAATCGAACAACGACATCTGATCATCGTGGTCCAACCCGGTTCGGCGGCGCTCAGCCTCGAAGCGCCGGCCAAGATCAACCTCTACCTGCATGTCACCGGCCGCCGCGCCGATGGCTATCACCTGCTCGACAGCCTGGTGGTCTTCGCCGCCGTCGGCGACACGCTGCGCATCGAGCCGGCGGACGAGCTTACGCTGACGAACGAGGGACCCTTCGGTGCCATTCTCGAACCGGGTCCGAACAATCTCGTGCTGCGCGCGGCACGGTCGCTCGCGGCCGAGGCCGGGATAGATCGCGGCGCGCGGCTCACTTTGGTCAAGCGCGTGCCGGTCGCGGCGGGGCTCGGTGGAGGGTCGTCGGACGCGGCGGCGGCTCTCAAGGGGCTCGCGAAGCTTTGGGACGTCGATGTCGACTCGGAGGATCTCGCCCGGCTGGGCCTCGATCTCGGCGCCGACGTACCGGTGTGCCTGTATGGCGCGCCGGCCTACGTGTCGGGCATCGGGGAGGTCATCGAAGCTGCGCCGACTCTGCCGGAAACCCATCTCGTTCTCGCCAATCCAGGTAGGCCGGTCTTGACCGCCGCCGTCTATGCGGCACAGGTCGGGCGGTTCGCCGCGCCGGCCCGCTTCGCCGACGCCCCCGCCGATGCGCGCGCTTTGGCGGAAGTATTGTCGCGGCGCGAGAACGGGCTCGCCGCAGCCGCCGCGACGATCGAGCCCGTGATCGGCGAGACGCTCGCCGTGCTCGCGCAGCTCGACGGGTGCTTGTTGGCGCGGCTTTGCGGCAGCGGTCCGACCTGCTTTGCCATGTTTGCCGACGGAGCCGCGGCCGCGACCGCGGCGGCGACGCTTGCGCAGGCCCATCCCGGCTGGTGGGTGACGGCGACTAGATTGGCACCGTAACGGCGTTGTAAGCGTAGAGCCACGAATAGCGGCTCTTGAACTGCTCTTCGTTCCACTGCTCGGCAACGAACTTCTCCGCCCGCGCGGGGTCGGCGAAGGATTCGTGGTGCATGCGCTCGGTCTGCGCCGCGGCGGTCTTCACCATGCGCGTGGTGCGTTCGATGCGCGCCTTCTGATAGCGGTCGAGCGCGATCGCCACGTCCCGGTTTTCCTCGAGCGCACGGGCAAGCACCCAGGCGTCCTCGATCGACATCACGGCGCCTTGGGCGAGGAACGGAAGCGTCGAGTGGCAGGCATCGCCCAGCAGGCTGACGCGGCCCTGGCTCCATGTCTGCAGCGGCTCGCGCACCATCAGTGCCCACTTGAACGGCGCCGTAAGGCCGCGGATCAGCGCGTGGGCGTCCTCGTGCCAGCCCGCGTAGTCGCGAAGGCATTCCTCGTGCGTGCCGCGCTGGCTCCACGACTCGATGCGCCAGTCGTCGCGCGGCACGACCCCCACCATGTTGATCAGCGCGCCACGGCGCAGCGGGTATTGATAGATATGCGAGCCGGGCGCGAGCCACTGGGTTCCGACCGGCCGGCGCAGGTGCTCGGGCAGGCGCTCCGCCGGCGCGATCCCGCGCCACGCGATGAAGCCGGTGAAGCTGGGCTCGCCGGCGCCGAGCATCTGCTGTCGGATGCACGAATGCACGCCGTCGGCGCCGATCAGGACGTCGCCTTTGACGTCGCGCCCGTCCTCCAAATGCAGGATCACGCCGTCACGCGATTGGGTGAAGCCGGCAGCGCGCGCGTTCAGATGGATGGCGCCGGTCTTTCGGCGCTCGACACCCTTCACGAAAATCTCGTGCAGGTCGGCGCGGTGCACCGTGTAATGCATCATGCCGAACAGGCGGATCAGCGCCGGCCCTGTATCGGCCACCTTCCAGGTGCGGCCGGAATCCCACAACCGGATCTCCCGGCCGGACTGCACCGAGGACACGTTTTCGAGATC
>Ga0184615_10000829_pt1 | contig 16731 bp, 15 predicted proteins | sample PLM4_65_coex_FD_133134 | JGI IMG/M metagenome (GOLD analysis project Ga0184615, IMG submission 133134) | Groundwater sediment microbial communities from an aquifer in East River, Colorado, USA - PLM4_65_coex | ecosystem: Environmental > Terrestrial > Soil > Riparian zone | place: USA: East... | reverse complement strand
CTGACCCGAGAGGGCGTGATACTGGATACGCCGGCGCAGCGTCCAGCTGGACACAGTTTTATCCCACAGCCAGCGGCGTTGTTGATGCAGCCGTATGTCGACGGTGACTTCGAGCGGAATGCCCTTGGACAGCGCTTCTTCCACTTTCGTGGTTAAGCCGAGATCCAGATTGCCGTCCAGCAGGAGCGACTGACCGATAAATTTTGGTTTTACGTCCGGGATTGTGAACTCCGCCACCGCCGCACTGGCGAATGTCAGCGCGAGCAGCGCGAACAGGGAGCGACGCCAATCAGTTTTTATGGATACACGCATAATAAAACCCGTCCATGCCTTGTTCTCCCGGAAGAATCTGTCGCCCGATGATACGCGGGATTCCCGCCGTCAGCGGCAGCGCAGCCACGGTGGTGTCCGGATGACGCGCCACAAACGCCTGCATCTGATTTTCGTTTTCGGCCGGGAGGATCGAGCAGGTCACATACAGAAGCTTACCTCCGGGCTTGAGTAAGGGCCACAGTCGATCCAGCAACCGGGCCTGGGTCTCGATGAGTTTATTTAAATCGTCAGGCTTGCGTCGCACCTTGATGTCGGGATGACGGCGGATCACGCCGGTGGCCGAGCACGGGGCATCGAGCAGGATGCGGTCGAACGCGCGGCCGTCCCCCCAGTCTTCGGGCGTACCGGCATCGGCGGTCACCGTATGGGCGGTGAGTCCCAGGCGTGCGAGGTTCTGGGCAATCAGGGCCACGCGATCGGGATCCTGATCGAGCGCCACGAGTTCCGCGAGGCCGGGTGCGCGTTCCAGAATATGCCCGGTTTTGCCGCCGGGGGCGGCACAGGCATCAAGCACGCGCTCGCCGGCCTGCGCATCCAGCAGGATAGCCGCCAGTTGCGCCGCCACGTCTTGCACCGACACCTCGCCTTGCACAAACCCGGGCAGGTCCATGACGGTCACCGGTGTGACCAGAACGATAGCGCTGTCTGCTATCTCTGCCGGATGTGCCGCGAGGCCGGCAGCGCTCAGGCGCGCGAGATATTGGGCGCGTGTATTTTTTTGCAGGTTCACCCGTAGCGCCATGGGTGGACGTTCATTGTTGGCGTCAAGAATGGTTTCCCAGTTTTCGGGATAGTGCTGGCGGATTTCCCGCACCAGCCAAACCGGGTGACTGTATTTTATGGAAGCATCGTCAGCGACCGCCGCCTCCGCGCGTTCCGGCTCGCGCAGGTAGGAGCGCAGGCAGGCGTTAAGCAGGTTTTTCGCCCAGGGTTTTTTCAGCGCCTCCGCGGCTTCCACGGTTTCCGTCACGGCGGCGTGCATGGCGGTACGCATGTGCCGCAGCTGATACAAACCGAGCAGCAGCAGCGCATGGATGTCCTGGTCTTTCGGTTTTAACGGCCGAGCCAGAAACTGGTGCGCGATGGCGTCAAGCTGATGAAACCAGCGCAGCGTACCGTAGGCCATCTCCTGGATCAGCGCCGCTTCGTGCGCCTGTCCCCGCGGCAGGCGCGACTGCGCTTCGGTGAGCGCGGTGTCGAGGTAGCGGGATTTGCCGAGAACCTGTTCGATGACCTGCGCCGCCACGGCGCGCGGATTTATTTTTTTCTTCGCGGCGGGCATGCAATGACGCGCGATCAGCGAGCCGGCTTCGCCGCTGACGCACCACCCAGATGGTCGCCCGCCGCTATCCGGTGACCGTTCAGAAAATCGCCCGCCGCCAGAATTTTCCCGCCCTCCGCCTACAAACGCTCGAGACACAGGATCCCATTACCAGTGGCGACCCGGATGCCGGAAGCGTCAGCGCGCACGACAGTGCCGGGCGCTGGCGTCGTTGCCGTCGGTTCAGGTGATCCGACCTCCCACAGGCGCACCACTTTCCCGTTCCACGTGGTGCTGGCCACTGGCCAGGGATTGAGCGCACGGATTTGGCGATGCAGTTCAATGGCTGGTCTGGCCCAGTCGACCGGGGATTCGTCCTTGCGCAGCTTTTTGGCGTAGCAGGCCTGCGCGTCGTTTTGTGGCTGCGGGTGGATTTCGCCGCGCGCAAGACGCTCAAGTGTGGCAATCAATGTCTGGGCGCCCAGCGGGGCCAGGCGATCGTGCAGTATCTGTGCAGTATCTGTTGGCGTGATGGTTGTTTCCGCTCGGGCGAGTACCGGTCCGGTATCGAGACCCGCGTCCATCTGCATGATGCAGACGCCGGTGACGGCATCGCCCGTTTCGATGGCACGCGGGATCGGCGCCGCGCCGCGCCAGCGCGGCAGCAGCGAAGCGTGCACATTGATGCAACCGTACTTTGGTATCGTGAGCACGGCCGGCGGCAGGAGCAGTCCATAGGCAATGACAATCATCGCCTCCGGCGCGAGCGCCCGTACTGCTTCGGCTTCTTCCTTGAGACTCAGAGGTTGGCGGATTTCGAGACCATGTGTTTGCGCAAATTCTTTCACCGGACTGGCGGTAAGTTTGCGCCCGCGGCCAGCGGGACGATCCGGCTGGGTGTATACGGCCTGGATAGTGTGCCCCGCGCGCAGCAGGGCATCGAGGGCGGGAACGGCAAAAACCGGGGTCCCGGCGAAAACAAGGTTCACGGGCGCGCCCTTATCCGGCGAGACGCTGGGCTTTTTCGAGCTTCTTGCGGATGCGCGTCTGTTTCAGGCGCGACAGGTAATCGACAAAGACCTTGCCTTCCAGATGATCGATCTCGTGCTGTAAACAGGTGGCGAGCATTTCATCCGCCTCGATTTCGAAAGGCTGGCCGTCGCGATTCAGCGCCCGTACGCGGATATGCTTGGCGCGGGCCACGGTTTCGTAGTAACCGGGAACGGACAGGCACCCTTCTTCGCGTTCCTGCTCGCCTTCCTGCAAAAGGATTTCCGGATTGATAAAGACCTGGAGTTGATCGCGACTCTCGGAAATGTCGATCACGACGATGCGCCAGGGTTCATCGACCTGGACCGCGGCCAGCCCGATACCCGGCGCCTGATACATGGTGTCGGCCATGTCGTCGACCAGTTGGCGAATTGCGTCGTTGACCGCCGCGACCGGCAGCGCCTTGCGCCGCAGGCGCTCATCGGGATAGTGCAGGATCGTTCGTAGGGCCATAGCAATCGGGTACCGCGACAGCGGTTGATTTCTTGCTAAACTGGTTCATTATCAGTCCGAAGAGTACTGAAAAACAAGAAAATTTAAGCTTTTGACGGCTTGGCGTTTTGCGCCAGCATGGACTACACTTCGAATCACTCAGAATACATGGAAAACGGACTGATGTCGCCTGAGCGCCTCCTGCGATCCTGCATCCTTACTATAACGATTTTTCTGACTGTGTCCGGCCTGGCTTGGGCCGAAACGGTTCAGCTTAACCCCAACCACCCGGAACGTTATACGGTGGTCAAGGGCGATACCCTGTGGGGTATTGCCACCCGTTTTCTGAAGAGCCCTTGGCATTGGCCCAAGATCTGGAAGATCAACGACAAGATCAAAAACCCGCATCTGATCTACCCCGGTGATGTGATTGTCCTGACCATGGTTAATGGCGAGCCGGTGTTGACCCTGTTGCGCAAGGACGCGCTGCCGGTAATCCCGGCCACACCTGCTACCTCCTCCGGCGCGCCCACCGAGACTGTTGCCCCGAGTGACGGACGCACCGTAAAGCTTTCGCCCGCAGCCCGTGGTGAACCACTGGAAGCGGCTATCCCCACGATTCCGCCCAATGCCATCGTGCCATTCCTTACCCAGACGCTGGCGGTGGGCGAGGATGAGCTGGAGCAGGCGGGATATATCACCGCCGGTCTGGACGACCGCATTGCCTTGGGCAACCGGAGCGAATTTTATGCCCGCGGGCTCAAGGCGGAGGATCCGGAGTATTACCAGATTTTCCGGTCCGGTAAGGCTATTCATCACCCGGATACCGGTGAGTTGCTGGCCTATGAAGCCTTGTACCTCGGTGATGCCAAACGCCTTGAATCCGGCGACCCGAGCAAACTCGTAGTGACGCAGGTTAAGCAGGAAATTCTGCCAACCGACCGGTTGCTCGTGGCGCCGAAAAAAGCGGGCTTGCCCTATTACTACCCGCATGCCCCCAAGACACAAGTACAGGGAAACATCGTTTCCGCCGTGAATGCCGTGGGCGAGATTGGCCCCTACTCTGTGGTAGGCATCAGCCTCGGTCAGCGCGAAGGTATCGAAGAGGGCAACGTGTTGCGTGTCATGTACCACGCAGGCACGCAAAAAGACCCGTTGACGCGCGAGAAGTACCAGTTGCCGGACGAGGAATCGGCGCTGTTGCTCGTGTTCCGCGCGCACGAAAAGATCAGTTACGCCCTGGTCATGACGGCTACGCGCCCCATCCATATCATGGATGCCGTAACGACACCCTGACTCTTCGTTTGGAAATGGGGTAGTATTTGCGCCATGTCTGGCGCGGAATCGGCAAATTCTTCGGTAATTTCAACTCCCAGCACCCCCGTTCTGTGGTTGGCTCTGTGCCGCTTGCCCGGGGCTGGCCATCGCACCCGACTCGAACTGCTGGAGCAGTTCGAGTCGATCGAGAATATTTTTTCCGCTACGCGCCCGCAACTGGAGAAAACGCTTGCCGGAAAAAAAGAGTCGATCAATGCAATTCTCGATGGTGTGGACGAAACGGCGTTCGAGACCGAGCTGGCCTGGCTGAGCGAAACCAGCCACCACTTGGTGACTTGGGCCGATGCGGACTATCCGTCGCTGCTGCGGGAAATTCCCGATCCACCTGTCGTGCTGTATGTCATCGGCGACCGCCAATCGTTGTCTCGCCCCCAGTTTGCCATCGTCGGTTCGCGCAACCCGACGCCCATGGGACGGGAGAACGCCCAGGCTTTTGCCAGGACCCTGGCCGGAGCCGGTCTCACGATTACCAGTGGACTGGCGCTCGGTATCGACGGCGCCGCCCATCGCGGCGCGCTGGAGGCGGGTGGCACGACCATCGCCGTGGCGGGCACCGGCCTTGATCGCGTGTATCCGGCGCGTCATCGTGACCTCGCGCACGAGGTGGTGCAACACGGCGCACTGGTGTCGGAATTCCCTCTGGGGACGCCGCCAAAACCGGAAAATTTTCCGGTGCGCAACCGCATCATCAGCGGTCTTTCGCTGGGCACGCTGGTGGTGGAAGCGGCGCTGCAAAGCGGCTCGCTCATCACCGCGCGGCTCGCCACGGAACAGGGGCGCGAGGTGTTTGCGATACCCGGTTCGATCCACTCGCCGCAGGCACGCGGCTGCCATGCGCTCATTCGTCAAGGTGCAAAACTGGTGGAAACGGCCCAGGACATCCTGGAAGAATTGGGGCCGCTCGCACAGCTGGTCCGCGAGGTTCAGAATGAAGAAAAAGAAACCATGCCAAGGGAGATTTCTCCGCCGATGGCGAAGCTGCTTGAGCACATCGGGCATGATCCGGTGAGCGTGGACACATTAATTATGCGCAGTGGATTGACGGCGGATGCCGTTTCCTCCATGCTTTTGCAAATGGAGCTGCAAGGGCTCGTGATGCCGAGCCCGGGTGGCAAGGTTCAACGGATTATCCGATAGACGAGAACGACGAGCGCCTGACCTAACTGATGAAAGAAAACGTCTTCGACGTGCTGATGTATCTGTTCGAGAATTACATGGATGAAGGCACTGAATTTCACCCCGATCAGGAGACGTTGACCGCCGAGCTGACACAGGCCGGCTTCCCTCGCGGCGAAATCCGCAAGGCCTTCTCCTGGCTCGATGGTCTCTCGGTGTTGCGGGAACAGAACTCGGGAATAGAGCTCCTCGGTGGTAAGGGCGCTATTCGCCACTACGTATCGGTGGAGCAGGAGAAGCTTGACGAGGAGTGTCGCGGCTATCTCCTGTTCATGGAACAAAGCGGTGTGATCGATCCGGTGGCGCGTGAACTCGTGATCGATCGGCTCATGGCGCTTGAGGTTGATGTGATTTCCCTGGAACAACTCAAGTGGGTGATGCTCCTCGTGCTGTTCAACCAGCCGGGCCAGGAGCATGCCTATCACGTGCTTGAGGACATGGTGTTCGATGAAATGCAGGGGTTACTGCATTAATTTCAGTCACCTGGCCTTCCGGCTGATCGTCTTTCCTTTCTCCGTCTCCAAATGTGGACTTGACAAGTCCCGGTCCTGATCGTCGACAATGCCGCCCGGCGCTGCCGGTGCGCGCCAGAAACGAAGAAGCGGTGCGAGGGGAGAACCGGCTAAATAATCGTCGGCTCTGAAATTTGGTCATTACTGTGTGCGGATAATTTAAGCGATGCCGAAAAACCTGATTGTGGTGGAATCCCCGGCCAAGGCCAAAACCATGTCCAAGTACCTGGGCAAGGACTTCACCTGCCTTGCCTCCTACGGCCATGTGCGCGATCTGCTGCCGAAACAGGGGGCCGTGGATACGGAAAACAATTTCGGCATGAAGTACGTACTGCTCGAGAAAAATAAAAAACACGTCGATGCCATCGTCAAGGCCATGAAAAAGGCCGGCGCCCTGTACCTCGCCACCGATCCGGATCGCGAGGGCGAGGCGATTTCGTGGCACTTGCATGAGATTCTCAAGGCGGAGGACGTTCTCGACGACAAGCCCGTGCATCGCGTGGAGTTCCACGAAATCACCAAAACCGCGATCAAGCATGCGATCGAACACCCGCGTGCGTTGTCGGAAAATCTCATCAACGCCCAGCAGGCGCGGCGCGCCCTCGACTATCTCGTGGGTTTCAATCTCTCGCCGCTGCTGTGGAAAAAGGTGCGGCGCGGGCTGTCCGCCGGGCGTGTGCAGAGTCCGGCGTTGCGCCTGATCGCCGAACGTGAGGATGAGATCGAACGTTTCAAGGCGCGTGAGTACTGGTCTATTGAGTCCGATCTTTCCAAGAAGGAAAAAGGGTTTGTCGCACGGCTGACCCATTTCAATGGCGAAAAACTGGATCAGTTCGCCATCGGTGACGCCGCCCGCGCCGCCGAGGTCGACACGGTGCTGCAGGCCAAGGCCCAGGGTCGACTCGAGGTAGTGTCGGTCGAGAAGAAACAGCGCCGCCGCAATCCTTCGCCGCCGTTTACCACCTCCACCCTGCAACAGGAGGCCTCACGCAAACTCGGGTTTTCCGCGCAGCGCACCATGCGCACGGCGCAGCAGCTTTATGAAGGTGTCGATATCGGCGGCGAAACGGTCGGTCTCATCAGCTACATGCGTACCGATTCGGTAAACCTGGCCGCCGAAGCCGTGGTGGAAATCCGTGAGACCATCGTCAAGCGTTTCGGCGTCGAGAATCTGCCGGAAGAGCCGATGGTCTACAAAACCAAATCCAAGAACGCACAGGAGGCGCACGAAGCCATTCGTCCGACCTCCGCCGAGCGCGCGCCGGACACGCTCAAGGAACGCCTGACGCCCGAACAGTTGAAACTTTACGAACTCATCTGGAAGCGTACGGTCGCCTGTCAGATGGTGCCCGCCGTGCTCGATACCGTGACAGTGGATCTCGCCGCCGGCGAGGGCAACACGTTTCGCGCCAACGGCTCGACCGTGGTCAAGCCTGGCTTCATGGCGGTGTATCAGGAAGGCACCGACGACAAACCGGCGGATGCGCCGGAAGGCACGATCGAGGAAGACGAAAAGCTGTTGCCGCCGCTGGAAAAAGGCGAATCCGTGGAGATCAAGCAGATCCGCAAGGAACAGCACTTCACCGAGCCGCCGCCGCGCTTTACGGAAGCGAGTCTGGTCAAGGCGCTCGAATCCTATGGCATTGGCCGGCCCTCGACCTATGCCAGCATCATCTCGACGCTCGAGAGCCGCGAGTACGTGATTATCGACAAGCGCCGCTTCACGCCCACCGATGTCGGGCGCGTGGTGAATAAATTCTTGTCCGAGCACTTCCAGCATTACGTCGATTACGAATTCACGGCGCGCATGGAAGACGATCTCGACGCGATCGCGCGCGGGGAGAAAGAGTGGCAGCCAGTGTTGAAAGAGTTCTGGACCGATTTCAAGAACCAGGTAAAGGAAAAAGAGTCGGTCGATCGTCCCGGCGTGGAAATGATGGAAGAGGAGTGCCCCAAGTGCAGCAAGAAACTGGCGAAACGCCTGGGGCGCAACGGTTATTTCATCGGTTGCACCGGCTATCCCGAGTGCGACTACACGCGCAACGTGGATGACGCCGTTGGCGCTTCCAACGAACCGCAGATCGTCGAAGGTCGCGTCTGCCCCAAGTGCGGCTCCCATCTTGTGGTCAAGCGCGGGCGCTATGGAAAGTTCATCGGTTGCGGCGGCTATCCCAACTGTAAACATATGGAGCCGCTCGAAAAACCGGCGGACACCGGCGTACAGTGTCCGGAGTGCAAGCAAGCGACGATGCTCAAGCGCAAATCGCGTTACGGCAAGATTTTCTATTCCTGCGCGCGTTATCCCGACTGCAAATACGCGGTGTGGAACCTGCCGCTGAACGAGCCGTGCCCCAAGTGCGCCTGGCCGATTCTTTCGATCAAAACCACCAAGCGCCGTGGCACCGAAAAAGTCTGTCCGGTGAAGGAATGCGGTTTTGCCGAGCCTTATGAAGGCGAGATCCCGACCGCCGAGACGACGACGGCCAGCGGCTAGGCCGTCAGCAGCATCTTCAGTGCGGCGATTACGAGTACGACGCCCAGCAGCTGGCGCAACTTGACCGGCGCCAGCCGCCGTACCCCCAGCTCCGAACCGACGAGCGCGCCGAGCAGCGCCGCGCCCACGAACAGCGGCAGACCCGAAGGCCAGCTGCTGGCAATGCTGGCGTGTCCCAACAGGCCGGCGATGGAATTCACGAGAATGAAGGCCGCGGCGATGGCGGCGTTGGTACGCATGCTGGTCCAGCGCAGGAACAGCAGCAGGGGGCTCAGGAAGATTCCGCCACCGACCCCCGTCAGGCCCGATACGAACCCGAGGCCTGCCCCCACGGGCAGCGCGACCCAGAATTTCGGGGCGTTTACCGCCGCCCGTTCCTCCGCCTGCCATAACAAGCGGACCGCGGCCACCGCCAGCACCACGCCGACGATATACTTGTAATGGGTATCCGCGATGATGAAGGCGCCGCCGAAATAGGCGGCCGGTGCCGATCCCAGCGCGAAGGGGAAGAACAGTTTCCAGTGAAAGTAACCGGCGCGGCTGAGACGGAACAGCGCCAGGCCCGAGACAGCGATGTTCATGATGAGCGCCGCCGGTTTCATGAAGGCGGCGGACAGACCGAACAGTGCCATGGCGGCGATATAACCCGAGGCGCCACCGTGGCCCACGGAAGAATACAGCACTGCGGCGGCGGTGATCAGGGACAGCAATGCCATCAGTGAAACGAGGTCGAGCGAATCCATGAACCAGCGTTTGTTGTATTTGAACGGAAGTCATCTTGCATGATTGCTGTAGCAATGAAAACCGGCCACGTCATGTCGTCGACACGGAAAAATTTTCTGCGTAACAGAACCGCCGCGGTATTCGTTACCCTGCTGACGGCTTGCGTGAGTCATCCCCCGGCGGGTGTGGGCAAGCCGGTGTTGTGGTCGGCGCTGCCGGGCTGGGCTGAGGAACATCCGGCCCAGGCGTGGCCCGCGCTGCTCAACACCTGCAAGAAGCTGTCGCTGCGGGACAGCCGCTGGAAAGGCATTTGCACGGATGCGGTATTGTTGGCGGAGCCCGACGATGTCACCGCGCGTGCTTTTTTCGAAACCCGTTTTGCCGCGCACGAGTTGATTGGAAATGACGGCGCCACGGAGGGGCTGATTACCGGTTACTACGAACCGCTGTTGTATGGCAGCCCGGTCAGGACCGAGCGTTTCCATTATCCCTTGTACCGCCGCCCGGATGATCTGCTGGTAGTGGATCTCGGTGAACTCTATCCGGAGCTGGCCGGCAAACGCGTGCGCGGGCGGCTCAATGGCAACCGCGTGGTGCCGTATTTTTCGCGCGCCGAGATAACTAACGGTGGCAAGCATCTTTCCGGTCAGGAGTTACTCTGGGTGGACAACCCAGTGGCGCTTTTCTTCCTCCAGATCCAGGGTTCCGGACGCGTGCAGATGCCGGATGGTCAAACCCTGTATGTCGGTTATGCCGACCAGAACGGGCATCCGTATATGGCCATCGGCAACAAGCTGATCGAGCGCGGCGCGCTCAAAGCGGACGAGGTCAACTTGCAATCCATACGCGCCTGGCTGGCCGCGCACCCGGACGAAGCGGAAACGGTGCTGAACAGCAATCCGAGTTATGTTTTTTTTGCCGTGCGCGACGCTCAGCTCCCAGGTCCGTTGGGCGCGCTCAATGTGCCGTTGTTGCCCGAGCGCGCCGTGGCCGTGGATCCGGCGTTTGTGCCCTTGGGCGCGCCGGTGTGGCTGGATACCGCGTTGCCCGGCAGCGAGTCCAAACCCTATCGCCGCCTTACGTTTGCACAGGACACCGGTGGGGCGATCAAGGGCGCGCCGCGCGCGGATTTATTTTTTGGTTACGGCGCCGAGGCCGAACGTCTGGCGGGACAAATGAAACAGCGTGGCCGGATGTACGTTTTTTTACCGACGATGCGCATGGGCGAGGTGGAAAAGATGGCCATTCGGTGAATGGCCATCCCGCCGAGCGGGCTTGCCATGGAGGGCAAGCCTTGGGGTTCACGCGAAGCAGGAGCGAAGCGTGCACGCAATTGTTACGATAGCTTCTCCTCCGTTCCTCCGGGGAGGCACACACCGCACGCAGGAAGCCGGTAGCGACCGATGCGCCCGGTCAATTAGCCTTGGCGTGGATCGCGCTGTCACACTCGCTGGCATGTGAGATCGGATAGAGCTTGAGTTCGCCTTGCACCATGACGGAATTCGTCACCAGTTGGCCCACGGCAACCACGTTCTCGCGTGCCGGGGGTAATTGAAAATTCTCGGGTGCGGATTTAAGTAGCAACACATGTGCGAGGCCCCGGCCCTGGCTGGCGCGGTTGGACGCCGGAGGCAGCAGATGCGTGATCGCGGCATGATCCGGGCGAACGGCGGAAGGTTTGTTGCCCGCCACACCGACGACATAGGCCCAGGCATCACGTGTCGATTCCATGGGACGGGTGTAGTAATACGTGGCATTTTTGGCCACGGCTTTGCCGTCGATGGCCGGTTTGGCGATGGCGATAACATGCAGCTGAGAAAAGCGCGCATAGCCCGCCAGCGTGACCCCGTCCGGATATTCCGCCGCCAGTTCCTCCCACACTTTGCCGATTGCGATTTCTTTTTTTGCTTTCCAGGATACCTCGGTGGATCGTTCCAGCGGCACGTAAACAAAGGCGTTGGACTGAAAATAGCGGTTGCTCACGGTTTCGTGATAGCGCGGTGACTGGGTGTTGGTGGTGCGCACCCACGCCAGCCCGTTCACGGCCAGCGCATCCCCCAGACCTTCCCAGCCACCGATGGCGCCGGAACCCAGACCAAATTGCATTTGTTGGGCATCGAGATAGAGCGGCTTCAGTGTATTCGGTATCACGGCCTGCGCCCGCCCGCCCATGTCGCCAATGACGCAGGTGCTCACTTGGCCGACAAGCGCCGGTCCGTATATGACCGCGGCCGTGATGCCGATAGCGAGCAAAATGCCGATGACTTTCTTCAAATTCGTGTTTCCGGTTTAACGACGAGTCCCTTTATTTTAATCAGAAACCACCGCACGCAGCTGTAGCAGTTCATCGCCGAACAATTGCCGGCGCCATCCGCTCGTCAGCGGGCCGCTGGGGGGTTCCTCGATCAGTCTTTGAATATCCTTGCGTGTGGCGAGCAACGTCGGCTTGATCCCCTGCTTTTCAGCCACGGCCTGCACTCGCGCCTGTATCCGTTGATACCGCGCCTGCTCCTCACGATCAGGGCGTGTCGGTTCATCCCACAGGCGTTCCGGCGTCGCGGCCTGGCCGCGGCGGATGGCATCGAGGATGTCATCGCCCCATTTGCGCGCGGCACCACCGCTGATGCCTTCGATGCCCCCAAGTTGCTCCAGACTGGCAGGAGTCGTGAGCGCCATTTCCACAAGCGCAGTATCGGCGACCACCCAACTGCGCGGGAGGTTGCTCGACTGCGCCGCGCTTTCGCGCCAGGCGGCGAGCTCGCGCAGGATGAGCTGGACCTTCGGCGGCAAGCGCTGCCCTTGCTTCAGCCGGCGCCAAGCTTCGCGCGGATCGTTGCGGTAGAGCGCCGCGTCCGTGAGCGCGGCGCATTCTTCGGTGAGCCATTCGCGGCGTCCGAGCGTCTCCAGCTTTTGCGCGAGGAACAGGTACACGTCGCGCAAGTAACGGACGTCGTCTTCGGCATAGTGCAGCAATTCCGGCGCCAGCGGGCGCGCCTCCCAGTCGGCGCGCGTATGCAGCTTGGGCAGTTTGTGTCCGGTGATGGATTCCACCAGCGCGCCATAGCCGATCTGGTCGTCGTAGCCCGCCAGTGCCGCCGCGATCTGGGTATCGAACACCGGCGCCGGCGGCGCGCCGCGGATATCAGCGAGCACCTCCAGGTCCTGGCGCGCGGAATGGAATATCTTGAGGACGTTGGGCGAGTAGAGGAGATCGAGCAACGGCCCAATATCGGTAATGGCGAGTGGATCGATGCAGGCGATAACGCCGGGGGTCGCCGCCTGGATCAGGCACAGACCCGCTCGATAGGTCTTGGTGCGCATGAATTCTGTATCCAGGGCGATCCACGGTTCACCGCGCAGACGATCACACAAGACCGCGAGCGCTGCACCGTCCTGGACAAGAGGCTCCGGCATATAAGAAGCCCTATTCGCTTCGCTCATTCGTCCTGTCATTTAAGGAAGCCCTACTGCGCTTCGCTCCGTTCGTCCTGTTATAAGGCGTGAAGCCCTGCTCGCTTCGTTCGTTGTTTCATTCATTATCGTGCAGTGTAGGCGTTTCCCTCTGTTCACCCAATAGCCGTATTTTCAGCCGCAGAATAAACGGCCACCGAAGGCAAAAATTTGGTTTATTATTGATTTATGGTTGAGCCACGGATGCGAGCGAGCGCCCTCGCGGGATGGGCCAGAACGGGTGGCATGCTGCTCGTCCTGTGTGTGGTCGTGGGTTGCAGCCGGTTCGGGTTCAGCGAGCCGCAGGACCGAGCCCGGGAGTTTGTCGAGACGTTGGTGACAACGCCGGGCGCCTCGGACAAGTTGCGGGAGATCGCGCGCCTTGCGCCTGAGCGCCAGCCGGAAGACCTTCTGGAGGGTTTGTCGGCCAAGGTGACCGTGGATTTTCTGCGTGCCCGCCATACGCAGGACATGGCCTTGAATTTTGTAGTGAAAGACACGCAGAAGCCGGATGATAACCGTCGTCTCGTCACGGTTCGGGTCGGTTACGCCGATGCGGGCAAGGTGGCGGAGAAGGAATTGTTGTTTCAGGTGGGTGTCGAAAGAAACGAGGAAGGTGACTGGCGTATTACTCGTGTGATCGCCAGCCACTGACATCTAACAGGTCTCCCCCATGCTGCTTTGGAAAATGTTTATTGATCTCTGTCTGCTGCGTGCCAATCCGCAGGATTTGCCGACGTCGACACCCTTGACGGTGCTGGCCGTGGGAGCTTATTGGTTGACGGACGTGATTGGGGTGCTCGATACCCTGTCGTGGAGCAGCGCCGTGATTGCGGCGGTCACGGACACCTTATTGCTGGTGGCGGCGACTACCATGGCGCTGCGATTGCGCCAGTCGGAAAACCGCCTGCCCCAGACACTCTCGGCCCTGGCGGGTTCCGGAGCCATGTTATCGGCGTTGGCGTGGCTGGCGACCAGCCTGTCGCGCGGGACGATTCCGCCGGAATGGGTGTGGTTGCCATTTCTGGTGTGGTACACGGTGGTTTTCGGTCATGTGCTGCGGCATGCGCTCACGATCTCTTTTGCCGCCGGCGTGGCCATCGGTTTCTTGTACCTGATTCTGTCTATTGGCGTCACCGGCGCCTTGGTGGGTCCCGTTTCTTCGGAGGGTTGATGCGTCTGCATATCATGGGTATCGGTGGGACATTTATGGGTGGCCTCGCGCTGCTTGCTCGCGATTTGGGGCACAGCGTGACCGGTTCCGATGCCGCCATCTATCCGCCGATGAGTACACAACTCGAGGCGCAAGGCATCCAGCTGATGGAGGGCTATAAGGCCGAGCATCTCGATGCCGCCAAGCCCGATGTCGTGGTTATCGGTAACGCCCTGTCCCGGGGCAATGCGCTGGTCGAAGCGGTGCTCGACCGTGGAATTCCTTATACCTCCGGCGCGCAGTGGATTGCCGAGAACGTCCTGCCGGGACGCTGGGTGATTGGCGTGGCCGGTACCCATGGCAAAACCACAACCGCCAGCATGCTTGCCTGGATTCTGGAGGACGCGAAACTCAAACCCGGTTTTCTCATCGGTGGCGTGCCGGAAAATTTCGGTGTGTCGGCCCGCCTGGGCGAGTCGCCCTTTTTCGTGATCGAGGCCGACGAATACGATACGGCCTTTTTCGACAAGCGCTCGAAATTCGTGCACTACCGTCCACGCACCGTGGTATTGAATAACCTTGAGTTCGACCACGCGGATATCTTTCCCGACCTGGCCGCGATCAAGCGCCAGTTTCACCACCTGATCCGCACGGTGCCGAGCACGGGCCTGATCGTGGCCAACGCCCAGGACAAAAATATTGCCGAGGTGCTGACTATGGGCTGCTGGACGCCGGCGGAATATTTCAGTGAAGCCCCGTTGAGCCTCAAGGCGCAACCGAGCAAGGTGCCGGCAGCTTCCGTGGAAAACCTGTGGTCGACGGTGCCGCTCAATGCCGAGGGCAGCCATTTCCAGATATTGTTCAAGGGAGTCGTTCAGGGCGAGGTGAACTGGGAGCTGATCGGTCGCCACAACATGGATAACGCCCTCGCCGCCGTAGCGGCGGCGCGTCACGCGGGCGTGCCGGTCGCGGCGGCGCTTGCGGCGCTGGAAAAGTTTCATAACGTAAAGCGCCGCCTCGAGGTGCGGGGCAAGGTACGCGGGATCACCGTGTATGATGACTTTGCACACCACCCCACCGCCATCGCCACCACGCTCGCGGCGCTACGCGCCCGCGTGGGGGATGCCCGCATTTTTGCCGTGCTCGAGTTGCGTTCGAGCACCATGCGCATGGGGGTGCACCGCGATTCACTGGGGGGTTCGTTAAGCCTGGCCGATCAAGTGCTGCTGCTGCGCCCCGAAGGCCTTAACTGGAATCTGGATCGGGTCGTCTCCACGCTCAAGGGCCGCGGACAGACCTATCCGTCGGTGGAGGCGATTCTGGAGGCATTGGTCGCGGAGGTGCGCCCCAACGATCATGTGCTGATCATGAGTAATGGCGGTTTTGGAAATATCCATGCGCGCTTGCTGGAACGTCTGTAGGCGGGGAAGATCCGGTTAATTTATGATTATTCGACGCAAAGACGCAAAGAAAAATGTGGAAAATAAATGAAAAATCTTTGCGTCTTCGCGTCAGAAACTAATAAATCAGAGATTCCTTAAATTTTTTTGATGTGGACTGAAATGGAGAATAAATAATGAAACGGTTGATTGGCGGGTTGCTGTGGATGGTGTTGCTGATTCCGGCCTGGAGTCAGGCCGCCTTCGTGGAGGGCCAGCATTATCAGGCGGTCCCTTTCCCCCAGTCGGTGGAAACGGGAAACAAGATCGAGGTGCGTGAAATTTTCTGGTACGGGTGCCCGCACTGCTATGTCCTCGAACCAGCCATGACCGAGTGGCTGAAGAAAATTCCGGCGAACGCACAATTCATACGTACCCCCGGCACCGCGCCGTCGTGGATGACCCATGCCCAGGCGTTTTATGCTTTTGAAAGTTTGGGCGTAATGAAAAAGGTACACGAAATCTTTTTCAAGGCCGTGCAGGAGCAGAAGGTCGCGCTGAGCGATGAAAAAAGTATCGCTGAATTTGTCGCTGCCCATGGGGTCAACAAACAGAAATTCAGCGAGGCCTTCAATTCCTTCGGCGTGCGCATGAAAGTGGAGAAGGCCAAGCAACTCAATCAGGACCTGAGCATCAGTTCCGTGCCTACCCTGGTGGTGGATGGAAGATACCTGACCAGCCCCGCGATGGCGGGTGGCGAGGACAAGCTGTTCCAGCTGGTCAATGAACTGATCGCCAAGGCGGCCAAGGAACGCAAGAAAAAGCGGTAATACAGGTTTCCCGTCCGCTGCCCGCCGCAAGCCACGGCGGCGCCAACCCCGCTCCCTCCGGTTCCCCCGAAATTTGCGGGAATTCCCCGTGATTTCCCCAGGTCTCGGCCAAGTCGTGGGGCAATGTTACCTGCTAATATAAAAACGACACCCGCCGCGCCCGCGCGGCGGGTGGCTGCGTTTTGTCAGGGACAGAGAAGAAAATGGACGACGTCACCAAAGACCCCAGCCTGAGTGCCCGATGGCGCTCCTCGCCGCTTGCGGCGGGCGATGCCCTGTATCTTGAGGGGCTCTACGAAACATACCTGCGTGATCCTGCCTCCGTGGACGCGACCTGGCGTCGCTATTTCGAAGAATTGCCGCGCGTGAACGACGCGCCGGAAGCTTCCCACACCGAGATTCGCGAAGAGTTTCGCCGCCGCGCGCATCAGGCACGGCCCACCGCCGCGCCGAGCGCGCAAGCACTTGCCGATGCCATCGAGCCGGCACGCAAACAGGTCAAGGTGCTCCAGCTCATCAATGCCTTTCGCTTTCGCGCGCACCAGAACGCGCGGCTGGACCCACTGCGGATCAGGGAGTTGCCGGCTGTGCCGGAACTCG
>Ga0184615_10000828_pt1 | contig 16732 bp, 19 predicted proteins | sample PLM4_65_coex_FD_133134 | JGI IMG/M metagenome (GOLD analysis project Ga0184615, IMG submission 133134) | Groundwater sediment microbial communities from an aquifer in East River, Colorado, USA - PLM4_65_coex | ecosystem: Environmental > Terrestrial > Soil > Riparian zone | place: USA: East... | reverse complement strand
CGTCTTTTTCTTTTGGGTTGATACATCCATCTTTCATAGGACGACGAAGTTCTGTGTCACCGAAATTATAAGCAATATCAATTGCCTTAGCTCCTACTGCGTAGGCGGACTTTGAGCGCTCAATTAGCTTCACTCCGGCTTTTTTTAGCATATTAAAACTAAAACTGTCTTTTAGCGGAATCTCAATAAATGCATTTACTTCACGAGTGCATTCTATTTTGCCATCTTTATCTCGTTTGGCAAAAACTAAGTTAAAACTTCCACAATCAAATGCCATCGCTCCCATTATTCTACCCTTTCCCCAAATTCAATCATTTTAATATTTTCTATATCAGGTATAGTCTTTTCTATCTTATCTTCTAATAGAGCAGGTTTCTTTTGGTTTCCATCTTCGGCTTCTACCGTTACATTGTTCCCCTCTACTTTAATCGTTAAATTTAAATTAACGGTAACTTCCCCTTTATTAGAGCTAAGCGGCAGAAAGTGCTTTATCATGTTCTTTAAGAGAGTCAAAGGCATCTAATATTTCCTGTGGTTTTATAGTTGTTATGCATGGTTTTGATATCTTCAATCGCTCTAAAGGGCAATTATACCAATGGTAGCAAGGGCCACATGGCCAATTTCCGTTGTCTCTATGTCTTTGCACAAGTTTCCAATTATTATAGTATTTACCATAAGTTTTACCACAAACCCATGAGAATATGCCTACCATTGGCTTATCCAAGCCGCCCGCAGCATGGAAACAAGCACTATCGACTGTGATGATATACTCAGCCGAATTAATAATATTCAAATATTCTTGTATATTGTTGGCACAAATAGTCTCGACATCGCAGTTAATAGGCTTATCGTGAAGACATACAATTTCGTGACCTTTTTCTTTGACACCTTTAATAACTCCTTCGATTTGAGATGGAATTAGATTCTTACTGGCTATTGCTGATTTGGGCGAGAATACTATGGTTTTCTTATTAAAGTAATCTTTTCGGGCTGTAAAGTGCATATTATGATTATTAAGCTTCACTCCACAATGTTCAGCCCATATATCACTACGATGCTTGTCGGCAAGGGGAGCTATTTTTTTCTCATACTTACCACAAGCGGCACTAATGTTATAACTAATGATATAATCTTTTAAATTTATTGTATTAGAATCTACAATTTCATCGATAAAAGGATGATTTCTTAAAGCGTCATGATATTTTGGCGGGGTTGCGGCCACAATAATAGCATCTGGCATAATAGTCTTAAAATCTTCAAATATCATTCGCATCATAAAGATGTCACCAAGACCACCAGTATCACGCACAATTAAGACTTTATTTCTGTTGTCGTAATAGCGTTTGATGCTGATTTCTTTTTTTTCTAATATATTTAAAGTTTTAAATGTCATAGTCCGATTTCAATATTAAATGAGTAATATAGTTTTTGTTGCTTCACCCCTCAGGGCCTTAACTAAAGAGTTGTTTATAGAAAATCAAGAGTTTGCCCTCGATTTTTGTAAGAATTTGTGGAATTATAAAAAGGAAATTGGAATCGCTCCGCATCTTTATTGTCCTCAATTTTTAGACGATGATGTAGAAGAAGAGCGGATTGCGGGAATGCAACTTGGTTTAAAATTATTAAATCTTTGTTCAAAAATTTATGTGATCGGGGACCGGATTAGCGAAGGGATGAAATCCGAAGTGGAAGCGGCCAAAATTTTAGGGGTGAAAATCCAAAGGGTCGTCAATGTGGAAAGGTTTTTTAAAGATAAATGACTTGCAGGCCGACGATTTTTCTGGTATGCTTAATCGTGATTTGGTCCGTGACAGCAAGGGACATTTATTGGTCATTTTATTTAAAAGATTGCCTTATTAACAATGAACTCAACCCCGTAGGCCGTTGGTTAATCACAATGAATAACGGTGACATAGCCTTGTTTATGTCACTCAAAATCATTGGCTTGATATTAGTGACTACAATATTGAACTATTTATATTTTATTCAATTTAAATATACTATTCTCATATCGATTGCCTTGGCCATATGTCAGATAGCACTTCTAACAATTCTCGAAAGCTAATTGAACTGAAGGAATGTCCGTCTTGCAAAGAGTTCTTAGAAATTTCTGAATTTATAGTAAGTGCTGGGACCATCCCCTGCCAATGGACACATTGCTCGGAATGCAGAGAGAAAGTTCCCTGTTACGAATTAGACTATAGCATCACAAAGCAAAGCAGCGACTACAATGTGCCTTTTAAGCCAACCTATAGTAAAATAACAATATCAGATGGAGAACCTGAACTGTCTAATAGTTTGACAGTCACTTGGGATAGAATAAGAAACTTAAATAATAAGCAACTCAAATCCCAAAAGAGAAACCGAGTAAAATCAAGGAAGAACAAATTACATCCTTGGAAGTATACGAATAAATCTAAGACTCCTTTTGAGGAAAATGAACGCCGTAGATTTGAGAAGTGTTGGTATAGTGGGAACGATGAGGCAATACCAACTGTTTTGTTGGAGGGAGCGGAATGGAATGTTTATTGGCTGAAGAAAAGTCCTAATCCTCCTTACGATCTACCTTGGAAATATACAAATAATCCTATGACCGAATGCGAAAGACACGCAAGAAGAATGTATGAAAGTCTTTGGACAAACAGGCGAACAAAATCTATACCGACGCTATTATTAAAAAAAAATGCATTATGGAACGACTACTGGAATTCTTCGTTAGACTATTTTGATTAGACAAAAAGTTGAAATGCTTCTTTGTTAATCTCAAAACCAGCTGGAATGCGTTCTAATTTCTTGGCGACAACAGCAGTTGTCCCATTCCCTAAAAATGGATCAAATACAATATCATCTTTATTAGATGAATATTGTATCATTTTGGCAACAAGTTTTTCTGGCAACTTGTTTTTATTGCGTGCCATTTTTGGACGAAATTCTTTATTGATAGTCCAAACATCTTGCAAGTCCTTATAAAGCGGGGACTTGTTCTCGATACGGGTGTCCTCAAACCGGCAATTGGTATTAAATGTCGGTTTCGCCTTTGGATGTTTCTTGAAGTAGAGAATATGATAATGCGACGAAACAAATTTCTTCCGAGTATAGACCCCAAAATTATAGTGCCAAATTATATGATTAATTGTCGTTAGATCTAAATCGTTGGCTACTTTTAATACATCATATAAGTTATTCCAGCCAGAGAAAACATACATCGACCCATTGTCTTTAAGTATCCGTTGGCACTGAGCCATCCAATCTTTTGTAAAATTATAATAATCTTGCGGAGCTTCTGTGTAGCCACCTATAATTTTATCTTCATTGCGATTGTAATGTTTATGAAAGCCGGTTTCTGAGATACCAAACGGTGGGTCCGAGACTATCAAAGATACAGACTTGTCCTCAAAATGTTTTGGCATTCCGCTAATGCAATCTTCATTATAAATCATATTCAATTAATCGGTAGTTGAGCCGTTTTTCTTGAACAAAGATTTTACTTTCTCCGGTATCTCCAATCCTGATTCATGAAATAATTTAAATATTTCATTTTCTTTATTAAAACTTTTTCTGATTTCTTTAATATATCCAAAATTGTCTTTCATAGTATGTTTAAGGTCGTTAGTAGAGAGACTGGGGCTTTCTATCATATTTAAAAACTCGTTAGAAACGCTAATGTAAAACGTAATATCGGGAAATTCGGTCTTAAATATATTACGAGCTATTATCAAAGATTCGATATATTTAATATCATTGCCATAATAGCACAAGCAGTAATTGTTTTTAATTTTGGCGTAGTGTGGAAAAGGGATCGACATAAACAGCTATATAAAAGAGTGACCATCGATCAACTTAGCAAAGACCAAAAAGAGGCACTCACCAAAGAATCGCTTAAGTCTTTTGCCGATCAATTTGGCGAAAATGACTTAATTAAAGATATCTTTTTTGATATACTATTGGAGGAAATTTATGGCAAAGAAAATCTTTATTTATCTGGCAAGGAAGAATAAAGGAGCCGTCAAATTGATGGGCAAGGCGGGCGAAGGAGAGTGCATTGCTACTCGGATACAAGATGTAAAAACTCTTAAACTTCCCACTGAAACACAAAACGAACTGAAAAAACATCTCGAAAATAATAAAATAAACTGGGATCTATGGATAGAAAGTGCTAACTCTTTTCAAGACCTTAAAAACAAATTATCAAAGAGGGGATATACTGGATTCGATATAACTGATAAATCTGTGCTGGGGCCGGAACATCAAGTTATTGTGCGACCAGAGATAATCAAAACGCTTCCTAATCAAAAGATTATGATGAACCGAAAATCACTTAAAAAACTCTAAAATGTTGTCTGCTTCTTCAGCATTCTTTAGATTTGGCCCATAAGAGAAATATTTTACTTCTACCGGGTTGTCTTCTTGATGAGTTAGCCAATATAGCATACTATCAATTAAATTATGTGCTATTTGATGTTGCGGATACATAAAAAGTTCATTAACGGGAATCGAAGCTGGTCTGTTTTGCTCAAATACATCATCGCACCCTACTAATAATAGTTTTTTGACCTTGCATAAAAAAGCCAAATTAATTGCGGCGCATATCGGATTACGATAATCATCTAATTGTTTAAATGAATTCGATCTTCTACCGAATTTACCATCACCGGTTGGAATATAATAATATAAATTGCCTTTATATTTCTTGACAAATTTGCTATTGGTCCTAATGGAGCAAATACACTTTGGCCTATAAGAATGTTCTGGTAGATATCCTGAACATTCGTTATAAGGGTTGTTTGCTAAGTAGAAATCCATCTTTCTTCGTGGCGTATTATCATCAATCGCCCATTTGCACAATGTCCTGTTGACCCCTATAATATGAACATTGTTGGGTAAGATATATAGATCTTTACTCCATTCGTTAAATTTATAACCATCGGATACAATGCAAATGTTAGGTAAATTTGGCAAATACTCCAAGCCTATTTCTGGTATATTTGAGGTAACAATATTGGTTTCATTTTTAATGAAAAGTTCATAATCTTCTCTTGAGTTTAGCTTATTGATCTCAAATGGATAGGCCGATCCGGTAAAGTCTCGGACCCACAAACCATCATCGGTCAATAGATACTTATTGTTATTAGTATGATTTTTAATAGTTGTCATCACTAATTAAAATAGATTAACACTGAACTAAACGGAAACAAGGTCCGCTATCTGAGCTACCTTCGGAGAAAAGTTTATCTATATCTAACTTAATTTTTAATTCGGCTGGCTCTAAGCGAACAATGAAATCTTCTGGGTTCTCAAGCCGTAAAGGAATATACTCGGGGAAACCTAAAACTTGAATTGTATCAATCATTCCCTCTATTGTAATTGTTGATGGGATATCATGTTTAACTTCAATAAGTGAAGGCATGTTCATAGTATTAAGTTTGATTTCGGGAATGCTACCCCAATCAATAGGAATCGAGGACAGAGCAGAATCATCTATTTTTAGCCTCGGGAATTCTGATGGTATGTCAAGTAATATTTTAGAAGGTATTCCGGCAAACTCATACTCAACATTTAATGCATCCATCCCTTGCAAGGATTCTATTCCCATTTGATCCGAAAATGGTTCATTAACCGCCATAGGGGCTTGCGAAGTGCAACTACAATTACAAGTTATAGAGCAATTTGACGGGCACGCAATAGTAACTGATATTGTAGGCGGAGTACCCCAAATTACGCTAATATTAGGGATAGTTGGCACTATAAGGCTAATATTAGGGATAGTTGGCACTATAAGGCTAATATCGTGTAAACTGTCAATCAGAGTAATGGTTTCTGGGATGCTATCGATAACGGTAATCACACTTGGTATCGGCGGCACTATACTTATAACACTCGGAACATTAATACTAATATCCCCAATACTTATATTAAATGGGTCCATGCTAATGCAAGGAGTTATAATTGGAGGAAATTGCATGTCAGGCGCTTCAATAGAAGGCGTGACAAATGTTGGACTTGGTATTGAAATCTCTGGAATCGGGATTGTTAAATCTGTCTGGGATACTGGTCTGGTAGGTTCTTGATCTTCGGTACGCTCAACTCCTGTTATGAGCAGTTCACACGAATCATTTCCAATAATAACAAAGGGATCGATTTTGCTACCGGGAGGATATCGTTTGGTACCATCTTGAACAATGGTAGTAAATGTGCCATCTCCAAAATCTAATCTAAAATTATTAAAATTACCGTTTATTGATATTGTATAATTAATTATTGTGCCAAGACATGGATCGACTGATTCGACCGTGTAATCAAAATCTACATCAAAACAATTACTATCATCGATGCAATCGCTGGCTTGTAATTCACTAAGACAACACGTTAATGTATCTGTCTGATCACAGTCGATTAATCCAATATACCTCTCGATGTTAATAATTGCATCGACAATTTGATTGTGATGCTCGGCTATCACAAAACTACGGATAACGGTATTTCGTGGAACCAAATGCGTTTTAGTGCCGCCTAAGTTCCTAATACAGCTTTTTAACTTATTAACTCTATCGTTTTCGTTTTTCTCTACTGCATCGTAATAAAGCAGCTCGCCATCAAGGTTAGCGAAACCATTATCGGCCCACTTGTCTTCATCATTCCTATGCTTAGGAAAAATATCAATTTCATCTGCCCACGGCTGATTATCCGCCGTGATGAAGCTTTCCGCAGTATTATAGACTTTATACAGACTATAATCGGTATCTAAAACATCAGGAAATTGGCTTTTAGGTGGGAAACGCATTTAAAATATCGTTAAAATATATTGTTCGTTACTCGTTGGTCTATTAGCTAACGAAGAAAAAGTAAGGTCTGCTTCATTGAATTGAATAAAGGCAGACGCACTATAATCATATGATAAATAAACCTTTCTGTCTCCATCTGAAGCTGCCAATAGCGGCTGTGAATAAGAGGCATAATTATCTACTGACTGGTCCTGCAAACTTGCAAAAGAGGCAGAGCCAATTCCAGGACCGCCTGTTGTCCAAACATTAGTAGTTGGGTTATAAGCAGCGACTTCTCCACTATTATTAAATACGAATATGCCAGATGTTAAGGCTGCCAACTGCAGTTCGCCTCTCGACGTTCCAGGAACATCTATAAGTTTCCTTATGTTGGCACAAATATTAGAAAGAGATCCTTCGGTACGGTAAAAACTATTAATTCGGAAAAAACTACCCGGTCCAGCATCATTACGCACAAAGAAACCATGATTGCCTTGTGTGCAAGTTCTGTAGGTAGCAGGAGTATCATCGGCAAAGGTATCTAATTCATCGGCCCCATTGATAAAATCAGCCGGAGTATAGGTGTCGGTTATGGTTGTTAAGGTAGATAAATTATTTCTAATATTATCCAAACTTACATCGGTCGGATCATCTGAAATTGTATCAAGGCCGAATAAGATATGAATGTTTTTAGATGTATTAACTCCCAGCCAATTCCAATTTTTAGATTGAACATCTCCGCCCGCAAACCCTGGATCGTCCCATACTTCGGTAAATGGGGTCAATTGTTTAAATTGAATTTCGTTTTTGGAAACTGCCCAATACAATACACCAGAGCCGCTATCGCCAGAAGCTGTTGACCCTATAGGGGCGAAACTTTTATTTCTAAGAAATAAATCTTGTTGATAATCTTTGTTTGTATAGCCAGAATCGATGAACCTATAATCTCTGGTTACCGAGAGATCGGGGGCAACATTTGATTTGAAAGATTCGCTTACCAACCCGAATTCATAAGTTTTCAAGTTCTTCGTTAACTGCAGGTTGGTCTTAGGGGAATCGAAGGCAAGTAAGTATAAATTATATTTTTCTACCACATTAATAGCTTCCGACAGAACAGTAATTCTGTATGCTCCTAATTCGGTGTCTGTCCTAAGCCGCACATCATAAATACCACCAGATGAATATAGAGCAACTGCTTCTGGAATACTGGTATGGGGGATATCGTCACCTAAATTCCAAGTATATTCTACAATTCTATCAACTGGCTCACCAGTTACATCTGTTTGTTCTCCATTATCCGTCACAATTAAGCTAACAAATTCATTTATTTTAACTTTACTGGGCGTAACCGAGATAGTTGCTTCCTCGGGGGCGGGAGCTCTAGCTATAAATACATCCTCGAATTCAACTTCGTCTTGTCCAAATTTATTACCTACTTGTAAATTAACAGTATATTTGCCGGGTGTGGTATAAGTATGGGTGACTGTTCTTTGCTCTAAAGTGGGAGAAACTGTTTCGCCGCAAGGAACAGCTCCCTCAACAACATCGGTTAAAGAAGAACCAGAACCAGATATCGTTGGAACTGTTGATAATGAACCAGAAATTGTTGTAGAGCCATCTCCAAAATCCCATACCCATGAAGAAGGATCTCTAAAACTTTCATCGGTAAATGTAACTTGTACAGGGATTACTCCAATTTGTTTATTACTTGTATACCACGCTTTAGGTTTGAGAATTAACTTTCTTAGGTAGTTGAGTCTTCCAGTAATAGTAGTGCCAAAAGGACTTGTGTTGATTGTCCCTTTGGTGCCAAGAAAGGATTCTATATTAATACAAGCATCTTTGAGATTATTATGATGAGCATCAAAAACATTTTGAGTTACAATCGTTAAAGATTTAGGCTTAGCTACATCAATGAAGCCTTCTAATACTTCTAATTCATCAAATGTTGTTTCGGTTCGGGAACCATAATAAAAAGCTAAGCCTCGCAACTCTACATCGTTACATTGTTCCGTTAATGTTATAATTCCCGTTGACGGAAAATTAAGCATAACATTACTATCGCCCGTAACAGTAATTGAAGTGTCGCCGGGAATATAGTCCTCTGCCAATGTCATAAGCAACGAATCATGAACCAGAAATAGGTTATCATCTGAATCTAATTGTTGCGGATAAGTTATCGACGGAACTGTCATTTTATTCCTAATGTACCAATATAGAATCTTCCAATGTAACCCGTTTAATAGATTGATCTGCAAAAACAACTATTAATGTGGGGTCATAACTGCCATTTGTTGTATATGTATGGGTAATTGTATGTATATCTGGGTCGTCTTCGGTTTCCTGAGAGCCGTCGCCGAAACTCCAATGTCTTTGTATGATATCACCAATTGTTTGATCGACAAAATTGAACACGGTAGATGTAGTGCCAACTTCCGGCAAAACATACATAAAACCTATGCCTTTGTCGTCTACTATTTGTATATAATCTTTCTTGGTAATTATACCGTTCCCGCCTAAAGAAGTCACTACTGTTAATTGAACAGTAAAACTACCAGCAGACAAGTAGGTATGAGATGGGTTAGTTTCGGTTGACATTCCTCCATCGCCGAAATCCCATAAAAATCTAACTGCTTCTTGGTTGGAAAAGTTCTGGAATCGCACGGTCTGCGGCGGATTGCCATTGATAGGGTAAGCCCGGAAAACAGGCTTAGGCGCCAAAAACTTTCGTTCAAGAGCCAGCAATTGTCCATTGATAGAATCAGAATTGGGATTATTCTGTATGCCTAAAAAGTTTTCTATGTTAAAAATTGCATCTTTACAGCTATTATGCGGTTCTGCCATTACAGCGTGTGATACTTTAGATCCAATGGGGTGCTGGTTTTGTTGAGAACCCGCAAAGCCACGTTTTAAGGCTCTTAATGCCCCGGTTGATTTTTCAGAATAGTAAATTATTTCATTTTCAATTCTTATTAAGCCAGCATCAGGAAAACTGGAGGTGTCGCTCACTAAAATGAAATCAGCACTAAAGTTCAAACTATGTGATAAATCTGATTCGGCGTTGTTCTTGGCATCGTATAAAGTATCTTTGCTGTCGAAAGCCAAGGGATATATTGACAAATCTCCTGTGATATAATCCTTGTCGAGACTACTGATGCGGTCAATTGGCATAAATTATTTAGGCTTTCTGCTTAGATTCAGCAAGTTTTTTAAGTTTGGCCTCTTCTACTAATTGTTTAGTGGAGACTTTAATTGGAGATTTATCCGGCAATGAAAAAATGGTCTTAAATACTTCTACAGAGGGGTTCTGGCCAAGCATCAATGACATTTGCAAATCTTGAGTTAGTTTGGCGTTCCAATATTCTGCCTGAACTTCAATTGAATCCCAATCTTTTGGCTTTTCTATTTCACAAAGCTTATCATATAATCCTATTAAAAAGTTAGCCTCTTCTGCTTTATCGTCTTTCTTACTGTTGATATCATCTATCTGGCTCTTGCAAAATTCTATTTTACGACATAATTGTCTAATCTGTATTCCTTCTTCCTCTGATAAATCTTCTTTACAGTTTTTAACGTTTTTAATATTTATTTCGTATAATCTCTTTTGATCATATAATTCATTAATAGCCACATCGTATGAAAGTAAAGCCTTTTTTCTTTCTAAAAGTTCATCCTTACATGATTGAATTTTGGCTTGAATTGTCGGCTCTTTGCCAACCACAAAATACTGTAACTGGAAGTAAGAATGCCTGTTTTTGTGAGAATTTTCTGTTATTGAATCTATTTGTAACACCAGATCGGTAGTAATATTCAAGATTTTTGCCCCTTTAAACGAATAGAGAATATATTAATAGAGAGGATTTTATGGGATTATTAAGTGGAAAAAAGTGCTACCTATCAGCACCGATTGAGTTTGGCGGCGAAGGTTGGAGAGAAGAACCTAAAAAGATTCTTACGGAACAATTTGGAATAAATTTATTCGATCCATTCTGTGATCCAAAACAGCAATGGGTTCCGGCTATCAAGGAAGCAAAACTAAAGAAAGACTATGAAACCATCAGGATGATAGCCAGAAAATTTGTCAGTAAAGACCTTGAAAAAGTAGATAAAACTGATTTTTTAGTGGCCTATCTTCCTTACAAAGTTCCAAGTAGCGGCATGGGTCATGAAATCATTAATTCTAACAATATGAAAAAGCCTACTCTACTGGTAACAAATCAAGATTGTATTTCATATATTCCTACTTGGTACTGGGGCTTTATTAGAATCGAATATATGTTCGCCGGATGGGGCGATTTATATAAATATTTAGAAGAGGTTGATGCTGGGAAGCATGCCAATAACGAACGTTGGAATTTCCTTTATGATAATTAGTTCCACTTCTTGATGGGCATCATCTCCCTGATGGCATCATAGTCAAAAACTAACTGAGCATAGCTAGCGTAAAGCGGGTAGTTTCGGGGCACTTCGCTGTTGAAATACTCTCTACATACAACAGGCTCGCCTTTTAATTTTAATGTGAAGCCCCAATCAATTTTATCGTGTTGATTAAAAGCTGCTACTACATCAATAAGTATGTCAAGGCTCAACAAGATCTTAATTTGTTGTGCTTTCTTGTATTTAATTATTGTCTTTTTGGTCAGTTTTTTATCGTGAAAACAAATAGTCTCATATTTACTTCCAAGTCCGTTGAATCTGTCAAATGTAAGACTCCTTAGGGTTTTGGAATTGTCATCGAAATGTAGCACTTTTCCGTTTTGGATAAAATCAAATTCTAAACTATCATAAGATATTTTCATAACTCTTACTATCGACATCGTTACTACTAAACTTTAGAGCCATTTTGCCACAGGATGAACATAGGTCAAATTGTTGTATTTAATTTTTATTTCCATATCAGCATACTCAGAAGAACGATGATTAATCCTGCCGAAATCGAGGTCAGTGGCTTCTGCGTTTTCAATTCGCCAAGACTCTAATAACAAGCTGTCGTCATACAAATCAAAGTGTATATCAAAATATTCCATTTTATTTATACTTGATTTTAGATGAACAAAAATATCAAAAAAGTTTTCCCCTAAATCTTGTGAAGCAAAATCTGAAAGCGTAATTTTATTTGTGATATTATTCTTGAATTTCTTTTCTATTATTTTAACAAGCTTATTATTCTCGTTAAACGACATTCTTTCAAATTTATTGATGCTTATGTCATATTGTTCATATAATGGAATACTAAAGGATACATTTATTTTTCTGTTTAGTTTAACGCCACCTTTGAAAAAGGTAGCCTTCCAAGGAGAGCTTTTCTTCCTATAATGATTGTTAAAGCCCAAGATAATGATATTGCTGCTCATTTTTAATTGATTGGTTGATCAAAATCGATTCGGATGATATCCGATCCCGATATTGTCTTATTTAAGTTAAATGTGCCACTTGCCGGATCGAGTTCACCATAGTAGAACCCGCCAATCTTCTTGGGACTTGTCGTAATTCTCAAGCCATTAATATAAATTCTTAAAGTCCCAGTTTTGTACTCGGTTCCCATGCTACTGGTCTGAAAATTCTGATTATCATCCGTGACCGGTGAAACATCATAATAATGATTGACAATTAATGTTTCAGAAAAAGTCAGATTAGCACTTACTTCGTTTGAAACAACCGACCATGCCACGGTATCACTATCGATTAATTTAAATATATTACTGGCATTGGGCCAAGTAATAGTTGTAGATATTGTATTGACTTGAATGCTGATGTCTGTTGCTTCACTTTCTATTAAAGAGAGCTTATCTCTTTCGGTGACCAACATACGAACATAGGTGTCACTATCAGTATGCTCTTCGATAGAATGTCCCGCATCATCCACGGCAGTAGTTTTAAGCCCGCCATCTGGATCTAAACTTTTATTTAGTCTGTTGGCGAGACTCCCAGTAGTTCCAATAGCATCAGTTATATTGACATCGTTAATGTCTGTTTGATAATTTATATGTTGAATCTGATCCAATAATGACTCAATAGGCAAATTGTCAAAATAATGATGATATGGATTTAAAGGTTGATAGCTAGCAACCGGCAAGGAGTCAATATTAGGCATTACTTATCCTTGCATCCACATTTGTCTTTGCATCTGCATTTCCTTTTAGGTTCCGATGCTCCTATTGGTCTGGCAAATGAAGCAACATCAGAGGTGCTTGTTCCTTCCTCATTCATTAGTTCACGGTTCTTAAACCAGTCAACAAATGATTCCTTCTTGACTTTTTCGGGAAGATCTTTTGTGTCTTTATTGGGAACCGACTTATCTGCATCTTTTACTTTTTCCGATGAGCATTTATCGCCCTTTTTGCAATCTTGAACTTTACCGAACAACTTTGGCTGAGATTTAGAAACAAATGGCATCTTTGACTCCTTAGTAATAGAAATATCTATTACAGGAACGATATTTTCCAATTAAATGTAAGAGTCATAGACGAAGTTTTAGCAATTGACTCAAAAGTAAGCATTGCATACAAATCATCGTTAGATAATCTTAGTCCGATTTCATTAATATCGCTACCGTTTCCCTCTGACGATAAAATTACGGAAGTGGCTGTAAATGTAGTAGGAGCCGCCGTATCAACCGAAACAATGACATTTTTGGTAAGTAGCGGTGTAGAGAATAAACCCGTTCTCGATTCATCCACATAGCGAGCGTTTCCAGATCCATCTACGCCATTCGTGCCAACCAAAAACGCATTAATATAACTTGTTTCTTCATTGGCAAGCATATTTGCTAAAGCAATCTTACCATCTCTTAAAATTGTGTTGGCTAATACTTTATTTTCTGTTTTACCATTATCATACTTAATTTCACATGAAACATCTCCACGAGGCTGAATGTTTGAATCGTAGTGCAAATCGTGTGCAAATCGTTTCTCAACAAGCTCTCTAAGCGTTCTTAGAGCTGATTTTCTCAAGATAGTGTCATCTTCAAGCGATTTTTCGACTATGTAATATAAATCACGATCAGAAATTCCTGTCGAAATTAGTTTTCTCCAATTGTAAAATTCGTTTTTAATTTCATTAAGCATTTGTCACCTCGATACCAAGACTTTCTGACTGGACTTGGTAATCTATATTAGTTGTATTTAAATAATTCGCTAAAGCCGACATAGACATAGAACTGCCTGTGCCTATTTCTACTTCAACATAATCTAAATTTCTTCTATCAATAAATTCAATATTTTTACTGTCTATGTAAACACTTTCTTTGTCGAATTGAAAAATTTCAAAGGCAACATTAGTTCCCGAAAGTTGCCAATCTAATTTTGGACCAACAAGAGTTAGGACTGTTCCATCGATTTCTGATATTTGATAGTATTTAGTGCCTATCAAGACCAAAAATGATTCTTTATTCTTATTATCTTCAATAAGAAGCCCTGTTCCGTTGACTCCATTGCTAATCTCCAGAGTAGATTCATAGTTTATTGCCGTAGTCAATGTTAATCCACGATAATCTAAAAATCCGGTCACATTCTCCAACAAACGATGATAAACGCTAGCTGCTGTCACTCCTACTGTGCCCGACGAATAGCTATCGATATAGAAAAACTGATCATCGGTAAATTCTGTAATTAAATATTGCGTAGAACCAATTAAAACATAATCGCCAACATTAACTTGATTGATAAGCCTAAAATCGGTTCCGCCATCAACCAATCCAAGCCGTGTGACCGTGATCTCACCAGTTGTGCTGGAATCTATTACATTAGAGTCTGCATCTTGTAATTCAAACGATATACTTGTCCTATCAGTAGTTTCCGGCCAACCGGACAACTTAACACTATCATTAGGAAGAACATCTAAAATCGTATAAGTTCCAACTACTGGCCCCGGGGCGGTGACATTAATAAACCACCCGGCTTGAGCCCCGGAAGGAATTAAGCTCAAATTTTCATCCGATAAATAGACGATATCTGTTTGGGTAATCCCATCTACTGACCCAGAATATAGTAAATTGGAAAGCCTAAATGGAAACTCGCTCGTATTTATCAATTCGTTGATTGTATCAGGCTGCCCTTGCACTATATCTACAATACTTTTATTTGGATTAGTAACCTTGAATCTTCCTTGATTGGCCCCGGATTGAATTTCTAAATAATTGTCCGTAGTATCAAGCCCTAAAATATTCGCATCGAACCTTATGCCCGGAGAAAATAATACAATTGCATCACTTGTTCCCAAAGCCGTGCCGCTCCCCACCGATGTTGGCGTAGCCAGCTGATTTCTTAATATATCAAAGGGCTGCGTATAAACAGAATGTACATTCGCAGAGCTGTTCGGCATACTTCTATTGAACAAAGGATTGGTGGCTACCACGACATCTTCTATGTCGTTTCTGATTAATATTTCTATCTCTTCTTGCTGTGGTGGGACAATGTCTTCGATGCTTCCTTGATAAGAAACCGAATGTATTTGAGCATGAAACGGCTTGAATTCTTCAATAATTTCGATGGCTTCTTCTATTCTATGATCCGACAAGTTTAATATTTCTAAATCAATATTAAACTTGCTACTCAAGCAACAAGAGCATTCATCTTGAAAGTTTTTATCAAGATCGCATGGGGAAGTAGAGTCTCTTATAGAAGCATTATATTCTTCCATATTATAAACATTTTCACTATAGGGGAAAATAGTTCTAATTTTCCCGTATATTACTGGATCATAAAATGGGTGAACAGTCGGGCAAGCCGTGCCGAACATATCATCGGTATCTTCTATTAAATGAATGTTCCAATTTTTAGGAGGATAAGTTACATTCTGTTCATCTCTAATATCTGCTAAGGGCAATGACTGAATGTATGCTTCTAATGTAGGATTATCAACAGAAGCAATTTTATAATTTACTTTTATAATGTAGCTGTTGTGAAGATGTATAACGGTTGGAGCATGATCCCCTGTCCAAGTTAAAATGTATTTGTTGTCGTCTGCATCGAAAGTGATCGTGCCGTATTCGCTGGGAGATAAGCCTTCATAATCTGCGTCATTTATCTTTCTAATACTTAGTTCAAAATCTGCCGTGTCGTAAACGGTCTTCGCTAACTCAAACTCGCTTTGCTTATTCGATACGGTGAAAGATTCCGTGTAGGTATAGGGCGACGATACTTGCCAAAGCTGTGTCATAGAGTTGAATTTTATGGCTGCTTGCGACAATGCTTCACTGAGTCCGCTAAGTGTCCCCTTTTTCTTAAATAATGGCACCGCTCGCTTGATTTGCCTACGCCATAGAGTTGGGTCCGAAGACCTTAATTTTAGCCCAAATAGGTTAGACAAATATAATAACATTGACTCATTGATGGCATTAGCGTCAAATAAGTCAATGAGTTGGTTGGCTAAGTCTTCTATATTAGTGAAACTCTTGGCGATAGATTGATTAAATCGATTTAATACGTCGGGTGTTAGATCCGAATCTGAAATTTGATCTTTTAGATAACTTGGCGTATATCTTTCTAATAATGTTTCGTACTTCTCAGGCTTAGTAAAGTGTGTCGGTATTGAAGTGGTAGCTTTAGTATTCCCGGCCAAGTGGAAAGCATAGTAAGATGATGTAGAGTCACCGGCGGCAATTGATGTCCAAGTCCAGCAAATGATATAATCGCCTTCTCTTGCTCCACTGGGTGTCCAAATTAAGTTAAAAATGCCCTCATCAGTATTCTCGATAAAGGCATTGTCGGTATCCGTGGATAGCCAAGCAGGACTTAAGTCATCACCAAATGTTTTGATGACTTCCGCCTTGTTGAAATAGCTAATCGTATTTATCTCATTGGCGATTTCGGTAGAAAGCTCACTGGAGGCAACATCTAAAAAATCTCTCGATAGAAAATAAATTGTTACTTTATCAACTTTATAAGGAGTTTCTAATATATCGCTGAAGTTTGTAGTCTCAAGATCAAATGAAATAGTGTCAGTTATTGTTGGGTTTTCTGAAATTGTTT
>Ga0184615_10000827_pt1 | contig 16783 bp, 11 predicted proteins | sample PLM4_65_coex_FD_133134 | JGI IMG/M metagenome (GOLD analysis project Ga0184615, IMG submission 133134) | Groundwater sediment microbial communities from an aquifer in East River, Colorado, USA - PLM4_65_coex | ecosystem: Environmental > Terrestrial > Soil > Riparian zone | place: USA: East... | reverse complement strand
GACGATGAAGCGCAAGAACCCCGGCTTCAACGAGGAATACCACGGCTACCGCTCGTTCAACCGGCTGCTCGAGGACGCGCAGAAGCAGAAGCTGATCGCGATCCACAAGGACGCGCGCAGCGGCACCTACGTGATCGACGAGGTGCTCGAAGAAGCGGGCTGAGCTCAGCCGCTGCGCCGGCGGCCCCAGCGCGCCGCCCAGTCGTGCAGAGGAGCGAGCGCTTCGAGCAGCGCCTCGCCCTCGGCGCAGAGCGCGTAGCCCGAGCCCTCCTCGTGCGCGACGATCCCCGCCTCGCGCAGCTCGGCAAGGCGCTGGTTCAGCACCGTCGGCGATACCTCGTCGCAGCGCGCGCGCAGGTCTCGGAAGGTGAGCGCGCCCTCGCGCAGCTCCCAGAGCACGCGCAGCGCCCAGCGACGGCCGAGCAGGTCGAGCGCGGCCATGATCGGCCGTCCGCTGCGCGAGCCGCGCACGGCTCGTCCGGGTCGGGGCGAAGCCAGGGTCTTCTCCTTGTGCTACGGAATCAGTAGCATTACGCTACGGATATCGTAGCACCACGGAGGACCCATGTGCGCCGCCCGTCTCGCCCCGCTCGAACCCCCCTATGAGGACGCGCTCGCCGAGGAGCTCGCGCGCTTCATGCCGCCCGGCGTCCCGCCAATCGGCCTGTTTCGCACGCTCGCCCACAACCCCCGCGTGCTGCGCAGGTTCCGACTCGGGTCGCTGCTCGACCGCGGGAGCCTCGGCTTGCGCGAGCGGGAGCTGGCGATTCTGCGCACCTGCTGGCTGTGTCGCTCCGAGTACGAGTGGGGCGTGCACGTGGCGGTCTTCGCGGCGCGCGCCGGGCTCTCCGACGAGCAGGTTCGCGCGACCTGTGCGGCCACGCCCCCGGACGGTGTCTTGTCGCCGCGCGATGCGCTGATCCTGCGGCTCTGTGACGCGCTGCACGCGACTTCCGACGTCGACGACGCGCTCTTCACCGCGCTCGAGCGCGAGCTCTCGAGCGCGCAGATCGTCGAGCTGCTCGTGCTCGCGGGCTTCTATCACACGGTCGCGTTCGCCACGAACGCGCTGCGGATCGACCTGGAGCCCTCGGCCGCGCGTTTTCCCGCGCCCGGCCCGTAGCACGCAGAGCGCGCAGCGAGCCGAAGGCGAGCGAAGTACGGGTGGCGCGCGGCCGTCTCCCGTCGTTCTGACTACGCTCGGCTGCGCCTCGCTGCGCGCGCCTGCGGCGCTTGCGGCCCGGCGCGAGGACGGCCTCGCGCGGGGCCTTCGCGCAAACTCACCGCTCATCCCGGCGCGAGTTGGCATGTGCCCGCAAGCGCGGGCATAGCCCGCGCGCGCAGCGAGCCGAAGGCGAGCGAAGTACGGGTGGCGCGCGGCCGTCCGCGCGCCGGGGCCCGTGTTACGATCGCGCGGGGATGGACGAGACACGGCGCGTCGACGACCTGCTCGCGCAGCTCACGCTGGACGAGAAGGCGTCGCTCACGGCCGGCGCAGATCTCTGGCACACGCGGCCCGTCCCGCGGCTCGGCATTCCCGCGCTCGTGCTCTCGGACGGCCCGTCCGGCGCGCGTGGCACGAGCCTGGCGGAGGGCCCGAGCTCGGCGTCGTTCCCGTGCGGCACGGCGCTGGCCGCGACCTGGAACGTGGAGCTCGTCGAGCGGGTGGCGGCGGCGATCGCCGAGGACGCGCGCACGAAATCCGCGAGCGTCCTGCTCGGCCCGACCATGAACCTGCACCGGACGCCGCTCGGCGGGCGGAACTTCGAGTGCTACTCCGAGGATCCGCACCTGTCGGCGCGCACCGCGGTCGCGTTCATTCGCGGCCTGCAAAGCCGTGGCGTCGCCGGCTGCGCGAAACACTTCGCCGCGAATGACTCGGAGTTCGAGCGCATGTCGATCTCGTCCGAAGTCGGTGAGCGCGCGCTGCGCGAGCTGTATCTCGCGCCGTTCGAGGCGGCGGTGCGCGAGGCGGGGACCTGGACGGTGATGTCGGCGTACAACAAGCTGCACGGCGTCTACGCGGGCGAGCACCCCTGGCTGCTCGGCGAGGTGCTCGAGCGGGAGTGGGGCTTCGATGGCTTCGTCGTCTCCGACTGGTTCGGCACGCACAGCACCGCCGACGCCGCGAACGCGGGGCTCGATCTCGAGATGCCCGGTCCCGGACTCCACCTAGGCGCGAAGCTCGCCGACGCCGTGCGCAAGGGCGAGGTCGCGGCAGACGTGCTCGACGACGCGGTGCGCCGCATCCTGCGCGTCGCGCACCGCACCGGCGCGCTCGACTCGGGGTTCGCCGGCCCCGAGCGCGCGGTCGACCGGCCGGATCACCGCGAAGTCGCCCGGCGTGCCGCAGGCGAAGCGATCGTGCTGCTCAAGAACGACGGCGACGCGCTGCCGCTCGATCTAAAGGGCGTGCGCAGCCTGGCGGTGATCGGCCCGAACGCAGACCCCACGGTGCTGCAGGGCGGCGGGAGCGCGCGGGTGCGACCACACTACGCCGTGTCGGCGCTCGACGGCCTGCGGGCGCGCGCGGGCGCCGGTGTCGACGTGCGCTTCGCGCTCGGCTGCACCAGCCACAAGACCATACCCGCGCTCGGCAGCCGCGTGCTCGACGGGCCACTTCGCGTCGAGTATCGCAACGGCTCGACGTTCGACGGCGAGCCGGTGCTCGTGCGCGAGTCGCGCGACGCCTACTTCACCTGGCTCGGCGCCTTCGCGCCCGAGGTCGACCCGAAGGCCTTCAGCGTGCGGCTCTGCGCCCGGATCACGCCGCGCGAATCGGGCGCGTTCACATTCTCGCTCGTCTCCGCCGGGAAGAGCCGGCTCTTCATCGACGGCGTTCTGTCAGTCGACAACTGGACGCGCCAGACACCCGGTCAGGCGTTCTTCGGCCTCGGCAGCGCGGAGGTCTGCGCCGACGTCGCGCTCGCTGCAGGCCGCAGCGTCGAGCTCGTCGTCGAGTTCTCGAACGAGGGCCGCGCGCTGCTCGGTGGTCTGAAGGTCGGCTGCATGCAGGCGCTGCCGTCCGATTTGCTCGAGCGCGCCGTCCAGTGCGCGGCCGCAGCCGACGCCGCGATCGTCGTCGTCGGGCTGAACGACGAATGGGAGAGCGAGGGGCACGACCGCGCCGATCTCGAGTTGCCTGGCCGGCAGGTGGAGCTGATCGAGAAAGTGGCCGCGGCGAATCCGCGCACGGTCGTGGTCGTGAACGCGGGCGCGCCGATCCGCATGGACTGGCTCGCGCGCGTACCCGCCGTGGTGCAGCTCTGGTATCCCGGCCAGGAGGCCGGCCATGCCCTCGCCGACGTGCTCTGCGGCGACCTGAATCCGTCCGGCCGTCTGCCACAGACCTGGCCGCGCCGTCTCGAGGACACGCCCGCGTTCCTGCACTACCCGGGCGAGAACGGCCGCGTGGTGTATGGCGAGGGCCTGTTCATGGGCTACCGGTATTACGATGCGCGAAAGGTCGAGCCGCTGTTCCCGTTCGGGCACGGCCTCTCGTACACGCGCTTTGGCTACACGGATCTGCGTCTGGCGCGCGCGTCGATCGCGGCGGGCGAATCCGTCGAGGTCGAGCTCGACGTGACCAATCGCGGCACGCGCGCGGGACAGGAGGTCGTGCAGCTCTACGTGCGCGACGTCGCCTCGCGCCTGGCGCGGCCGGAGCAGGAGCTGCGCGCGTTCGCGAAGCTCGCGCTCGCGCCGGGCGAGACGAGGACCGTGCGCTTCACGCTGGACGCGCGCGCGCTCTCCTACTGGGATCCGGCCGCGCCGGGCTGGGTGGCCGAGCCCGGCGAGTTCGAGCTGCGCGCGGGCGCGTCGTCGCGCGACATCCGCGCTCGCGCCTCATTCACGCTGGAAGCCCCGTCGCTCTAGCGCGTACAGCTTCACGGAGAGAAGTAGTGCGCTGTCACCGATTTGGTCGCGTCCATCGTGAGCGTGCACGGTCCCGTTCCCGTACACGCTCCGGACCAGCCGGTGAAGACGTAGACGCCGTTGTTTCCGGCTGAGAGCGTCAGCGTCGTTCCCTCGACCCAGGTTTCAGAGTAGTCGCTCGCGGGATGGCTGCTGCAGGTGATTCCCGAGGGCGTGCTCGAGACGACGGGTGTGACTGGATTGGATCCTCCGGTCGTCGCGACGTTGAGCATTTACATCACGCTGCAGCCCTGTGTCAGCGCGGGAGACTCTCCGGAAAGCGCGCGGCGCAGCGCGCTCACGTCCACGACGTCGCATTGCGCCGGGCTCGAGCCGCTCGCGCCCTGCACGTTGCACTTCCCCAGCGCGGCCGGGGTCGTGCCGCCGGCGAGCCAGAGCCTCATCTCCGCGACGTCGGAGTTCGTGGCCACGCCGTCGGCCGAGACGTCGCCGCACTGCGAGCCGTCGCGGATCGAGTCGGGCTGCGAGCCGTCGCCGACGCCGCCGCGGTCCGTGCCAAGGCGCGGACCGGAGCCGACCGGCCCGCAGGTGTAGGTGAGCTCCTGACCCCCTACCGCCGCGATCTGGCGCAGGCTCGCGTCGCTGATCGTCGGCGCTCCGTCGACGTCGGGCGTGAACACGCCCGGTGCGCTCATCCACCAGCCGCGCGGCTTCCCCGCCACCTGCCCCTTCGCCACCAGGTCGCACTCGTTGATCGTGGCACTTGGCGCCTCCGGATACTTCGTGCTCGCGCGCTGCACGAGCAGATCGAGCCGTCCGACGACCGCAGCGTCCGACCCGTTTGCCGCCGTGAGCGTGACCTGCTGGCCGACGACCGGCGGCAGATCCGAGTCGAACGCGAGCACGAAGTTCGCGACGCCGGCGCGCTGCGCGTCTCCCCCGGGGAACTGGAAAACGCCCGCGGAGACGAAGCTGACCAAGGTGTCGATGGCCCCGTCGTGCAGCAGACCGAAGCCGCGCACCTGCTCGGCCCCCGGATCGCCGCTCTGCGGGATCCCGCCGACCGCGGGCATGCCGAACATGCCGACCTTCTGATACGCGTTGCGCAGATGCGGAACCTTGAAGTGCTGGGTCTCGTTCTCGAACGTCGAGAGGCCGCTGGTGCCGAACGAGCCGGGGTTGAGGATGTCGATGGTCATGGGGATGACGTGCTGCAGGGAGTGACAGCCTTCGCAGTTCTTGGCCGTGTCCGAGATCGGCCCGAGGTAGAAGTCGTGCCCGGCCTGCTGCGACGCCGACAACGAGCCGTCGAGATTGCGGATCGGATTCGGCGGCATCTGCACCTGCAGGATGAAGGTGGCAAAGCGCTGCATGTCCTCGCCGGCGAGCTGGTTCGCGCGCCCGAGGAGGCCCACGAAAGCCGGGTTGAAGTGCAGGAACGCCTCGTTCGCGTCGAGCGCGTGCAGGGGGTCGCCGTCCCAGAGCGGAGAGCGGTTCGTCGTCGTGCCGCCGGTGCGATCGCCGCGCCAATGCATGGGGCCGTTGTTCCGCATGCCGCGCAGTGTCTGCGTGGTCATCGGGCCCTTGAGCGGGTGGATATCGGGATTGCCGACCACGATCCCGACGTTGCTGCCATCGAGATTCACGAACGGATTGGTGTTCTGCAGCAGCGTGCCGGACGGGTCGCCGAGGTCCCAGGCCAAGCTGTCGAAATCGCCGAAGACGTGACAGACCCCGCACGACGCCTCGCCGTTCGCGGAGGTGAGGTGGGTGTCGTACAGGAAGCTCCGCCCGTTCGTGATCGTCGCTAACTCCGGGCTGTGTACGGTGTAGTGCGCGATCTCGCTGCGCGCCGCGGTGTCGACCACCGATACGCCGTCGTCGAAGCGCGTGTATACGTAGAGTCGGTCGTCCGCAGCGTCGAGTACGGCGCCGCCGGGCCCGCCGCCGGACAGGGCGATGTGGTCGGCCGCACTTGCCTGGTACGCCCCGCCGCTCCCGGGCGGAAGCGCGAGCGCCGCCGTGTCGACGATGCCGATCTCGCCCGATCCGAACGCTGCGACGTAGAGCGTCGCGCCGTCGCTGGTCACGGCCATTTCGGTGGGGATGCCGAGGCTTGCGGCGTTCACCGCCGCAGGCGGCACCACCGCGTCGTAGTCGATCTGGGTGTTGAGGTTGCGCGGCGAGACGCTCGAGCCGGAGAGCAGCGTGATGCGCGCCTTGTGCAGCTCTCCGCGCAGGTTCGGCGTGCCGAAGCCCTCGAAGCGGTCCATGTTGTTCGCGTCCGTGTTCGAGACGTAGACGACGCCCGAGACCGGATTCACGACCATGTTGAACAGAACGGTGCCGACGTGGTCGAAGACGCCCGTCTGCACCGGCGGGGTCGCGTCGGCGCTGATCGCGAACACGTCGTGGTCCGGGAGCTGGAACTGCACCACGTCGGTATGCGGGTCCCCGTTCGTGTCGAACCAGGTCGTTCCCGACTGGTACTTCAGCATCACGCCGACGTCGGGCGAGTTCAGCGTCGCGCCGCCCGCGAACGGGTCGGTGAGCGGCAGAGCCGGGTTCAGCGACGGCAGCACGCCCTGCGCCATCTCCGTGGTCTGGTTTCCGGAATGGAACACGGCCGCGTACACCGTGCCGTCGAGCGGGCTCACCGCGAGGGCGCGCGGCGTATCGCCGAACAGGCTCAGGATCGCGAGCGGCGTGCCGCCGAGCGGCGCCCCGAGATTCGTCGCCTCGAAGACCCAGACGTCCGAGCGGCCGACCCCCGGCACGAGCAACTCCGGATCGCCCGGACGGTTCTGGCCGCGGTGCGCGGCGGTGATGAAGGCTCGATTCCCGCCGGGACCGGCGAAGACGATGTCGCGCGGTTCGTCGCCCACCAGCAGCGTGCGCACGACGCGCTGGGATGCGACGTCGACGATCGAGATGCTGTCGGAGAGGTGGTTCACCACCCAGACCTCGGCGTTGCTCCGTGCAGCGACGGCGACGGGCTCGACGCCCACGGGGACCGAGCCCGAGAGCGTGAGGCCGGCGGGCGAGACATCGAAGATCTCGAGGCGACCGTCGGGGACGTTGCAGGCGAAGAGCTTCGCGCCGTCAGGTGAGAGCGCGAGCGGCCGGACCGGCCCGCTCTCGAAGAGCGTGTAGCTGCCCTGTGCAAGCGCGGAGGCCGAGAGCGAAATCAGCGCGATCGTCAGGGTGAGTCGCGTGCGCAAGGAACCTCGAAGCGTCATCTCCCGTACTCCAGAGCTGAGCATAACCCGAGCGCTCGAGCTCGGGGCAAGGCAACTGCGCCGTCGGACCTTCCGGTCGCTGCGCGAGCCGCTGGCCGCGTTCGCGCGCTAGAGCACACAGCCCTGCGTGAGCGTCGGCGTCTGCGCCGGCGGGAGCCCACCGAGCGCTCGCCTCAGCGTCGCGACGTCGGCGATGTCGCAGTTCGCCGGCAAGCTGCCGTTCGCGCCGCGCACGTTGCACTTGGCGAGCGCGGCCGGCGGGCTTCCGCCCGCGAGCCAGGCGCGCATGCCCGCCACGTCTGCGGGCGTGTCGACACCGTCGGCTGTCACGTCGCCGCACTGCGAGCCATCGCGGATCCCGTCGGGCTGCGAGCCGTCGCCCACGCCGCCGCGATCGATGCCCATGCGCGGACCCGAGCCCGCCGGCACGCAGGTGTAGGTGAGCTCCTGGCCGGGCGTGCCCGCCAGAAGGCGCAGGCTCGTTTCGTCGATCGGCGCGCCGCCGTCGAGGTCAGGCGTGAACATGCTCGGGCCGCTCGCGCTCATCCACCAGCCGCGCGGCTGTCCACCGATTCGACCCTTCACGACCAGATCGCATTGCTTTTTCGCCGGCGGATCCGGATCCGCCCAGGCGGTCGCTGCGCTCGCGAGGAGAATCCCCAGCCGCGTGGTCACTTCCGTGATTCCCGCATTCGTGGACGTCAGGGTGAGCTGCTGCCCGACGACGGGCGCGACGTCCGACGGGAATGCGAACGTGAACTCGGCCGCCTGCGTTCGCTGCGCATCGCCGCCGGGGAACTGGAACACGGGCGCGTTCAAGAAGCGCACGACCGATTCGACCGAGCCGTCGTGCAGGTAGCCGAATCCGCGGATCTGCTCGTCGTCGGGACTGCCCGTCGCCGGCAACGCGCCGTCCGCGGGGCTGCCGAACATGCCGACCTTCTGATAGATGTTGCGCAGGTGGGCGACCTTGAAGTGCTGTGTCTCGCCCTCGAAGGTCGAGAGACCGCCGGTCCCGAAGAATCCGTCCTGCTGTGACAGCGTGTGACAGCCGTTGCAGTTGAGCAGCGTGTCCGAGATGTCGCCGTTGAAGAAGTCGGAGCCGACCTGCTGATCCGCGGTCAGCGTGTTGTCGAGATTGCGAATCGGATTGGGCGGCTGCTGCAGCTGCAGGATGAAGTCGGTGAACGCCTGCATCTCCGCGGTGGTGAGCTGGTTCTGTCGACCGAGCAGGCCGACGAACGCGGGATTGAACTTCTTGAACGCCTGCTCCTCGTCGAGCGCGTTCCCGGGATCGCCGAGCCAGAACGGTGAGCGATTGCCGGGGACGGCGCCCGTGTACAAGCCACCCGAGCGATCGCCGCGCCAGTGCATCGGCCCGTGGTGCTGCATGCCGCGCAGCGTCTGCGTGGTCATCGGGCCCTTCAGCGGGTGGAAGTCGACTCTCGTATCCACTCCGCCCGAGGGCAGTGCGGGCGACGCGAGGCCGATGATGAGGCCGGGGATGCCGACGACGGTCAGGTCGGCCCTCACGAACGGATTGTTGTTCAGCCCAAGCGTCCCGTCGGGATCGCCGAGATCCCAGGCCAGGCTGTCGAAGTCACCGAAGACGTGACAGACCGCGCAGGACGCCTCGCCGTTGGACGACGTGAAACGCGTGTCGTAGAAGAGCCGCCGCCCGTCAAGCACGGTCGGCAGCTCGGGGTTGTGCAGGCGCAGGTGCGCGCCTTCGGTCTTCGAGGACAGGTTCACGATCGAGACGCCGTTGTCGAAGCGCGTGTAGACGTAGAGCCGATTGTTCGACTCGTCGAGCGCCAGGCCGCCCGGGCCGCCGGCGCTGAGCTCGACCTGATCGGCGGCGTCCGACTGATACGCGCCTGCGTCGCTGGGCGCGAGGGCGAGCGCTGCGGTGTCGATGATGGCGACGTTGCTCGAGCCGAACGCGGCGACGTAGAGCGTCGCGCCGTTCGACGAGACCGCCAGGTCGGTGGGAATGCCCAGGCTCTTCTCGTTCACGCCCGGGGCGGGCGTGATCGCGCTGTAGTCGATGTCGGTGTTCAGGTTGCGCGCCGAGACAGGTACAGGCGCCCCGGGCGCCACGATCGTGATGCGCGCCCGGTGGAGCTCCCCGCGCAGGGTCGGCGTCGAGAAACCCTCGAAGCGATCCATGTTGTTCGCGTCGGTGTTCGAGACGTAGACCGCGCCCGAGATGGGGTTGACCGCCATGTTGTAGAGGATGGTGCCGACGTGGGCGTAGCTCGCGGACTGCGCCGGCACAGGCAGGTTGGGGTTGATCGCGAACACGTCTCGATCCGGGAGCTGGAATCGCACCAAGCCCGCGTGCTCACCGCCGTTCACGTCGAGCCAGGTATTCGGAGTGACGTTGTTCGGATCGTACTGCAGCATCACCGCGACCTGGGGAGCCGTTACGACGCCGGCGACGGGATCGTTGATCGAGAACAGCGGCGGCGGCGTGGGCAGCACGCCCTCGTTGACCGCGGTGGTCTGATTGCCGGAGTGGAAGACCGCGGCGTAGACCGTGCCGTCGATCGGGCTCACCGCGAGCGCGCGCGGCGTATCGCCGAAGAGGTTCAGGATCGTGAGGGGCGTGCCGCCGAGTGGTGCGCCGAGACCGGTCGCTTCGAAAACCCAGACATCCGAGCGTCCGACGCCCGGAGTCAGTAGCTCCGGATCGCCGGGTCGGTTCTGCCCGCGGTGCGCCGCGGTGATGAACGCGCGGTTCCCGGTGGAACCGGCGAAGACGATGTCGCGCGGCTCGTCGCCCACGAGCAGCGTACGCACGACCCGCAGCGACGCGACGTCGACGATCGACACGCTGTCGGACAGGTGGTTCACGACCCAGACTTCACCGTCGTTTCTCGCGGCGACGGCGACCGGCTCGACGCCGACCGGCACCGAGGCGACGTGCGCGAGGCCCGCGGGCGAGACGTCGAAGATCTCGAGCCGGCCATCGGGAATGTTGCAGACGAAGAGCTTCGCGCCGTTGGGCGAGAGGGCGACCGGTCGCACGGGGCCGCTCTCGAACAGCGTGTAGTTCCCCTGCGCGAGCGCCGGACCGGCAAGTGACAGCAGCGCAAGCGCCGCGGCGAGCCGCACGCGCAGAAATCCCGTGATCTTCATTCCCTTCCCTCCCGGCGCGCATGGTAACCCGCGCCGCCGATTTCGGGGGGAAAAGACCTCCTGGGCGGCGGGAATCCCTGCCTTTGCCTCAGCTCGGGCGGCGCTCCACGGGGCCGCCCGCATCGACCCAGCCCTTGAAGCCGGTCGCGATGTGCGAAACGCCCTCCAGGCCCATGTCCTGGACGGCCTTCGTCGCCAGTGCGGAGCGCCAGCCGCTCGCGCAGTGCAGGACGAAGCGCTTGCCGCTGCCGAATACGTCCTTGTAGTAGGGACTTTCCGGGTCGACCCAGAACTCGAGCATGCCGCGCGGGGCATGGAACGAGCCGGGGATGAAGCCGTCGCGCTCGCGTTCGCGCGGGTCGCGCAGGTCGACGATCAGCACGTCCGAGCGTTTGGCCAGCTCGATCGCCTCCGCAGCCGAGACGGAGGCGACCTCCGCGTTCGCCTCGTCCACCAGCTGTCGCACGTTCTTCCGCAGCTTCTTCATGGATCGACTATGCCAGAATGCGCGCTCGCAGAGGAGACCGCGTCGTGAAGAACAACCTCGGCCTTTTCCTGTCCAAGCGCGCGTACCTGAATCCGCGCTTGGAGGCGTTCATCGACACGCACTCGGGTCGGCGCTTCACGTTCGCGGAGCTCGACGCGCGCGCGAACCGCACCGCGAACTTCCTGGCGCACGAGCTCGGCGTGAAGAAGGGCGACCGCGTCGCGCTCCTGCTCATGAACAGCCCGGAGTTCATCGAGGGCTTCTTCGCGATCGCCAAGATCGGCGCGGTCTGCGTGCCGCTGAACTGGCGGCTCGTCGCCGACGAGCTGCAGTTCATCCTGAAGGACGCTGGCGCCACGCTGGTGATCTACGGCGGGGAGTTCGGCCAGACGGTCGGCGAGCTCCAGCTGCGCGGCGCGGCCACGGACGTGAAGCACTGGGTACACGTCGGCGGCGCCGAGACCCGCGCGAGCTTCGCAGTCGACTACGAAGCGTTGCACCGTGCCGCGTCGGCCGAGGCGCCCTCCGTCACCGCCTGCGACGACGACTTGCTCTACATCATGTACACGTCGGGCACGACCGGTCTGCCCAAGGGGGCGATGCACACCCACTCGACGGCGATGTGGGGCGTGCTGACGATCGCGGCCACGGCGGAGATGCGCTTCAAGGACCGCTATCTCGTCTCGCTGCCGCTCTTCCACGTCGGCGCGCTGACGCCGATCACCGGCAACGTCTACCGCGGCGTGACGAGCGTCGTGATGCGCGCGTTCGATCCGGTGAAGGTCTGGGAGCTGATCCAGTCCGAGAAGGTCACCGTCGCGCTCAAGGTTCCGGCGATGCTGAACTTCATGCTGCAGACCTACGATCCCAAGAAGTACGACATCTCGAGCCTGCGCTGGATCATGAGCGGGGCGGCGCCGGTTCCGGTCACGCTGATCGAGGCGTACGCGAAGCTCGGCATCGAGATCCACCAGGTCTACGGCCTGACCGAGAGCTGCGGCCCGGCGTGCCTGATCGGTCCCGACGAGGCGATCTCGAAGGCCGGCTCGACCGGCAAGGCGTTCTTCCACACGGACGTGCGCGTGGTCGACGCGCAGGGCGCGGAGATCGAGGCGGGCCAGCAGGGAGAGGTGATCATCCGCGGCGCGCACGTGATGCCGGGCTACTGGAACCGGCCCGAGGCGACGGCCGAGACGATCAAGGACGGCTGGCTGCACTCCGGCGACGTCGCCACCGTCGACAAAGAGGGCTTCATCTACATCCAGGATCGGATGAAGGACATGGTCATCTCGGGCGGCGAGAACGTGTACCCGGCCGAGATCGAGAACGTGATCCTGGCGCACCCGAAGGTCGGCGAGGTGGCGGTGATCGGACAGCCCAGCGCGAAGTGGGGCGAGTCCGCGTTCGCCGTCGTCGTCCGACACGACCCGTCGCTCACCGAGCGCGAGGTGCTCGACTGGTGCAACGGCAAGCTCGCGCGCTTCAAGCAGCCGCGCGCCGTCGGGTTCGTCGACGTGATCCCGCGCAATCCCACTGGCAAGGTGCTGAAGCGCCTGCTGCGCGATCAGTTCCCGGGCCCGGCGCCTGAGTAGGGGGAAGCGACACCGTCGCGCGTCACCTGCCATACGGCGACTGGCTCGCCGCGCGCGGACCCGAGCCACGGCCAAGCGCCGACGCGGTAGAGCGTGACGCGCAGGAACGGCGTCGGCGCGGCTTCGTAGAGGTCGACGCGCGCGAAGCCGCGTGACGCGAGGACGAAGCGCTCGCCGGTCACGTGATGCGTGCTTCGACCGGTGCTGGCGCCGCCGCCTGCGACGATCTGCAGCGACGGGCCCGCTCCGCCCGGCGTGCCGACGCGCAGGCTGTGCAGGTGGCCGGCGAGCAGAAGCTGCACCGGGACTCCGGCCGCAGCGATCGCCGCGGCGATCGCGCGCGAGCTTTCGTCGTCTTCGAGCGGGTGGTGTGCGACGAGCACGCGGAATTCGCCCTGCGCCGCGCGCAGCGCGTCGCTGAGCGCGCCGAGGCTCTTGCTGTCGGCGATGCGCGTGGAGTCGAAGAAGACCAGCGTGACGCCCGGCGCGAGCTCGACGCGCTCGACCGGCTCGCCGGCGAGGTGCCAGTTCGCCAGGTAGCGCGGTACCGCGTTCCGCTGCAGCTCCGGGCTCTTCGCCGAGCCCAGATCGTGATTGCCGAGCACGGCGAGCAGTGGCACGCGGTTCTGCGCGCGCGCCGATGTGTCGCATGCCGACGCGACGCTCCTCGAGTCCGGGCCGGAGAGATCGGCGAAGCGGCAGTACGGCCGAACCAGATTCTCGCGCACGCGTTCTTCGAGCTCGCCGGCGATCAGACCGTGCGGGTAGAAGTTGTCACCGAGGAAGAGCAGCGCATCGGCCGGCCGCTGCACATCCTCGGCCGCGAGCGCCTCCGCTACGCGCAGCTGTCCGTCGCGAAAGCGCAGCCAGCTGGGCGGCACGCCGGTGTCGCCGAGCGCGAACAGGGAAACGCGCGGTAGGATGTTGGCGGGGAGAGGCGCTGGCGTCGTTTGGTGTACCGCGTGCGGGGTGCACGCGGCGATCGAGAGCGCGGCCGTGATCGCGAAGCAGATTCGGAAGCTCCGTTCCACCCTCCCCTCATCGTGTCGAGCGCCGCGGGGGGTGAGCGAGGCATGAGATCGATCCAAGCCGCCGCAAAACGGATTGAGGCCGAGCCCTTGACTGGACGATGGTGGGAACGCATGCCGGTCGATTTTCGACGGACGCTATCGAACTACTTCGCGCTCACCTACGTGGCGCTCCTGGCGACGCTCGCGACGTTCCTGTTCGCCGCCGCGCGCGGCGATGCGATCGCGCTCGCCTTCTCGGTCTCGGTCTATCTGACGTACGCGGTCTTCTACCTCTTGCCGCTCGCAAGCTTGACCTTCGCGCTCTCGGAGGCGCTCTCGCGAGCACCCCGTCTGCAGCGGGTGGTCGCCGGTACGGTGGGGGTGCTCGGCGCCGCGCTGCTCGACGTGTACCTGTACGGGGACGGCCGGCTCTACGACCTCTACGGCTTTCACGTGAACGGGATGGTCTGGAATCTCGTCACGACGCGCGGAGGGGTCGAATCTCTCGACGGCGGTGAGTCCTCGTTCCACAGCGCTGCCGCGATCGCGCTCGGTTTCGTCGCCCTGCAGGGCGCACTCATGCTCGCGGCCCGCTCGCGGATCGCCGGCGCGGCGCTCGGCCGGCTGCACACGCGCCGCTTCGCCGTCGCTGCGAGCCTCGCGCTCCTCGGGCTGGCCGGCTTCGAGCGGGCGACGTACGCGATCGCCTATGGGACGCAACACGGGTCCGTGCTCGAAGCAGCGGACAAGTTTCCGCTCTACCTGCCCACGCGCGCGCGCAGCCTGACCAGCGCGCTCGGTTTCGGCGCACCCGCTGGTGACACGCTGCTCGTCGAGCCGGTGAGCGGCGAGATCCACTACCCGCTCCACGCGATCGAGCGTCGCGCGCATCCCGCCTACAACATCGTCTGGCTGGTGGCCGAGTCGCTCCGTGCCGACGCGCTGGATCCCGAGATCATGCCGGCGACCTGGTCGTTCGCTCAGAAGGCGCACTGGTTCCGCACCCACTACAGCGGCGGGAACTGCACGCGCATGGGTGTCTTCTCGATGTTCTACGGGCTGCACGGCAGCTACTGGTTTCCGTTCCAAACGTACGGCCGCGGGCCGGTCCTGCTCGACCTCTTGCTAGCGGACCAGTACCAGATCGAGCTCCGCACGAGCGCGCGGTTCAGCTACCCGGAGTTCGACGAGACGGTCTTCGCGCGGGTGCCGCGCGAGCGCATGTACGAGGCTGCCGGCAGTCCGGGCTGGCGGTCGGACGAGGCGCACGTCGGCGGCATGCTCGACTTCATCGCTCGGCGCGATCCGGCGCGCCCGTTCATGACGTTCCTCTTCTTCGAATCCCCTCACGCGCGCTACCAGTTTCCGCCCGAGTCGGTGATCCGAACGCCGTACCTCGAGGAGCTGGACTACGCGACGATGGACGTCGCGCGCGACATGCCGCTGATCGTGAATCGCTACCTGAACTCGGTCCACCACCTGGACAGCCAGCTCGCGCGGGTCTTCGCCTACCTCGAGGCCAACGATCTGCTCGACTCGACGATCGTCGTGGTGACGGGCGATCACGGCGAGGAGTTCATGGAGAAAGGGCGCTGGGGCCATGGCTCAGGCTTCAGTGAGGAGCAGACGAACGTGCCGCTCGTGCTCTGGGTGCCAGGCGAGAAGCCGGCGCGGATCGATCGCATGACGAGTCACGTCGACCTCGCGCCGACCCTAATGCGCCTGCTCGGCGTCTCGAATCCGCCGAGCGACTATTCGAATGGCTTCGATCTGCTCGACGGTCCCGCGCGCTCGTCGACCGTCGTGAGCGGCTGGAGCGACCTCGCGATCATCTCGGCCGACCACAAGATCGTCCTCCCGTTCGGGCAGTTCGATTTCTCGCTGCGCAGCCGCGTGACCACGCGCAACGATGGGGTCGAGAGCAAGCGCGACGCAGTGCTCTCCGGCGCTCGCTCCCGGATCCTCGAGCTGCTGCACGAGATGGGGCGCTTCGCGGCCGTTCGCGGCTGACCCAAGCCGCGCAGCCCGATCATTTTCTGCTTGTTCGACGGATCGCGGTATGCTCGCGGCATGACGCTGCACATCGCCGATCCGGAGCTTTTCGCCGTCACGGCGGATGGCTTGACGGTCTCCTTCGTCGTCTCGGAGGGGAGCCGTCCCTCGGACGCCCCGGCGCGCGTGCGCGTGAACGGCGTGGAGCGCGCGGTCTCGCACGGCACGGCGGGGACGCGGCTCGTGCGCATCGAGGGCCTCGCGCCCGACACCGAGCACTCGCTCGCGATCGAGACCGAGAGCGGCGCGACGGCGGCGCCGGACAAGTACTTTCCCGGCCGCGTGCGCACGCTCCCCGCTCCGCGCGGCCGGCGCGTCGCGCGCTTCGCGACGCTGAACGACCTGCACTTCGGGGAGCCGCGCTTCGGCGGGCAGATGACGGAAGACAACGAGTACGGCGACTCGGCGCCCGGCTTCCCGGCGGTGCGCGAGACCGACGGCGATGTGCCGTACTGGCGGATGATGAACGAGGACGCGATCGCCGACATCAACGCCTCGGGCGTCGACGCGGTGGTGATCAAGGGCGACATCGCGGACCGCGGCCTGCGCGCGCAGTTCGAGATCGCGCGCCGGACCTTCGAGGGCTTCGACGTCCCCTGGCACGCGTTCCTCGGCAACCACGACCACTACGGCCGCGAAGCGGGCGAGGAGGTCGACGGCTACGCAATTCTGGGTCAGCCACAGGCACCACGCGCCTTCGACCTCGGCGGCTGGAGGCTCGTGCTGCTCGACACCGTCGAGCCCGGCGACCACCACGGCGTCTTCCCCGAGGAGCGCCTGCGCTGGCTCGCGAACGAGCTGGCCGAGACGCGCGAGCGCGCGCAGCCGACGCTCCTGCTCACGCACCACCAACCGGTTCCGCCCGAGCACGCGGGGAGCTACCCGAACTCGATCGGCATCATTCCCGAGCACTCGACGCGGATCTTCGCGCTGCTCGGGACGAACCCGCAGGTGCAGGGCGTGCTGATCGGGCACACGCACCGCAATCGTGTGCGCCGCTACCCGGCGTCCGGCGCGATTCCGTTCGTCGAGGTGAACTGCGTGAAGGACTACCCCGGCGGCTTCGCCGTCTACGAGCTCTACGACGACGGCACGTTCCGGCAGGAGGTGCGGCGGTCGTCGAGCGCGCGCGCGCTCGCGCACTCGACGCGCTGCCGCGACTTCTTCAAGGGCTTCTACCGCGACTTCTCACTCGGCACGCTCGAGGAGCGCTGCTGGATCGCGGGCGGCGCGCGCGCGCGCTGAAGCTCGACGCCGTCCGCTTCACGGGATCGGCCCGCAGGTTCCGGCGGTGCCGGCGGTGCAGGGAAGCGGGATCGATCCCGCGCCGGTGCAGGCTGCGCATCTCGGGCCGGGAGCCTTGGTGTTCAGCACACGGAACTGCGT
>Ga0184615_10000826_pt1 | contig 16787 bp, 11 predicted proteins | sample PLM4_65_coex_FD_133134 | JGI IMG/M metagenome (GOLD analysis project Ga0184615, IMG submission 133134) | Groundwater sediment microbial communities from an aquifer in East River, Colorado, USA - PLM4_65_coex | ecosystem: Environmental > Terrestrial > Soil > Riparian zone | place: USA: East... | reverse complement strand
TCGGGGAGGCATTCAAGTGACCATTCAACCCTGAGTGCATGCCGGCGGACGAGGTGCTCGGCACCGGAAAGCCCGTAGTGGCGGGCGGGTCTGATATCGACCGCTATCCGAATCCGGTTTTTCGGCAGTTTCTGGCCCGTGGATTTAAGTCTATTTGCTCTGTTCCGTTGTCCACCCGCGAGCGCCCCTTCGGATTGCTTGCACTTTGCCGGCTAACCGATGAGGCCTGGACTCCAGACGATGTCGAGTTCCTGATGCAGATCGCTAGCCAGGTAGCCATCGCCGTGGAGAACTCAACCACGTATCGCGATCTGGCGGAATTGAAGGAACGGCTGGCTACCGAGAAGCTCTACCTCGAGGACGAGATTCGCCTCGACCAGAACGTTGGGAACATGGTCGGCGCAGGGGCGGCTTTCCAAGCCGTCCTGAAGAGTGTTCAGACCGTGGCGCAGACGGACGCAACCGTGCTCATCACGGGCGAAACAGGCACGGGAAAAGAGTTGGTGGCCCGAGCCATCCACGAATTGAGCGGCCGCAGCAAGGGCAGTTTCGTCAAGCTGAACTGCGCGGCCATTCCCGCGGGCTTGCTGGAGAGCGAGCTGTTCGGGCACGAGAAGGGCTCGTTCACGGGAGCGGTGGCGCAGAAGGTCGGGCGCTTCGAACTGGCTCATCAAGGCACTCTCTTTCTGGACGAGATCGGGGAAATGCCGCTGGAACTCCAGCCGAAGCTGCTGCGCGCGATTCAGGACCAGGAATTCGAGCGAGTCGGCGGCAATCGCACGATCCGGACCAACGCCCGGCTGGTGGCCGCGACGAACCGGGACTTGAAGGCGATGGTGGAGGACAACAAGTTTCGCGCCGACCTCTACTATCGGCTGCATGTCTTTCCCGTGCATGTTCCATCGTTGCGGGACCGCCGGGAGGACATACCGCTGCTGACGCGCTACTTCGTTCAGAAGCATGCCCAGCGTATGGGCCGGAACATCGATACGATTCCTACGCCGGTTTTGGCGGCACTCACGAACTACGATTGGCCGGGCAATATCCGGGAGCTGCAGAATGTGCTGGAGCGATCGGTCATCCTAACCCATGGGAGCGCGCTGCAAGTGGCGATGATGCCCGAGCTCACCGGCAAGCCGGCTCCGCCTGCATCGCGGGGGATATCCCCGCCTGAATCGGAAAACGCCGAACGGGAGAGGATCCTGAAGGCGCTGGAGGAAGCCAGAGGCCAAGTCGGAGGCCCGGACGGCGCGGCGGCCCGCCTGGGACTGAAGCGAACCACGCTCCAGTCGCGCATGCGAAAATATCAGATCGCACGCCAGTTTCAATAAGAGCCTGTATGACACTGTTATTGCTGTTGTGGCCGGTACGACGACGTAGGAGCTGGCCGCGTCTCGAGCGCTGCGGTCGGAAGTAAACCATGAGAATTGTACGTTCCATCGCCGCGTGGTCGATCGCGCTCGCGTTGGGGTCTTGTCCTGCACCTGCGCTCGATCCCAAGACGCGGATCACTCAGTATCGCCACAGCGCCTGGCGGGTGCAGGACGGAGCATTCGAATCGGCGCCCAATGTGGTGGCGCAAAGTGCCGACGGCTACATTTGGATTGGCACCGGGTCCGGACTTGTGAAGTACGACGGAGTCCGCTTCGCCCAGTGGACACCTCCGCCGGGTAAGAGCCTGACTAACCCCAACATCATTTCGTTGCTGGGTTCGTCTGACGGAACTCTTTGGATTGGAAGCGCCGCCGGCCTTCTGAGTTGGAAGAACAACGATCTTCGGGAGCAACTGCAGTATCGCATTAACGGCATCATCCAAGATCGTAAGGGCAGGATTTGGGTCGCGCGGTCTCGCAGTCGTCAGCAAGGAGGTCTCTGCCAGGTCACGGGCGAGCATCCTGGGTGCGTGGGCGACGACGACCAGATGAAGCTTCCGAACGCCACATCGATCGCCGAAGATTTGCACGGCAATCTCTGGGTTGGGAGCAACCAACTGTTGCGCTGGCATGAAGGCTCCTTTGACGCGTACTTACGGAATGAACTCGATCCGCGTAACTTCACTTCCGGTATCGCGAGCGTTGTCACGGCCTCCGACGGATCGGTCTGGGCCGCAATTCCCGGGGAAAAGAGGCTGGCTCTCGTCCACATCGTTGATGGCCGTCCAAAGCCAGTCGTACTGGCGGGAGTGAAGACACAAAGTTTCCAGACCCTTTTCATCGACCGCCAAGGCTCGCTCTGGTTAGGATCATCAGACAACGGACTTTATCGGCTGCACGACGGGCGGGTGGATCATTTTGGCAGCGAAGACGGCCTGTCCAGCAATACCGTGAGCAGTCTTTTCGAAGATCGAGAAGGCAACCTTTGGGTCGCGACATCAAAAGGTCTGGACTTGTTCCGCGATAGCCGTGTCATTACGTTCTCGGCCAGTGAGGGTCTGTCTTCCGACTTTGCCGGGTCGGTCCTGGCGTCGGATGACGGAACGGTATGGATCGGAAACAGGAGGTATCTTGAGGCTTTCCGCGACGGCCAAGTCACCTCCATTCCCATCCCAGGGAAAAGGGTGACCGCGCTCTTGCAGGACCATGCCAGACGCCTTTGGGTTGGCATCGATAACATGGTCACGATTTACGAGCAAGGCCGATTCCACAAAGTGAATCGCCCCGATGGCTCTCCGCTGGGGACCACCACCGCAATGGCGGAAGATCGCGAACAAAACATCTGGGCTGTCGTGAATCCCGACAGGAAGGTGTTTCGCATCCGTGACCGGCGTGTGCAGGAGGAATTCGATGCCCCACGAATACCCATCTCGCGCGCCGTCGCAGCAGACCCGACCGGTGGAGTGTGGCTGACATTCCTGGATGGCTTCGGTCACTATCGCGACGGGAAACTCGAGGCTATTAAAACGAATGGCGCGTCGGGTCTAGCGGCCGACGCGGATGGCTCGCTGTGGGGGGCCACGCGGAGCGGTCTGGTTCGCTGGAAGGATGGCCGGGCTGAGACCCTCACGTCTAAGAACGGCCTCCCCTGCGATCTGATTTACAGCGTGATTCGTGATGACCACGCCAAGCTATGGCTGAACGCAAAATGCGGCCTGATCGGAATCGCCGATTCCGAACTCCAGCGCTGGTGGCGGCAGCCCGGCATTGTGATTCAAGCTCAACTGCTGGACGCGCTAGACGGCGCGATGCCACGTTCGAACACGTTTCACCCGGGTGTCACCAAGTCACCTGATGGACGGCTGTGGTTCGTCAATGAGGCCGTTGTCCAAATGTTGGACCCCAACCGCCTAGGCCAAACGAGTCCCGCGCCACCTGTGTATGTCGAGCAGGTGCGTGCCGACCGGAAGGAGTACGGGACCAAGGGTCCTTTCGGGTTGCCGCCGCACACTCGAGACATTGAAATCAGCTACACCGCGTTGAGCTATTCAATTCCGGAGAAGGTTCGGTTCCGCTATAAGCTGGACGGCCGCGATCGGGAATGGCAAAACGTGGGAACTCGCCGCCAGGCCTTTTACAGTGACTTACCACCTGGCAAATATGGCTTCCACGTCAGTGCCTCCAACGATGACGGTGTCTGGAACGAAACCGGCGCCACGATCGAGTTTTCCATCGCCCCGGCGTACTACCAGACCAACTGGTTCCTCGCTCTTTGTGCTGCGGTGGTCATCGCCCTTCTCGGGGCGGCGTACCGCTTCCGTCTGTGGCAAGTTCAACGGGAATCCCGGCAACTGCGGGACGTAATCGAAACGATCCCGGCATATGTCTGGAGTGCTCTGCCGGATGGATCCGTCGATTTTGTCAACCGGCGTTGGCTGGAGTTCACCGGCTTTTCCCTGGGTCGCGCCCTGGGCTGGGGTTGGGCCGATGCGTTCCACCCCGAGGACCGCGCCCACCTCGCCGAGGCATGGCGCGCCGCGATCGCGTCGGGGGACGCCATGGAAGCGGAAGCTCGCATGCGCAGCGCCGATGGCCAGTATCGCTGGTTGTCTATTCGCACCGTTCCACTCCGTGACCGGTCAGGGAGAATCGTCAAGTGGTACGGCCAGAGTACGGACATCGAAGATCGCAAGCGCGCCGAAGAAGAGCGCGAGAGGCTGCGCCATGTCGAAACAGAGCTTGCACACATCAACCGGGTGAGCATGATGGGGGAACTGTCAGCTTCCATCGCTCATGAAGTAAACCAGCCGTTGACGGGCATCGTGAGCAACGGCAGCGCGTGCCTCCGTTTTCTGGCTGGAGATGCGCCTAATCTGGAGGAAGCCCGTGACGCCGTCAGCGACATCGTTCGCGACGGGAAGCGAGCCGGGGAAGTGATCGCCCGCATTCGGGCACTCACCAGAAGGTCTGCGCCGCCTAAAGAAAAGCTGGACCTGAACGAGACAATCCAAGAGGTCCTGGCCATCGTCGGCGACGAAGCAAAGAGAAAGGGCGTGTTGATCCGAACGCAGTTCGTGGATGAGGTTTTTCCTATTCTCGGCGATCGGGTACAGTTACAGCAAGTCGTGCTGAACCTGGTAATGAACGGCATGGAAGCGATGAGCAGTGTCGGCGACCGGGAGCGGCAACTTGTGATCACCACCCGGAACACTGACCCGGACCAAGTGCAGGTAACCGTGGAAGACTCGGGAACTGGGCTTGACCCGAACGCCATAGCACGGATTTTCGATCCTTTCTACACTACCAAACCCGGCGGCATGGGCATGGGACTCTCTATTTGCCGTTCCATCCTTCAGAACCATGGAGGACGGCTATGGGCTACCGGCAATGATGGCCCAGGCACAACGTTTCACTTCACGCTTCCGAAGGACCACGCAGGAGCATCCGATGCACGAGTTGCGGGAGACTGACGCAATTGTTGCGATTGTGGACGACGACCCCTCGGTTCGGCGGGGTCTGCAACGGCTGATCCGGTCAGCGGGGTGGAAGACCGAGACCTTCGCTTCCGCGCAGGAATTCCTGGCACGCCCAGGGACTGATGCGCCAAGTTGTCTGGTGTTGGACTTGCAACTGCCCGATCTCAGCGGGCTCGACCTACAGAAGCGGCTGGCCGAGGCCGGGTTGGAGACCCCCATCGTTTTCCTTACAGGCCATGGCAACATCCCAGCGTCCGTAAAAGCAATGAAGGCGGGGGCGATTGAGTTTCTGACCAAGCCAGTCGATCAGCAGGATCTCCTAAAAGCAGTTCAGGAGGCCATCGAACGCGATCGACGTATGCGAAAGCAGCACGAGGATCTGCATGACTTGCGAGAGCGGTACGAGTCGCTGACCGCGCGTGAGCAGGAGGTCATGCTCCAGGTGATATCCGGCCTGCTGAACAAACAGATTGCAGCCGACCTGAAGATCACTGAGGATACGGTCAAGTTTCATCGCGGCCACATCATGCGCAAGATGCGGGCCGATTCGTTAGCCGATCTGGTGAGGATGGCGGAGAGCCTGGGCATCCGCTCGCATCAACGGTCCAAGGGATGATGACTTCGGGCCAGCATGGCTCGAGCCGGCCGATCCACCACTAAGGTGTAGTAGATTTCTCTCCCCGCGCCCTGCTATGAATTCCTATGAGAGCCAATGACACCGCTTGTTTCAGTCGTCGATGATGATCTTTCGGTCCGCAGGTCGCTGGACAGGCTGATTCGGTCTGTCCGCCTGGAGGTGAGAGTGTTCGCCTCAGCGGAAGAGTTTTTGAACTCGAACCATTCTCGCAAGTCGGACTGTCTCATATTAGACGTGCGCCTCCCGGGGATGAGTGGCCTCGAACTCCACCATCACCTGCTGGCCCGCAGGTGTAACGTGCCGGTGATCTTCATTACGGCACATGGATCTGACGACAGTGCGAGATTAGAAGCTGCTTCGGATTGGACCGTTGCTTACCTTATTAAACCATTTAGTGGGGATGAATTGCTGGATGCCGTCGACCTGGCCTTGAAATGGAAAAGGCCACAAGGCAGTCGAACCAAGGAGATCCCATGAGTGACACAGAAGGTTTGGTTTACGTGGTGGATGACGATGCGTCCGCACGCGAGGGCGTGGCGCGTCTGATTCGCTCCGCCGGAGTGATGACCAGGACCTTTGCGTCAGGGGAGGAGTTCCTGGCCGCCCCCCGACCGAAGCCGCCTGGTTGCTTGGTGCTGGATGTGAATCTCCCCGGAGTCAGCGGACTCGACGTGCAACAGGAGCTTGCCAAATCGGGCCCTCAGTTCCCCATCGTTTTCCTTACCGGCCACGGCGACATTCCGATGACCGTGCGCGCGGTTAGAGCAGGCGCCGCCGATTTTTTGACGAAACCCGTCGACGATGAAGCCTTGTTGAGCATCATCCGGCGGTGTATCACCTCCTATGTGGAGGAAGAGATCCGGTCCGATCAGAACGACGAAAACAACGACGATTCTGAGGACAAACAGACGCTCACGCTGCAAAAGCTGTACCTGGAAGACGAGATCTGGAGCGAACTGAGTTTCGAAGAGATCGTCGGCAGGAGCCAAGCACTATGTCGCGTTCTGGAACAGGTCAACACCGTTGCACCGACCGATTCGACCGTCCTAATCCATGGAGAGACGGGGACGGGCAAGGAATTGATTGCGCGCGCCCTCCACAACCTCAGCCCGCGCAAATCCGGCCCATTCGTGAAGCTGAACTGCGCGGCCATTCCCGCGGGCTTGCTGGAGAGCGAACTGTTCGGGCACGAGAAGGGCTCGTTCACCGGAGCGGTGGCGCAGAAGGTCGGACGCTTCGAACTGGCTCATCAAGGGACTCTCTTTCTGGACGAGATCGGGGAAATGCCGCTGGAACTCCAGCCGAAGCTGCTGCGCGCGATTCAGGACCAGGAATTCGAGCGAGTCGGCGGCAATCGTACGATCCGGACCAACGCCCGGCTGGTGGCCGCGACGAACCGGGACTTGAAGGCGATGGTAGAGGACAACAAGTTTCGCGCCGACCTCTACTATCGGCTGCATGTCTTTCCCGTGCAGGTTCCATCGTTGCGGGACCGCCGGGAGGACATCCCGCTGCTGACGCGCTACTTCGTTCAGAAGCATGCCCAGCGGATGGGCCGGAACATCGATACGATTCCTACGCCGGTATTGGCGGCACTCACGAACTACGATTGGCCGGGCAATATCCGCGAGTTGCAGAATGTGCTGGAACGATCGGTCATCCTGACCCACGGCAGCGCGCTGCAAGTGGCGATGATGCCCGAGGTCACCGGCAAGCCGGCTCCGCCTGCCTCGCGGGGGATATCGCCGCCTGAATCGGAAAACGCCGAACGGGCGAGGATTCTTCAGGCGCTGGAGGAAGCAAGAGGCCAAGTCGGAGGCCCCGACGGCGCCGCGGCACGCCTGGGACTGAAGCGGACCACGCTGCAGTCTCGCATGCGGAAATACAACATCGCCCGCCTGTTTCGTTAAGGCAAACGGATCGGCCCCCACATGTGGTCAGACGCTCAGCGTCAACACCGTCGAGACCGGATCATCATCGGATGTAGGCTATCGCGGCGGCGCGTGCGGGAGCGGATGAGAGGCCCTCGAGTGAAGATCCAGTCCCACGTCCTTCCGTTCGGTTTCGCTCCCCGGCACTGACTTCCATCGCAGGCATCCTGGAACCGGAGTGAACCATATCGGGTCTTAATGAGCCTGACAGGATCCGACAACGCCTGCCGTTGTGCCGCAGCCTTGGTAGTTAATCATTCATCATCTCCAAAACAAATATCGAGCGCACGCGATACAAGTACAAAGTCGCAATCTCGCGGCACCAGCTTCAGGTGGGCGATCGCTTGCTGGATGGGCACGAAATCAATACGCGGTGGATTCAGAGCGACCATCACCCCGTCCATACCCATTGAGAGCGCATGGATGGCGGCGGCGCCGAACGTAACTCCCAGGATACGATCCATTGCGGTAGGCGACCCGCCCCGCAACAAATGCCCCAAAGTCACGCACCGGCTTTCCTGGCTCGTGAGTTCCTGAAGCTGAGCGGCGACGGTCTCGCCGATGCCGCCCAGCCGGTCGGCTTGGCCTGCCTCACGACTTCTGACAGTTACATCGCCGCCTACCGGTTTAGCTCCTTCGGCGACCACCACAATCGAATACGGTTTGCCCTCACTATGCCTTCGGCGAAGGTGTGCTGCGACTTTCTCGATTTCGTACGGGATCTCTGGAATGAGAATGGCATCCGCTCTTCCAGCTATGCCGGAGTGGAGCGCAATCCAACCCGCAAAGCGTCCCATGACTTCCACCACGATGATTCGCTGATGAGACAACGCGGTGCTGTGGAGGCGGTCAATGCACTCTGTGGCAAATGAAACAGCGGTATTGAACCCGAATGTAAGAACAGTGGATTCCAGATCGTTGTCGATAGTCTTTGGCACACCGATGACGCGCAGCCCCTTGCGTTGCAACTTGTGCGCAATGCTGAGGCTGCCGTCGCCTCCAACGGCGATGAGGGCGTCAAGCCCGTTCTTCCGAAAACAATCCATGAGTTCGTCGGAACGATCGACTTCTTTGATGGTGCCGTCCGGCTGTTTGGTGGGACGGCAGAAGGGATTCCCTCGGTTGGTTGTGCCCAGGATCGTGCCGCCCAGGTTAGAGATGTCGCGCACCGCCGAACGCCTAAGTTCGACCAGTCCGCCGCCCGGGTAGTTCTGTGGTTCCAGAAATCCGTCGTAGCCGTCGCGAATACCGAAGATCTGCCAGCCCAGACCACGCGCCGCATACACCGCGCCATGAATGACCGCATTCAGGCCGGGTGCATCGCCGCCTCCTGTATTGATTGCCACTCGTCGTGCTGTGCCTGTCATTGGCTATTGCCTCGTTATTCCATCTCGAACGCTAGATATTGGAATTCGCATCGCGCCGTGCAACTGCTCGAGAAGATCCGAACCTGCCGGGCCAAGAAGGGGCTGGGAGCGGCGGAGATCCTGGCTGGTTCGGCCGCCTTGACGGATGCGACCGCACACTTCTTAGGTTCAGCCGTTCCTCTGATCCCGCCAACCCACACCCGGTCCGGCGGCTGGTCCGCGAACAGCGGAAGTGAAACTGAAAGGACTGCGCACACCAGCAGATATGGCGCTCTGCGACTGTGCGTCACGGGAGCCACCGCGTTGGAAGCGGCCTGACGATCTGCCGCATAGTAATCAAACCGTCCTCTTCCGATGTTCGACGGCGATGCGTCCCGCGGCCAGCAGCCAGGCCACCGTGAGCGCTACATTGAGCCATGCGAATCCTTGGATGCCGGCTCCGACTGCGGTCCCGAGAAATACGATGCCGGCCTGCAAGACGTCACCGGCACGCATGAAAAATGTATCGACGGCAGCTTTCGCCTTGTACTTCGCCTCCCGCGAAGTCGGAAGCCAGAGCGCATGCCGCACCGTGTTCATGATGGAGTAGTCCGTGCTGTTCTCGAGAATCTTCATCCACCGGACCACGGCAAGGATCGGCACTACCGCCATGGCGGAGTAACTCAAGATCGACAGGACCGGTAAGATGAACAACGCGCCCCGCACGCCCCAATAACGAAACACGCGCGAGGCGCCGAGGGCCTGCAGCATGAGCCCTAGCACGTTCACCATGCTGAAGAAATGCCCGTAGAATTGGCTGATGAAAGCCTTCGGGTCTCCACCAGCTTTCGCGGCTTCCGCTATTACAAGCTTGCCAAGGGCGTATTCCCCAACCGTATTCACGATGTTGAGCAATGTGATCAACACGGCAATCCAAAAGAGATAGCGGTCTTCGAGAATCAGATGAAAGCCGCCCTGGCCTCCGAGCGGCGCTTCGGCCTGTCCCGTCGTTCCCGGCGCGGTAGTCCGAGCTACGCGTGCATTCACCGCCAGCATGAGCGCCAGGAATCCCAAAAGTACGACAGCAGCGACTAGCATTAGCGAGTACGGCCCCACGCCCGCTGTCTTAACGAGGGGTGCAACCACCATGGAACCCGCCACGGCTCCGAGGCTCATCCCTACACCGATGAATGGGAACAACCGCTTACCTTGGGCCTCGGTGTATATGTCGTTGGCAAAGGCCCAGAATTGTGAAGGCATTAATACATTGAAAATCCCCATCCAGACGAAAAACACGACTCCTTCGCGCACTCCGCTGGAGCCCACGAAATAGAAGAGCACAAGATTGGCCGAGAAGAACCCGGTCAGGCTCGCCAGGAGCCGACTGCGGTTCACCTTGGTGGCAAACCAGCCGTAGAACGGAACAACTACGACCAGGAGCAGCGCCTGTACGGCCGCGGAATACGATTTCACTTCGGCGCCGTTTTCAGAAAGGATCAGCGCCTCGCGGACGGGCTTCAGTAGGTAGTAGGCCCCGAGCAGCAGAAAGATGTTGGCCGTCATCATCAAGGCGGTGATGCCTTCGCCAGGGCGCACATCGGCAAATAACGAGAGAAGGCGCTCGATCCGGTTCTTTGGTCTCGCCTCCAGCGACCGGAAGACAGGGAAGGACTGATGCGATAGCGTCTCGGAATGCGCTTTGGGAGGAAGCGACTCTACCATGTGCGGCCTACTCCCCCCGCTTAGCGCGAGTTCGCCCCGCTTGCGGCTCGGCGATTTTTCCTTTGTGGGTGCCATGGCTTAGCGATCGATTCCGACAACCTGGAATTCCGTTCCGGAGCGCCGCAGGTACACCGTCACCGGGTCGGGGCAGGGCTCTGCCGGCTTGGCGGCGCATCGGATGGTTGCGGCAAGGTATTCCGTTGCAATGGGCGCAGGGGGTAAGTTCGTTCCGGTAGCGTTGGGCAACGGTGTGAGAACACCGTGATCGTTGTCGTAAGCGGACCATTGCACGTCATAGCTTCTGGGCGCACTAGTCCCATACCTTGCGCTCAGGTCGTCGAATGCGAGGTTTCCATCCGCGATGCGAAACTGGTCCAACGCAAGCACTTTGGAAAACCAAGCTTGGGCGATCTTGTCGCGGCGCTCGATCAGACATTCTGCGATCCAGTCCTCTGCGCGCGGGTCACTCAGTTTGCCAGTCTCTACCAGCGCCCGAATTTCATCGTCGGTGAAGGCCGCCACCTGCTTTGCCGCCCAGAAGGCATCCGTGCTATTCATCATGAGAAATGCGGCATTGGGAACTTCCGGTTTCCACTGGAGCGGATCGAAAGACGAGGCATCGAATAATCCGACACCCTTCAACTTGGGGTAAACAGATCGCTCCCAGCGTGGGACGTAGAAGCCTAGAGTCACTGCCCGGACCAGCGCTTCTTTATGGATGATAACGTACTGATGCCCGATCCATGGCTCCTTCGGGCGGTCGCCACGGCTGCCCAGAATGGACCCGAAGTCGATCAGGTAGTGCTTGAGGTATTGGCGGTCATCCTCTGTTACCAAGACGTCCATCGTATTGATCTGGCTGGTGTCGTGGTGATTCAGCCAGGCGCTGAAAACGGCCAAACCTCGCAACACTCGACGGTCCTGATGGGGGATCGTATCGTTCGGATCGTCACTCCTGGCGCCGCGGTAGTCGAATGGTCCCACAACCTTGCCTTCCAGCCAGCGGCTGGCCAACGCACGGTACGTGCCATCGGCCAACTTCGGCTGGGCATGAAGAAGTTCGTCGACGACACGCCCGGTGAGAGGAATCTTCTTCCCGCTCGGATGGCGGTAAGTTACGCCATCGCTGGCTTCCAGTTGCTCGCGGCGGAAGTGGACGATGTAGTTTTCCGGTGTGTTGTAACCGAGGGCGTAGAACATGTTGCTGCCGATCACGTCCGCCGCGGAGCACATTTCGGGAGATGAGGGCGGGTCGAACTTCAGCACATATCGATTCTTCTGCCCGTCTTCGATCACAAATCCCGGCGTGATCCCATCGCTCTTGGCTGAGGTGATGCGCCATGGGCCGTTGGGGTCGGGCGGCGTGCTGTTGCCCGGACCGCGCTGGAGGTCAGCAATCGACATTCTGCGGAGTGCATGCCGGTTGGTGTACCAGGAGCTGTCCGGAACCTCGCCCAGCGTATTCGCATCGAGCGCCGGTCGCGGCGCCTGCTTGGCGACCGTGCCTTCGCGGCGAGGAGTCACATATGAGCCCGCCAGCAAGTCGTAAATGCGGTCGACCTTTCGGATTGCGACGTCGCCGACGGATCGTGGCGCCGGTTCCCGCCACAATGGGTCATCCGGATAGAATTTCCGACCCTGACCCTGTGCCAACCCCTGTTGACCCACCGCTCCGCCGACGGCAATGGCGGCAATCACTAGAGCGGTGCGCACGGTTAGTTCGTAGTGCTTACGCGAAACCATATTTGAAATCCTTCGTGGCTGAAGCCTGTATCCACACTGAATGCCGGTGTTCCGGCCTTCCCTTTGAACCGAACGCTAATGCCTACGTCGCTTTTGAGATTGTGGAAGTTCCACTGCTCCCAGCGCGGGAAGACTTTTCCTGCGTCGGCAAACACGGCCATATCGAGGGCCGGCGAAACGAACCACCGGTACTCGCCGTTCACCATGACCGAGTTGTCGCCATAAAAACGGTTGAAGCGATAGCCGCGCAGCGTATCCGAACCTCCCAGTGTGGGTTGAACATAGAACGGAACGCGTTGCCCGTTGCCGGCGGTGGTCAGCGAGGACGATCCGCGCAGGGCGATCACCCGCGTGCGATTGAACAGCGGGATATACTGCGAGGCGCCCAGATCCAGCCTTAGGAAGCTGTAAGCGCCGAGATGCTTGTCGAGGTAGCGGACGTACTGCGCCGAGTACTTGCCGCCGCTGGTCGGGTAGGAAGCTTGGTCACGCCAGTCATATTCGACGAAGCCGCCACCGCGCCAGAAGTTCGTTTGCCGGTCGATGCCGGGAGTGGCAGCCACACCGAACTGCTCCTCTGTCGAGATGTACCGTGTGGAATGGCCGGGGCCGGTGTTGACGGCGAGGTATGACCCGATCAGTCCGGCGCTCAGCCCTTTGAAGATATGGATGGCCGGGCGTAATTCGACATCGGTTTCTTCCAGGCGATAGTCGCTGTGTCCGGTCTTGCGCGAATCCGGTCCGGGGCCATAGTACGGCATTTCTGAGATGTTGCGGTGCTGCGTGCTGAAGGTAGCAGACATGCGGTCACTGAACAGACGCGGCACGGAAACATCCACGCGTCCGAGGTACGACTTGTTGACTGCGGCGCGCGCGTCTAAACGAAGGATGAGCTTGCCGTCCCACATCGGCCTCGTGTACGTTGGCCCGATGGCGAAGCCTGAGCCCGGCGCCATGTTGCCGAACGTTACGCCGAGCCCATGAGCGTCGCTGGTGAGGAGCCGGTAGGCCAAGCTGTTCTCAACTCCTACGATGATGCGCTCCGCTTTGGACGGAGCCCAAGGCGTCAGGTTGGCCTTCTTTTCCGCTCGCGCCGACTGAATGAGATCGGCCCGCAGTTGTGCGGCCGCCTCAATCTCACCCGTGCGCGTTTGCGCGAACGAAGCGGCTACTGCGACCGTCATTACTAAAACTGCAACACGTATTGAGTACATGTTCAACCTCGGCTTAACGAGATGGCACGCTGGAATCCACTCTCCTTACATTTCGTATCAATAGGTTGGGGGTGCCCACGGCGTCGTTCGCCAAACCGGTTCGGCACGTGCCGACGTCAGGTGCCGAAGCCTACGAGCGAGTGGCAATAGGGCGCCTGTCGAACTGGAGGAACCAAACGTGCTCCTGTCGTTAGGTGCACCAAGAAAGTCTCCTTGTCGAGAATCCGGCTCCCGCCGGCCGTAGCTATCCGATTGGGGCTACGCTCGCGCCTGGTGGCGCCAACTTCTCAGTCTTCTCCCGGAGTGCGGCTAAGATCGACCTGCAGTTTTTCGATCGGGTGGACGACGGTCGTCCTTCGCGTGTCATTCCTATCGATCCTGCGGCGAACCATACCTATCACTATTGGCACGTGTTCGTGCCCGGCGTCGAAGTGGGTCAGATCTATGGATTCCGAGCCTACGGGCCGTTTGATCCCGCTCGCGGGCTGAGGTTCGACCCCTCCAAGCTTCTTCTCGACCCATATGGCCGCGCCATCGTTGTCCCGGAAAACTATAGCCGTGAGGCGGCGCATCGCGAGGGGGACAACGCGGAGACGGCCATGAAGAGTGTAGTAACCGACCCGCAGGCCTATGACTGGGAAGGAGACGCGCCCTTAAAGCGGCCGTGGTCGCGCACCATCATCTATGAAATGCATGTACGGGGTTTCACTGCGCATCCCAGCTCCGGACTGACGGAATCGAAACGTGGCACATACGCGGGACTAATCGAGAAGATCCCTTATCTTCGACAACTGGGCGTCACCGCGGTCGAGTTGCTTCCCGTATTTCAATTCGACCCCCAGGATGCTCCCGCAGGCCGGACGAACTACTGGGGCTACTCGCCGGTTTCATTCTTTGCCCCGCACCAGGCATACAGCTCGCGCCAGGACCCGCTGGGGGCGGTAGATGAGTTTCGCGACATGGTGAAAGCGCTGCACCGTAGCGGCATCGAAGTCATTCTTGATGTCGTTTTCAATCACACAGCGGAAGGCGGACACGATGGACCGACCCAGTGCTTCCGTGGCCTGGACAATCCCACCTACTACCTGCTCTGCGAAGACCGCTCGCAATACCCGAACTTCACCGGCACGGGAAACACGCTGAATGCGAACCACCCGGCGATACGGCGCATGATTGTGGAAAGCCTCCGCTACTGGGTGGGCGAGATGCATGTCGATGGCTTCCGGTTCGACCTTGCATCGATCCTGGCCCGCGATTCATCCGGTGCGGTCATGGCAAATCCTCCGGTGCTTTTGGACATCGAGTCCGACCCGGTGCTGGCGGGTACGAAGTTGATTGCGGAGGCCTGGGATGCAGCGGGGCTCTATCAGGTCGGCAGTTTCGTGGGCGACAGTTGGAAGGAGTGGAACGACCGCTTTCGCGACGACATCCGCGACTTCTTCCGCGGCGCGGAGGATTCCGTTTGGCGCGCTGCCGATCGTCTGGTTGGCAGCCCCAGCATTTATGGTTCAAAAGAGCGGGAACTCGAGCAGAGCATCAATTTCGTTGCCTGCCACGACGGGTTAACCCTTAACGACGTCGTCTCCTATAACCACAAGCACAACGAAGAGAACGGCGAGGACAACCGCGACGGACGTGAGGAGAACCGAAGTTGGAACTGCGGATTTGAAGGCGCCACGGACGATCCCGAAATCGAGAGGCTTCGCAACCGCCAGGTGAAGAACTTCCTCACCGCCGTCATGTTGTCGGGTGGTGTGCCCATGTTTGTTATGGGCGATGAAGTGAGGCGCACTCAGCACGGCAACAATAACGCCTATTGCCAGGACAACGACACGAGCTGGTTCGACTGGACCCTGCTGTCCAAACATGCGGATGTCTTCCGGTTCGTGAAGTTGCTGATTCAGCGCCGCTTGGTCCGGGACGTCGAACATGAACGCCGCCGCGAGAGTTTGAGCCAAGTCCTTCGCGAACACAAACAGGCCTGTCACGGCGTGACACTCAATCAGCCGGACTGGTCGCGCTTCTCGCACAGCATCGCACTCGGCGGGGAATTCAAGAGCGAAGGAGTACTCGCACACGTGATTCTGAATGCGTATTGGGAGGCTCTCGACTTCGAACTTCCGGCGTTGAAGGGCGGTAGAGAGAACTGGCGGCGGTGGATCGATACGGCACTGGAGCCGCCGCATGACATCTGCGAATGGAATGCGGAGCAACCCGTCCTAGGGCAAACCTATCGCGTTGGGGCGCGAACCGTAGTGGTGCTGATCGCAGGCGACGGAATGAATGGCGGGCATATCGATGAACGGTGCCGAGCTGTAGGGCATTGCGCGGCATTTCCGACAGATGCAGCAAGTGCCGCCCCAAACCTCGACGGCTGACTTGATCAGTTCTTGCCAGCGTGGGGAGGATAGTTCCGGAACAGCTTGGCCAGCGCCTTCTCCAGGTTACGGTAGTTCTTATCGGGATCTCTTTTGATATCCAGCGTCTTGGAGGCCGAGCCACGCCAAACGAGTTGCTTGGTCGCCGGGTCGAATAACCCAATGACCAGCTTGCCGACGTCGATGGTCGATGAAGTCACCCGGTTGTCGCCCCAGCCGCCCCACGGGCCCCAAGGGCGCGGTCTACCCCACCCCTGACTATCAAACTGTTTCTCTTGTGAGATGGCTGCTTGATTGCCGACGAGCAGATCACCGCCGCTCTCCACCCGCCGCAAGCCCTTGCCGGCGAGTTGCGCATCCACGGCGCGCTTGATGTCCCGATCCAGGATCTGGTCGCCAACCGGCACTTCTCTGTAATCGACCCACTGGTAGGTCTTGTAGGCGTTGAAATTTGCCGAACGATCGTAGTCGAAATGCACCTCCTGGGCGAAGCCGGCCACGCCGACGACAATGAGTATTGTCAGACGGAGGTATTTCATGTTGTCCTCCTCCTTTCCAATCAAGAGTTGATGTTTCGAAAATCAAGGGCGCCGGCCGTTGGGAGTACCTGCGCGCTTGACGGGCGTGCTGCGTTCGGCGCGGCACGCGGCGCCGGCAAAGCGCTAATCCAAGCGCATCTCGACATAGCGGATCCTTCCAGCCCGTTCCACCTGGAACACGCAGGGCTCACCATCCTTCTGCAGATCAACGACCGCACGCAGTTCAAGCAACGTGGATACAGGCTTGCGGTTGACCTCATAGATAATGTCGCCCGGCAGCAGTTCGCCGCTCGGACCGTTGGTGGTCATGGCGAGGCGGGCGACCAGGATGCCGTACGAGCGGCGCGGCGCTCCCGCCAGAAGTTCGGCAATCGAGGCGTCAATGGGCAACACCAGGATCGAAAGGCGAGGCACCAAGTGCTGGGCCT
>Ga0184615_10000824_pt1 | contig 16795 bp, 13 predicted proteins | sample PLM4_65_coex_FD_133134 | JGI IMG/M metagenome (GOLD analysis project Ga0184615, IMG submission 133134) | Groundwater sediment microbial communities from an aquifer in East River, Colorado, USA - PLM4_65_coex | ecosystem: Environmental > Terrestrial > Soil > Riparian zone | place: USA: East... | reverse complement strand
GTTGCCCCAAGGGAAAAGGCGTTCCTGCATGGGAGGCGCCTGACCGTCAGCGGTCGGCTCGGTAGACGCGGCCATCTCCCATTCAGCTTCGGTGGGTAGGCGGCGATTCGCCCATCGGCAGTAGGCTTCCGCTTCGTACCAGTTGACATGGATCACAGGAAGGTGAGGCTCGAGCTGCATCACTTGGTCGTATTCACGGTGGAGCAAGGCTTCGCCATGAGCGCGCTGCCAGTAGACGGGATGCTTCGCGTTGACCCGCTCTCGCCAGGCCCAACCCGATTCACTCCACAGCTCTCGTCGGTCATAGCCGCCATCATCCGTGAACTCGGCAAACTCGGCATTGGTCACCGGGGCTCGCGCGATCCGGAACGACCGGACCTGCACTGGGTGCGCCCATTTCTCGTTATCGAAGACGAAGGGTAAGTCCCGCGTCCCGCCCAGCATGTATGTGCCGCCCGGTATGTCCACATCTCCTGGGCAAGGACCGGCGATTTCGGTACCCACCGAAAATTCGGCTGCATTGGACAGTGCGAAGAGTGGAGGAGGGTACCCTAGCGTTTGGCGGGTATAGGTGAATGCCTCGTCATGCATGTCCTCGTGAAATGTCACCATGTGAAGGAAATAGCTCTCGATTTCATTCAACGGTTTGCTGGCGATCCGATCGAGAACGCGGTTCAAGACCTGCTCCATGAATCTTATCGTCTCAGCCCGAGAAGGTAAGGGCAGAGTCCAGCGATCGTCGTGTGGAACGCGGGTGGAGTCGTAGAGGCTATCTCCATTCTTCAGAATCGGCTCCTCGCCTCCCACGTGACGAAGCACCCAGTACTCCTGGAACCAGGCGACGTGTCCGATCTCCCACAGCAAGGGATTCACTATCGGCAAACGCGGACCGATCAGTTGTTCATCGGTTAGATCTTCAACGAGAGCGAGCGTTCGCACGCGAGCATCGGTCAGCATCTCGGCCAAATCAATAGGAGTGAGGGTAACGGCTCTCACTGAAACCCTTGAGTGTGAATGGGTAGACATTTGCACTCACTAAGAGTGGCAATAGCTGGGGCTGAATGTCTCTGGAAGCAGCAGGGGCGCAATCAATCAGCTATGTAATGCATTCTCAGGATAGCTGTCTTTCTCCCTCTGTCAAGAAAAACGTCTCGGGGGCCAGATCCGTGGGAGTATGAGGAAGGATCGGTGTATTAAGAAGAGCGCTCACACGAGGCGGTTTCTGAGGGAGGCGCTGAGGTAATCGACCAGGGTGACGATAATGTAGATCGCGAGGATCAGGGTGAGGAGGCGGTGCTCCAAAAAGAGGCTGATGGCGATCTGGATCTGCTGGCCGAGCCCGCCGGCGCCGACGTAACCCAGAATGACCGCCTCCCGGATGTTGACCTCCCACCGATAGAGGGTGTAGGCGACAAAGTCCGGCAAGACCTGGGGGAGGATGCCGTAGAACAAGATTTGAAGCCGGGTGGCGCCGGTCGCCTGAAGCGCCTCGATCGGCTGAGTCTCGACATTCTCCACCACTTCCCCAAAGAGCCTTCCCAGGACCCCTCCGGTGTGGATTCCCAATGCGAGCATCCCGGGAAAAGGGCCGAGGCCGATCGCGAAGACCAGGATCAGCGCCCAGACGATGTGCGGGACGGTCCGAAGGATGTTCAGGGTGGACTTGGCGCCGAGGTAGAGGCCGGTACGGAGTACCCGAACCCACGGGCGGCTTCGTTCCATCTCGAACAGCAGCCCAGCGAACATCAGGTTGCGGCTCGAAAAGAAGACCAACGAGAGGGCGATAACGACCGCCAGGATCGTGCCAAGGAACGAGATGGCAAAGGTCTCGAGGGTCCAGTATCCGGACTTCAGCAGGAAGTCCTTTGAGAGATCAGGTGGAAAGAGGTTCTTGGCGTAGGTCCAGATCTGCGCTGCGCTCTCCCCGCCCAAGAGCCCGCGCAACGAGAACTCCGTTCCCACGTAGCTCCAGATCATGAGGGCAAGGAAGCCCGCCATGATCATCAGCGTGGAAGCAGATGGGAAATCACGCCCCTTTGGCGGGGCCAGACGTGCGGCCTGCGTAGCGGTGTTTGCCATCAGATACGCTCCCGGCCCATGATGGCGCGCCTGACCCTGGCGCTCAAGGCATCGACCCCGGCCACCATCACGAACAGGATTGCCACCAGGGTGAAGACTTGGTTGAAGTTGAACATCCGCATCGAGATCTCGAGCTGCTGGCCGATCCCCCCGGCGCCCACGAACCCTAGGATGGCCGACGCCCGCACGGCGCACTCCCACCGATAAAGCGTGTAGGACACCACGTTCGGTAGGGCCTGTGGCATCAGGCCGTAGAGGATGATCGTCAGCTTTGAGGCGCCAGTCGCCTGAAGGGCCTCAAGGGGTCCAGGATTCACATGGTCCAGGATCTCCGAGTAGACCTTGCCAAGCATCCCCGCATACGAGATCCCAATGGCCAGGACGCCGGGAAACGGTCCCAACCCGACGGCTCGGACAAACATGAAGGCCCACACGAATTCAGGGATGGTCCGGAAGAGACTTAGGACCGCTCGGGCCAAAAGGTAGGAGGCCCTGTGCAGCAGTGCCCGAGGCCGAGACGCAGCCATCTCTCGTTCGTTCAGGATTCCCTTGAAGGTCAGGGAACTCGTGGCAAGGAGCCCGATGGGGAATCCGATGGCCACGGCCATGAAGGTTCCCATCAGCGAGATCTGGATCGTTTCGAGGATTGGCCGACCCAGAAGGCTCAGGAAGTTCCACGAGAGGTCGGGCGGAAACATTCCCGAAACGAACTTCAAGATGTTGCGGCGTCCCGCTGCTTCGAATAGCAGCAGTGGCTCGACCTGGGCGAGCCTGTAGCTTCCCACGAACGTCAGGAGGAACAGGACGGAGAAGATAACCGGGAAGTACGAGGAACGCCTAGTGCCGGTCCAATTAACTTCGCCTAGCGGCGTTACTTGTCCCCTCGGCGCTTCCTGCGACGTACCTGGACGCGTACGCCTCGGTCGGCCCAGGGGTCCGCGCCTTGCTACGCTCGTTTCTTGGCCCGGCATACTGCGCACGAATTTATGTCTGAGGTAGTTGGAACGGCACTAACTGGTAAGGTGAGGCTGGCAGGAGCGGACGGGGTGCGGCTCCACACGGCTGGGCACCTCCTCTGCGGTCTCGGCCTCGCTTCCGGCATACAGGGCGGCCAGATGATCATCCGTCACCTCTGCGGCCGGCAGGTCGAACGAGATCTTCCCATCCCGGAGCCCGATGACTCGAGGGAAGTGAGCCAACGCTAGATCGACGCTGTGGAGATTCATGATAAGGGTTTTGCGGTAGGTCTCGCTAAGCTCGATCAGCAGCTTTACGATCCCGGCAGCCAGTGCGGGATCGACCGAGGAGACCGGCTCGTCGGCCAGGATCACCTCGGGATTCTGCACAAGCGTACGGGCAATCGCAACCCGCTGCTGCTGTCCACCTGATAATGTCTCGGTCCTATCGTACAGCTTCTCCGGGATGCCAACCTGTTTGAGTGCCTCATAGGCCAGTTCAACCTCCGCCGGGCGGATGAGTGAGCGGACCGCCCGCCAAAGAGGCCAGGCACCGAGCTTGCCCGACAGCACATTGTGGACGACCTGCAGGCGCGGGACCAGGTTGTGTTGCTGATAGACAGTTCCGATCCTCCGTCGTACCTCCCGCAATCGCCGTCCGGCGAGGCGCCCGATATCTAGCCCATCGAACAGCAGGGTGCCAGAAGTCGGGGGAATCGTGAGATTCAACATCCGAAACAGGGTCGTCTTACCGGCCCCGCTCGGGCCAATCATCGCCAGTTTCTCGCCTCGTCGGACCTTCAGATCGAGTTCGTCCACTGCGATGGTCCGGCCATCGAAGACCTTAGTGACCCGATCAAGTTGGTACATGGGGTGTTGGCCCACAGTTCCCTTGACAGTTGTAGTCATTGCTGGCTTCGTCACCCTCACCCTGGCCCTCTCTCCAAAGACGGGGAAAGGGTTGGGGTGAGGGGGCATTACGTGCTACTTAAGGAGCCCGGCCGCGATCGCCGCCTCTTCAGCCGGCTTGAACTGCTCTGCCTTCACGCGAACATATTTCTTCGTTCGCTGAAGGTCCATCAGCGCTCTATCCGTCGGGTTGCTATAGTTCAGCTTGGTGAAAGCTGCCGCGATCTTTTCTACGAGGGCGCTATCCAGGTCGCCCCGGACCGTCCAGACATAGTCGATGTATGGGGGTGTCGTCCAGAAGACCTTCACTTTGCCCGTATCGACCTTCTTGGTTTGAACGAGCTTATCCCAGACCGCCTCATTCAGGGCCCCGGCGTCCACCTTGCCACTCTCCACCCACAGGGCGGTGGCGTCATGGGCGCCACTGAAGCTGAATTTCGCAAAGTCTCTGTCCGGGTCGATTCCGTTTTTCAAAAGGAAATAACGCGGCATGAGATGACCTGAGGTGGAGCTGACACTGCCGAACGAGAAGGTCTTTCCCTTCAGGTCGGCCAAGGTCTTGATGCCGGTTTCCGGCCTGGTGATGAACTTGCTGTGGAAATGGAGGTCCTCTTCCCGGCTCACCACCGGGATCGCGTTCCCGGTTCGCTTCCTGGCCTGGACAAACGTGAATCCGCCATACCAGACCATGTCTAATTTCTTGGCCGCCAGGGCCTCAACCGTTGCTGCGTAATCCACCACGTTGAAGTACTTGACCGGAATCCCAAGCTCCTTCGTCAAATAATCCGCGAATGGGGCGTAGATCCGCATCAGCTCGTTGGGGTTCTCGTCCGGGATGGCCGAAACCCGAAGCTCCCTCGGCATGTCGGACAAGGCAATACGCTGGAGACCAACGATCGTTGCCGCAACGCCCAGCACTAGCACCAAGCCAATGATCACACGACGTGTCATCGCAACTCCCTCTTGTCATTGCGAGCCAAGCGAAGCAATCTCATCTCTTCAAGTGTCGTACTTAGCAGGGGCAACCCGTTGACGTTGCGATCAAGAGTATCGGCTTCCTCTCTATAGATCAAATTCGAAATTCCTATCGTTCTACAAAATCTCATAGGTCCTTCAGAGCCTAATTTTAGACTTGCTATTAGATGCTGGAAAGTCCAGAAGGATCCGCGACGGCTGGTCAGCCATCCATGGTATCGCCGGCAGCCTAAGCCCTCGAATACGCACCCAAATGTGAAGAGCAAGAGATATTTGTTTTACCGATTCAATTATACACATCTATTGATTTGACGGATAGATTGCTAATGCGATAGAATGCGGGTGGATTTGGATTCTACCGGCTAAGCCGCGGGACTGGCAACAGATGAGATCGCACTCGTCTTCCGAACATCGGTGGATGAAGATGGACATAACACGGCTTCGTGATGGTGTTCGAAGGGCATATTCTGCGGCAGCGGAAAGACCGCAGGATACGCATCCATTTCCGGTAGGGCGTGCTTTGGCGGAGAGCTTGGGCTACCCGCAGGATCTCTTAGCTGCCTTGCCACCCGTCTCTGTAGATGCATTTTCTGGAGTTTCCAACGTGGCCGTCTTCGCTGAGATTCCGGTGGGCGCCGTGGTCCTCGATCTGGGGTGCGGAGCTGGCCTAGATTCCTTGATCGCCGCAGAACGGGTAGGTCCCAGAGGCCGGGTGATCGGGGTGGACTTCAGCGAAGCCATGCTTGCGCGTGCCCGCCAGTCCGCAGCGGAGGTCGGGGTTGGCCACGTGGAATTCTATCAGGCAGATGCGGAGAAGCTGCCAATTGAAGACGGCTTCATCGACGTGGCCCTGGTCAATGGCATCTTTAACCTGAACCCAGAAAGGGACGAAATCTTCGGCGAACTTGCACGGGTAGTTCGGCGGGGCGGCGAAGTCTACGCGGCCGAACTGATCTTGCACGAACCCCTCCCTCCAGAGATTCTGGACAGCGAAGCCAACTGGTTTGCCTGAATTGCTGGAGCCAAGGAAGGCGGTGCCTTCCTCGAAGAGTTTCGAGCGGTTGGTTTTCGTGAAGCCACTATTCTCCGAAAAACTCGCAATTCCCGGACGAAGAACCCGCGGGTGCTTGCCGCAGAGGTGTACGCTCGAAGATAGAAAGCCTGAGTCCGGCGCCTCGAGGCGACACCCCTGGCCAATCCCTTGCGGTTATCCCTGGTCTCTACCTGTCCTGACCAACTCCAGGCATTCCCGTTGAGCGGTGTTTATTTTCAGCTTGACGCTCCAGCCGACGGCGAAGTAACTTTTCAGTAGTCTGGGTGGAAGGAGGTGATGCGAGATGGCCAAGACATCAGGTTCAAAGAAAAAGGAGGTCAAGAAGTCGGCGTCAAGCAAGAAGTCGTCGTCATCTTCTTGTGGGCCGATGAAATCGCCCCGCTGTGGCTAATTAATTGAACCTGTGAGTCGGGTGGGCCCCTATGGGTCCACCCGACCCCCTCCATGCAACCAGGCCAACATTATGGACCGGAACGAGTGTCTGGCACGTCGGCGGGGTCGAGTGGCATGGGGCCGGCAGCGGCTGGCGGGATCAGGGATGGTGGGAACCGCCGTGCACAGCGGGGGCGCCAATGAACTTCAGGAAGGCTTTGCAGATGGGAGAGCGCGACCGATGTCGATGGGTGATCAGGTAGAAATCCCTGGTCAGCTTCAGGCCCGCGACGCGGACGACCGCCAGCTCCCGGCACTTGACGCTGCTCTCAACGGCCAGCTTTGAGATGATGGCCACCCCTCCTCCCGCCTTGACCGCCTGTCGGATCGCCTCGTTGTTGCCCATCTCGCCGATCACCCTGAAGGCGCTCATTGAGAGATGGTGGTGTTCCAGGGCCTGCTCCATCATCTTACGTGTCCCGGAGCCACGCTCTCTGATGAACCACGGCTGTGTGGGTAGCTCCTTCGCCTTGACACTCCCCTTGGCGGCCCATGGATGCCCGGGGTGAACCACGAGGACCATCTCGTCTTCGGCGAATTTCTGGTACTCGATTCTGGCGTCGTCGAATTTCGCCCCCACGGCTCCAACCTCGTACTCTCCGTCGATCACCGCATTCAGGATCTCCTTGGAATAGGAGACCCTGAGGACGACGGAGATATCAGGGTACAGCGCCTTGAACTGACTGATCAGGGGCGGCAGCACGTAGCCGCCGGGGATGCTGCTGGCGCCGATGGTCAACTCCCCTCGCAGCCCCCCTTTGAACTCATCGAGGGCCTGTTGCGCCTCTTGGCGGACGGCCAGGATCCGCTTCGCATACCGATACAGCAGGTCTCCGGCCTTCGTGGGGACCGCCCGGTGTCCGAGGCGATCGAGGAGCCGGACCCCAACCTCGTCCTCCAGCTTTTTGATGTGGCCGCTCACGGTAGGCTGGGTCAGGTACACTGCGTCGGCTGCCTTCGAGAAGCTTTCCAATTCGACGATTCTGCAGAACACCTCGAGGACGTGGATATCCACGATAGGCCTTTCATTACCTTCGCGATTCGGCGGCGAGTGCTTGCTCGTAGAGCTGCAGATACTCCTGGATCTCTCCTTCCCGGGAGAACTCCTGCTCGATCTTCTCTCTTGCCTTCCGTCCCAGCTCTTGCTGAAGCTGAGGCTCCCGGATGAGTCGCTCGGCCTTCTCGGAGAACTCCGCCTCCGAATCGAAGAGCAGCCCGTCAATTCCGTCTCGCACCACCGTGCGGTTCCCCTCGATGTCGGAGACCAGAACCGCGCGCCCGCGGCTCATCGCCTCAAGGACACTGTTGGCCATGCCGCCTTCCGACTGGGACGAGTTGATCACCACGTTCACCGACTTGAGCATGGCGCACATCTCCTCATGAGACACCGGTCCGAGGTAGAAAGCCCAGGGGCGGTCCTTCAAGGCCTCCTGCAGCCGAACCCCTTCCTCTGGCTCGATCACAGGTCCCACGAAGACGGCCTTGATCTGCGGATAGCGCCCTCTGAGGGCTTCAAGCGGTTTCAGACAGAAGGCGACGTTCTTCACGCGTCGGATGCCAGAGGGGATGAAGAAGATCAGGTCGTCGGGCGTGAACCCCAGTCGGCCGCGGAAGTCGAATGGGACCTCCTGGCACCGAACAGTCTGGCCGATTACCCGTATCCGATTCTCCACCTCCGGCAGTTCCCCGACGATCTTCGCCCGCATCACGTCGTGGAAGACCACGATCCGCGTTGCCTGCTTCAGGACGTCGATGACCTGTGGCCTCCGCTCGGGATCGAAGAGGTCGTTATTGACGTCGGTCCCGGTGACGGTGAGGATCGAGGGGATGCCCAATCGTCGGGCGGCGTCCACCACGAGCCGACCCGAGGCGGTGGCATGGAACCCGTGGACCAGATCGGGTTTGAATTCTTCCAGGGCACGGAGGATCTCAACGGGCGATGGGCTGTGCTCCAAGGACCAGACCCCGACCATGAGCCCCTGATCTCGCAACCCTGACTCGATCCGCTGGACCGTGATCGAATTGCCACGGACGGAAGGAAAATAGAAGGGGGTGACGATGGCCAGTCGCATCTGTCGCGTCAGCGGGGCAGAAGCTGCCGCAGCACTTTCCCCAACGCCTCGCCCCGCTCGCCCTTCATGATCTTGCCCACCTCTGTCTTGATCCGCTGCTCAATGCGGCCGAGCTGTGGCGTCACCACCGGATTTGACGGTGTCCCGCTCACCTTAGCCTCCAGTGTCGCCTTGGCGACCCTGGCTGTCACGTCGAAGTCCAGGCTCTGATCGCGAAGATTCATGCTACCGGCGGCAAGGAGCTTGGCACCCTCGCGTTGAAGGGTCAGGTCTCTGGTCCGTAGCATGCCGCCATCGAGAGTCCAGTGGGCACTGAGGCGATCGAACTCGTTGAGTGTAGAAGAGGGCCCCGCCCCTTTCAGGATGGGATCAAGGGTCTGGGAGAGCCGCTCCAGGGGAGGGTAGCCGGTCACGCGTCCTCCCGTCACGATCACCTCGCTTTGGCCCGAGGCCCTGGTCAGGACGTCAGGCCCGGGCTGCCCGGAGAGTTGCAGTCTCGAATCCAGGGTCATGTTTCCGCGCAGTGTCCACCGATCCTCATGGAGCGCTTTCAGCAACGGCTCGGTCTGGACTCCTTCCAGATGTGCGGTGATCGATGTGTGAGGCAGTTGCCCTCGCCCGTCATGTACGACCTCGCCTGACAGCGTCCCGCCATAAAAGCCGCCTTTGAGTCGGCGAATGGTCAGGAGCCCTCCGGCATAGTGAAGCTCGCCCTCGGCGGGGTTCAGCACTAGGCCGCCTAAGTAGAGCGCACCAGCTTGCAGTCGTCCCTGAACTTGTACCCCGGCAAACCGATCAGTCCGAGTGGCGCCTTCGGTGGGGTGCGGGGTGCGAGGGGTGATGGAGGGGCTCGTTCCAGGCCCGATGCCAGCCACTAGCGCCACAAGGGGTTCGAGGGCAAGCTCCGGAGCATTCACCTCAAAGCGAATCCTCGGCGCCTTTACGTTCGCGAAGGTAAGGCGGCCAGTCACGGTCTGACCCTTCCAATGTAGGCTCGCCTGAGGCATGTCGAATGTGTTGCCATCCCACCGTCCCTTCGTCCGTAGCCACGCCTTCTGCCCTGGCGCTTTGCCGCCTTCCTTTCCGAGCGCCACGCCCACCTGCTGCAGGTCAAGATCGGCCTGCACATCGATGCGCGGCCACTCACCTTTGACCTTCCCCTCCAGATCGATGGTCCCACTGACCGCCGAGGCGGAAGCCCCTGATAGGCCGACGTACGACGCCAATTGCGCCGCCTCGAATCCATGCACCTTCAGTGTCGCCTCGAAGGGGAGGTGATCTGCCTCCTCCCATCGCACGCTCCCAGTGAGGTCAAACGAGGCGGGCCTCTCGCCGGACAGACGCCCTCTGACATGGAAACGAAGCGGCGTGGCGGGAACGGGCGCAGTGACATCTACGTCCAGACCTTGGATCTCTCGCCTGGCTGGACCGTGGCGCTCTGTGGGACTTTCGAAGAGAAGGGTGCCATCCCGGATGGTCAGTGCCCCAGCCAGCAGGACCGGCAGGGGAGGCTGTCCCCTGGCTGGCTTCGTTCCCTCGGGGCGACGCGATTCAGCCGACGTCGGCCGCGCGGCCGGCCTGACCAGGTCTTCGAGGTTCCAGCCATCCGATCCCCTGGCGAGCCGGATCCGCGGGCGGTCAATGCGAATGTTCCTGATCTGCAGCTCCCCCCTGAGGAGCGGGAGGAGTTTCAGACTCGCATCGAAGCGCTCCGCCTCGATGAATGATCCGGACCAGGGAGCCCGGTCGGCCACTATCAGCCCTTGGACTGTCGCGCCCGGCCTCGGCAAAAGATGAACCCGCACACTCTTTGCCGTCACCTCCCGGTTCAGCAGGCGACTGGCCCGCTCGGCCAGCATCCCTCGATACCGCTCAGTGTTCAGGAGGAGTGGGGCAGCAAGGAGTAGGGCCGCGAGCCCGCCCAGGGCCAGAAGCGATCCGAGCAATAGCCTCCGCCAGCGCTGTGTCACGTTATCCGGCCCCTCCAGGCGCTTTCCCTTCGAGGCGGGCGCGAAGGAGCTCATTGACCGCCTTCGGGTTGGCCTTGCCCCGGCTGGCTTTCATCACCGCGCCCACCAGGAAGGTGAGGCTTTGTACCTTCCCCTTCCGATAGTCAGTCACCGGCCCAGGGTGCTGCTCCAGCACCGCCTCAACGATCCGGAGCAGCTCGTCCTGGTCGGATATCTGTGTCAATCCTTGCTCCTTGACGATGGCCTCTGCCGACTTCCCGGTTCGGTACATCTCCTCGAACACCACCTTGGCGATCTTGCCGCTGATTGTCCCGCCCTGGAGCAGCGTGAGAAGTGCGGCGAGCTCCCCCGGCGGAATCGGGCTCTCAGTGATCTCTCGGCCCTCTTTGTTCAACTGACCCAAAAGCTCGACCATCACCCAGTTGCTGGCGGTCTTAGGCTCCGGGAAGGCCTTGACCAGCTTCTCGTAATAGCTGGCCAAGGACTTGGAGCTGGTGAGCACCGCGGCGTCGTAGTCCGGAATGCCATACTCCCGAACAAACCGGGCGCGACGCTCCCGCGGCAGCTCGGGCAGCGTCGCACGGACCTCGTCGATCCATCCCTTCGAGATGGTCAGTGGAACCAGGTCTGGCTCGGGGAAGTAGCGGTAGTCGTGAGCGTACTCCTTGCTCCGCATCGGGAACGTCAGCTCCTGGTCCGCGTCCCACAGCCGGGTCTCCTGGACGATCCGTCCCCCCTCCTCGATGACCCGGACTTGCCGCTGGATCTCATAGGCCAGGGCCTTCTGGACGTGCTTGAAGGAGTTCATATTTTTCACCTCGGCCTTGATCCCCAGCTCCTCCGTCCCGGATTGCCTCACGGAGACATTGGCATCGCAGCGCAGGCTCCCTTCCTCCATATTCCCGTCGCAGACCTCCAGGTAGACCAGGATCGCCCGTATCGTGCGCACGTATTCTGCCGCCTCCTCGGGGCTGCGGATGTCGGGCTCGCTGACGATCTCCATCAACGGGACGCCGCTTCGATTGAAATCCACGAGGCTGTAGTCGGCAGCCTGAAACGTGCCAGCATGCAGGAGCTTCCCGACATCCTCTTCCAAGTGAACGCGATGGATGCGGACGCGCTTCGTGACCCCATCCACCGGGAATTCAATCGTCCCCTGTCGGGCCAGCGGAAGTTCGTACTGAGAGATCTGGTAGTTCTTCGGCATGTCGGGGTAGAAATAGTTTTTCCGGGCGAAACGGCACCACTCAGCGATCTCGCACCCCAGAGCGACCGCTGTTTTCATGGCGAACTCCACGGCCCGCTTGTTCAGGACCGGGAGGACGCCCGGCATGCCCAGGCAAACCGGACAGGCCTGGCTATTCGGCATGGTGCCGAAGGCGGCGCTGCAGCCGCAAAAGATCTTCGACCGGGTCAGGAGCTGGGCGTGAATCTCCAGCCCGATGACGGCCTCGTAGGTGGTTGTCGTGGACAAGCGTCTGCTCCTGTAAGGTCTACGACGTCGCAGGGCGGATCGACTCAAGAAAGGCGATGTATTCCTCGGACAAATCGTGTTCCTCGGCGCCGCTGACCAGCAGTCGCTTATATTGCTTCGAAGGGGGCAACTCGCGGCCCGGGTTGGCCATCACGTAAGCGAAAGCCGTGACCACCTTGCCTGAGGCGGTTCGCACCTGGACATCCTGTCTGACGTAGAGATCGGGGTAGCCCTCGTACTCGTCCAACGCCTCCCGTTCGGCTTCGCTGATCTCCCATACGACCCCCTCGGCCTTCTTTCCCGGCACGTTGCGGATGTCGGCGATCCCGCCACCCCACATCCGCGATTTGCCGGAGAAGACCAGCTCATGATCCGGGAGGACCGCCGCGGCCACAAACTTGGCCTTCGGGCAAAGCCGCTTCAACTGCACCCGTTCCATATTCGATCCGTATGAAAAATAGAACATCTTGCTAGTGCCTGGGGGGACGGGGACCACGTCCCTTGCGCCAGGTGGCATGGGGCTCGAACTTGAAAGATGTCGCCCTGCGATGCTTCTCGGCGATCTCCACTTCGAATGGCGCTTCCTGGCCGGGATCAAGTGCCACGATCCTGACCGTCTGCTGTCCCACCTCCTGGTGGCGGGTGGACCTGCGCCGGCGAACCGGGCTGCTAGTCACCGGCTCGCCATAGAACCGGACGACGATGACGACCTCTTCGGCTCGATCAGCGCTCACATTCTTCACCCCGCCCTGAATGGTATCGATCCACCGCTCGGAGCGGACGATTACCAGATCCTTGTTGCCGGCCGAGGCCGGACATGGCAGCAGGCTGATGGCCAAGCCAAGAACAAATCCCAGTTGCCTCAACGCGGTCCGCATGGCATCACAGAGGTGGCTTGCGACGGTGCCAGTCTGTCGCCTGCTCATAGGCATGCGCCACCTTCAGGATCGTTGCCTCGTCGAAGGGCTTGCCAATAAGTTGCAGCCCGATCGGCAACCCGGCCTTGGTGAACCCGCACGGGATAGAGATGGCCGGAAGGCCCGCCAGGTTGACCGAGATCGTGAAGATATCCGAGAGGTACATCTGGAGCGGATCCTCGGTCTTCTCCCCGAACGTGAATGGCGGGGTCGGCGAGGTGGGGGTGGCGATCACCTCGCACCGCTCGAAGGCCCGCTCGAAGTCTCGTCGGATCAGGGTCCGCACTTTCTGCGCTTTGAGGTAATAGGCGTCGTAGTAGCCGGCCGACAGCGCATAGGTCCCGAGCATGATCCGGCGCCTGACCTCCGGGCCGAATCCCTCCCTTCGGGTCTTTTGGTACATCTCCAGCAAATCAGCGGGCTTCGAAATGCGGAACCCGTATTTGACGCCGTCATAGCGGGCCAGGTTGCTACTGGCCTCGGCCGTCGCCACAAGGTAGTAGGTCGCCACGGCATAGGGGGTGTGGGGAAGGGAGACCTTTTCCTGCTTCCCTCCCAGCTCTTCGAGCGTCCGGATTGCCGTCCAGATCGCCCCGTCCACCTCGGGGTCCATTCCCTCGATAAAATACTCGTCGGGGATGCCGATCCGCATCCCTCGAACGTCCCCGGCCAGCGCGGCCGAATAGTCTGGAACGGGAAGGTTCGCTGAGGTCGAATCGCACGGGTCATGCCCCGCGATCGCCTGCAGCAGCAGGGCGCAATCGCGGACATCTTTCGCCAGGGGCCCGATCTGGTCGAGCGATGACGCAAAGGCCACCAGCCCATATCGGGAGACGCGGCCGTAGGTCGGTTTCAGGCCCGCAATGCCGCAGAAACTCGCCGGCTGCCGGATCGAGCCTCCTGTGTCACTACCGAGCGCAGCCGCGCAGAGGTCGGCCGCCACCGCGGCGGCAGAGCCACCAGAACTGCCGCCTGGAACGCAGTCGAGCGCCCAGGGATTCCGCGTCTTGAAGAAGGCGGAGTTCTCGGTAGAGGAGCCCATGGCGAACTCGTCCATGTTCGTCTTCCCCAGCAGAACCGCGTCTTCCGCTTTCAGGCGCCGGATGACCGTGGCATCGTACGGCGGCACGTAGGGTTCCAGGATCTTCGAGGAGCAGGAAGTCCGCACACCTTTCGTACAGAGGACGTCCTTGATCGCCAACGGAATGCCCGCCAGCGGCGGGAGAACGCGGCCTGCGGCGAGCTGCCGATCAACGGCCCCGGCCTGCTGGAGGGCCGCCTCCTCGGTCAGGGTCATGTATGCCCGGACCTTCCCGTCGCGCTGCATGATCTGATCGAGGTACGAACGGACGATTTCGGTCGAGCTGACCTCGCGCTTCCGGAGAAGTTCGTGCAGCTCGTGGACGGTTAGTCGGCAGAGGTCCACCCGGTCACTCCAGGATCCGCGGGACGCGGAAGAAGAGATCCTGCCGGTCGGGCGCATTGGCCAGGGCCTCCTCCTGCGAGAGGGAGGGCCTAACCTCATCGTCCCGGAAGACGTTCATCATCGGCAGCACGTGGGAAGTCGGCTCGACGGCGGACGTATCCAGCTCGTTCAGCTTGTCGATGTAACTCAAGATCGAGTCGAGCTGCGCCCGCATCCGCTCTTTCTCATCGTCGGTTAACTCCAACCGGGCCAGCCGCGCCACATGGTCGACTTCCTTCATCGTGATCTTCATGGCAGGCTTTCTCCCTATCCCTGTTCGAGCTGGGCGTATTTCAAGAGAAGCTTCTTTTCGCCGACGCCGTTGAACTTCACGACCACTTTCAGGTCGTCTCCGCTGCCGCTCCGTTCCCGGATCACCCCGATGCCAAAGTCGGGATGCCGGACGCGGGCTCCGGGGAAGAGGCGATCGACGAACGGTTCGTCGCCGTCGTAGGAGCGACCCGCCGTGTACGGGCGACCCGCCGGGTCGCCCGTACCAATAGGCAGGCTCTCTTCGTCCGTGTGCAACCCTCTATGACCTTGGCTTGCCCACCGATCTCGGACCTCCAGCAGTTCCGGTGGGATTTCGTCCAGGAACCGCGACGGCAGGTTAAAACTCTTGTTGCCGTAGAGCCTCCGCTGTCGAGCCGACGTCAGGTAGAGCCGCCGCTTGGCTCTGGTCATGCCGACGTAACATAGTCGGCGCTCCTCTTCCAACTCCCTGTCATCGGCCATGGCGTAGGCGTGGGGAAAGATCCCTTCTTCCATCCCGACCATGAAGACCGTTGGGAACTCCAGACCCTTGGCCATATGGAGCGTCATGAGCGTCACCGCGCCACGGCCTTCGGCGTACTCGTCGATGTCGGAGAGCAGGGCGACAGAATCGAGGAACGCCTGGAGATTTCCCTCCTCGCTGCGCTCCACGAACTCCTGGGCGGCCGTCACCAACTCCTTCAGGTTCTCTAGGCGGCTTTTCGCCTCTGGCGTCGCCTCAGCCTGAAGCTCTTCGGCGTACCCGGAGGCGGTAATCAGTTCCGCGATCAACTCCGGAAGCGGGATGACTGCAGATCTCGCCCGAGCGTCTTCCATGAGTCGGAGCAGCCCCTCCAATGCCATCCGTTGCTTGGGGGCAAGACGCTTCTCCGCGACGGCCCGCTGGCAGGCCTCCCAGATCGTGGTCTTGTCCTGGATCGCCAGCAGTTCGAGCCTGGCCACCGTCGCGGGCCCGATCCCGCGCGGCGGCGCGTTGACGATCCGCTTGAAACTGACGATATCGGCGGGGTTGACGACCCACCTCAAATACGCCAAGAGGTCCTTGATCTCCTTCCGCTCGTAGAACCGAAGCCCGCCCACAATGACGTACGGGATCAATCCCTGCCGCAACGCCTCCTCCAAGACTCGCGATTGGGCGTTCGTCCGGTAGAAGATGGCGTAGTCGTCGTAGCGTGACCCCTCCTCCGCCACCTGGCTTCGGATCGTCCCGACCCCAAACAGGGCCTCATCCGATTCGTCGAGGGCATGGTACAGGACGATCGGCTCTCCCGCCTCGTTCTCGGTCCACAGGGTCTTCCCCTTCCGGCCGATATTGTGGGCCACCACGCCCCCCGCGCCGTCGAGAATCCGCTGGGTGGATCGGTAGTTCTGCTCCAGCCGGATCACGGCGCAACCGGGATGGTCCCGCTCGAAGTCCAGGATGTTGTTCAGGTCGGCACCGCGCCACTTATAGATCGATTGGTCGTCGTCACCCACTACACAGAGATTCCCGTGTGTGTTGGCCAGCAGGTGGATCAAGCGGTACTGGGCGTGGTTCGTGTCCTGGTACTCGTCCACCAGGATGTAGCGCCAGAAGTCTTGATACGCAGCCAGCACGTTGGGATGCCGCTCGAAGAGGCGCACCGTCCCCATCAGCAGATCATCGAAGTCAAGGGCCTGAAACCCCTCCAGCCGCTCCTGGTACATGCGGTACAACTTGGCGGTCCGCTCCTCCATGTGATCGTTGGCGACCAGCGCATATTCCTCCGGGGAGAGCAGATCGTTCTTGGCGCGGCTGATGCGGGAGAGGACGGCCCGAGGTTTCAGCGCGCGCTCGGACAAGCCAATGGCCCGAAGGCAGTCCCGCATCAGACTGATCTGATCGCCCTCGTCATAGATGACGAACGAGCTCCTGAGGCCCAGGGCCCCTCCGTGCTTCCGGAGAATCCGAACGCAGGTGGAGTGGAATGTCCCGACCCAGACCCCTTCGAGCGACCTCAGGCTGCGCACTGAGCCTGTCGAAGTGGCAGGTCCGATGCCGGCTTGTCCCAAGAGATCCGCGACCCGCCGCTTCATCTCGTCCGCCGCCTTGTTTGTAAAGGTGACGGCCAGGATGTTCCAGGGCGGGACCCCGCAGCTACCGATCAGGTAGGCGATCCGCCTGGTGATCACTCGAGTCTTGCCCGAGCCGGCTCCTGCCAGGACCAGGAGTGGTCCCTCGGTGTGCAGGACCGCCTCTT
>Ga0184615_10000823_pt1 | contig 16796 bp, 18 predicted proteins | sample PLM4_65_coex_FD_133134 | JGI IMG/M metagenome (GOLD analysis project Ga0184615, IMG submission 133134) | Groundwater sediment microbial communities from an aquifer in East River, Colorado, USA - PLM4_65_coex | ecosystem: Environmental > Terrestrial > Soil > Riparian zone | place: USA: East... | reverse complement strand
CTCCTTCGGCTCGCGCCGCGCCACCCGCTCGGTGACGTACGCCTCCGGCGGGGCGTTGGGCTTGATCCGGATGGACTTCGCGGGAATGCCGACGTTGACGTGATAGGGCCGCACGTCCTTGGTGGCGACGGCCACCGCGCCCACCATCGCGTTGCGGCTCACCCGCACGCCGGCCAGCACCGTCGCGTGGTAGGTGATGCGCACGTCGTCCTCCAGGACGGTGCGCGCGTTGGTCACGTCCTTCTGATCCACGATGCTGTGCGTGTGGCTGTAGATGTTGGCGTAGTCCGAGATGCTCACCCGGTTCCCCAGCGTGAGCCCGCCGCGATCATCGAGCAGGACGTTGCGATGGACCACCACGTCGTCGCCTACCTCGAGGTTGTACCCGTAGGAGAACTCGGTGAACTGGAAGCACTTGAAGTTCCCCCCGCAGCGCGCGAAGAGATGGGGCGCGAGGAGCCGGCGAAAGCGCACGCCGAGGTGGACGTTCTGTCCGCCGAGCGGCGAGCGGTCGAAGCTGTACCAGAGCCAGAGGAGCGGCTTCACCCGGGCGAAGCGGGCCTGGTCCACGTCGGCGTAGTACTCGGGCTCGAGGGTGATGTTGCGGGGGTCGAGCGAGAGCAGCGCGATGCGCGCCGCCGGGGTCGTCCGCGGGTCGGCCATCCGCTCGTCGTAGTCGCCGAAGCCGGGGTAGTAGAGCTGGTAGAGGACGTCCCGCGTCAGCCGCGACCAGTCGGCGCCAGGCTCGGCCAGCCGGCCCTCGATCTCGGCGAGCCAGGCGTCGTAGACCCGGTTCGTCGCGTCGGGCAACGTGACCGTACGCAACGGCAGATGCGGCATTCGGGGCTCCGGGAGGTGGATGCGGCGCGGGGCGCCGCAGGACGACCGAAATCTCCCCGGGTGGAGATTGGCAGGCAAGCCGCCGGGCTGCCTCCTCAGCGCTCGGCGGCGGCCCCGCTGTCCGGACGGGTCGCCCGCGAGCGGGCGGCCACCCGGCCGCGCTCGCGGTCCAGGAGCCGCTGCTTGTTCTGCCAGTCCTCCGAGATGCGGCCCTGATAGGAGAAGGTGAAGGCGTCGGTCACCGGCAGCAACTCCTCGAAGAGGTAAATCGCGCTCACCTGCTCCCGCACGTGGAGCTGCTGCGAGGTGAACCGGGGGCTGAACGGCACGATCCCGCGCGGCCGGAGTATCTGGTTCCGGATTCCGAGGTTCAGGGTCGACGGGTCGAAGCGCGCCCCCTCGCGACCGCCGAAGAAGGTCACCAGCGCGAGGCCCGGCGCGCTGATTCCCGAGAGCCTCGCCAACGAGTCGATCGAGGAGCGGCGGGAATAAACCAGGCTCTCGAGCGACTCGTAGGCGTCCCTGGCGAGGAGCCGGGTGACCCGCTGGTCGAGCGGCACCAGGCGCACCTCGAGCTCGTCGCTCCTGAGCCGCAGGGCCAGATCGCTCTGGGTGAGCGAGCCGAACCCCGGAGGCGGGAGCGGGTCCAGCGCGCCCCTGCCGTCCTGCGCCAGCGCCGGTGCGGCCGCCAGGAGTGCCCAGGCACAACCCAGCAGCGCGATCGTCCTCATCGTTCTCCTCCGACAGTGGCGAGTATGCTCTGCCCCAGCTCCGCGATCCCCAGCCGGGACTTGCTGCTGGTGAGCTGCACCTGGTCCTCGTGCAACCCCAATGCCGCGGCGAGCGCCCGGGTGCGGGCCAGACTCGCCGTCCGGGTCAGCTTGTCCGACTTGGTGAAGGCGGCGAGCACCGGCCGGCCGCTCTCGATCAGGAGGCGCTGGATCTCGAAGTCGTCCTTCGACGGATCGTGGCGGACGTCGAGCAGCCAGACCACTCCGGCGAGAGTCGGCCGCTCGCCCAGGTACCGCGTGACCAGCCTCCGGTACCCGGCCCGCGCGGCCTTTCCCGCGCGCGCGAACCCGTAGCCCGGCAGGTCCACCAGATAGAAGTCCGGAAGCCGGAAAGCGTTGAGCAGCGTGGTCTTACCCGGAGTGCCGCTGATCCGCGCCAACCCGGGCTTGCCCACCAGCGCGTTGAACAGGCTCGACTTGCCGACATTGGACCGCCCGATGAGCGCCACCTCGGGCAGGGGAGGGTCGAGCTTGACCAGCGGGTCGGGAAAGGAGCCGACGAACTCGACTGGCAACTCCCACAGCGGAGAAACGAGCGGGGCAGCATCTCTCTGCTGCCCCGCTGCCCCGCCGCCCCGCCGCCCCGCCGCCGTCACGCCTCCCGTTTCGTCCGCGGCCGCTCCGTCACGACGAGCGGAGGGATCCCCTCGGTGATCGCTTCCTTGGTGATGACGATCTCCCGGACGTCGTCCCGGTGGGGCAGGTCGAACATGATGTCGGTCATCATGGTCTCGAGGATCGATCTGAGCCCACGCGCCCCGGTCCCGCGCTTGAGCGCCTTCTGCGCCACCGCGCGAAGCGACTCGGGGTCGAAGGTGAGGCCCACATCCTCCAGCTCGAAGAGCTTCTTGTACTGCTTGGTGAGCGCGTTCTTGGGCTCGATGAGGATGCGCATCAGCGCGTCCTCGTCGAGCGCCTCCAGCGAGACCACCACCGGGAGCCGGCCCACCAGCTCGGGGATCAGCCCGAAGCGGAGCAGGTCGTCGGGCTCGACCTCGGCGTAGGGGTTCTTCTTGCTCAGCTCGGGGGCGCGCTTCCGCTCCTCGTCGGCGAAGCCGATCTGCTGCCGGCCGGTGCGGGCCTCGATGATCTTCTCCAGCCCGTCGAACGCGCCGCCGCAGACGAACAGGATGTCCTTGGTGTTGATCTGGATGTATTCCTGCTGCGGGTGCTTCCGGCCGCCTTGCGGTGGCACCGAGGCAATCGTGCCCTCCAGGATCTTGAGGAGGGCCTGCTGCACGCCCTCGCCCGACACGTCGCGGGTGATGCTCGGGTTCTCCGACTTGCGGGCGATCTTGTCGATCTCGTCGATGTAGACGATGCCCCGCTCGCACTCCGCCACGTTGAACTCGCCCGCCTGGAGCAGGCGCACCAGGATGTTCTCGACGTCCTCGCCGACGTAGCCCGCCTCGGTGAGGGTGGTGGCGTCGGCGATGGTGAAGGGAACGTCCAGGATCCGGGCGAGCGTCTGCGCGAGGAGGGTCTTGCCGACTCCGGTCGGGCCGAGGAGGAGGATGTTCGACTTGTCGAGCTCGACGTCGGTGTCCCGGCCGTTCGAGGCGTTGATCCGCTTGTAGTGGTTGTACACCGCGACGCCCAGGGTGCGCTTGGCCCGCTCCTGCCCGATCACGTACTGGTCCAGCACTTCCTTGATCTCACCCGGCGTGGGGACCTGGGTTATGCTGTCCGCGACCTCCCGCTCTTCGTCCTCCGCCAGGATCTCATTGCAGAGTGTGATGCACTCGTTGCAGATGTAGACCGACGGCCCGGAGATGAACTTCCGGACGGAGTCCTTCGATTTGCCGCAGAAGGAGCAGCGGAGGTGCTTGTCGTTGGACATGGAACCGGGTCGCCTGGTGGTGGATGGGGGGTGTCGGAAAGGTGAATCCCGGCCCCGGGGGCGTCAAGTCTCCTTCTTGCCGTCCGTCTGCGGCACGAGGTCCTTGCGCGGCGTAAACACGCTGTCGATCAGGCCATACGCCTTGGCCTCCTCCGCGCTCATGAACCGGTCCCGGTCCATGTCCCGCTCGATCGTCTCGATCGGCTGCCCGGTATGGAGCGAGTACAGGTCGTTCATCTTGGACCGCAGGTAGAGGATCTCCCGCGCCTGGATCTCGATGTCTGCCGCGGTGCCCTGGGCCCCGCCCGAGGGCTGGTGGATCATGATCCGGGAGTGGGGAAGCGCGCTCCGCTTGCCCTTGGTTCCCGCGGCCAGCAGGAACGAGCCCATGGACGCGGCCATGCCCATGCAGATCGTGTTCACCGGCGCCCGCAGGTGCTGCATGGTGTCGTAGATCGCCATGCCGGACGAGACCACTCCGCCCGGGGAGTTGATGTAGAGGTAGATGTCCTTGTCGGGGTTGTCGGCCTCGAGAAAGAGCAGCTGGGCGATGATGATGTTGGAGACGTCGTCGATGATGGGGGCCCCGAGGAACACGATCCGGTCCATCAGGAGCCGCGAGAAGATGTCGTACGTCCGCTCGCCCCGGCTGGAGCGCTCGATGATGTACGGCGGATAGAGCGTGGACATCGTCAAAGTGTCGCCTTTTCGACTGTGGATTGCTGAAGCAGGAACTGGAACGCCTTCTCCTCGGTGATGCCGCGCTCCAGCTCGGCCAGGCGGTTCGCCTTCTGGAGCGAGCCGTAGAGCTCGCCCGCCGACACGCCGCGCGCCTCGGCCATGGCCGCGATGCGGGCGTCGATCTCCGCCTCGGTGGCGCGGAGCCCCTGCTGCTCGACCAGGGCGTCGAGGACCAGGTCCCGCTTCACCTGCGTCTCGGCGACCTCGTGGAACTGCTTCTCGAACGTCGGGAGCTGGTCCGGCGGGATCCGGTAGACCTCGGCGTACCCGTGCATCAGCCGGTGCACCAGGGACTCGGGCGCCTGAATTCCGTTGGCCTCGACCACCTGGGCGAGGAGTGCCTGCCGGACCTGCGCATCGGCGTCGCGCTCCGCGTCGCGCTCTAGGTCGTGGCGGACCGCGGCCCGGAAGGCGTCCACGTTCTCGAAGTCGCCCATCTCCCGGGCGAGGGCGTCGTCGAGGGGCGGCAGCTCCTGGCGCTTCACCTCGTGCAGGGTGACTCGAACCCGGCGGCTCTGGCCCCGCCGGTTCTCGTCCGGGTGGTCGTCCGGGAAGCGAACCTCGGTCTCGGAGGTGTCGCCGGGGAGGAGCCCCATGATCCGCTCCTCCAACTCCGGGATCGCCTGGTTCTGCCCCAGCACCAGGTCGTAAGGCTGCGCCGCGCCCGCGGTGCCGTCCTCGATCGGCGCGACCGCGACCCGCACCATATGCCCGGGCGACGGCTTCTCGCCGGTGACGGGGATCCAGGCCGCCTTGGCCTCTTGCAGCGAGGCCACCCGCTCCTCGACCGCGGTGTCCGGGACCGGGGGCACGTTGCGCTCGACCTTGAAGCCGCCGATGCGCGCGAGCCTGATCTCCGGCCGGATCTCGACCAGAAGGTCGAACTCGATCGGGCTGCCTTCCTCGAACTTGAGGTTGCGCACCGCCGGGTCGGCGATCGGCTTCAGCGACTCGGAGCTCTTGGCGGTCTCCCAGCCCTCGCGGAGGACCTCCTCCAGCACCGTCTGGCGGATGGCGTCGTTGAACCGCTTGCGGACGACCGCTTCCGGCGCCTTGCCCGGCCGGAAGCCCGGCAGGCGGGCGCGCTTCGCATAGTACTTCACCGCCTTGGCCTCGGCCTCGCGGACGAGGTCCACGGGGACGGTCACCCGGAGCGATTTGGAGGCGGAATCCTCAGCGGTCTTCTCGACGGTGATCTGGCTCATTTGCCGGGAAATCTAGCCGGGCATTGTCGGGGGGACAAATCAAGTCAGAGCTCGAGACGCTGCAAGAACGCGTAGCTGACCCGGATGGAGCCGAGAGGGTCGCTCGGGTGGTCGTGCTCGACGTAGAAGTGCTTCAGGCCGGCCGCTTCACGATAGCGCAAGATCTTGCGGAAGTCGATGCGTCCCGTGCCAACGTCGGCCATCTCGCCGCGCCGGTCCATGTCCTTGATGTGGCAGAGATGGAAGCGGCCGGGATGGCGCCCGAAGTAGGCCAGGGGGTCGGCGCCACCGCGGGTCATCCAGTAGAAATCCATCTCGAAGTAGACCAGAGTCGGGTCGGTCTCCGAGAGCAGCACGTCGTAGGGAAGGAGGCCGTCGATCGGAGCCAGCTCGAAGTCGTGATTGTGGTAGCCGACTCGCAACCCTCGGGCACTCGCATTCTCAGCGGCGCGGTTCAACGTCGCCGCGACGCGCCGGTAATCGTCGAGCGAGCGGCGATCCTCGGGGTCGAGCGATGGCACGACGAGGTAGCGGTGGCCGATGACTTCCGCGGCGTCGAAGGTTCGAGCGGGATCCTTGGTGAGGTCCTCGAGCGAGACGTGGCTCGACGGCGCCTCCAGGCCGACGGCGTCGAGCAGCATGCGGAGGCCCGCCGGACTCTCGCCGAAATAGCCGGTGAACTCCACTTCCCGATACCCGACCGCGGCGACCTTCTCGAGGGTGCGGGCCACGTCCCGCTCCATGAGATCGCGCATGGTGTAGAGCTGGAGGCCGAGTCGCTGGAGCCGTTCGGGGGACTTCTCGACGCTGCCGAGGAGTGGGGTCAGGAGAGGCAGGCTGATCGCCTGGAGGAATGACCTTCGATGCATGGCCGGGGCTGAGGATGCGAACGCCGGGAGTCGAACCCGGACCCCTTGCGGGACAGGATCCTAAGTCCTGCGCGTCTGCCGGTTCCGCCACGTTCGCGTGGGTCGCAATATAGCGCCCCCTCGGTTACCCGACCGGCACGTGCGCCCTCGCCGCGATGAGAACACGCCCGCCCGGCGAGGGAACCGGCTCGCCCGGACGGAGCCGGAGATCCACCCGCACACCGCCCACCATCCCCACCGCATGCAGGTGGTTCCCCATGTCCACCACTCGCTCCACCACCATTTCGAACGACGCCTCGCCGTTGCCGAGCGCCCAGGCCCCGGCGGGAACGCCGATCGTTCGCCCGCCGGTCCCCACCACGGTGTAGCCCAGCAGCTCGGCCGTGGCTCGATCCGGCGGGCGGGTGTACACCTCCGCCTTCGGCCCGGCGGCGCGGACACGCCCGTCCACCAGCACCACGAGATGGTCCGCCAGCCGGAACGCCTCCTCGCGGTCGTGGGTGACCAGAATCGTCGTCGCGGCGAAGGTGGCGAGCATGCGGGGCAGGTCGTCGAGGAGCTGGACCCGGGTGACCCGGTCTATGCCGGTGAGCGGCTCGTCGAGCAGCGTGACCGGCGCCCGGAGCGCGAGGGCCCGCGCGAGGTTGGCGCGCTGCGCCTCGCCGCTCGAGAGCTGCCGGGCGGACCGGTCGAGGACCGGCTCGATCCCGCACTCCCGGGCCGCCTCCGCGACGCGCGCCTCGCGGTCCGCCGGGGGAAGGTCTCTCAGACGGAGCGCGAGATCGAGGTTGCGGCGCACGCTGCCGCCGACGAACACCGCCTCCTGAAACGCGAACCCCACGTGCCGCCGCGAGGCCGGGTCGCGGGTGACGCGCGTCCCACCGATCCGAATCGCGCCGGCCGAGGGCCGCTCGAGGCCGCCGATGAGGCGGAGCAGCGTCGTCTTCCCCGAGCCGTTGGGTCCGAACACGGCGGTGGTGCTTCCGCCGCCGAACGCGAGCCCGGCGATGTCGAGCACGGTCCGCCCGCCTCGCTCGAAGCGCAGGCCTTCGACCGCGACGTCCATCAGCCGTTCCGGCGCTGTTGGACCAGGGTGAGCAGCAGGTTGACGGCGAAGGCGAGCCCGAGGAGGAGGCAGCCGAGCGCCAGCGCCACGGGCAGGTTGCCGCGGCTCGTTTCGGTGACGATCGCCGTCGTCAAGACCCGCGTGCTGCCGCGGAGGTTGCCCCCCACCGTCATCGAGGCGCCGACTTCGGAGACGATGGCGCCGAAGCCGGCCATCACCGCCGCCAGCAGGCCCAGCCGCGCCTCGCGGCTCAGGATCCAGAGCTTGCGGAGCCGCCCCGCGCCGAGGCTCGTCAGCAGGTCGGGCAGCTGCGCCGGCAGCGCCTGGATCGAGGCCGCGGTGAACCCGACCACGAGCGGCGTGGCGATGACGAACTGCGCGATGACCATGGCCTCTCGGGTGTAGATCAGACCCCAGTCGCCGAGCGGCCCGCTTCGCGTGAGGAGGAGCCAGACGACGAGGCCTACCACGACCGGCGGCATTCCCATCCCGGTGTTGACCGCGCCGAGCAGCAGCGTCCGCCCGGGGAATCGGCCGCGTGCGAGTGCGTATCCGAGCGGCACACCGACCATCATGGCGAGGAGCGTGGCCATCCCTGAGATCGCGAGCGTCCGCCCGATGATTCCATAGAGCTCGGCGTCGCCGCCCAGCAGGAGCACGATCGCGTCGCCCACTACGGCAGGCCCTTCCCGGCGTCGGGGAAGAAGAGCGGCTGGCCGAACCGGCTCTTGCCGAAGGTGCCGATCATCGCCTGCGCGGACTCCGACGCCAGGAACTCCACAAAGGCGCGGGCTTCGTCCGGCTTCACCTTCCGATGCTTGGATGGATTGACCACGTACGCGTGATAGACGTTCAGCAGCTTGGGGTCGCCTTCCACCAGGGGAACGAGGTCGAGCCGCTCGCGCAGCGCGAGGTAGGTGCCGCGGTCGGTGAGAGTGTAACCGTTGCGCTCCGAGGCGACCAGCAGCGTGGCGCCCATCCCCTGGCCGGTCTCCTCGCGCCGGTTGACCTTCGCCGGCACGACCCCGGCGGCCTTCCAGAGCTCCAGCTCCTTCTTCTCCGTGCCCGACCCGTCGCCCCGCGAGATGAAGGGGCCGCCCGCCGCGATCTTCCGCATGGCGGCGGCAAGGTCTCCGGCGCCGCCGGCGCCGGCCGGGTCGTCCTTCGGGCCGACGATCAGGAAATCGTTGTGCATGATCCGCCGCCCCTCCACCAGATCGCCGCTCTTGACGTACGGCCGTTCCGCCTCGGGGGCGTGCACCAGCACCGCGTCGGCGTCGCCGGTCCGGGCCATCGCCAGCGCCGCGCCGCTGCCGACCGCGATCACCTTCACCTCGATGCCGCTCCCCGCGCGAAAGACAGGGAGCAGTGAGTCGAGCAGCCCGCTGTCCTGCGTACTGGTCGTTGTGGCCAGCACCATGTCGCGTGTCTGCGCCCGCGCCGGCGGGACATGGAGCACGCCGATGCCGAGCAGAAGCCCGCCGAGGCGGGCGAGGGAGCGGAACATGACGACCCCGTGTCGAGTGATGCGGCAACGTACCTTGCGCCGCTGCGATAGGCAACGTATTACCTATCGCTCGGGTCAGCGGTACGTTCGGATGCCGGTGGCCTTGAAGCTCGCGTGGACCGTCATCCCTTCCCGCAGCGCGAGGCCGGCGACCGCCTCGCGCGTCACCTCCGCCACCAACGGCGGGCGGGTGCCCAGCACCACGCGGACGCGCTCGCCCGAGGGCGGCTCCGGCGCCAGCTCGAGGATCGGCCCCACGAAAATGTTCTGGGCGCTCCCCTCGGGTGGATGGGGATGGATGGTGATCTGCCTGGGGTCCACCGTGATGAACACCTCGCCCGGCTCCCCCGGATCCGACACGGCGAGGTCGCCGTCGCCCGTTCGCACCGTCGCGGCCTCCCGCCCGACACCCACGCTGCCCGCGAACAGGTTGGTGCCCATCAGCTCGGCGACGTAACGCGAGCGTGGATATCTCAGCAGGTCTTCCCGGGTGCCGATCTGGGAGACGCGGCCGCTCTCGATCACCACGATCCGATCGCCGAACAGCAGCGCCTCGAGGGGGCTGTGGGTCACGTAGAGCGTCACGCAGCCGAGGGCGCGGAGCAGGTCGCGCAGCTCGCCGCGGACCAGCCGCCGGGTCTGGAGGTCGAGTGCCGCGAGGGGCTCGTCCAGCAACAGCAGTCGCGGATCGAGCACCAGGGCGCGTGCGAGCGCCGCGCGCTGTTGCTGTCCACCGGAGAGCATAGACGGCTTGCGCGCCCCGAGATCGGCGATTCCGGCCCTTCGGAGCGCCTCGGCCACACGGGGGCCAATCGTTGTGCGGCTAACCCCGCGCGCCCTGAGGCCGAAGGCGACGTTCTGCTCCACGGTGAGATGGGGAAAGAGTGCGTAGTCCTGCGCTACGTATCCCACGTTCCGCCGCCACGCCGGCACTGTGATGCCGGTATCCGGGTCGGCGTACACCTCGCCGTCGAGCACGATGCGGCCCCGCTCGGGCTGGTCGAGCCCGGCGGCGAGGCGAAGCAGGGTGGTCTTCCCCGCGCCGCTCTCGCCCACGATCACGGTCGTGGATCGGGGCTCCGCGAGGAATCCCGCCTGGAGCTCGAAGCCGCCGCGGCGGCTAACGACGTCGAGCTCGAGCACGGTCGAGGAGGCCGAACCAGGAGGGGGCCAGCCGGATGGACAGCAGGATCCCGACCGAGAGGGCGAGGAGCAGGACCGACATCGCCACCGCCGCGTCCACGTCCCGCTGGAGCGCGATGTAGACCGCGAGCGGCATCGTCTGCGTCACCCCGGGCAGGTTGCCGGCGAAGGTGATCGTCGCCCCGAACTCGCCGAGCGCGCGCGCCCAGGTCATCGCGGCGCCGGCGAGCATGGATGGGAACGCCAGCGGGAGCATCACGCGCAGCAAGGTATGAGCGGGCGAGGCGCGGAGCGTCGCGGCGGCGTCGAGATAGCGGGGGTCCACCTCGCTGAGGCCCGCTCGCGTGGCGGAGATGAAGAACGGCGCCGCGATGAACGCCTGGGCGAGCACCACGGCGAGCGTGGTGAACGGGATCGAGAGGCCGAGCAGGGCGAGCGAGCGGCCGGCGAGGCTGTTTCGTCCGAACGCGAGGAGGAGCGCGAACCCCGCGACGGTCGGCGGAAGCACCATCGGCAGATCGATCAGGACTTCGAGCAGCCGCTTGCCGGGGAACGCCCGGGTGGCGAGCAGATAGGCGACGGGAAGGCCGAGGACCACCACCAGCGCCGTGGCGGCCGCGCTGGTGACGAGACTGAGACGCAGCGCCTCGACCAGCATCGGGTCGCCCATGCGGGCCAGCAGCTCGGACGGCGGAACCCGCGTCGCGACCGCCGCGAGCGGCAGTCCGAGAAGGAGGAAGAGCCCTGCGACGCCGAGCCCCAGAAGGAGGCGGTAGCCAATTCCCATCAGGGCGCGGCGGGCGGCGGCATCAGCCCGTGCTTCGCCAGAATCGCCCGAGCGTCGGGACCGCGAGCGAGCTCGACGAATGCGCGCGCCGCGGCCGGATGTCCGGAGGCGGCCAGCGCCACGATCGGATAGCTCGCGACGATGTTCGCGGCGGCCGGGATGTCGAGCACGCGAAGCCGCCGAGCGATGCCCGGTGTGACGTCGGAGCGGTAGACCAGGCCCGCGTCGGCCTCACCGAGCTGCACCTTGGCCACCACGCCTTTCACGTTCTCCTCCTCGGAGACGACGTTGGCGAGCGCACGTCGCTCGTAGTCCGAGGCGAAGCCGGGACGCCGGGAGAGCCTTCGCAGCACCTCGCGGCTGTACCTGCCCGCGGGAACGGCGTCGGCCGCGAGCACGAGCTTGAGGCCTGGACGGGCCAGATCCTCGAGCCGCTCGATCCGGGCCGGGTTCTCCGCCGGCAGGACGACGACCAGCCGGTTGTGGGCGAAGATCACGGGCTCGCCCGCGGGGAGTCCCTGGCGCTGAACCTCGGCCATCCAGCGTTGGTCGGCGGAGGCGAAGACGTCGGCCGAGGCGCCGTGCTCGAGCTGCGCCGCGAGCTGCTGCGAGCCCGCGAAGTTGAACCGCACGGTGATCCCCGGGTGCCCGCGCTGGAAGAGCGCGCCGAGCTCCTCGAAGGCGTCGGTGAGCGAGGCGGCGGCGAAGACGGTGAGAACCGCGGGAGCCGGACGGCCGGTCTGGGCGGCGACGGGTGCCGCGCCGATGGCGGCGAGCGCCAGCAACGCCCGGAGGGGACTCATGCGGCGCCCTGCTCCTTCCCGATCATGATCTCGGTGGACTTGATGACCGCGATGACCTCGTCGCCCGCGGCGAGCCGGAGCCGCTCGGCCGAGCCGCGGGTAATGACCGAGACGAGCTCCTGCTCCCCGATCCGGACCCGAACCTCCGCCATCACCCCTTCCAGCGCGACGGAGACGATCGAGCCTCGGAGCTGGTTCCGCGCGCTCAGGTCCAGCCCGCCGGCAATCTCGAGCGGTGGCCTGGGACGGCCCAGCAGCTCGTCCAGGTCTCGCCGGTCGAACAGCCACTTCCGCCCGACCCGCCGGCCGGGGAGCCGGCCCGCCCGGGCGAGCGCCTGTATCCGCTTCATGTGCAGCCGGAGGTATCCGGCGGCCTCTTCGGTGCTCAGCAGCTCCACGGAGCCCCCTAAGTTCCCCTAAAGTACCTGTAAACCATCGGAAGGCAACCCTATGTGTCTCGGACTCCTCGTGGCCGTTCTGATCTCGTCCCTGGCGGCCACCCGGGCCCCTGCCCAGGAGAAGACCGGCTCGTCGGATGCGCCCGCAGTGCGCTGGAGCGGCTACATCCAGGCCCGCGAGACCTATCGGGACGGCGTCGGGCTCACGGCCTCGATCAACCGGGCGCGGCTCAGCGCGGCCGGCAGCGCCGCCAAGGACGTCACCTGGCGGGTGCAGGGGGAATTCCGAACGGGATCCGTGGGGACAGGTCGCGCGAGCGTGTCGCTTCAGGACGCCTACGTCCGGTATCGTCGAGGCGCCGCCGGCATTCAAGGAGGGCAGTTCAAGACCCCGTTCACCCGGGAGTTCATCACGTCGCTGGCCGACGTCGAGACCGCCGACCGCGCGACCGCGGTGGACTCCCTCGCCCCCAAACGGGACATCGGCATCATGGCGGATTACGATTTCGGCCGCGGGGCGACGGTAATGCTCGGAGTGTTCAACGGGGAAGGGCAGAACCTCACGGCCAACGCCGATTCGAGTCTGCTCGTCGTCGCGCGCGCCACGGGGCGGCCGGTGCACTTCCTCTTGCTCGGCGCCAACCTAGCGGACTACGCCGGAGACAGCACTCGATACGGCGTGGACGCGTCCCTCGAGCACGAAGGAGCGACGCTGCGGGGAGAGTACCTGGCCCAGCGACGCGACGGCCTCGAGATCGACGATAAGGGATGGTACGCGCTCGCGGCTTACCGAATCGTCTCGTGGCTCCAGCTCACGCTCAGGCAGGAGGATTTCCGCCGATCGGCGATCACCGCCGAGAGCCACAATCGCGCCACCACGGCGGGGGCCAACTTCGAGTTGTCGGGGGGGAAGATCCGGCTGACGGCGAACTACGTGTCGCGGAAGATCGGGGAGCCCGGGGTCCGGCGGGGGACGCTGATCGCCCAGGCGCAGGTCAAGTTCTGACCCGCGAGCGGCTCAGGCGGTGCGCTCCTCGCTCCATTCCCGGAAGAGCTCGTCGCAGTACTCCACCTTCTCGGAGCTGAGCGTCTTGACCCGCCTGCCGTCCGCGAGAACGGCGAACGCGCAGAACTGGGCCACGGTCGGCTTCCCGTTGGGGCCGGTGCATTCCTGGACCGCCTGCTGATTGACGGTTACCCAGACCGAGCGGCCCGGGTTCTGTCGTTGCCACGTCGCGCACCGGCCGTTCAGGTCCAGATCCACCTGCATCCCTGCGGGCTGCACCACGATCCGGCTTACCCGCGCGGCGGAGGCTGGGCGCTTCTTGCCTTCGGCTCCGCCCGCCGGCGCTGAATCGGCCTTCGTCGTGCCCGCGGCCGGCCTGACGAACTGCCACGGCGTACAGTTCTCGCGGCTGAGCCGGCCGCGGGTCATCGGAGCGACGCAGGAATAGCCGCTCGCCGTCTGTCCCGGCTCGGGCGCGGGCACCCAGAGCGTGTCGGAGTGCTCGTGGGCCGGCACGGTGGCGACCTGCGAGATCTCGCCGTCGTTCACTCCGACCTCGACCCGCGCCGACTCGGCCAGCTCAGGTCCGCGCGGCAGGACGAGCCGCCAATCCACAGCGATCCGGAGCGAGTCCCCATCCTGCAAGATGCTGGAGCGGACATCGGTCGCCTCCACCGGCGCCGACGGCCGTTTCTGGGGCCGGAACATGAAGTACCACACCGCCAGCCCGGCCGCGATCAGGAAGAGCGTCGGCACGACGAGCCGGCGACAGCCGCCGGCCCGGCCAACCGGCTCGATGTCCACGACCTTCGTTGCGCGTGCCACTACCGGCCTGCCGCGAGCACGTCCACACCCTGCTCGAAGACGATGTCCACCGGAATTCCTTTGCTTCCGAGCCGGTCCAGATCGCGCTGGAGCGCGGCCGGGATCGTGGCGCGCTCGGCCATGAAGCGGCTGACTCCTTCGTAGTCGCCGTCGCCCTGATAGCGGAGGATCAGCCCAGCCATCGAGTCCACCGCCGCCCGCATCTTGGGGAAGTCCACCCGATACCGCCCGCTCGCCGAGTCGCGGGTAAAGGCCCCGCGCTCCTGAAGGAACGACAGCTCGGCCGCGTTGGCCCTTCCGTGCGCGCTGGCGGCGCCGAACCGGATCGAGCGGAAGATCCCCGCGAGGAAGGTGACGTAGTTGTCGTCGAGGTTCACGTCCGGCAGCTCTCCCTGCTGCTGGAGCCGGGTGATCATGTAGAGCCCCAGGATGTCGGCCTTGCCCTCCTCCAGAGCGCCCGACTGCTCCTTGAGCGCGTCGCGCACGGTCCCTTTGCCCGAGATCGTGTTCTTGACGCCGAGGCCGTGGGCCACCTCGTGGAACATGACGTTGGCGAAGAACGAGTCGAACTCGATGTTGCCCCGCTGGTCCTCGGCGATCAGCTCATCGCCGATCGGCACCAGGATGCGGTCGAACTTCGCCTGCATCGCGTTCTTGAGCTGGAGCCGGCGGGTGCCCTTCCTGAGCTGGACCTGCTCGTCGTTCGGGAGGTTGATGGCGATCGTCTTGGAGCCGGCGTTGGCCCGGCCGGTGTAATACACCGCGTCGTAGGCGTTGAGGTCGGAGTCGGTGCCAGGCTGCTCCCGCTTGTATGCCTCCGGGACCGGCAGGCCGCGCTGCAGTGCCGGGAGGAGCTTCGCGTACCGGGCGAGCCGGTCGCTCCATTTCCGATCCTTGATCAGCACGTATGCCTCGTGCGCCGCCTTGTAGCCGAACAGCGCGTCGTCGTAGGTCTCGATCGGCCCGATGACGACGTCCAACCCGTTGCTCTTCATGTCCATCCAGGCGAGGTCGCTGGGCTGGTAATCGTCGGTCTCGAGCGCGCGGGCCCGGAGCTCGAGGTAACGCTTCAGTCCCTTGTCGTCAGCCAGCGTCGCGGCCTCGCGGAGCTTGGCCGCCGCCCGGCGGGAAGGCTCGGCGAACGCCTGGTGATACGGCACCGCGGCGAGCCCGCCGGACGAGTCACGCCGAACGAGCGTGTAGAGGCCCCGGAGCGCTGCGCCCGCGGCCGACGACGCCTTCGCGGCGGCCTCGAACTCCTCTTTCGTCATGTCGCTCGGGTAGAACGCCGCCCCGTCCGGCCGCGGCCCGACACCGGGCACGAACGGCTCGTTACCGTCGAGCCGGTCCCACGGCCCGTAGTTCAGGCGGACGTACGACCGGGTAGTGGAGTCACTGACCGTGCCGAGCAGGGAATCGCGGCTGGGATAGACCTGCTGCCAGAAGATGGTGTCCATCTCCTGCGCGGCCCCGATGAGGAGCGGGATCATGCGCCGCTCGCGATCGCTCAACCCGCTCAGGTCGGCGGTGAGGCGTACCGGCGTGTACTGTGCGAGCTTCTGAGCGATCGTCGGACCGGCTCCTGCCTCGGAGACCAGCGCGTCTCCGTCTTCCGATCCCCGGCATGCGCCGGAGACGACGGCCAGCACCGCCCCGCAGGATCGAATCCACCGCCTCATGCGCTCTGCTCCGTTCGCCGGGAGAGGGCCATCACGCCAGCTCGATCCGACCCTCGATCGAGATGTCGGTCGGAAGCCCCTCGACCACCATGTTGATGCGGGCCTGGAGGACCTCCCGACCGGTCAGCGCGCCCGATTCCAGCGCGGCGTGCACCGCCTTCTCCACATCCCGCTGCGCCGTGACTCCGAAGTGCTTGAGCAGCCGGCGGAGTGAGATGTTGAACCGCTCCTCGTCCATGAGCACCTCCTTCCAGTGACCCCATATCCTATACGCCCCGGCACCGGGGCTGAACCCTTCAGCGGCCCTCCAGCTCCCGCTCCCCCGGGACGTGCCGGTCGGCCCGGCCCTCGCCGGGATGCGACTTGGCCTCGTGATACCGCTCGCCCTTGAGCCGGATGAAGGTGACGAACTGCTCGTACTCGTCCTCCGACAGCGCGTCCGCGATCCCGGGGATGAGGCCCTTCACCAGCGTGATCCGCTCCTCGAGCGCGAGCGCGCCGGCCTGGTCTACGAGGGCCCTGATGGCCGGGTGGTTCATCCATGCGGTCTCCGGGGATGTGGTCATCAGGGTGACTCCAGGGTGGGAGTGATCAGCTATCCGGTTATCCGCTATCGGTGGAGGTACGCCCGCGCGTCCCTGCTCGGAAATGCCTCCTCTAATAGCTGATAGCTGATAGCTGATAGCTCCCGATACCACAAGGGGCCGCAAGGCGGCCCCTTGGGTATTGGTATCGGAGCGCTTATTGGGCGTCGCCGAGCCTGATCCGCTCGACGCGCCGGCTCTGGGCGCGGGGATTGAAGATGCGGAGCGTCACGATGCTGCCCGGCTTCTCGGCCAGGAGCGCCTTGCGGAGGTCCCCCTCGGTGCGAACCGCCTTACCCTCGATCGACAGGATGATGTCCGGGCCGCCCCGCTGGGGATCGTCGAACAGCACCTCCCAGGCCGGTCCCCCCGGGGTCACGTCGGTCACGATCAGGCCGCGGCTATTGGCCGGGAGCTGGAGCTCGACCGCCGCGTCGGGCCCGATCGGCTCGACGCTGATCCCGAGCCGGTTCATCGCGGTGCCCCCCGGGGTGTTCTCTCCCGGCGCGCCGGGTCCCTCGCCGGCCGCGACCTGCGGGGTGTCGTTGAGCGCCTGGAGCCTGACGTCGAAGCTCTTGCGGGCGCCACCCTTGCGGGCGACCTCGACCTTGACCGTTTCGCCCGGCTTCCGGAACCCGATGATCTGCTGGAGCTGTCCGACGTACTCGACGGGCTTCCCGTCCACCGCGACGATGATGTCGCCCGCCTCGAT
>Ga0184615_10000820_pt1 | contig 16860 bp, 18 predicted proteins | sample PLM4_65_coex_FD_133134 | JGI IMG/M metagenome (GOLD analysis project Ga0184615, IMG submission 133134) | Groundwater sediment microbial communities from an aquifer in East River, Colorado, USA - PLM4_65_coex | ecosystem: Environmental > Terrestrial > Soil > Riparian zone | place: USA: East... | reverse complement strand
TTCAGGGACGTGCCGGACGACGGCAGCGCCGAGGCGAGCTATTACACCTGGGTGGACCAATTCAATACGTTGGGGCTGGGCGCGAACGTACCGATCGCCACGGGCAACATGAGCGATTCGTACTTCGCCTTGGTCAAGGAAAGATTCGTCACCATCCGCGTTCCCTATCCCATGGGCTTCTTCGCCAAGTGGGCGGAAGGGCGCATCGACGATCCCAGGGCCGGCTGGAAAGGCCGGTCGCTGTGGGCGACAAACTCGACCCGCACGGTGTTCCACAACGAGGGCGGCACGCAGAACCGTCCGCAGGTCGTGAAGTTCCAGTTGCGGCCCGACCCGCTCGCGCGCTAGTGCCGTGCGACCTGAAGGTGCGTGACTGATCGCGTAACGGACGTTCTCATCGCGGGCGCCGGCCCGATATCACCCTTCACCGGTCGCCGAGGGCTGGTCCTCAGAGACCCAGGATGCTCTCCGCATTCTGGTGAAAGATTTTCTCCATCACCGCGTCGCCGTAGCCGAGTTCCTGCCACTCCTTGAGGATGCGGGCGTAGGGCATGCTCGGGTAGTCGCTGCCGAACATGATCTTGTCCTGCAGGCGCGCGCGCATGTCCACCTTGAGGCTCGCCGGGAAGTGCTTGGGCGCCCAGCCGGACATCTCCCAGTAGACGTTGCCCTTGTGCAGGGCGACCGCGGTCGTCTCGTCCACCCACGGCCAGCCGGGATGGGCCATGACAATCGTCAGATTCGGGAAATCGGCGGCGAGGTCGTCGATCGCTGACGGATGCGCGTGCCGGATGCGGGCGCCCATCCCGCCCGGCATGCCCGCGCCCATGCCCGTGGTGCCGACGTCGATCATCACCGCGGCTTTGAGCTCGTTGATCGTTTCGAACAGCGGATAATAGCGGCGGTCATTGACCGCGAAGTGCTGCATGATCGGATGGAAGTGAAACCCGATCATGCCGAGTTCCCGCACCGCCGTCTTCGCCTGCTGGATCGCGACGCCGCCCTTCGCCGGCTCGACCGCGCCCCACGCCTGGATGATGCGCCCCGGATTGCGCTTCCACATCGCGTGCACGTACTCGTTGGTGCACGGCGGCGTCCCGATCGTGGTCTCGAGATCGAGCGCGACCAGCACCGCCTCGACCTCTGCGTCGGTGAAGTCCTTGATGACCTCGTCCTCGGCCTTCGCCTTCCACTCGCGATGCCAGTAACTGGCGAGCGCCTCGACATAGGGACCCTGGCAGGCGATCCACTCTTTCGTGCCGGGATAGCAGTGCAGGTCAATTATGCGCATAGGGCCTTTGGAGCCTTCAGCGGTCAGCCGTCGGCATCAACCGTATACCGCTTTCGCTGATCGCTAATAGCTGATAGCTGACAGCTCGTTCTCACGCTGCCTCACCCTGCTCCAGCTTGCGCGTCACCATCTCCACCAGCGTCTTCTTCGACACCTTGCCGAACGCGGAAACCGGAAACTCCCCCAGGATCTCGAGCCGCTCGGGCAGCTTGAACTTGGCGATCTCCTTGGTAAAGAGGAAATCGACCAGCTCCTTCAGCGTGAGCGTGTGCCCGGCGCGGAGCATGACGCAGGCGCACATCCGCTCCCCCAGGTCCGGGTCGGGAATCGGAATGCAGGCGACGTTCAGTACCGCCGGGTGCGACAGCGCCAGGTTCTCGATTTCCTCCGCGCTGATCTTCTCGCCGCCGCGGTTGATGAGGTCCTTCTTGCGCCCCTCGACGACATAATTGCCGGAAGGCGTGAGGCGCATGAGGTCGCCGGTCAGGTAGAAGCCGTCGCGCGTGAACACGCGCGCGTTGTGCTCGGGCGCGTTGTAGTAGCCGCGCAGCGTGTACGGGCCGCGGCACGCCAGCTCTCCCACCTCGCCCGGCGGCACCTCCCTCCCCTCATCGTCCACGAGCTTCGCTTCGTCGTCCGGGCAGATCGGCCGGCCGCAGGCCTCGAGCTGGACCTCCTCCGGGTCGTCGAAGCGCACGAAGAAGAGCATGCCCTCGGCCATGCCGAAGTTCTCCTGGATGATCGCGTTGGGAAAGATACGCCGCGCGCGCAAGCGGACCTGCGGCTGCATGCGCTGGCCGCCGCTCTGGATGACCTTCACCGAGGAGAGGTCGAATGTCCCCGCTTGCGGGCTGTTGATGAGGCGGATGAGCAGCGCCGGCACGACCTTGATGTGCGTCACGCGATGCTTCTGCACCAGGGGAAACATTTCCTCGGGGCGCGTGCTCGTGCAGAGCACGACCTTCCCCCCGTTGAAGAAGTAGCCCTGGATCCCCGGGCAGGCGAGCGGCAGGTTGTGCGCGATGGGCAGGACGAGCAGCAGCACCGAGTCCGCGTTGACGCCACAGACCCGCGCGGAGGTCCTGGAGTTGTAGGCGTAGTCGTTGTGCGTGCGCGGGATGAGCTTGGGCACGCCGGTTGTGCCGCCCGAGAGCTGGAAGACGGCGGGATCCTCCGGATCGATCGCGATCCTGCCGAGTCCCGAGCGCGGCAAGGCAGGCGCGCGTTCGATTAGATCGGCGAGGGAATGCTCCCCGGCCGAGGCCGCACCGAGCACGATGCGCCACTTCACGCACGGCGATTCGGCCTGCACCCGTTGCACCATGGGGCCGAACCGGTGATCGCCCTGCGCCTCCGGGTACACGCAGGCGGCGGCGGATGACGTCTTCACGAACTGGCTCACCTCGGTGTAGCGGTGCGCCACCAGCGCCGCAACCGGAATCGCGCCGGTCTTCTGCAGCGCGAAATAGAGGATGACGAATTCGGCGACATTGGGCAGCTGGACCACGACGCGGTCGAGCGGCTTCAGCCCCAGCGCCAGCAGGCTCAACGCGAGCCGGTCGCTGGCCTGGTCGATGTCGCGATACGTGTAGCGCCGGTCGCGATCGATCAGCGCCAGGCGCTCCGCGTATCGCCGGAAGACGACGGCGAATTCCTGGGCGAGCGACTGGTCCGCCCAGTACCCGCGCTCGCGGTAGCGGCGCACGAATTCCGGCGGGAATGGAACCACACCGTCTAACATCGCCAACCTTCAAACATATCAGCCACAGAGAGCACAGAGAACACCGAGACATCTAGCTGAAAAACTTCCGCTGTCCTGGCCTCGTTGATAACTAGAAGCCATCTCAAAAATCCCCTCTCCCCCAGTTTTGAGCGAGAGGGCTAGGGTGAGGGGGCAACCCGCATATTCAAATCTCGCTCTAGAAACTGAAGCAGCGTCTACCCCTCACCCCAACCCTCTCCCCGCTGCCGCGGGGCGAGGGAGTATTTGTGAGACTACTTCTAAACAAAACAGGGATCAGGTCTTACATTCTCTGTGATCTCTGTGTTCTCCGTGGCTTGTTCTTGATTTCTTCACGGCCCTATGTCGAGCTGCTGTAGCCGCCGTCGATCACCACGACCTCGCCAGTCACGAAGCGGTTGCCCTCGATCAGGCTCATCATAGCCTCCGCGACATCATCCGCCGTCACACAGCGCTTGAGCGGCGTCAGCTTCGCCCGCCGCTCCATCAGCTCGCCGTACTTGTCCTTGAGCATGCGCTTCATCCAGTCGCCCTCCATCCAGCCCGGCGCCACCGCGTTCACGCGGATCTCCGGGCCGAGGTTGTAGGCAAGGGTTTTCGTGAGGTTGATGATGGCGGCCTTGCTCGCGGCGTACGGCAGCGGCTGCGCGCCGGGCCGCAGCCCGACGATGCTCGCCGTATTGACGATGCACGCCCGCTCGCCCTTGCGCAGCAGAGGCAGCGCCGCCCGGGTCACCTGGAACATCCCACGCACGTTGACGGCGAACACGCGGTCCCACTCATCGAGCGACAGGCTTTCCAGGTCGCGCGGCTTCATGGACGCGGTGGCGCCGGCGTTGTTCACCAGCGCATCGAGCCGCCCGAACTTCTCCCCCACCCGCTTCAGCATGGCGCGCACGCCGGCCTCGTCGCTCACGTCGCACTTCACGAGCAGGGTGCCGGCGCCCAGCTTCTCCGCTTCCGCAGCGGCGGTGCGGGCAGCGGATTCGCTGGAGTGGTAGTTGATCACAACGTCGTAGCCGCCGCGCGCCAGGGCGAGGACGGCGGCTCGCCCGATTCCCGTCGCGCCGCCCGTCACCAACGCCGCCTTGCGGTTTTCACTCACGAATCACCAGTCACGAGTAGCGAGCAACGAGCAACGAATAACGAGAAGCGAGCAACGGTATTCAGTGAACATGTTCACTTTCGAGCAAAGCCCCCCGCACTGTCAAGCATCCGCGTGCGCAGCTTGACAAGGCGGGGACCCGACTTTGAAAATGAACTCGTCCAAAATCACGCCCTCCATGGCCACCCCATCCCCCGCCGACCGGCCCAACTCGCCGGTGATCGATTTCCACGTGCACATGCTCGATGAGCACGTGTTCAGGGCCGCGACCAACAAGACCGTGTTCACCGGCTACGGCGCAACGCCCGCGGCAGCGCCGCGTCCCGGGGCGCTGGAACTCCTCCAGCGGATGATGAAGCCGGAGACCGAGATCGAGGACATGGACGCCCGCGGCATAGACGTGAGCGTCGTCACCTCGAGCACGGTCCTCCAGGGAACGTCGTGGGCGGAGCCGCAGACCGATCTCGACCTGTGCCGCCGCTGCAACGACACCACCGCCGGCTGGGTCGCGAAGTACCCGAAGCGCTTCGCCGGCAGCAGCACGCTGCCGCTCCAGGACGTGAAGCTCGCCATCCCGGAGCTCGAGCGTGGCGCAAAGCAACTGGGCTTCAAGGTGGTCAACGTCGGCGCAGCCTATAACGGGGCCTACCTGGGCGACCCGGTGTTCCACCCGTTCTGGGAAGCGGTGAACGATCTCGGCGTCACGGCCTGGATCCATCCGGAGGGCGCGCGCGATCCGTGGTTCCAGCGCTACGCGTTGTGGAACTCGGCCGGCCAGTCGATCGAGGAGACGAAGGCGATGGCCTCCCTCATCTACGAGGGCGTGATGCACAAGTATCCGGGCCTCAAGGTCGTCATCGCGCACGGCGGCGGGTATTTCCCGCACTACCTCGGACGAATGGACCGCAACCATGCCAACCGCCCGGACACGGTCAGAAACACCGGCGGCAGAAAACCGAGCGAATTCCTCCGGTCGTTCCATTACGACACCTGCGTCTACGATCCGCAGGTGCTGAAGGTGCTGCTCGAGCGGATCGGCGCGGACCGCCTGGTAATGGGCAGCGACTATCCGGTGGGCGAGAAGGACCCGGTGGCGTTCGTCAGGAACTGCGGCGTATCGGGACGCGATCTCGCGGCGATCTGCGGCGGCAACGCGGCGCGCCTGCTCGGCATCCCATGACGAGAATCCTGATCCTGCTGACGCTTCCCGAGAAGGTCCGGATGCGGTATTACGATCACATCAGGACCCGGTTTCCCCAGGTGACGGTCAACATGGTGGATCACCACACCAAGGTCGACCCTCACATCGGTACCGCCGACGCGCTCGTCACGTTCGGCCCGATGATGGCCGACCACGTGCTGGCCAAGGCGGCGAACCTCAAGTGGATCCAGGCGCTGGGGACCGGCATCGACGGCATCGTCGACCAGCCCTCGCTCCGCCGCGAGGTGCTGGTGACCAACATGCACGGCTTCCACGGCGCGCCGGTGTCGGAGGCCGCGTTGATGTCCATGCTCGCCCTCGCGCGCGACCTCCCGCGCTCGCTGCGCAGCCAGCGCGAGCGCAAGTGGGTGCGCTTCCCGGGGTCGCTGATCCGGGGCAAGACCGTCGGCATCTTCGGCATCGGCGCCATCGCCGCGGAGCTCGCGCCCCGCTGCAAGGCCATGGGCATGACGGTCGTGGGCATCACCTCGGCGCAGCGGCCGGTCACCGGATTCGACCGGGTGTTCGGACGGGACGAGCTCATCGCCGCGGTCCGCGATCTCGATTACCTGGTGCTGCTGACTCCCTATACGCCCGAAACGCGCCATATCGTCAACTCCGGGGTGTTCGCGGCGATGAAGCCGGGAAGCTATATCATCAACCTGGCGCGGGGCGGCGTGGTGGACGAGGCGGCGTTGATCCAGGCGCTCGAACAAGGCAAGCTCGCCGGCGCGGCGCTCGACGTCTTTGCCAAGGAACCGCTGCCCGACGACCATCCATTCTGGGACATGGACAACGTCATCATCACCACCCACCAGGGGGGGTTCTTCGACGGCTATCCCGACCACGCGTTGCCGGTGGTCGAGAACAACCTGCGCAAGTTCCTGGCGGGCGACCTGAAGAACATGCTCAACATCGTAAGGCACTGAAACGGCCAAAACACCCCCTCGCCCCGCGTCAGCGGGGAGAGGGTTGGGGTGAGGGGAAACGAAATTCTCAGTTAGACCTGATTCTCCCCTCACCCTAGCCCTCTCCCCCACCAGGGGAGAGGGGATACTTGGGATTGTTTCTGGCGCGGCAGCAGGGAGGGCGTGCATGGCTGAACCGTCCGAACGGGTGAACCACCCCATCTCGAATCGGGAGCTGGAGCGTCGCTGGAGCGCGGTGCGCGCGGCGATGGCCGGAAACGGCGTCGACGTGCTCCTCGCGCAGGCGAACAACGACTTCATGGGCGGCTACGTCAAGTACTTGACCGACGTGCCCGCCACCAATGGCTATCCCGCCACCGTCGCTTTTCCGAAAGACGAGCGCATGACCGTGATCGGCATGGGGCCCCACGGGCTCGTCCGCGAGCTACCGCCGCAGGGCGATGGCGTGCGCCGGGGCGTCGCCCGCTTCATGAGCACGCCGAGTTTCGCCTCCGCCCACTACACCGCCGAATACGACGCGCAGGTCGCGGGGAAGGTGCTCGCGCCATATGCCACTGCGACCATCGGCCTGCTCGGCACGGCGGCGATGTCCTTTGCCCTGGTGGACTACCTCAAGCGCAGCCTGCCCAGGGCCAGGTTCGTGGACGCCTCCGACCTGGTGGACCGGATCAAGGCGGTCAAGAGCGCGGAAGAGATCGAGTTCATGCGCCGCGTCGCCGCGATGCAGGATACGGCAATGGAAGCCGTGATGAAGGGCATCCGGCCCGGCATGCGCGACCTCGAGGTCGCCGCCATCGCCGAGAGCGTGGGGCACAGTCACGGCAGCGAACAGGGATTGTTCCTGTGCGCCTCGGGCCCGGTCGGGACCGCGGCGGTCTTCGGCAACCGCCATCTGCAGAACCGCGTCATCCGCGAGGGCGACCAGTTCACGCTGCTGATCGAGAACAACGGACCCGGCGGCTTCTACACCGAGATCGGCCGCACCTGCGTGCTCGGGCGCGCATCCGAGGAGATGCACGAGGAGTTCGCCTTCGTGCTCAAGGCGCAGAAGTTCACGACCGAACTGCTCAAGCCGGGCGCCTCGTGCAAGGACATCTGGGACGCCTACAACAGCTTCCTGCGCGAGAACAGCCGGCCCGAGGAGAAGCGGCTGCACTGCCACAGCCAGGGCTACGACATGGTGGAGCGGCCGATGGTGCGTTTCGACGAAACGATGCCGGTTGGGGCCAGCATGGTCGTCGCGGCGCACCCGACCTACGTCACCGAGCGCACCTACAGCTGGGTCTGCGACAACTTTCTCATCGGCGATCACGGCGTCGTCGAGCGGCTGCACAGGTTTCCGCAGAAGATTTTCGAGCTGGCCTGAACCGCGTCCGGCCGCTGCCCAAAGAGGAAAGGGCCATGAGACGTGCCTTCTGCACATTGCTCGCCGCGCTCGCGTTCGCAGCCGCGACCGCCGACGCGCAACCGTGGCCCGCGCGCCCGATCCGGGTCTTCGTCTCGCAGGCGGCGGGCGGCACCCCTGACATCATCTGCCGCCTCGTCGCCGGGCGCATGTCGCGCGCGCTCGGCCAGCAGATCGTCGTGGACAACCGCCCCGGCTCCGGGAACATCATCGGCGCGCAGGCGGCGGCGCGGGCGACGCCGGACGGCTACAACTTCTTCTGCGCCACCGCGGCGCCGCTGGTGAGCAATCCCTACACGTTCAAGTCCCTGCCCTACGACCCGGTCAGGGATTTCGTCCCGGTCGGCATGATCGCGAAGATTTCCTTCATCCTGCTCGCGCACCCCAGCGTTCCAGCGCGCACGCTGGCCGAGCTGATCGCGCTCGACAAGGCGCAGCCCGGCAAGCTCGCATTCGCCACCGATGGCCCGAGAAACTTCTCCGGCATGATCGCCGCCTGGCTGAACACGCTCGCCGGGACCCGGATTCTGCACGTTCCGTACGCCATCATGCCGATCGGGATACAGGACACGCTGGCCGGCAGGACCCAGCTCGTCATACTGGCGGTGCCGTCCGCCGCGCCATTCATGAAGCGCGGCGACTTGCGAGCGCTGGCGGTCAGCTCGGCGCAGCGCATTCCCGGGTTCGAGAACATTCCCCCCATCGCCGAGACCTTCCCGGGTTTCGATTTCATCGGCTGGTTCGCCATGGTCGCGCCTGCCGGGACGCCGCCCGCCGTCGTACAACGGGTCAACGCCGAGCTCGATCGGGCGCTCAAGGATCCCGAGATCGTGCAGCGGTTGCGGGAAATCGGTTTCTATACGGACGGCGCCGAAACTCCGAAGGCGCTGAACGATTTCCTGCGCGCGGAGAGGGAGCGTTGGAGCAAGGTCGTGCGGGAAATCGGCATCGAGCCCGAGTAGGTAGATCGCGATTCAGGATTCAGCGGAATGGTAATTCGGATGCGCGCAATGTTCCATTTGGTATTGCTGGCGAGTCTCGCCGGAACGGCCGCCGCCCAGAACTGGCCGGCGCGCCCGGTGCGCCTGCTCGTCACGCTGCCGCCCGGCACTTCCATCGACATCACCGCGCGCCTCCTCGCCGACCGCGCGACCCGGACTTGGGGGCAGCAGGTCATCGTCGACAATCGCAGCGGCGGGCAGAGCGTCATCGGCACCCAGATCGCGGCGCGGTCCTCGCCCGACGGCTACACCCTGTTCCTCGGTACGACGGCGGCCGTGGTGACCAACGTCTACACCTTCAAGTCCCTGCCCTACGACCCGGAGAGGGATCTCGCGCCGGTCGCGATGATCTCGAAGAGCCCGTTCGTCCTTGCCGTCAACGCGGCGGTGCCGGCCCGCACACTCGCCGAGCTGATCGCGCTCGAGAAATCCCGGCCGGGCAACCTCGCCATGGCGAACCAGGGACCGCGAACCTTCGGAGGTATGATGGGCCAGATGCTCAATGTCACCGCGGGTATGAAAGTCAGGCAGATCCCGTACAACGCAATCGCCGCGGCGGTGCAGGACACCGTCGCCGGGCGCACGCACGTGATCCTGCTGTCTTCCGCGGCCATCGCGCCGTTCGTGAAGCGCGGGGATCTGCGCCCGCTCGCCGTCACGGCCGGCCGGCGAATCACCGGCTTCGAGCAGGTGCCGACGCTTGCCGAGACGTTCCCGGGCTTCGAATACGTCGGCTGGTCGGTGCTGTTCGCTCCGAACGGAACGCCCGCCGCAATCGTGAATCGCGTCAACCGCGACATGGGCCGGATTCTGGCGGATTCCGAAGTGACCTCGAGGCTGCACGAGCTGGGCGTGATCACGGAAGGCGCCGGCACCCCCCGTTCGGTGGCCGAGTTCCTGCGCGCCGAGCACGCACGCTGGCGCAGAACGGTGCGGGAGATCGGGATCGAGCCGGAGTGACGCGAGTCGAGGGCCGAGGGCAGAGGGCTGACGGATGAGGAATAGACTTCGAAGGGAGGCTGGTATGCGCGTATTGCTGAAGACGCTGCTGCTGGTAGCACTGATCGCAACGAGCGGGCAGGCTGCCGCCGCCGAGACCTGGCCCGCGCGGCCGGTGCGATTTATCCTGTCGCAGGGGGCCGGATCATCCCCCGACATCACGGCTCGTATCGTCGCCGACCGCCTTTCGCGCGCGTGGGGCCAGCAGGTCATCGTTGAAAACCGCCCGGGCGGGCAGAATATCATCGGCGCCCAGCTTGCCGCCCGCGCCACGCCGGATGGTCACAATTTCTTCTTCGCGACGACGGCCGCGATCGTGATGAACCCATTCACGTTCAAGTCGCTGCCCTACGATCCGCAGAAGGACTTCGCGCCGGTGGCGATGGTCGCGATCAGCCCGTTCGTGCTCGCGGTGCATCCGGGCGTTCCCGCGAAATCGCTCGCCGAACTGATCGCGCTCGACAAAGCCCAGCCGGGAAAGCTCGCGCTCGCGAACGAGGGCCCGCGGACCTTCGCCGGCATGATGGGCCAGATGCTCAACCTCACCGCGGGCATGAAGCTCCTCCCGGTCCCGTACGTCGCCCCGCCGCCGGCAATACAGGACACCATCGGCGGCCGTACGCAGGTCGTCCTGGTGAGTTCCGCCACGGTCGCGACCTACCTCACGCGCGGCGACCTGCGCCCGCTGGCGGTTACCGCCGCGAAGCGCGTGCCCGGACTGGAGCAAGTGCCAACGCTCTCGGAAACCTTTCCGGGCTTCGAGTACGTCGGCTGGTACGTGCTGCTCGCGCCGGCAGGCACGCCGGCGAGGATCGTGCAGCGCGTCAACCGCGACGTGGACCGGGTCCTCAGAGATCCCGAGGTCGTCAACCGGCTGCGCGAGATGGGCCAGGTCACCGAGGGCGCCGGCACGACGGAAACGACCGCGAAGTTCCTGAGCGCGGAGCGGGCGCGCTGGATGAAGACCGTGCGCGACGTTGGAACCAAGCCGGAGTGAGCTCACACGCCTATGAAGATCGACATTTTCAACCACGTCATGCCGGTGCGCTACCTCGAGATGATGAAGAGCCACTCGAAGGACGCGGGCATCATAAAGCGCATGAGCGGCCTGCGCATGCTGTGGGACATCGAGGCGCGCGCCGGAATGCTCGATCAGTGGCCCGACGTGCGGCAGGTGCTGACGCTGTCCCTGCCCTCGCCCGAACTGGTCGGCGGGCCGGAGCTCTCCCCCGAGCTCGCGCGCATCGCCAACGACGACATGGCGGCGATGTGCGCGAAGTGGCCGCGGAAATTCCCCGCGTTCGTCGCCTCGCTCCCCATGAACAACGTGCCGGCGGCGCTGGAGGAGATGGACCGCGCGATCGGGAAGCTCGGCGCGCGCGGCGTGCAGATCTGCACCAGCGTCAACGGCCGCCCGCTCGACGAGCCGGAGTTCTTCCCGGTGTTCGAGCGCATCACGCAGAAGCACGACCTGCCGATCTGGATGCACCCGGCGCGGCCGGCGACGCGCGCCGACTACGTCAACGAGCCGAAATCGAAGTTCGAGATCTGGCAGGTGCTCGGCTGGCCGTTTGAAACCAGCGTGGCGATGGCGCGCATCGTGTTCTCGGGCCTGTTCGACCGCCTTCCCGGCATGCGTCTCATCACCCATCACTGCGGCGCCATGATTCCCTTCTTTGCCGGGCGCGCCGAGACGCTGTGGGCGCAGCTCGGCAGCCGCACCGCCGACGAGAACTACGAGGAATTGCTGAAGCGCATGACGCGGAAGCCGATCGAATACTTCAGGATGTTCTACGCCGACACCGTGCTCGGGGGATCGGCCTCCGCGCTGCGCTGCGGCCTCGATTTCTTCGGCGCGGACAAAGTGGTGTTCGCGAGCGACTGCCCGTTCGATCCCGAGGGCGGGCCGATGTACATCCGCGAAGGCATCCGCTCGATCGAGGACCTGAAGCTCTCCGCAGCGGACAAACGCAAGATCTACTCCGGCAACGCGCTGAAGCTCCTGCGCCTGCCGGCGGAGAAGGAGAAAGCGCGCCGGCCGGCACGCAGCGCGAAACGGTGATCAGAACTTGTAAACGAGGCCGACCGACAGCAGGTCGATATTGTCCACCGCCTTGAAGCGCTCCAATTCTGCGCGTATGCCGAAGTTCTTCGTGAAGTCATAGCTCGCCCCGACACCGGAGGAAACATCCGCGCCGCTCTCCTTCGCCGGGAATGGCACGCCGGCCCGCCCTTTTTGCGAAAGGCATCAACCTGACACCGCCCGCCATGGAAGCAACACGCTACGAGAGAGCCCTGATCGTCGGTGCCGGCACGGGCTTGAGCGCCGCGCTGGCCAGGCTGTTCGCGCGGGAGGGCATGAAAGTTGCGCTCGCGTCGCGCAACCCGGGAAAGCTCGCCGCGCTGTGCGCGGAAACCGGGGCGCGCGCATTCGCGTGCGACTCGGTCCAGCCCGCTCAAGTGCGGCGCCTTTTTTCCGAAGTGGAGGGCGCGGTGGGCGAGCCGGATGTCGTGGTCTACAACGCAAGCGGCCGTGTGCGCGGGCCGCTCGTCGAACTCGCTCCGGGAGAAGTCGAGCAGGCACTGGCCGTGACTGCGTTCGGTGGATTTCTGGTGGCGCAGGAGGCGGCGCGGCGCATGCTCCCGAAGAAGCGCGGCGCGATCCTTTTCACCGGCGCCTCGGCGAGCGTCAAGGGCTATCCGCAGTCGGCGCCGTTCGCGATGGGCAAGTTCGCGCTGCGGGGGCTCGCCCAGAGCATGGCGCGCGAGCTCGCGCCGCAGGGTATTCACGTCGCCCATTTCGTCATAGACGGCGGTATCGCCCGCCCTGGCCGCAGCGCACCCTCGAGCGCTCCCGAATCGCTGCTCGAGCCCGAGGCCATCGCGGCAAACTATCTTCACGTCCTGCGCCAGCCCCGCAGCGCCTGGACGTGGGAGATCGAGCTGCGGCCATGGGTCGAGAAATTCTGATTCAGGGCGCAACGGGCGATGTGTGACTGATCAGGCGCAGCGTAGATCAGCGACCGCTAGTCAGGTCGCCGGCTGCGTCAGCGCGCCGCTCTGGTAATCGCGGATCGCCTGCTCGATTTCTTCGCGCGTGTTCATCACGAACGGGCCGTACTGCACGACCGGTTCACGCAGCGGTCGCCCGGCGAGAAAAATGAATCGCGCGCCCTCCCCGGCCGCAGTCACCTCGATCCGGTCGCCGGCGGACAGCACGCCCGCGCTGTGAGCCTTGAGCGGTCGGGTGGCGCCGGCGGCGCCCACCTCGACGGCGCCTTCATAGGCGTAGAGAAAGGCGTTGTGATCGGGCAAGACCGGGTGCGAAAAGACGCCGCGCGCCGGCAGCTCCACGTCGAAGTACAGCGGATCGGTGGAGAGACCCTGCATGGGGCCCGGCGTCGAGGAGCCGTTCACGACCAGGGTGCCGGCGATGACCCTGACGCGCCCGCCGCCCGGCAGCGCGACGACCGGAATTTCGGCTGCGGGAATGTCCCGGTAGGCGGCGGGCTTCATCTTTTCCTTGGCCGGCAGATTGATCCAGAGCTGGAAACCGCGCATGCGCCCGCGCTCCTGTTGCGGCATCTCGGAGTGGATGATCCCGCGGCCAGCGGTCATCCATTGCACGTCGCCGCTCTTCAAGTCGCCGCGGTTGCCGAGATGGTCCTGATGCAGCATGTGCCCGTCGAGCATGTAGGTCACGGTCTCGAAGCCGCGGTGCGGATGGTTGGGAAAGCCGGAGATGTAATCGTCGGCGTTCTCGGACGAGAATTCATCGAGCATCAGGAAGGGGTCGAGCCGCTGCCCCTGCGATTTGCCGAGGCTGCGCCGCAGCTTGACCCCCGCGCCGTCAGAGGTGGGAACGGATTCGATGATCTGCTGCAGCGTGCGCACGCTCATGGCCTGATTCTCAACAGCGTGATTCGTGATGAAAAGTTTGCGGTTTTTAGCGGGCAGTTTGCAGCGGAAAGTGGGCAGTGGACAGTTTGCAGTCTGCAGCAGGCATCCTGGTTCGCTGTCAACTGTCAACTGCCAACTGTAAACTGCCGGCCGTCATGTAACGGCGACCAACCGCCAACCCTGCTCCCGTCGCTGCATCACCGACTGCCAGCAGCGAGTTTCGCGCCGACGATCCTGTCGTAACTGCTCTTCGGATCGAGCAGGTCCCAAGCCATCATCCAATCGTGCAGGTGCTCGTACTCCTCGCGCGTATAGGGGCGCGGGGCGACGTAGCGGAAGCGCGGGAGATAGAAATCGTCTTCGGTCAATGTCATGACGTCCGCCGGCACTTCGCGGATCATGTACTTGAGGTACGGCCGGATGTTCTGGTTGATTTTCCTCACCGCCTTCAGGATCGCGCGGTTGATCGCGGCATACATCTCGGGGTCCACGTCGGGGGTAGCCACCTCGGCACCCTCGTAGAACGCCTCGCAGATGATCTTGAGCCCCTTCTTCGCCGCGACCGTGATCCACGGCTCCATCACCGCAGCGGCCTCGACCTTGGCGTCCTCGAGAAAGCGCAGGCGCTGCTTCGGGCCGCCGACGTGCACGGCCCGCACCTCGCTCTTGCCGAGCATCGAGCCGCCCAGCATGGCGAGCGTGATGTAGTGCGAGCCGGCGTGGAAGTTCACGGCGACGGTCTTGCCGCGCAAGTCCTGCGGAACGTTATAGGGCGAGTCGGCGCGCACGACGATGGCCTGCGTCGCGACGGCGGCGCGCTTGCTGATCACTTTGACATTCCGCGCGCTGTCCTGCGTGCGGCGGATCTGCCCCCACTCGCAGGCGCGGTACATGCAGAACTCGCCCTTCTCGATGCCCTCGTGCCAGCCGTAGGACTTCACCAGGCGGTGATCCTCGATCGGCTTGTCGGGGACTTCCTTGTCCCGGTCGCGCCCCGAGCCGGCAGGCACCAGCTCGACGTCGTAGCCTTCCGCGGCAAAGTAGCCCTCCTCCTTCGCCACGTGGTAGGGCAGTGAAAAAACCGCGTTATTGACCTCGATCCGGGTCTTCTTGAGCGCCATGGGGTGCTCCTTAGCGTGGAACGTGACACATCATGAAGAAATCGGTAATCGGGGAAAGCTCAGTCGGTCCCCGATTACCGCTGCATCACTTTGTACAAAGTGTGATGGCGATTGCGCGTGTAGGGCCGCACGTGCGTCGGCCAGCGCCCGTGGTCGACCGCCTTCGCGAATGCGGGGCTCACCAGCACGTCCGGGCTCTCGAGCTCATAGATGGCGGCATACCGCGGCGCACCTTGCGGATCGATGGTCTTGGTTTCGCCACCCATGGCGATGCGCAATATATCGAGCTTGACGCGCGTCGCCGAGATCACGCCCGGCACCTTGGTAATGAGCGGTATGTGCTCCCGGTCATACACTTCATTGAAAATGGCTTCCTTGTCGGGATCGACGTCCATGGCAGCCGTGAAAATCCACTTGCCGGTAATGGGCATGGCGTGCGCGTCCTTCGTCGGGTGTATGAGCGGGGTTTCCCGCAAGAGCCAGCAGGGTCAGGCCGGAACCGGCTGTTCCTCGGCGTCCGGTTGCGGCGCTACCTGCCGCCCGTCTGGCGCTTTCGTTCCGGCCTCTGCCTTGGCCAGTTCGGCTTCCTTTAACTTCTTTTCCATCTGCTCGATGCGGCGGATCCAGGCGAGACGTTCGTGGTAGTCGAAGCACATGGGGTTCCTCCTTGCTCAAAATGACGGAGTGACGCAGTGATGACGTGACGACGATTCTATCCATTCACCGCACACGCGATTGGCCTGGATAGTCTACGCCTGACACGGGGGATTTAGTAAACTGCCCGTGTCGAGACAACACGTCATGCACGAATGCGACTTCGGCCGCGCGGCTATTCCCGGCAACATCGGGAATTCCCCAGCTTTGCTCCTTCGGATGATCTTGGCATTCCTCGCCGCTTTATCCAGCGCCTACGCGGAGGACGTCCAAACTTCGCGGCAGGTCTGGCTCAATCCGGGTTTCTTTTCCTGGCATTTCGATAGCAACAAGGATTTCCGGAGTGACAATTGGGGCGTGGGCGCGGAAGTGGTTTTCACCCCCGACCACACCGTGATGGCGGGAAACTCTATCAACAGCGGCGGGGAACGAAGCAACTATGCGTCGTACCAGTGGCGGCCACTCCATTGGCGGCCCTCCGACATCGACGTCAGCGCGGGCATTGGATTGGGCGTCGTCGACGGTTATCCATACCACAACGGCGGCTGGTTCGCGGCGCTATTCCCGTTGCTCGCCGTCGAGGGTAAACGCATCGGCGCCAATTTCACAATCGTGCCGACGATCAAGGACAAGGTTAATGGTGCCGTGGTACTTCAGATCAAGTTCCGCGTGTGGTAGGCGCGGGACGGAAACGGCTCATGCATCCATGATGCGCCTGAGACGGATTCTGCTGCCGCTGATCCTGCTCGCGCTCGGCGCCTGTGCTGCATCGCCGCCAGGCCCGGCGCAGCCGCAGGGCGGCGGGCCGGGCGTTGCGGTCTATCTGGTGGCCCACGACATGCACTCGGGGATCGCGGTCCGGCGTGCGGAACTACCCGCCGGGCTGTGGCCTGAGAGCCGCGATTTCCCGCAGGCTGAATATCTCGAGGTGGGCTGGGGGGACCGTGACTATTACATGGGGCGAGACCAGGGCTTTTGGGGGACATTGAGGGCGGCGCTGGGATCCGATAATCCGAGCGTGCTGCACGTCGCCGGCGTGCGCGGCCCGCTCACGGAGAATTTCCCGGCGAGCGAAATCATCGAGGCCAGGCTATCCCGCGACGGTTTCGAGCGCCTGGTGCGCTACATTCATGACGCATACGATCGCGCGGGCGCGCCGGCCGCCGCGCCGCTCGGCCCGGGGCTCTACGGCGACAGCCGGTTCTACCCGGCGCGGGAGACCTTCAACCTGTTGCGCACCTGCAACGTCTGGACGGCGCGGGGGCTGCGCGGCGCGGGGCTGCCGGTCGAGGACTCGATCACCAAGGACGGGCTGATGTCCCAGGCGCGCGAGATCGGAAGAGTGGTCCAAAGATCCCGCGAGTGAACAGTGTACGTCTAAGATCTCCAGATGTTGCACTGAAATCATACGTCCCATGTGCGGCCGCTACTCGCTCCACACCCACCCCGAAGTCATCGCGCTCTACTTCAAGCTCGGGCTGTTGCCTGACATCACCCCGCGCTACAACATCGC
>Ga0184615_10000819_pt1 | contig 16861 bp, 15 predicted proteins | sample PLM4_65_coex_FD_133134 | JGI IMG/M metagenome (GOLD analysis project Ga0184615, IMG submission 133134) | Groundwater sediment microbial communities from an aquifer in East River, Colorado, USA - PLM4_65_coex | ecosystem: Environmental > Terrestrial > Soil > Riparian zone | place: USA: East... | reverse complement strand
CTGTACTCTTTCAACAAAGTTGAAATGGATTCAAGCACATATGCATCGTCATCGACAATGAGCAGCGTGTTATTTACCTTGTTATCCATCTATTTATGACCTTCCTGGAGAATTGCATGGCAGCATCTGTTAATTCCAGCCTTGAGAAATAGTATAGCGGAAATATTCAAAAAATGCCATTGTTTGCCATTATATCAAATATTCTCTTCCCTATGGCAGCTAATATTTGGTATAATCGGCGCAACTACGGTAGCATCGATCTCTATTCAAATGAACCGATAAGGAGCATGTCATGGCGGCTGGAGACATAAAAAAAAGGATCGGTGAGATGCTTGTTGCCGGAGGGCTGATCAAAGAAGAGCAGCTCACGCGGGCGCTTGAAGAACAGAAAAAAAGGGGGGGGAAGGTCGGCGAAATTCTCGTGGACCTGGGATACATCAGTGAGCATATGATGGCAACGTTCCTCGCCCGGCAGTTTCATCTCCCGTACATAGAAATCGAAAAACAACTGGTTGACCCTGACAGCGTAAAGATGATTCCAGCCGACATGGCGAGACGTATCACGGCAATTCCGTTGTACAGGGACAAAGACGCACTGGTCGTGGCCATGGCTGATCCGTTGAACATCTTCGGCCTTGACGACATGCAAAAGGCGGCAGGCAAAGAGATCCGGAAGGTTGTGGCCACACGGAGCGACATCCAAAAAGCTATTTCAAGCTATTATGGCATGGGGCATACCATCGAAGCGGCGACCATGGATTTTGCCGGCGAGACGGGCGCCGCTTTCGCCGATGCTGTGGAGATGACCGGTGTCACGTCTGAGGACGCGCCGGTGGTCAAGCTGGTGAGTATGCTGATCGCGCAGGCCATCATCGACCGTGCCAGCGACATCCACATCGACCCGGAAGGGAAATCCATCAAGGTGCGTTACCGGATCGACGGAGTGCTGGTCGAGGTAAGGACCCTGCCCCGGGAGTTGCACGCGCCAATCGTCTCCCGCGTAAAGATCATGGCAAATATGGACATCTCGGAAAGGCGCGTTCCGCAGGACGGACGCTTCCAGGCACGGATTACGCATACCGAAACCGGCCCTGTCGTGACCGCCGTGTTTCGCGAGCGGAGCGTCCTGCGTATTGATGAAGGCAATACGGTGGACATACGTGTTTCGACCCTGCCGGTTATTCAGGGAGAGACGGTTGTGATGCGTATCCTCGACCGCTCACGTATTATCCTGACCCTCGAGGGGCTGAATTTCTCAGCAGATATGCTCGATCGGTACCGCAGGCTCATCACAAAGCCCTACGGTATGATCCTGGTCACGGGACCGACGGGAAGCGGGAAAACCACGACGCTCTATGCAAGTCTCAACACCATCGACCGGAAGGCGAACAATCTGGTTACGATTGAGGACCCTGTCGAGTATCAGATCATGGGGGTCAACCAGGTCCAGGTTAATGCCAAGGCGGGCGTGACGTTCGCCAACGGCCTTCGTTCCATACTGCGGCAGGACCCTGATATCATCATGGTGGGTGAGATCCGCGACCGGGAGACGGCCGAGATCGCCATCCATGCGGCGCTTACCGGGCATCTGGTCTTCGCGACGCTCCATACAAATGACGCGGCCGGCGCAGCTACCCGGCTCATTGATATGGGCATTGAACCCTTCCTTATCGCTTCTTCAGCGCTCGCTATTCTCGGGCAGCGTCTTGCGCGGAAGATCTGCGACCGCTGTAAGAAACCCTATGCTGCGACCCCGGATCTGCTCAAGAGCCTCGGCATTGCGACCGGCAACGTGACATTCTACCGGGGCGAGGGGTGTCCTGCGTGCAAGAAAACGGGATACCAGGGCAGGGTCGGTCTCTATGAGTTGATGGACATGACCGAAGCGGTCAGGGAACAGATCATTTCCAAGGCATCAAGCTCTGCCATAAAGATCACTGCTTCTCAATCAGGATTCAAGACCCTGCGCCAGGAAGGCCTGGTCAAAGCCGCGGCCGGATTGACCACTGTGGAAGAGGTGCTCAGGGTAACGCAGGAGGCGGAAGGGATCTAAATGTCCAATGAGTCTAAAGAGTCTCATGAGTCTAAGGAGCCTTGTTTGTTAAGTAATTGTAGAACCCCATCAGCATTCGGGATATTTCATCGGCAAAATCATATAACTGCCTGAAGACATTTTCAGTGACATATGATTGATCCAAAGCGATATACAGCGCTGCTTGTATTTCTGCGCATGAACCATGAGCTTGAACAAGATATTGTTTCAGTTCTTTATCTGTCTTTCTACCGAAACCCTCGGCAATGTTGAGCATTATTGAAATTGCTGCTCTTTTCGTCTGGTCGTTCAGGGGATAATCCTTTGCAAAAGGGCCTTTGCTTGTTTCTGTGTAGATCAACTTGGTAAATTCTCGTGCTTTCTGCCATGCTTGAATATCTTCAAATCTTTTGATAGAGGCCATCAGTATTTCCTTTTAGTTAGGAATTAAACTCTTCGGACTCTTTAGACTCTACAAACTCTTAGACTATCTTATGTACGCTTCCGTCACATATCTTCTCATCATGCGGTGGCTGTTGAAGTAGTAGGCATTCTTGCTAACGGCATTCTTCATCATGGTGCTCCATTTGCTCTTGTCGGAGTCATAGTATTTTGGAATGATCAGATGTTCAAGCTTATGGTAGAGGTCTGCGGCGTCCTCGGCATCCGATGTGCCGGGCTGTGATTTCTCGGTCGGCATCGCGCCGATGGACCAGCCGGTGAACCCCTCGATGTGGCCCTCGATCCACCACCCGTCCAGCACGCTGAAATTCACCACACCGTTATGTGCCGCCTTCATCCCGCTGGTACCCGAGGCCTCAAGCGGCCTGAGCGGTGTGTTCAGCCACACGTCCACACCAGAGACAAGCTTCAGCGCTATGTCCATGTCATAGCCAGGGAGGAAGGCGATGGCGATCTTTCCTTTGAGCTTGTCCCGGTATTCGTAAATGCCCTGGATCAGCCGCTTGCCATTGTCATCCTGGGGATGCGCTTTCCCCGCGTAGATGATCTGGAGTTTACCCCTTTCATTGATTTTCAATAAACGCTCGATATCGGAGAACAGTAGGTGTGGCCGTTTATACGCCGTGGCCCGTCGTGCAAAGCCGAGGGTAAGTGCGTTTGGGTCCATGACCACTCCCGTGGCCTCGCCGACATAGGTGAGCAGCTTTTTCTTTGCTTCACGGTGCGCGTCCCACATCTCCAACTCAGGAATGTTGCCGGAGCGGACGAACAGTTCCGGTTCATTGGCCCATCCAGGGATGTATTTATTGAAGAGGTTCGCCATCTCTTCGCAGGTCCAGGTGAAGGTGTGCACGCCGTTCGTGATGGCGTGAATATGATATCCGGGGAACATTTGCTGTGACACCTCGCCATGCTTTTTCGCCACTCCATTGATGTACTTGCTCAGGTTGAGCGCCAGCATCGTCATGTTCAGGTTGTCCTTGCCGGCAAGGTCCCGGAGCACGTCGAACGGAATGATCTCGCCGAGCACCTGCTTGACGAGGGGGTAGGGGAATTTGTCGTGGCCCGCCTCCACGGGGGTATGGGTGGTAAAGACGCAGAGGTCCCGCACCCTGCCAATGTCCCAGACGGACCGCTCGTCCCATACGCTCTCAATGTCGCGTTTGAACCGGAGCAGCAGCTCGAGCGCCAGAAAACTGGCGTGCCCCTCGTTCATGTGGAATTTTTTTATGTGGAAATCCAGGGCCTGGAGCATGCGCACGCCGCCCATGCCGAGCACGACCTCCTGCTTGATGCGGTAGGCGCTGTCCCCACCGTAGAGGTGATCTGTCAGGCGCCGGTCCTCCGTTGCGTTCTCAGGCAGGTCCGTGTCCAGGAAGAGAATAGGTACTTTGCCTCCGGTGGGGCTGATGACGAGATACATCCATGACTGGATATAGACATCCCGGCCCTCGATATGCACCTTGACCTTAGCGGGCAAAAGCGTCATGTATTTTGCCGGGTCCCAGGCCACGGGTTTTTCCTTCTGCCAACCGTTCGCGTCGATGTCCTGATTGAAGTAGCCCTTGTGCGTGATCAGCGTCACTGCCACGAGAGGCAGATCGAGGTCTGCGGCGGATTTGATGGTGTCGCCGGCCAGGATCCCGAGGCCGCCGCTGTAGGTTGGGATATCATTCTTCACGCCGATCTCCATGGAAAAATAGGCGATCATAGGTTCGGCAATAAACTCGTTCATTCCGTTGTTCATACTTCTCCTTGAGAGATGCAAACCAGGGTAGGATGGGAACCATTCAGTGGTATTAACATAACAGATACAACGGTACATTTCAATAGTCATAAAGCATCATGGCAGAAAAATCTTATAATGTATTTGTTCGAGGAAATATTCTACTGAAGTCCACAGCAGTTGTATTTTTATGGAAATTGCAGAGTTCACGTATTTACTATTAATCTGCTGATAAAAAAACCGAAAAGAGAGTACTCTTCAACCTCCGCTAGGCTTGTTTGCCTTGTCTACTATTTTTTAATATGAATAAAAAATGTCTTGACACTCCCGACTCATAATGGTAGTATCTGCCTTATTGAAATTGGTTATCAATATCAAATATGCAGAAATCAGCCGTACTACAATTGTCTGGGTACCTTACAGGCCAGGGACTCAGATCCACGAGCCAGCGGGATGCCATACTCAAAACATTCGTTGAGGCCGGGCAGCACCTGAGCGCTGAAGAGCTCTACGCCCGAGTGAAAAAAACGTACCCCGGTATCGGTTATGCAACGATATATCGTACGTTAAAGCTACTGGCTGGAGCCGGCCTAGCCGAGGAACGTCGGTTTGAGGATGGCTTCACCCGCTTTGAATATAAGAACACCGACGCCCATCACGACCACCTGATCTGCACAAGATGCGGCGTGATCGTCGAATTTAAGAATGAGCGAATCGAAGTACTCCAGCACGATGTTGCACGGGAAAAGGGGTTCAAAGTTCAGAGCCATAAGCTGGAGCTTTACGGCCTGTGTGCAGCGTGCCAACGGTCGTGAGGCCAGCAGCAGGTGATAGAAGTAGGAAAGTAATCATGAGAAGTGAGTCCTAAGGCGTAAGGCAAGAAATCTGAACTCGCCTTGCAGTTTCAAACCGGATTCTGGATGGTCGCCGATCAGAAAAAAAGCGACCATTTTATTATTCCTATAATTGAAAATGAATATCAATTTCAATTAAATAAAATGATGGGCATGAGGAGGTTATTGTGCAAGAAATCTTTGAACACGTGAGGCGTGATGTGGGGGTAAAAATATTGACAGTAGCATTTGCCGTCCTGTTTGGACTTGCAGGTAATGCGCATGCTGCCCATCCCCTTATTACGGATGACGCAGGAACTCAGGGGAAGGGAAAGGCACAGATCGCGTTTATCGGTGAGTATGACCATGAAAATAAAGATGGAGTAACAACTGAAGGTATTGTGGCGCCAACGATACCGGTTCTTTCCTATAGTATGATCAATGCTTATGATATCGTTTTCGGGGAGCCATGCCAGCAGGTAAGGACAAACGAGTTCCAACAGCAAGATCCTTTATTTACTCCTCCTATTGAGAATGATAATTATTATCATATAAGCATATGACGATATCCGCTTTGTCTAAAAAGTCTTTTTGCGAGGAGCATTCAATATGAGCATCACATTAATAGGTGGGATGGACCGACTCGAGCGGCATTATATACATGAGGCTGAAAAATTTGGCATTGAGCTTCAGGTGTTCAACACCTCCGAGATCGGGATTGCGTCGAAAATGAAAAATGCAGATGCCGTGGTGATCTTTACCAACAAGGTGTCACACCGTGCGAGGAAGGAAGTGATGAATACCGCGCGGTCGAGGAATATTCCTGTTTACCAGTACCACTCGTGCGGCGTGTGCACGCTGAGAGAGTGTTTCAATTGCATTCATAAATAAAGGAGGAAACAGTGTCTATGTCGAAAAGGTCCATGAAGATGGTTTCAAAAATCGGTGTCTGGGTATTTCTGTCGGTGTTAATCGGGGTGGGCAATGCGTTGGCCGCTGTAACAAACCCGGAGGTGGCGAGTGTCGTACATCAGGAAGACAATCAGAATAATCAAAGCGGCTCGCCGGATGAAAACGCTCAAATTCCGGAACAGGTAGCCGATGGGAATTGGGCATACCAGGAAGTAGCCGGTTTGATGGAACGATACGGAGTTGAACAGAAGTTCCCCGAGGGTAAGCCGGTCACTAAAGGCGAACTGGTTGATCATTGCATCGCCGCATTGAAAAAAGTCGTGGACAAGTATGATGCGGAGGGGGGGGTGGCTATTTCCCGGGATGACCTGGAGAGCATTCGCAGCCTCATCGTGGCGCTGGAGGATGATCTGTTTAAAAACGATGCGTACCGTACTATAAGGAGGACCATTGAACAGCTTCTTGCACTGGTGGAGCCCCCGGTGCCCGTGTACAAATACAAGGTCGGCGTAAACGGTTTTATAAGAGGAGAAGGGGTAAACAATTTCAGACTCCCGGATTCCAGCTACGCTCCGGAGCACGGCGAGGGCCGCTTCCTTTACCGGGCGAAGCCGTTCGCATACTGGCACCCGAATCAATACTTCGATATACATGTGGAGGGGCAAGGTTACGGCTATTCCGGCGGGAGCCAGAATGCGGGCAAGGGCTCCCTGTATCAGGGATTCGTGGAAGGAAAGATCCCGGTGGAAGAGGCCCCGGGAAGAAACTGGGTTTCCCTGAAGGCAGGCCGGCAGGAATTCGAATACGGGAGCGCTTTCATCCTCGGTTCCGATACCTTTTTTAACGGCCTCTCGTTCGACGCGATCAGGCTCAGGGTGCAGCCCTCCACGCCGAGGCTCCGTTACCTTACGGTCGACCTGCTGGCCGGTAAATATGCAACGCCTTTTTCCGACGGGATCAAGGGGGATCTGACCGGCGCGTATCTTACGTATGAGCCTGCCAAAGACAGCACCCTCGAGGCTTACGCATTCCGCGATACCGGGGCGGAGGAGCGTCGTCCGGATGAGCACGTGGACACGTTGGGATACCGCAGCGCCAGCTCGGTCGGAAGTTTCGCCACAGAGCACGAGTTGGTTTACGAGTCCGGGAAGGTCTTCAACCCCGATACCGGCGTAAATGACAACATAAGCGCATTTGGAGGACATATAGATCTGACAGGCGAGTTCCAGGTGCGCGGCTGGGGGAAGCCGTTCGATAATTCAATCTTTTTGAGCTTTGCCATGGGGTCTGGAGACAAGAATGCTGCCAACGGGATCGGATCCAACAAAGGTGAATTCCGAAATTCCAACCATGACACATCTCTTGTGGGCGACATGGGCGTGGTCGGGGACCTTTCAGGCATTGACGTAGGGGACCACCATGCAAGCGGTATGCAAATCTATACTCTTGGGTGGGGTATCGATCTAACCAGGAAACTGAACTTTTCCGCAACCGGCCGCAAATTCATGGCCGACAAGGTGGAAGACGGCTTTAGCCGGGAGGTGGGTGTTGAGACCGATCTTACACTGACATACGAAAAAAACAAGGATACCACGTTTATCGTCGGCTATGATCATTTCTTTGCCGGCGAATACTTCAGGCAAGCTTCGGGCAGCGACAAGGACATCGATTATGCCTATGCCATGCTCGTGTTCAACTACGACTGGACAAGGCGGAAAAGATAACTCCGACTCCGGAAATTCGGATTCAGAGAGGTGAAATGGATAAACTTTTGAGAATAATAAAAGCCGCAAGCATCGCGTTGATCGTATCGGCGTTAACGATAACCGGATCGAGCTCACTCGCACAAGCCAAAGAGGGCCTCGATTACAAGGGATTGGTCGAAGAGGTTGGAGGCTTTCTGAATGAAGCGCTCAACCAATACAAAAAGGGGAATGTTCAGGAGGCGAAAGAAAAGGCACAGGCCGCATATTTCGAGGTGTATGAGAACCTGGAGGGACCGATCCGTATAAACATCTCCGCGAAGAGAGGTTATGAACTCGAGGAAGAGTTCATCGCCATCCGCAAAATGATCATGGCGAAAGAGCCTGTCCCTGCCGTTGAAAAAAGAATAAATGACTTTATGACCGCCCTCAGGGCTTTGGTTCCTCAACTGGAAGGCGGTGTCGAGCTTGTTGCCGAAGCCGACGGCGATAAGGGCCCGCAGGAGGAGGCTTTTCGGAAAGCGGGAACGGAGACTATTGAACCCATCTGGCTTCAGGCATTCGAACAGCTCCGGTCCGGTCTGGGAAGTGCCCTTGACATTTATAAGAAGGGAGAACGGAAAAAAGCGACGGAGCTCGTCATCCGGACTCAGTACGATCATTACAAGAACAGCATCCTTGAAACGGCGGTCAGACGCTACATCTCGCAGAAGAAGGACTATGAGAACAATGCCGCTTTTTCCGAAATCGCCGGCATGATGGAGGGTGGAAAAACACCGGAGGAGATCGAGACGCGGGTAGCCGCATTGATAGAGGGGGTGAAACAGGATCTCCCGGGCCTTCCCTTCATCGAGGGAGCCGGCTCCGGCCAGGCGCCAGCGGAGTCCGTTGGAAGCGCTGCGTCCGAAAAAGACTGGTCGAAAGTAACAGCCGACCTATTTGCGGAGGTCGATAAGGCGCTCGCCCTGTACAAGAGCGGCGAGACGAAGAACGCTGTAAATCTCATACAGGACGCATACTTTGACGTTTTTGAGGCGAGCGGCATGGAGGCGAAAATCGGCGCGAGGGATGCGGGTTTCAAGGCCGCGCTCGAAGGGCATTTCAACATGATCGTTGGACAGATGAAAAAAAGCGTCCCTGTTGAAGGCATGGAAAGCACGCTTTCCGCCATGAAGAAAGACTTCGAAAAAGCGTCAGCAATGCTCGGAAAGGGCGCGGACTCGCCCATGGCCCTGTTTTTTTACTCGCTGATGATTATCCTGCGCGAGGGGATCGAGGCCATCCTGATCATAACGGCGATCATCGCCTATCTCGTAAAATCCGGGAACAAGGACAAGCTCAAGGTCATATACAATGGCGTCTGGAGCGCGCTGGCGCTGAGTGTCGTCACGGCCGTCCTCGTAAAATGGGTCTTTAAGACCTCCGCCGCAAACCAGGAAATCATGGAAGGCGCAACCATGCTTCTCGCCGCGGCCGTGCTTTTTTCCGTCAGCTACTGGCTGATTTCAAAGGCCGAGGCACAGAAGTGGATGTCGTACATCAAGGAGAAAGTAAGCGGCTCCGTATCCTCCAACTCGCTCAAGGCCCTGTGGTTCGCGGCGTTTCTTGCGGTCTACCGTGAAGGGGCGGAAACGGTGCTCTTTTATCAGGCCCTTTCCGCCGACTCCGCTGCTGCAGGGATGACGGCGGTTGTGGGCGGGTTCGCGCTCGGCTGCATCCTGCTCGTCGGCATTTATGTGGGTATGCGGTACGGCGCGGTGAAGCTTCCGCTCAGGCCGTTCTTTCTCGCCACCGGAACGCTTCTCTACTACATGGCCTTCGTGTTCGCCGGCAAAGGGGTGATGGAACTGATTTCCGGAAAGATCTTCGAGCCCACGCTCGTTACCTGGATGCCCACCGTTGAATTCATCGGCTTGTATCCCTATGCGCAGACACTGATTCCGCAGCTCATGATTATACTCGCCGCCGTGGCCGGTCTTGCCGTCATGGCAAGACGGAGGAGTATCCCTGTGAAAGAGCCGGCGGGCAAGTGATTTTATTGGAAATTGAACCGTTATCGCATGAACAAACCGGCCTTGTCCGGGAATATTGAAAAAAGGAGAACGTATACATGAAGAAGCTGCTGGCAATGTTGATGATGGTGGGTCTTTTTTCGGCTGGTGTCGCAATGGCGTTCGAGGAGAAGATCAAGGAGTACCCGATAGGTTTGGAAAAAACCGTTAATCGGATGACGATAGCCGCCGTCTATCTCAAGCCGATCGATATGGAACCACGGGGAACGGACCTTCCCTCGTCCCAGGCGGATATCCATCTCGAAGCGGACATCCATGCCGCTCCGGGGAATTTGAACGGTTTCGGCGCGGGAGAATGGATCCCTTACCTCACCATCGGCTACACAATCACGAACACCGATACGGGTGAGTCGAAGAACGGCAAGTTTATGCCCATGGTAGCAAAGGACGGACCCCACTACGGAAGCAATATCAAGATGATGGGCGCCGGAAACTATAAAGTCGTCTATACCATCGAGTCACCGGCGAAGCAGGGTTTCGGCCGTCATACGGATACGGCCACCGGCGTCGGCAAGTGGTTCCAGCCCTTTACGATGGACTGGACGTTCAAGTACGTGCCGCTTAATTAAATTCGGTTCAGAAATCGCGTGAGTATTTTGACCACGGAGGCGGCCGATCGTGCCTCCGTGTTCCCATCTTTTTTCAGCGCAGAGTGGAGTACAGAATGCTTTTGTATCTGGTGAATGTCGTTCGCACATTTTTGCCCTTGTCGCTGGTGGCGGGACTGCTTCTTGCCCTGGCGGCGACCCGCGACGGGAGAAAGACGTCCCGCTCCATTGTTATCAGCCTTTCGGCAGGACTGGCGGTCGGCATCATCGTTTATCTCCTCTCGATACGGCATGAGACGATGACCGCAACCCGCATTGTTTTATCCGCGGCAGGCATTGTTGCGACAGTCATCAATGCAGTTCCGCTCTTTCTCGATCAAAACCGCGGCAGGACGGTTCGCATCCTACGGTCGGGAACGGCCGCCTTGTTGACGACCGCGCTCGCCGCATCGTCCCTGTTCTCGTTCCTGAGTCTCATGGCCGAACAGGCGCTTTCGGCCATCACGGTCTTGAATACGGAACTGATCCTGAACATCGGCGGCATCGTGATAGGCGCCGGCCTGATCGCGTTTCTCATCCCGCTGACCGTTCACCTGAGTGAAAAAAGCGGAAAGGGCCTGGCTTCGGCATTTCTTCTTGCTCTTTCCGCGCTCCTGGTCGTCCCGTGGTGCTCCGAAGTCTTGCTCGGCCTGATGCGGCTGGAACTGGCGGAGGTCACGAGCGCCCGTCTTTCCTTTGTCGCGAAAGTCACCAAATATGCGCTGTCGGCCCCGTATGTTCAGATTCTGATGATCGGGATCCTTACCCTTCTCTCATTTTTCAAACGGCCGGTCCTTGCGCCGGATCAGCTCTTCGACCTTCAGAGGGCGGAGCGCAGAAAGGCAAAGAGCCGGGCGCTGTTTGAACTGAGGTGGCTCAAGTCCGCCCTGGCGTCGCTCTTCGCACTCATGGCAATCCTGCTTTCCTATGATCTTTATGCCTCGCTGCCTCAGAAGATTACCCCGCCGGTCAGATTGACCGCCGATACGGGAGGCTTGATAAAAATAAGGATCGACGATGTAAAGGACGGGGGTCTCCACCGCTATTCCTATGTGACGGACGATGGACACGTGGTTAGGTTCATTTTGATCAATCGTTCGAAAGGTCAGAACAGGATCGGCGTCGTGTACGACGCCTGCATGCTGTGCGGCGACATGGGCTATATCAAGCAAAAGAACGAGGTCATCTGCATCGCCTGCAACGTGAGAGTATTCACCCCGTCTATCGGAAAAGCGGGCGGGTGCAATCCCATACCGCTCAAACACAGCGTCGAGGACGATCATGTCATCATCAGCGCGGAAGAGCTGGACAAAGGGGCACACTATTTTACCCAGGTGGTTTCGATACGCGTGAAGGACCCGGTTTCCGGCAAGGAACTGGACAACCTGAAGGCGCAGTACCGGTATGAATACAAAGGCAGGACTTATTTTTTCGAATCCGAACAATCCGAGGAAAAATTCAAGGCGTCTCCCGAATCGTATGTCGGGGAGCCGCCGTCGAGATATGAGCGGGTGCAGGGGTATCAGTAAATTAATGTAATTGCTCAGGTCTATTACGAAGTCTTGAATTGACCGTGTAAAACCAAACCGTCATTCCCGAATGGTTCTATCGGGAATCCATTTTGAATTTAGCCTGAAAAAATCAAATGGATTCCCGCTTTCGCGGGAATGACAATCTGAGTGAGTAGTTACAATTGGAGATTTTTGATTATGTTTTTCCGCATGCTCAGGCAATCATTCATGAGGGGCCGCAGAAGAAAGGCCCTGGCCACGGCGACCATCGTTCTGGCGGCGAGCCTCATAACGGCGCTGATGAACCTGTCGATCGACGTGGGCGACAAGATGTCGAAGGAGATGAAGTCCTACGGTGCGAACATCAACGTCGTGCCGAAAAGCGAGAGCATCCCCCTGGAGATCGGCGGCGTCGATTACAATCCCCTCAGGGGGCAGGTGTTTATCGACGAAAAAGACCTTCCGAAGATCAAGGAGATCTTCTGGCATAATAACATCGTCGGGTTCGCCCCGTATCTCAAGGTTACGGCGGAACTTATAGGAAGAGGACCGAAAGCGGTCACCCTGGTCGGGACGTATTTTGATAAAATCATACCCTTGTCGGGGGACGAGGAATTTCGCGCCGGGGTACGGGTCATCAACCCCTTCTGGCAGGTACAGGGGATATGGCCCGAGGACGACGACCGTGCCGGCGTCCTGGCGGGCGCAGCGTTTGCGCGCGAGATGAATCTGAAAATCGGCGATACCATCTCGGTGACGATGCCCGGAGGCAAAGGGAAGGAGCACATCCTGGCAATCAAGGGCATTTTGACCACTGGGGGGGCTGAGGAATCGGCCCTCGTTGCGCCACTCTTACTCGTGCAGAAGTTTGCCCGACAGGAAGGAAAGGTGCAGTCGGTCAGCGTGAGTGCGCTTACGGTCCCCGAGGACAGGCTCTCGCGGAAGGCGCGTCACAGCTCTGATTCCCTGAATTCGCTGGAGTATGACCGCTGGTACTGCACTGCCTACGTCAGTTCCATATCGCACCAGATTGAGGAAGCTGTCCCGAACGTCACGGCCCGCCCCATCTGGCAGGTGGCGGCCGGCGAGGGAACGGTGATCAACAAAATCCAACTCCTGATGATCGTGGTAACGATAGCGGTCTTTATCGCCTCGGGGCTCGGCATCTCGTCGCTCATGGTCACTACCATCATGGAACGCTCCCGGGAGATCGGCCTCATGAAGGCGCTCGGAGCGTCGGAGACGGAAGTGCACCTTCTGTTCCTGGGCGAATCGACGATAGTGGGCGTTCTCGGCGGCCTTTTGGGCTGCGCGGCGGGGGCGCTCCTTTCCCAGATCATCGGCCTTTCCGTATTCGGATCGACCGTCTCCTTCAACCTTATCGTTATCCCGGTCAATGTTGTCATATCGGTCTTGATAGCCCTTGCAGGCTCTCTCATGCCGTCGCGGCTCATTGCAAAACTCCATCCCGCGGAGGTGCTCCATGGCAGGCGATAAGTCGGGGGCCAGAACGAACACTTGGATGTTTCTGCTGATCCTTTGGAAGTCGCTCAAAGTCCGCAGGAGCCGCGTCTTCATAACTTTTTTTTCGATCATGATCGGCGCCGCCATCATCACGGCGCTCTCAAGCATCTATTTCGATATATCCACGAAGATGAGCCGCGAACTCCGGGCCTACGGGGCAAACTTCTTCATCGGCCAGAAAGATTCTTCTGGCAGCCGGATCGCCGAAGCCCGCGAAATCGAGGACGCGCTCGCCATGGTGCCGCAGGACAAGGTAATCGGTGCGTCCCCCTATCTGTACGGCGTGGTGAGGCTCGATCTCGGCAACGCAGTCCTGGCCGGCGTAGATTTCGCGGGTTTACGTCGGTTATCGCCTTATTGGCAGGTCGAAGGGAGATGGATCGTCGTTGATTTCGACGACGCTTCCTGCATGGTCGGCAAGACCCTTGCAAAGAACATGGAACTCAAGGTGGGGAGCCAGGTAACGGTGATCAGGAATGAAACGGGCTTTCAGCGTAAACTGACCGTGAAAGGCATCGTGGAGACAGGTCAGGCCGAAGACGAGCAGATCTTTGTCAACCTTGCGCTTGCGGGCCGGATCCTGGGGCAGGAAGGTAAGGTCAACCACGTGATGGCGAGCATCGTCACGGAAGGGACTGACATCGACGGTCTTGCGTCCCGGATGCAAAACCGGTTCCCCGGGCTGGACGTCAAGCCCATCAGGAAGGTATCCTATTCCGAAGGCAGGATCCTCGAAAAGATCAAGGGACTTATGGCGTTGATCGCTTTCATCGTCCTGACCGTCACGACGCTCTGTGTCATGACAACCCTCATCGCGGTCGTTTCCGAACGCACACGCGAAATCGGACTCATGAAGGCCATAGGCGCCGACGACCGGGGCATCGTTTTGCAGTTCCTTACCGAGATACTGGTAATCGGATTTGCGGGGGTCCTGGCAGGAATGGCAATGGGGTTCGTCCTCGCGCAAATTCTGGGCAAGGCCGTATTCGGATCAGCCATATCGTTCCGTTTCGCCGTGTTGCCCGTGACACTGATACCCTCGGTATGCGCATCTCTTTTGGCCGCGGCGCTGCCGGTGCGAATGGCGGTCCGGATCGTGCCGGCCCAGGTGTTAAAAGAGGAATGAAAATTTAATTCCGGTTCGTCCGCATTAAGGAGAAGATACATGGAAAAGATCGTTCTTGAGACAAAAGATTTGACGAAAAGGTTCGGGAGCGTCACCTCGCTGAACCGCGTCAACATGCAGGTGGGCCGGGGAGAATGGGTTTCGATCATGGGACCTTCGGGGTCCGGCAAAACCACGATACTGAATATTCTTTCCTGCCTCGATATCCCGACCGAGGGGCAATACATATTGGATGGCGTGGACGCATCGGCTCTTACGGAACGGGAGAGAGTGGTCGTGCGGCGGGAAAAGATCGGGCTGATCTTCCAGCAGTTCCACTTGATCCCCTATCTCTCGGCGCTCGAAAACGTCATGCTGGCACAGTATTATCATAGTACGATCGACAAGTGGGACGCGACGGAAGCGCTCGAACGGGTGCGCATGGGACACCGGATAGCTCACCTGCCTTCACAGCTCTCCGGAGGGGAGCAGCAGAGGGTCTGCATTGCGAGGGCGCTCATCAACGAGCCCGCCATCATCCTTGCCGATGAGCCGACCGGTAACCTCGATGAAGCGAATGAAAAGATAGTCCTCGATATTTTCAGAGAACTTCGCGAGGAGGGGAGGACAATCGTCCTGGTAACCCATAACCCCGAAATGGCTGAGTTCTCGGACAGGGTCGTGAGACTTCACCACGGGAGGGTTGAAAAGGAGGGCGTGGGCCATGAAACGAAGTGCGTATAAAAGCATTCTCTTCATCGCCGCTTTCAGCATCGTTGCCTTCATTTCAGCTTGCGTTAAAGACAGGTCATTGACGATCGGCGAGAGCGTGCCAGAAATCAGCGCGATTGATTTAAACGATAACACCGTCAAACTCTCCGATTTCAGGGGAAAGGTCGTTATTCTGCGATTCTGGGCAAGCGGGTGCAGGGCATGTGTCGCCGAAATGCCGGCATTAGATGCGTATTACAAGAAGTATAAGGAAATGGGTTTAGTCGTGGTCGCCGTCAATAGGGGAGATTCGAGGCAACGAGTCACGGATTTCGTCGAGGACCTGAAGATTTCCTACCCGGTCCTTCTCGACCCGGTTTTGATAACCCAGAAGAAATATGGTGTTACGGCCGTGCCCACAACCTATTTCATCGATAGGACAGGGGTCCTCAGAAAGACGGTTTTCGGTCCGGTTTCCCTGGAGTCAATAGAAACGTTTGTAGCGGAATTGTTGTGAAGAACTTCATTCGACAGCCGGCCCCCATGTAGTTGCTGCTTGCCCGTGACAGGGCATTTTTGAAAAAAAAGTTCCTTTGCACTGGATGTGAATTGCCAGCCAATAAATAATCCAGAAGAACACGCCGGCCTGAGTTATGCTATACTAAAGAAAATAATATTTCGTGGGTTCTGCGGAGACTTCAAGCATTACATTTGAGGGCATTTAAAATTTCCGTAAATTCGCAACCGCAATCTTTTGCCAAAATATGAGAAAGGGGGTTCTATCAAATGAAGGGAGATTCAAAGCTTATCGAGACGTTGAATTCATTGCTTGCCGATGAACTGACGGCAACCAGCCAGTACATGGTGCATTCGGAGATGGCGGCCAATTGGGGCTATGAAAAGCTTCACAAGCATTTTGAGAAGCGCGCGATTGACGAGATGAAACATGCCGAAAAGCTGATCGGACGCATTTTATTTCTTGAAGGGAGACCCATCGTCAGCAACCTGAAAGAAATTAAAATCGGCGCGGAAGTTCCCGCGCAGCTGAATTATGACCATAGCGCGGAGAGCGGTGCAATTAAGGCTTACAACGACGCGATCCTCCAGGCGGGCGACTTGAAGGATTTCGCAACACGCGAAATACTGGAGCATATCCTGAGCGAAGAGGATAAGCATATTGACGCTATAGAGGCCCTTCGGGACCAGATAAGCCAGATGGGTATCCAGGTATTTCTCTCCCGACAGATTAAGGAATAATCAACAATACGAGAGAAAGGAGTAGGTGCAACATACCTGGAGCAGCTCTCGGCTGATAAAAATGGTTACTTTAGCTGCGTCCCGGGCACAGAAGGCGGCTGACTTTAATCGACGCCTGTGCCCCTATAAAAATGGCTTATTCGCGGGATGGTTGTTTGCGGAAAATATCCGATAACCTCTTTCAACGGGGCGACGATCTGGTTTGCTACTCCAGGCTGATTCGGTTCGGCCAGCTATAGATGTTCATCCGGTCTCCGCGGGCAAATCCTACGAGGGTTATCCCCATGTCCTCGGCATAACTGATGGCCATGCACGAGGGTGCGGCCCTGCTGATCAGGATGGGAAAGCGGTTCCTGCCCGCTTTTGTCACGATCTCCGATGTTACCCTGCCGCTGGTGAGAAGGATCTTGTTCTCCACCGAGACCG
>Ga0184615_10000818_pt1 | contig 16864 bp, 17 predicted proteins | sample PLM4_65_coex_FD_133134 | JGI IMG/M metagenome (GOLD analysis project Ga0184615, IMG submission 133134) | Groundwater sediment microbial communities from an aquifer in East River, Colorado, USA - PLM4_65_coex | ecosystem: Environmental > Terrestrial > Soil > Riparian zone | place: USA: East... | reverse complement strand
GGCATCGTATTCACCGGCCACCCCGATCTCAGGCGGATACTCATGCCCGAGGACTACGAGCCCTTCCCCCTCAGGAAGGACTTCGACGTCAGGGACCGCGAGGCCTCCAAGCGTTCGTTCGAAAGGGCGCTCAGGGAGGGGGGCGACTAACTAATGGAAAGAGTGGAATTCATCAGTCAGGAAGCGAATTTTAACGCAGATACCGGCATAAGGACCGAGACCATGATGCTGAACATGGGGCCACAGCATCCGGCCACTCACGGGGTCCTGCGCGTAGTCCTGTATCTCGACGGCGAGACCGTGGTGAAAGCGGTCCCTTATATCGGCTACCTCCACAGGGGTATCGAAAAGCTCTGCGAGCATATTACTTACCAGCAGTGCCTGCCGTACACGGACAGGATGGATTATCTGGCCTCCATCTGCAATAACATAGGTTATATACTGACAGTCGAAAAATTGCTCGGCATACAGGACGCGATCCCCGAGAGGGCGAAGACGGCCGAGGTAATACTCTTCGAGCTCGGCAGGATCGAGTCGCATCTCGTCGGAATCGGGACAAACGCGCTCGACCTGGGCGCCATGAGCGCATTTCTCTACTGCTTTAAGGAAAGGGAGCGGATATACGATATACTCGAGACTGTGTGCGGAGCGCGGCTCACCACATCCTATCCGAGGGTCGGCGGACTGCCGCTCGACCTCCCCGACGATTTCGAAGAGAAGGTCAGGAATTTCCTCAAGGTATTTCCGGCCACGCTTGCCGAAGTGGACAGTCTCCTCACCAGGAACCGGATATGGATCGACAGGACGAAAGGTGTCGCCACGATCAGCGCTGAGGACGCGATAGACCTGGGGCTCACAGGCCCTGCCCTCAGGGGGAGCGGTGTGCCCTACGATGTAAGGAAGGCCATGCCTTATCTCGGATATGAGAACTACGATTTCGAGGTCCCGGTCGCCAATGAAGGGGACGCGTACTCGAGGTTCCTGTGCAGGATGGAAGAGATGCGCCAGAGCCTGAAGATCATCGAGCAGGGTATAAACAACCTGCCTGACGGCCCTTACGCGGCAGACTTGCCGGACGTTGTGCTGCCCGAAAAGGAGCTCACATACACGAGAATGGAGTCCCTTATAAGGCACTTCGTCCTCGTATACGAAGGGTTCAAGCCCCCGGCAGGGGAGGTCCAGCACGCGGTAGAGAACCCCAAGGGCGAGCTCTCCTATTACCTCGTGAGCGACGGCACCGGAAAACCCTACAGGATGCGCGTGAGGGGGCCGTCTTTCGTCAATATGCAGGCCCTTCCGAACATGGTTAAAGGGAGGCTCCTGGCCGACGTCATCGCCGCCATCGGCAGCCTCGATATCGTGCTCGGCGAGATAGACAGGTAGGGCCTGATTAAATCAAGCTTATTTATTCCTCAAGCGGACACAGACACATTCAAAACCCTGAACGAAATCATTCAGTGCCGGAGTTTCGTGTTTCAGATTCCGATTATTAAAATGTATATTGGAGCCGGCAGGGTTTTTATAGAGACGACCAGCATTTGGTCGCGAGCGGATTGAAGTCGCCGTTGTGGACATGGACGCATAGGCTCTGCCCCAGGTCCGTCTGCGCGAGGAGTATGACCTTGTCCGCCACCGCCTGCGCGTTTGCCTGGTTCACGCCGTCGGCGTAAACCCATAAATCGAGCGGCGACTGCCATGACGCCTGTATGACGTCCGGGAGCGACTTTACTTCCACGGCGAAATTTTGCTGTGCCATAGTGGGGCTGAATCCCTGGTCCTGGGAATAAGCAAGTACGCTAATCAAAACAACCATCGCCGCAATCGAACATGAAGTCAGTAATCCTCTCATAGACAAATCCTCCATTCCGGTTTCTTATTGCCCGGCGGCTGACGTCGGAGGTTTTATTATCTCGACACCGCCCGGCGCCTTGAAATCAAACAAAGAATCCGAAACCCCTTTATCGACTTCTACATTCTTCAATAAAACCTTGGTCAAATTCCCGAAAGGGTCGTAGAGATAGAGCGTGTTCACCATCATCGTACTCTTGTTTATGGCCAGGGTTACCTTGTTGTAATCTTCCCCTTCCTCCTTCGGCCTGAGGTCGATAAGGTAGCTCCCGTCGGCCTCGAATTCCCCGGATTCAGAGAAGCTGGTTTTGTAGAGGTCCTTTATTTTCCCGAGCCCCGAGAGCAGTGTGGATGTACTCTCGGTCTCCGAGACCTGATTCAATGGGGATTCTATCACCTGCTTTTCCTCTTCATTATAGAACCAGAGGGTACGCCCGTCCGACACTATCTGGTCCTTATACGGCTCATAGTAATTCCATCTCATCTTTCCCGGCTTTTTAAACCAGACCTCGCCGTCCGATTTCTGCACAGTGTTCAAGGCTTTGACCGTGGCCTCCTGAGTAAAATCCGCATGGAAATCCTCTATCCCTTCGTACTTCTTCTGAATCTTGTCGACTACGACGTCAATGCTTTCGTTCTGCACGGAATATCCGGCAGTCGATGTAAATAATAACCCCAAAATGACTAAAATGATCTTTTTCAACTCGTGCGCCTCTCGTTTATCTGACTCAAATCTATAAACACTTCCCTCGGCTTCCCGGCGACTTCCTGGGGACCGACCACGCCCTCTTTTTCCATTATTTCCACTATCCGGGCAGCTCTATTATAACCTATTTTGAGCTTCCTCTGGAGCATGGATATGGAGGCCTGACCGGTCTCGGCTATCGTCCTGAGCGCATCGAAATAGAGCTCGTCCTTTTCGCTCTCGAGGTCTTCGCCGCCCTCCGATTCCTCTATATACGTAATCTCTTCGTTGTATATGGGCTTACCCTGGGATTTGATATACTCGGTTATCCCCTCCCTTTCCTCGTCCGATATCAAAGCGCCCTGTATCCTGAGGAGCCTCGATGTCCCCGGCTCGAGGAAGAGCATGTCCCCCTTCCCAAGGAGCCTCTCCGCCCCGCCCGTGTCGAGAATTATACGGGAGTCGATCTTCGACGATACGAGGAACGATATCCTGGCCGGAAAATTCGCCTTTATAAGACCCGCCACTATATCCGCCGACGGGCGCTGTGTCGCGACGATCAGGTGAATACCCGCGGCGCGCGCCTTCTGAGAGAGCCTGGTAATCGATTCCTTTAATTCATTCGGCGCAATCATCATCAGGTCGGCGAGCTCGTCGAGCACGATGACGATGTAAGGGAGCAGCTTGTCCCACTTGTCTTCCGTCTTGAGTTTTTCGACGTTTTTATTGTGCGTCTCTATGTCCCTCACGCCCTCCTCGGACAGTATCCTGTACCTCTTTTCCATCTCCTCCACAGCCCACCTGAGGGCGGCAGCCGCCTTTTTCGGCTCGGTGACCACGGGGTGGAGAAGGTGGGGGATGTCCTCATAGACCGATAGCTCCAGCATCTTGGGGTCTATCATTATGAATTTCAGCTCGTAAGGGCTCGCTTTATAGAGCATGCTGGTGATAACCGCGTTCAGGAGCACGCTCTTTCCCGAGCCGGTCGTACCGGCTATCATCAGGTGGGGAGCCTTCCTCAGGTCCATGTAAAAAGGAAGACCCGATATGTCCTTGCCGAGGGCGAGCGTCAGCATCGACTTCCTCTTGGAAAACTCTACGTCTTCCAGAAGCTCCCTCAGCACGACCGTTTCCCTCTTCGCGTTAGGGACCTCTATCCCGATTACGTCCTTCCCCGGAATCGGGGCTATTATCCTTATACTGAGGGCGCTGAGTCCCATTGCCAGATCGTTCTCAAGCGCCGCTATCCTGTTTATTTTTATGCCGGGAGCAGGCTTATATTCGAACATCGTAATTACCGGGCCCGGCCTTATTTCAGTGACCTTTCCCGAAACGCCGAAATCCCTCAGCTTTTCCTCTATAAGCCTCGCCTTCTGGTAAACCGCATCCCGGTCTATCTCCACTGCGGATTCCATCTTCGGATCGAGCAGGTCGTGAGGGGGGAGCTTGTAGTCTCTATGTATGACTTCTTTTTTATGGAAGAAATCCTCTAGACCCTTGAGCTTGGGCTGCTCCACCACTATTTCAGGCATATCGTCATCGAGGGCCTCGTCTTCTTCCTCCTCATCTTCCTCGTGGAGATCGTCCTCGAAAAGGGCTATATCGTCCTCGGCCTTCTTCTTCCCGTTAAGCTTTATGATGCCGTTTCCCTTCGTCCGCGCGGGCCTAACCTCGGCGCGCATCTTCGGTTTGGTTAGGGATTTTTTTAGATATACGAAAAATTCCCCGGACGCCATGACGAAATACTTCGATAATGCGTACGATTTCTCCGCTATAAACATCGAAACACTTCCGAGCGCCCCCAGTAAATCCGAGAGAGTAATCCCCGATATTATTATTAAACTCACGAGAAGGACTATGGTTACAATGAGGTAAGAACCGATATCCCCGGCGACGCTGTCCCTCATTATAGAGGCGACGGTGACACCAACCCACCCCCCGGCGGGGGTGAAGCCGAGAAGCCCGGTATTCGGGTACAGTAGCCCCAGAAGCACCATAACGGAAACAAGGAGGAGGAATGCGGAGGCGGTCTTTCTGTATAGGTTTCCGCCGGCCCGGTTTATGAAAACGACGACCGACGTATAAAAGAGGACTAGCGGCACGACGAAGGCGCATACGCCGAACGCCATTCCGAGAATGCCCGATATATAAACGCCTATGGAACCCATGGCGCCCTTGACGTCGACGCCGGTTTTTCCACTGTAGAAAACGAGACTCAGGGCCGAGAATAGCCCGACCGTAAACAATAATGCGGCTATTATCTCCCTGACTATATAGTCGGAGGAATGGTCTCTGGCACTGCTTTTTCTTTTAGCCATCTATTCTTAAAGCTAATTATACAATATTCGGGATAAGTAATCAAAATTGTTGATTTTCAAAGTTACAACTCCCCCAATACAGGAATAAATTCCCCTGTTCGTGCGCGCGAATTCATATAACCAGGCGTGAATCACCGATAGAAAAGGGAAATTGTCTAATGAAAACGGGCAATTAGAACCGTTCAGCCGCCGTGAAACGCCATCAGTACGGAGCCCGCGGCCTTTATTGCCAGGTCCCATGAGTCGAGCGGAAACACGCCCAGGAGGAGTGTTCCCAGGGAAAGGACGACAAGCGCGACCGAAGACGCGATTTTGAATGACGGGAAGGCAACTGTCTCTTCCTTCATGTATGCGTACACAAGCACTCTCAGATAATAATAGGCAGAGACTACGCTGCTTAGTATGCCGATTACGGCGAGCCAGTAAAATCCGGCCTGCACGGCGGATAAGAACACCCTGTACTTTGCGAAGAAGCCTATAGTGGGTGGAATGCCGGCCAACGAGAACATGAATATGCCAAGCGCCAGGGCGAGGAATGGCCTCCTGCCCCAGAGTCCCGCAATGTCCTCGAACGTCTCGCACTCATGCCCGTCGCGGGAGAGGTACGACAATACGCCGAATGCCCCCAGGTTCATGAACGTGTAGGCGAAGAGGTAGTAAATAACGCTCCCGACGCCGAGCTCTTTCCCGCCGTAAGCCGCTACAACGCCCACAAGGGCATATCCCGCGTGCGCGATGCTCGAGTATGCGAGCATGCGTTTTATGCTCTTCTGGGTTATGGCCGCTATATTGCCGACTATCATGGTGAATATCGCGACGATCCAGAGGACGGGCATTATGCTCACCTGGAGCTGGTAGAAACCCTCGAAAATCACCCTCAGCAGAATCGCGAAGGCTGCGGCCTTCACCCCGACGGACATAAAAGCGGTAGCCGTCATAGGGGCCCCTTCGTAAACGTCGGGCACCCACTGGTGGAGTGGGAACGCGCCTATCTTGAAGAGGAATCCCACGAGCACGAGGGCGCTTCCGGCTACGAAAAGCGGGTTCGCGACGTCGAAATTCTTGAATATCTCGCTCAGGTAAATCGAGCCCGATGCACCGTATAGCAGGGCAATCCCGTAAAGGAGTATCGCCGAGGAGAAACCGCCTAAAACGAGATACTTGATACCCGCTTCGGTCGAGCGCGGGGAGTTCCTGTTAAAGGCCGACATCACGTAAACTGAAATCGACATTATCTCGAAGCCGAGAAAAAGGGACATGAATTCCGTGGCCGAGGCCAGAATCATCATCCCTGAAGTGGAAAAAAGTATGAGGGCATAGAATTCGCTCGTGTAATGTATGAAGCCGGTCAAATAATCCTTTGAAAAAACGACTGCAACTGCTGCGCCTAGTAAGAAAATAACGTTGAAATACGCGGCAAACTGGTCGAGCGACAGCGCCCCTGAAAAAGCGGACATATCGCCGCCGAACCTCTTTAAATTCAGAATGAAACCGAGCGTGAGCCCCGCGAGCGCTATCCAGAAAAGGTTCTTTTTCACCTCACCCTTGGTTATCGGGTCGAGGACCATGAGTACAATGCCGGCAGCAATTAAAGAGATTTCGGGGCCTATGAGCAGGGTGCTTTTAAGAACTTCGCTCAGATCCATTCAGGAATTCTCCGACTTAAGTGTGCGTAAAAAGCGAGGTGGATTTTCGGGAGTTTAGTATGTGGGAGCGAGGGGGGGTTGTCAAGTTCGAGAGGCGTCAGGAAAGGGGTGAGCCTTCGATATCGCAGTCAGGCTGGGAGACCTCTTCGACACCGTGGATCGCGGGGCTTGCGCCGCAGAGCCGGCACCCGGGGTCCTTCTTGATCGCGACCGAATTGAACGACATGTTGAGGGCGTTGAATACGAGCAGGCGGTCCGTGAGCGGCTCGCCTATCCCGAGTATCTGCTTCAGCGTCTCGAGAGCCTGCATCGTGCCTATCGTGCCCGCCGCGGCGCCCAGGATGCCCGCTTCCTGGCAGCTCGGGACCATACCCTTCGGCGGGAGCTCCGGATAGAGGCACCTGTAACAAGCCCCTCCCGCATGTGTCTTGAATACGGCGACCTGCCCTTCGAACTGGAATATAGCGCCCGACACGAGCGTCTTCCTCTCGAAATAACACGCGTCGTTCACGAGGTATCTCGTCGGGAAATTATCCGAGCCGTCGACGACAATATCGTAACCCCTTATCATCTCGCGTATGTTGTCCTTTGTAACGTGTCCGTCATGAAGGACGATATTTACATCCGGGTTTAACTTTTCGAGCTTCTCACCGGCCGATTCCGTTTTGGGCTTGCCTATGTCTTCAGTGTAATGAAGCACCTGCCTGTGGAGGTTCGAGATATCCACCCTGTCAGAGTCAGCTATGCCTATAGTGCCCACCCCGGCAGCTGCCAGATAAAGAGCTGCGGGCGATCCGAGCCCCCCGATCCCGAGGCAGAATACCCTCGACTTGAGGAGCATCTCCTGTCCGGCGCCCCCGACCTCGGGGAGCAGTATGTGCCTGCTGTACCTGTATATCTGCTCTTCCGTTAACCGCATTTTCCTCTCAGCCCTCAACTAATTCTACAGCGTCTTCTATAAACCCGGAATCGAAATCCTCGAGCACCCAGGCCCGGGCGTCGTTATATTTACCGCCGTTTATAGAAAAAATCATGTATACCCATTCGGGCCACGCCCTCTGCCTGTCCGTTTCGGAGGCGATTGACGGGTGGTCGGGGTGCGAGTGGTATATACCCACTATCTCGAGACCGTTCCCCCTCGCCCATTCGTCGGCCTCCTTAAACGATACGGGGTCGAGGTCATACCTGTCGTGGGCCCTTTCGGTGTTGAGGTTCCGGCATTCTCTATAATGCGTGATCATGCCGTCAGCCCCTACAAGCACCCCGCAGACCTCATGGGGGAAGCCCGATTCTGCGTGCTTTATAATCCCGCCGTGAACCGACTTGAGAATCCTTACCACCAGATCCCCCCGCTCAGATACCTGTACCCGCCGTCCGGAAAAACTGTGACAAGGACGCCCTCTTTCAGCTTCTTCGCGTACTCGATTGTCGCGAAGGCAACGGCGCCGCCGGAATGACCTATGAAAATCCCTTCCTTCTTCAGAAGATCCTTCATGAAATCATACGCGTCTTCAGTAGTAATCCTGATGAGCTCGTCAGGGTAGGCGGAATCGTAAATTCCGGGGACGATCGAGGTAGGCATATGCTTCATGCCTTCGAGCCCGTGCAAGGCTTCGGCAGGCTCGACCGCTATCGCTACTATTTCAGGATTGAACTCCTTCAGCCTCTTCGACGTGCCCATAAAAGTCCCGCTCGTGCCAAGCCCGGCAACAAAGTGAGTTATCCTCCCCTGCGTCTGCTCCCAGATTTCCACGGCAGTGGAATCGTAATGCGATTTCGGGTTCTCGGGGTTGTTGTATTGATCGGGCATGAAATATTTTTCGGGGTTTTCGGCCTTAAGCTCTCTCGCAAGCCTTATCGCCCCGTCAGAGCCCTCGAGCGGGTCCGAGTATATTATCTTCGAACCGAAAGCCTGTAGGGTCTTTTTTCTCTCGATATTGATATTTTCAGGTATCACCAGCTCCACTTTATACCCGAGGGCGGCGCCTATCATGGCGTAGGCGATAGCCGTGTTCCCGGAGGAGGAATCCATCAGGATTTTATCGGGAGTGAGCTTTCCGGTACGGATCCCGTCGAGTATCATCCAGAGCGCGGGCCTGTCCTTTACGGAGCCCCCTGGGTTAAACCATTCCGCCTTGGCGTAGACCTCGACACCGGGAGAGAGATCCTCCGTAACGTGAGTCAGCTTGATAAGCGGGGTATCCCCGACCAAATCGATTACGGAATCCGCCTTCTTCAGTCTCGTTTCAAGCGATTTTTTTCTTGCCAGGGAATAATCCATCAACGACGCTCAATAAGGAGTTTATAGAACTCTCCATCCTGCCTGACATCGAGAATTTTATGCCCTTCGGCCATGATACTCTTGGGAACGTTGGTTAAGGGCTCCCCGTCCCTGAGTATGACTTCGAGCACCTGCCCCGAAGACATGGTTTCAAGCTTGAGCTTGGTTTTCACGTACGTCATCGGGCAGATCTCTTTGGTAATATCTATCTGTGTATCGACCTTCCGAGTCTCCATTTCTCACTAACCTCCCTCACTATCCCCCTTTAAAATTTAAATAATTGTATTCCAAAGAGTACCATATGGGTATAGCCCGCACAAACCCGCTCTCCGTAAAAGGCTGCTCATTAATCCGAGTCTCTTTGGATTTCTTCGGGGGCCCTATTCGCTCAAATCCGGGCAGTACAGGATCACTCGTCCTCCGCTTTTATATCGATGACCGGGTTCTCAGGTTCAGAATTCCTCTTTGACAGGTTCTTCCGCTTCCCCTCGACAGACATTTTTCCGAGCCAGAAAGCAATCAGGATTATCAATACTATTAATAGTATCTTCGTCATACTTCCGCCTTTTATGCCTTGCTTTTCGTCTTTTTACCGAGACCGAGCCACGAGATTACAGACTCGAATATAAGTTTTCCGTCGGCGCCGCCGAGGACGCTCTCCGAGCACCTCTCCGGATGGGGCATCATTCCGAGCACGTTCCCGGCTTTGCTGCATATTCCCGCAATGTTCCCGATAGACCCGTTCGGATTGGATTCGGGCGTCACGTTCCCTTCACCGTCGCAATACCTGAATACGACCTGTGAATTTTCCTCGAGCGCTTTCAGGACATCGCCCGTGCAATAATAACTGCCCTCGCCGTGAGCAACCGGGATTCTGAGCACGTCCCCCCTTTTCAGGTTCCCCGTAAACGCTGTTTTATTATTCTCCACCCTTATATTAACCCACCTGCACACGAACTGGAGCGAAGAGTTCCTGATCAGCACGCCCGGAAGGAGGCCCGCCTCGACCAATATCTGAAACCCGTTGCAGGTCCCCAGGACCGGCCCTCCCCGGGATGCGAATTTTTCAACGGAATCCATGATCGGTGACAAGCTCGCTATGGCGCCTGTCCTCAGATAATCGCCGTAAGAAAAGCCGCCGGGAATGATAATGCAGTCGAACCTGCTCAGGTTCGTGTCCTCGTGCCATACGAACTCGCAGCCCTGCCCCATCACGTGCTTGATTACGTGGTAGCTGTCGTGATCGCAGTTGGACCCCGGGAATACGATAACGCCGAATTTGTACATGCTATTCCTCGATATTGACTACGAAGTCCTCTATCACGGGATTCGAAAGAAGCTTTCGGCACATTTCGTCGACCCGATTCCTCACGCCCTCCGCGCTTCCGTCCTTTATCCTTAACTCTATGAGCTTCCCCACCCTGGCGTCGTGTACTTCTTCGAATCCGAGGTTCGCCAGCGCAGACAACACCGACTTCCCCTGGGGGTCGAGAACGACCGGCTTCAGCCTTACTTCCACTTTGACTTTAAATTCCTTCATATGAATTCCATTCGATACATGTTTTATTTGTTTCCCAAAAGAGCCGATAAGAGCCTCTCGAGCTCGTCGTCGGAATAGTAATCGATCTCGATCCTGCCCTTACCTTTATTATATATAATCCTTACCTGCGTGCTGAGCGCCCCCTTCAGATCGTCGGCGACCCTCTCCAGATACGGGTCCGCGCTCGCAGGCTTTATCCCCGACCGCTTTTCCTTCGACATGTTCCGGATGAGGCTTTCGGTCGTCCTTACCGAGAGTTTTTTCTTCCGTATGGCCTGAAGAACGAGGTTCGCATCAGAAATAGACTCGAGACTGAGGAGTGCACGGGCATGCCCCGCGGTTATTTCCCCTTCGATAAGCGCGCGCTTCGCCTCCTCGGAGAGCTTCAGCAGCCGGAGATGGTTCGTAATCGTCGACCTGTCTTTGCCTATCTGCACGGACACCTCTTCATGCGTGAGCCCGTAGACCTCAATTAGATGCTGGTATCCGGAGGCCTCTTCGATCGGGTTCAGGTCCTCTCTCTGAAGGTTCTCGATGAGCGCGAGCTCGAGAGCCTCCATGTCTGTAGCGTCTTTAACTACTACAGGGACCTTTACGATGCCGGCCCTCTGCGCCGCCCTCCACCTTCTTTCACCCGCGATTATCTCGTACCCGCTCCCTGCCTGGCGGACGACTATCGGCTGAATGATGCCTTTCTCCTTAATAGAAGCCGTGAGCTCGGCAATGGTGTCATCGTCGAAATCTTTCCTCGGCTGACGCGTATTGGGCCTGATCTCATGGATGCTGACGAGCGTAAGTCCCGGCTCTCTGTTCTCTTTCGGCAACAGGGCATCGAGTCCTCTACCCAACGTAGCTTTTTTCAATTGTATCCCCTCCGTTCCTTGCGATTATTTCCTGCGCAAGCGAGATATATGTCTGTGCTCCGATCGATTTTACATCATAGAGCAAAATCGGTTTGCCGTGGCTCGGGGATTCGGCGAGTCTCACGTTCCTGTAGATGATGGTTTCGAATACCTCTTCGCTGAAATAGGTCTTGAGCTCGTTCGCAACGACATGGCAGATCTTGTTCCTCGAATCGAACATGGTGAGCAGATAGCCCTCGACTTTGAGCTCGGGATTGATTCTTTGGCGTATAAGCGAAATCGTGCGTTTCAGCTGGCCGAGCCCTTCGAGCGCGTAGTATTCGCACTGCACGGGCACGAGGACGGAATCCGCGGCCGTGAGAGCGTTGACCGTAAGGAGGCTCAGTGAAGGGGGACAGTCAATAAAAATATAGTCATACTCGCCGGTGATATCGCTTATCGCCTCTTTGAGCTTCTGTTCCCTGTTCTCGAAATGTATCAGCTCAATTTCGGCCCCCGTGAGATCGGGGCTGGCAGGGACCACGGTCAAATACCCTTTGAGAAATTCGGGCTCGATGTCAATTGTTATATCCCTTATGTTCACTTCACCGATGATCGCATCGTAGATGGTTTTTTTGATTTCATCCTTGTTGATCCCTACACCGCTCGTCGCATTGGCTTGAGGGTCGAAATCGATGAATAAGGTCTTTTTTTGCGCGGCCGCGAGAGACGCGGCGAGGTTTATGACCGTAGTAGTCTTACCTACCCCGCCTTTTTGATTCGCCACACATATAACCTTTCCCATATCCCTCTCCCCTGGCTGCTTAAAAATACATTCCCATGCTGATTCTTTCGGATATTTCTATAACTAGAATCCTTTTTACAATTTCGAGCGACCCGCGATCCGAGATAAATATTACCATATTATCCATTATCATCTTTAGCCGCAAGAATACGGAATCATATTCGTCCGAATGCCGCTTGCCTTGCCCAAAGTATCGGCAGCATGTCTAACCCATCATGAGGACAGCGTTTTTCAAAGTTACAAAAGAAATTAAATACCGGGGTTGAATTTGCCGGGGAATATATGTATGATTGGAATCCTGCCGATCCGTAACGGATCGGCACATTCTGTGCCTGGTAACCCAAGGGTCTGGTTGCCTTACAGTTGAAAGGGAGAGGGATATGGATAAGGACCACCTTACTATAATGCTTATTACTCCAGGCAGTAAAGGTCCCAAAGCGCTTAACTTAAAAATCTCACATCTAAAAATAGTATCTTTCACTTTTGTATTCTTTACCGTCGTATCCCTGGTTTCATTCGCATCCACTTACACCTTCTACAAGGCCTCGGAATCAAAGACAAGGTCTGTAAAACACCTGGCCAATACCATCGATACGCTGAGTCAGGATTTGATGGCAAACAAGTCTACAGAAGTTAACCTCAGGGGCAGGATGAAAGACATCGAAAACAAACTCCTTGAAATGCAGGAGATGCTCGACAAGAAAGGCATCAAGAAAGACCTGGCTGTCGGAGGTGAATTCATCCCCGCCGACAGGCTGAGCATATCCTATGTCGACTTTATGCAGAAGGATATAGAGGAACTATTCAACACCATGAAGAACCTGCCTGTAGGCACACCGCTCGAAGGAAAAATAAATTCGGGATTCGGCTATAGAAAGGACCCGTTCCGCTCGAGGATCGGTTTTCATTCGGGCGTGGACATCGATGCGAAGTTCGGAGACCCTGTGGTTGCTACTGCGGACGGTACTGTAAAAAAGACGGGGTGGCAGGGAAGCTACGGTAAGACAATCGTGCTTCGGCACGAAGAAGGGTTCGAGACCATTTACGGACACCTTTCGAAAATCTCCGTGGAAGAAGGACAGAAAATAAAAGTGGGGGAAGTGATAGGAAAGGCCGGGAATACCGGAAGGTCCACCGGTACGCACCTCCATTACGAAGTTATAAAGGACGGCAAGAGGGTTAACCCCTCGAATTTTCTATCGCTGAAATAATCATGGGCATGTTCGACAAGAAAACAAGCGCAAAGCCGGTAAAGCCTGAAGCAAGCCATTTCACCACATCAATAGGAGAAGAGTGCGTTTTCGAAGGGCACATCTCAACCTCCTCATCGACCAGGATAGACGGGAAACTGAAGGGGAAGGTATCGGGGGAAAATACATTAATCGTAGGTGAGCGCGGAGTAATACTGGGAGAGGTCAAAGCCTCCGAAGTCATAGTCTACGGGCGGATCGAAGGTATTATCGACACGGAGAGACTCGAGATAAAAAGCAGCGGCTTAGTAACGGGTGATATTTTCATAGACAGGCTTGTAATCGAGGAAGGCGGCATTTACAACGGCAGATGCGGGATGAGCGAGCACGTCGAGCAATATGCATCGGAGCCCGGCGCAATCGAATCGAAGAAAAGTACTTCAGAAACAATCGAGTTAGAGCATCCACAAATCAGAGCGAAAGAGCTCTGATCCACCCCTACCGCCCACACAACATTGATTCATAAAATCCTTTCAACATCTTTCGCTATTTCCTTGGGATCCATCTTGCTCTGAGGGTATCTCAAAACTATCCGGCCTTCGGGGTTTATCAGATACACGGACGATGTATGGCCCATCAGGTATTCCGACTCCGAACCTGTTCCTTCTTTCATGTAGAACGCATGATAGGAGTCCGAGACATTTTTAATCTCTTCGGGTGTGCCTGTGAGCCCGATAAAGTCTTTGTTAAAAAAAGTAACGTACTTCTTCAGCTCCGCCTGAGTGTCCCTTTCGGGGTCTACCGTCACGAAAAGGACCTGCACCTTATCCCTGTCGCTCCCGAGCTCATTGGTAACGCTGTTTAAAGTCGATAACGTGACCGGGCAAATATCCGGGCAGTGCGTGTATCCGAAAAACATGAATACGACTTTCCCCTTGAAATCACCGAGCGTTACCTTTTCCCCGTCTTGATTGGTAAGTGTGAAATCGGGCGCTTTCATGTCGTAAGAGCTGCCGTAGAAGCTGGACTTGCTCTTGGCCGTGAATATCTGATACAGGATTACCGCCCATACTATGAGCACGAGGGACAGAACCGTAACAGAAGCGATCAGTATCTTTTTCCGTTTCATATCAGTCTGATTTTTTAAGCGGGGTATGACATCTGAAAACGTAAAATATATTACCCGTTATTCAGGCGCCGCGCATGAAAAACAAGTACCGGGCGAAATGAGTATATAAGTGTATAGATGTGTGCGGCAGTCAGGATTATTACAGGGCAGGAATAAATTTAAAAAGTGCTTATAAAAACAAAAGGGAATGCTCGGACCTTGTCGCGAGCATTCCCTTTTTAAAGGAGGATGGAGGATGACTTGTTAAGCCTTGCGTTTAAGATTAGTAATAAAAATAAAGTATTTTACTTAAGATGTCAAGGGGATATTTTACAGCGATAAAAAATTGTCGCAACACCCCATTATGACATAACAATTTAGCCCGAAAAAGTCGCCCCTCCCGGGAATATTTCTCGCGGAAAGCGGCTGTTAAAATCAGACCGCTATGCGGCTTAAGCGGCTGTGAATGAACGTAAACCTTGAAAGTTAATCGGCCCGTGATATATTTCTCCACTTTGGTTTGAGCTTGCCGGGGGCGTATTGAACCGGAAATAGCGCGTGATTATTACATAAGTCTCTACCTGTCATAGCCGGGCGACGTAGCTCAGGGGCAGAGCAGGGCTCTCATAAGGCCCGTGTCGGTGGTTCGATTCCACCCGTCGCCACCCCTACAAATCCGTTCCTTATCACTAAAGATTAAGCCCATCCTTCACGGAAAATTAATATTCCTCCGATACCATCATTTATACTCTCCATTGTATTCATGGTGATGGCATGGAATCTCGAAACAAACACGATAAGGCTCCGGACATAGACATCGCGACTGAAAGTAATCTCGGTAAATCACAAAAGGAACTCCAGCGTTTGATCAAGCAGCTCGGCGGGATACGCGAGGAGATGCTGTGCTTCGCCGGGCAGTTAATAGACTCCTTCCGCGACCTCGACCCCGTGTACAAAGAGAGCGCTAAGAACCTGCTTCATTATTTAGCGTTCAGGCGTCATGACCTGAGGGCGCTTCAGTCTGAATTAGCGGAGCTCGGCCTTTCGTCGCTCGGCCGCTCCGAATCACACGTCCTGGCAACGATAGACGCTGTGCTGCTTACGTTAAACCGGCTCGCCGATTCCCCCGTTCAGATTACAGGCGATACGGATAGACTTGATTTTAAATCCGCTAGGCAGCTGCTGGACGAGCACACGATGACACTCCTGGGCCCGGCTCCAGCGGGGCGGAACGTCCATATAATGGTGACGATGCCGAGCGAAGCCGCTCATGATTACGGACTGGTGCTCGGCCTCCTCGATAACGGCATGGACTGTATGCGTATCAATTGCGCTCACGACGACCCGGAGAAATGGTCCCGGATGATCGGGAACCTCCGCCGCGCGAGGGAGGAAACCGGGAAACCCTGCATGGTGATTATGGATATACCCGGACCTAAGCTCCGTACAGGCCCTGTCAGTCCCGGACCCTCGGTAATTAAATACCGCCCGCAAAGGGACGCGTACGGCAACGTAATAAAGCCGGCGAGTGTGCTGCTCGCTGCGGAGGGAACGGATACTTCACGCTCGGCTGTGTACAACGCGGTGCTGCCGTTGCCGCCGGAGGGACTTGAGGGACTTTCAATCGGCGATGAAATAAGATTCGTCGACGGGCGGGGGGCGAGGCGCTCGATGACGGTCACGGAACAAACCGAGGGGGGATTCATTGCCGAGGCCGTAAAAACCGCCTACGTTACACCGGACACAGTCCTCCGCCGCAGGAAATACGGCAAATCCCGGAAACACGGCGTCAGGATATGCGGCTTCGCCCCCGTGGAAAATCACATAACTCTCCGCGAAGGGGACTTGATTACGCTCACTCCGGACTTAAACCCCGGCCGTCCCGCGGAATATGACGATAGCGGCAATCAGGTATCGCCCGCAGCAATAGGCTGCACGATACCGGAGATACTCGATGACGTTAAAGCGGGCGAGCACGTCTGGTTCGACGACGGGAAAATAGGCGGAGTGGCGGAAGGAAGTAATGCCGAAGGGATCCAGATCCGTATCACGCATACGAGCTCGGCTGTGGGCAAACTGACCTCCGACAAAGGGATAAACCTCCCGGAGAGTAAGCTCGGCCTGCCTGCCCTCACACCGAGCGACATTCCGATTCTGGAGTTTATAGCAGAGAACGCCGATATAGCCGCGCTATCGTTCGCGAACACGCCGGATGACATAAAATCATTATTAGACCACCTGAGGCGCATGGGCAGAGAACGGCTCTCGATAGTCCTGAAGATCGAAACGCGGCGCGGATTCGAGAACCTGCCCGCCATGCTTCTCGAGGCGATGAAGAACCCGAGCTGCGGGGTAATGATAGCGAGAGGGGACCTGGCCGTCGAGTTGGGGTTCGAGCGTCTGGCCGAGGTTCAGGAGGAAATATTATGGCTCTGCGAGGCCGCTCACATCCCCGTTATATGGGCGACCCAGGTGCTCGAAAGCCTCGCGAAACAGGGCTCCCCGACGAGAGCGGAGATCACGGACGCCGCGATGGGGCACCGCGCAGAATGCGTCATGCTGAACAAGGGCCCTCACATCCTGGAGGCCCTAAAAGCGCTC